>Ga0302302_1001991_pt1 | contig 12152 bp, 9 predicted proteins | sample III_Palsa_E1_3_FD_198766 | JGI IMG/M metagenome (GOLD analysis project Ga0302302, IMG submission 198766) | Peat permafrost microbial communities from Stordalen Mire near Abisko, Sweden - III_Palsa_E1_3 | ecosystem: Environmental > Terrestrial > Soil > Palsa > Peat permafrost | place: Sweden...
AAGTGCTTTGAATCATTCCATAGCTTGACGGCTGCAAGCAATTTGCCTGGCAATCCATTACGCCACCACGCGTGCTGGCCACTTCGCCGAGGATGGTTGGCAGTTCCACTGGAAGCGCGGCGGCAAGCCTGTATCGCCCAAGGGTCTTGCAATTTTTCCGCATTCGCTCTAACTACTCGTTCAAGGCGGACGGTGTCGCCGCCGCTTAATTCAAGCGTTAGACCCCAGAATTGAACCACACGAGTTTTGTCATAATTTCAGGAATGGCATTCGTGTCAAGCTCGACTGGAAGCGACTTTGCTCGTCGGATTGGTAATCGAGCATCATGACCTGACAATTCCCGTCGACTCCGCCAGCATATTTACGCCTTGGTACGCGCTCGCGAATGGCAGCCCGTGCGGGCATTCCGACTCGGGCGCTTTGCCTCAGTCGGTGGCATCTGTTGCTGCAAACTTGGAACTTCGAACTTTTCACGCCGTACAAAGCTCCGCGCCAAGGGATAAGTTCTTGGCTTTGCCTGCCTACAAGCTAAGGAGTGGCACACTACTCCTTCTGGATGGCAACCATCGTGTCGTCGCCACACAGGTGGATGGGTCCACGTTATCTTTGGCGCTGTTTGTCGTTTGCGGTCCACTAGATAGCGTAGTGCTCCCAGACTTGGGGCATTGGGTCTAACTCTCGTTCAAGGCGGACGGCTTCGCCGCCGCTTAATTCCAGTGTTGAACGTCTGCTTCTCGCCGGACAGAGACCGTGTCTTGCGTCGCTATCCGACCGACCGCACCCAGCTGCAATCAGCTGCTTTTTGGTAGCCGCGCAATGCGTGCCAAACAGAGGGAGCTTTACGCTATTGTCCGAACGACACCACCGTCGACACGCAGGGAGGTGCCAGTTGTCCCTGACGCCTGCTCCGAGCAGACATAGACGACCAGGTTTGCGACTTCTTCGGTTGTCGCAAAGCGATTGAGGAGCGATGTCGGGCGCATTGTCTTCAGGAATTGCTGCTCGGCTTCCTCCTGCGTGATGCCTTGAGTCTCTGCAGCTGCCTTCATCCAACCACTCATGATCTCCGAGTTCGTCGGACCAGGGAGGACCGAATTGACAGTGACACCCGTTCCGCCGACCGCCTCGGCCAAACCCCTTGCCACGGCGAGCTGAGCGGTCTTGGTCATGGCGTAGTCGATCATGTCCTTGGGAATGGCGAGCGCGGATTCACTACTGATGAAGACGACGCGACCCCAACCACGCTTCGTCATGTTCGGCACATAGTGACGCGACGCGCGAATGCCGCTCATGACGTTCAGCTCGAACAGATCGGTCCACTCGCTGTCGCCAATATCGAAAAAGGGCTTCGCTCGCCCGGTGCCCACGTTGTTGATGAGAATGTCCGCATCCGGCGCCCGTGCGAACAACTTTGCCGCGCCTTCTGAGGTTGCAAGGTCGGCAACGATACCGATGAATTCAACCTTTGGGAAAAGCGCGCGCAAGTCGCGAAGCGTTGAGGTAACCCTGTCTTCGCGGCGGCCGTTGATCACGACAGAGGCGCCGGCACGCGCCAGTCCTTCTGCAATGGCACGCCCGATACCTGCCGTGGACCCAGTAACAACCGCCTTGCGGCCAGTGAGATCGATATTCATGTCGCCATTCCTTCAACTGTGGAGAGAGTTGAGATTGTGGGCAATGTTGCAACGGATGATAATGGCCAAAATTTCCATAACATTAATTCCCAGGAGGAATGTTTTGGACAGATTCCATGAATTGAGCGCCTTCATAGCCGTGGTTGAAGCAGGCGGTTTTACCGCCGCCGCGCGTCGAACCGGCGACTCACAGTCGGCCGTCAGCAAGGCGATTGGCGCGCTCGAGAGACGCCTCGGGGTGGCGTTATTTAACCGAAGTACGCGCAGCGTGACACTGACGGATCAAGGGCAGAGATACTACGACCGGGCAAAACCGCTGCTTGACGAGATGGATGACGCCGACAGTGAACTGACCAGCAGCACGAGTGAGGTCTCGGGTCTGATCAGGATCGCTGCATCCGGTACCTTCGGGCGCCTCCATATTTTGCCACTTATCCCTGATCTGTTATCGCTCAACCCTGGCCTTCAGGTCGATCTCATTCTCTCGGACTTCGTGCGAGATATGGTGGAAGATGGGATAGATTTGGCGATCCGAGTCGGACCCGTGAACGATCCTGACGCGGTCGCCAGGCGCGTGGCTAGCACTCCTTTGGTCTGTGTCGGGTCTCGCCGCTACTTCGAACGACGCGGAATGCCAAAGACCCCCGCCGAGCTGGTCGATCACAATTGCCTTTTATATCGCGGCTTGACGGAGCCTACGCATTGGCCTTTTGTCGGGCCAGAAGGTCGATTTAGCGTGGCCGTGCGCGGGAATCTCACGTCCAACAGTGTCGAAACGATTCGGGCTGGTGTTCTAGCCGGTGTGGGAATCGGCCGATTTGCCAAGGTCTCCCTTGCCGATGATCTCCGAGATTCGGAAGTCATCACCGTTCTCGACGAATTCGTGGGCGACGCCAGAGACATAAGCCTCATCTGGCCAAGGCGCCGCTTTGTGCCGGCGCGTGTGCGACGGGCCACCGATTTTTTCGAGCAGGCTATTCGTCAGCGTATTTAGCCTTGAACTTAGAAAAATCATTCAGCGAATATCCAAAGAGTGACTACCAAATCACCGAACAAACGTCGCCGCTTCACGATCTCTCTCCTGACTTCATTGAGTTCCATCTGAAAATGTGGATCTCAAATCTCGGCAAGCTTGCCAGGCTTGATGATCGCTCCGTCCCTCAGCACCTTAGTCGCAATGGGGCGAATCTTTCTCAACAGCGGCCAGTTTGCTTCTTCCGCTGCCGCTTAGCCAAAAGGCGAGCCTAGTCGATCAGGTGTCCATTACGGTTTCTGCCTGACAATTTTGTGGCCAAAAACAAGCGCGGGCCATCCCGTGACGTTTCGCTGTCCGATGATCTCCCCGATGGCCCGTGACCGCCGCCAGCTTGGTAATTCGCTGAGGCGGCTCGGTCGGGCAAAAGCCACATGGCAAGGCTCTTACACGGAGCCAGCGGAATTCTGGCCGGCATGCCGGCAGGCCGGGCAGATCATCGCCGACACTGCCAGTCCCGAGGATCAAGCCTGGGTCGTGGCACGGATTGAAAGCTGATGGAAGTACACCGAGCGATAAGGGAGGCCGCGCTCGCAAGCGCCCCCCTTTTCTTACTCCAGCACCGCCGGTCTTGTTTGTCGCCTCTCGTGCCCAGTTTGAGTGAACCACGCATAGGGCGGAAAAGGCCGGCGGTGAACCATCTTAAAGGTCAGGGCAACCGAGTCGCGCAGCCCATTTATTGTTAATGCGTAGAGCTGCTTGTCGCCGGCGCGCCCATCGCATTACCAGACTTCATCGAACCATCGGACTGCATGGAGCTGTCGGACTTCATGGAATTGTCTGACTTCATCGAACCGTTGCTCATCGAGCCGTTGGTCGAAGACTTTTTGTGCTTCATCGATTTAGAGCCGCTTTTCTGCATGCTGTTCGAGGACATCGAACCGTCCGTTTTCGTTGTCGTCTGCTGATCGCTGCCGGTGGCCGACGTGGACTGCTGAGACGAGGTGGTGGGGGTCGATTGAGCAAGCGTGCTCGCCGATGCGAATGCCATTGACAATGCCATGGCAGGGATAAGAGCTTTGGAACAGTTCATGAGGCGATCCTTTCAAAAAGCGCCGGATAAATCACCGATACGCAGGCGCGGACGTGCCGGCTTGGTTGCGACGCAGCAATCTTTCTGCGCGGCCGAGCCATTACGCGATCCCTTCAATGAAACAGCCGTGAGCGATTTGGAAGGACCGAGAACACTTAGGGCAACTAGGTTTCTCGTTCTTCATCCATCGGCTGTTACATATTTTCATTTAACGCCCGCCGTGGTCTCGACGCTGGTGCCAAAGCATGAGTTGCGCAAGCACATTCAATTGGTGCTCACCGACAGATCCGAGCTCATGGTCGGTCGTGATTACGGCGTCGTATCGCTATCGACCCGGCGGCTTGCGGACCTGTGAACCAAGTATGCATTCCTGAAGGATGGCGTGGGTTGGGGAGGCATGCCCTACACATGGGGGAGAACCTCGCATCAGGCACCTCGGTGGTTCTGGATGTGGACGACATGCCGCCTACCGAATTGATGTTGATGATGTTCGCGTGTCATCAGTCCTCGAATCTAGCAGTACCCGCGAGCCAATGATTTATTGACCACTTGAAGACACTGTGGAATTCAAAGAAGGCCATCCAGACAAACTAAAACTCGTTTTCTCACGCTCGCTGGCGATTCGATGCCTAGCCGCTGGGCGACGATTGTTGAATTCCCTCAACGCGGCCCTTCGTTCTCACCGTTGTTCGCGTCTCCATAGAAGCGACGCTTAGACGACGGAAACACTCCACGGTTAATGAACTATCTATCTCGCGTCACCACCATTTCACGCAATTTTTTTGCGCGGGGGGTAAATTTACGATTCAGTCATCTATGTCAACCATTCGGCTTGGACCCTTATGTGTGACGAAAGGAAAATCCACGATCTGTATGCCGTAGCGCAGCAGTTGCGCGCATGGATAAGGGCCGAATATGCCCGTGCCAGCTCGATGGAGCGTAGAGAGGAACTATTGAAAATACGCGTTGAGCTCAGTCGCCACCTGGAGGATCAGGCCCGCACTTTCCAGGAGCTTCAAAAGCTACGAGCTCTCCACCAGACTCAATACATGTGTTTACTCGTGAGCGAAGCGTCGACATTATCTGGCGTGGTTAACGATAGATTGTTGCGGCAGATCGCGGAACGGGAAGTAGGCGCAGGCCGTATGAAGCCCACTGATGAGCTTTACGTGCGCGTGAAGGCAAAGCTTGACGTCCTATGCCTGGTGCAGCCAATCCCGCCGCATGAAGTTAGGGAAGCCATGGCGAAGGGGGCTGAAGAGCGGCCTTCGTCAGCATATCTATCGCAGATTTCCATCGGCTGAATCGTAACGTCACGAACGGCAGCTTTTGGTCGATTCTTTTGAAAAAATCCGGCTTAATAAATAGACGTCCAAATTTTGAATCGAGACGGCGACGACAACTCGATTCTGTACAAATTTACACATTCAAGCCGACGGAAAGCGATTGTCGCGGCCGGATTTTCTCGCTTTAAACCATCTCAAGTTTTCGAAGCGAGTTTTTCAATCACTATCGGCCGATATCTGTCCGAAGCGTTTTAGGCGTGCCTATTGGAAAACGTTGACGCAGATCGAAACAATCGGCAGCTCTTTGCTCCGTCTGAATAAGCTTTTGCGGGGCCGTTTGATAGTAAAGTTGCTGGCGCAATCGATTTGAAACACCCAATCGGCGAGCAGCCAAGCTCGTGCAATCGAGCGTGCTTACTCAACCTATTCACCCGGGTGATACACCCGCTCGATATGCCCCCGCAGTTCCTCCGGCCAGAAGTACACGGTGCGCAGATTGCCGGTGCTGTAGCGTTCGGCTTCGTCGTTGAAGTGCGGTGAGTTTAGGTGGCCGCTTTCGCCGCCGGCACTGATGGCGCGGGCGTGTACTTTGGGGCCGAACTCGACCACGGCGACGAAGCTGTTGCCGCTGGTGCCGTAGTAACGCTTCGTGCCCGGCCAGCGGTGCGCGCCGAACGAGGCGAGCGAGCCCCAGCGCGAGGAGACGAACGGCACGGGAATGCTCGGCTTGGCGTCGTTGAACGGCTGCTCGATATCGCCGGTGAGGCGCTGGAAGCGGTTGATCTCGCCCCACGGCGTGCCCCAGCTGCCGAAATCTTTTTCCAGCCGGTCGGAGGCTTCGACCAGGGCCTGCAGGCGCGCCGCGGGTCCGGCTTTCTCCGCCATATAGTCGTAGATGGACAGACCTTCGGCGGTATCGGCCTTGCTGACGGAATCCCATAAGGTGTCGCCCCAGAACACCGCCAGCGAGGTCGATATCGAGGTGATGCCCCAGCGATAGTCCCAGTGGCGCAGCAGGGCGATCTGGCTGGCGAGTTTTGGTTTCAGCGGATCGCTGGCGGGCAGCGCGTCGTAGTCGGCTACGAGGATCGGTATTTGTCGAGCGAATGCCGGCAGGTACGAATCGAAGGCAGTGCCGATCAGCGACGCGAGGGTGAAATCGCGCTGGCCGGTGAGCAGGGCGGTGGCGTGGATGCCACGCGGGTTTTCGCCGAAGCTGTCCATGTAGCGCGGGTAGTCGGCCTGCTTCGGGCTGTACGGTCCGGCGGCGGAGTAGGGCCAGTCGTTGGTGTTGAAGATCCAGCCGTTCGGCGGGTTGAGCAGGTGCGGCGCGGCGTCGAGTGGCAGCAGGCCTTTCCAGTCGGTGGCGGGATCGCTGCCGTCAACCGGCTTGGTGTAATCGAAGCGGTTATCGCGCCGTGGGATGAACTGCGGATGCAGGTACGCGATCTCGCCCTTGTCGTCGGCGAAGATGGTGTTGTTGGACGAGTTGGCCTTCAGCTCGGCGACTTTCACGTAGCTGGCGTAGTCGTTGGCCTTGGTGCGCAACCAGCTTTGTTCGAGCGCCTCGACCGGCTTGTTCATCAGCGCGATGGCGATCCACTTGCCGTCGTCGGCCCGCACGATCGGGCCGTGATGCGTGGCGTAGACGGTGAAGCGGCGTTCGGCCATCGAGCCGTCTTTCGCGCGATAGGGCACGGTGATGATCTTGCTGGTGACTGGCCGCAGCTCGCTGCCGTAGCGATAGAACCGCTTGCCGTCCTTGTGCACGATGGTCTCGGCAAATTCGTCAACCACGTCGGCGCCGGTAGAGGTGTGCATCCAGCCGATGTGCGGATTGAAGCCCTGATAGATGAAGAACTGGCCCCAGGTCACGGCGCCATACGCATCGAGTCCGGCATCGCTACTCATCTGCAGCTCGGAGCGGAAGAAGAACGAGGTGTGCGGGTTGATCAGCAGCAGCGCGTGACCGTCGACGGTGAGCTTGGGCGCGATGGCGATGCCGTTGGAGCCGGTCGGTTCGCGCCAGCTCGACGGCGGATCGACGCGCGCCAGCGCGGCCGGATTCTGGCCGTAAAACGCTTCCAGCGGGTTCAGCGCCACGCGCTCGATATCGCCGCCGATGCTGCCTTCGCTGAAGCTCAGCGCCATCCACGGCTCGAAGTGCTTGATGACGCGCGGATGCACGTCGGGATGCTCGGCCAGGTAATCGTTGAGTCCGTCCGCCCAGCTGTTCATCAGCGCCTGCAGCCAGCCGGGGCTTTTTGCGTACATCGCCTTCAGCGCCACCGGATCGATAAATAGCTTCATCCGCAGGTCCTGCCAGATTGCCGGTTCACCCTCGGCCTCGGCGAGCCGACCCATCGCGTTGAGGTAGTTCGTTTCGACGCGGTTGAAGTCGTCCTCGGCCTGCGCATACGCCATGCCGAACACGGCGTCGGCATCGGTTTTGCCATGCACGTGGGCGATGCCCCAGTCGTCGCGGGTAATGCTGACGTCGCGCGCTTCGCGCTGCCATCGCGCCGCCTCTGAGGCATCGCCGGCGGCACGTGCTTGGGCGGACGCGACGAGCGTGATCGCCGCAGCGAGCGGCATCAGCCGCTTCAGAAAACCAGAGTGTTTCGACAGACTTGCAGGCATCAGCTTTCCGTCCCCCAAACCGGACCACAGCCACCACTTTACCGAGGTTGCGGGGCTGTGGGGCAACGCGTCGCGCGATGCCGGTGGTGAGTGTGCGCAGTCCACGCATCGGTAAACATGCGCCGGCCCCGGCAGGTCGACCGCGACGTTTGTGGTTCGACGATCGATGCGGCCGGTTTGGGTTGATGCCGCGGGAGGCGAAAAGCATCGGTGGTACGGACACGCCGCAACGCCGCGCAGCGGATGCTCACCTTGAACCTTATTCGCTGAATCGGAGCACCTGCGTGCGCCGTGCCGCGATGAAACTATTGCCTACGTTCCGTGTTCAATCACGAGTCGTCCGCCGTTAGCGAAGAAGCTGCATGAATTTCCTGGTCAACACCCGCAGCAAATCCGAGCGTACCCGCCTCGATGAAAACATCTGTGTGCATATCTTTACCGCCTCCGCCGCGATGGTCGGCGTATGCTTGACGGTGGTGGGCATCATTCGCGTGGTGATATCCACACACAAGTCCGACATGGTGGCCGAAGACCTGCTGGCGGTGAATGCGATGCTTTACCTGGCGTCCTGCTTGCTGTCGTACTGGGCCTTGCGCACCCGAAGCCTGACCCGCAACTATCGGCTCGAACGCATGGCCGACGTTATTTTTCTGGTGGCTTTGACGCTTACCGCCGTCAACGCGGCCTACATCACCTGGGCGATGTCCCTGCATTGAGCGAACCACCGCGTGCGCAAATGACGTCGTGCACGCGGTTTCGTCCGCTTTGCCCTCAGGCGCGGCGCGGCAGCTTCCACTGCGGCCGGATGAAGTGGCAGGTGTAGCCGGTGGGATAGTGCTGCAGATAGTCCTGGTGCTCGGGCTCGGCTTCCCAGAAATCGCCGACGGGCGCCAGTTCGGTCACCGCCTTGCCCGGCCACAGGCCGGAAGCGTCGACGTCGGCGATGGTGTCCTCGGCGATGTCCTTCTGCTCCTCGTTGACATAGAAGATCGCCGAGCGATAGCTCACGCCGCGATCGTTGCCCTGGCGGTTCGGCGTGCTGGGGTCGTGGATCTGAAAGAAGAATTCCAGCAGGGTGCGGTAGCTGATCACCTGCGGATTGAAGATGATCTCGATCGCCTCGGCGTGCGTGCCGTGGTTGCGATAGGTGGCGTTGGGCACATCGCCGCCGGAGTAGCCGACGCGGGTGGAGATCACACCCGACTGGCTGCGGATCAGCTCCTGCATGCCCCAGAAGCAGCCCCCGGCGAGTACGGCGCGTTCAGTTGTAGCAGTCATGGGTGTGCTCCTGATTTGGTCGACATAAGTGTTGTCGGAGATATGGGGGTGAGGCGCGATAGCCCAAGGGAGGGCACAGCGTGGCGTGGGGTGGCCAACGCTGTGCCGATCATTGGCTGCTTCGATCAAAGCGCGTCGCCGGCAATCGCCGGAAGATTTATTTCATCGCGCTTATTTCTTATTCGCTTCTATATTTCCGTCGCTCGCAGCGGAAACTTGCGATGGATTGAGCGCCCGGCGAAGACTGCGAAAAACCTTTCCTATGGAATGGAGGCCGCATAGACAACCTTTGGGCGATAGCTAAGTGCGATCGCGGGCGAGTTTTGGCATGTATCGTTTTTAAACGTAAAAACCTGCGTCGACGAACGGAAAGCCAAGCGTCACAAAGGCGGGCTTCAATCGCAGACGGCTGTGGCGTAAGGCGTCTGCTGCAGGGGAGCACTGGATTGTCCGGGCAGCCGGGGTTCGCAGCGTGAGTAGTGAAGACGCGAAGTGCGGATCTCTTTCAACTTGCCAACCAAAAGGACTGACTCATGAAGAACCGTTTCGGATCGAACACTCCTGCAAAAGCCGCTATCTGCGCCGCGCTGTTTTGTGCCGGCACCCTAGGTATCGCGAGCGAGAGTTTGGCCAGCACCACGGTCACGCAGACTCTGGTTACCGAGCCCGATCAGGGCCTCACGCCGATCTACAATCTGATCCAGTCGGCCAAGTCGAGCATCGACATGACCATGTACGAGCTGGTCGATACGCAGGCGCAGTCGCTGCTCGATCAGGCCGCCGAGAACGGCATCAAGGTTCGCGTGATCCTCGATCAGAACCTGGAGAAGAGCAACAACACGGCGGCATATAACGACCTGACGTCGCACGGCGTGCAGGTGGTCTGGGCCTGGACCAAGTACGCCGCGACGCATCAGAAAACCATCACAATCGATAACACCACCAGTGCAGTGATGACGCTCAACCTCACCAGCCGCTACTACAGCACCACGCGCGACTTCGCGGTGATCGAAAACGATCCGGCCGACGTCGCGGCGATCGAAAGCACGTTCAACGCCGACTTCGCTGCGCAGAGCATCACGCCGCCCTTGGGCGACGACTTGGTGTGGAGCCCGACAGTATCGGCCACCGATCTGGTCAACATCATCAACGGCGCCAAGACCAGCCTGCTGGTCGAAAACGAAGAGATGAGCTACAGCGGCGTGGTGACCGCGCTGGAAAATGCGGCCAAGCGCGGCGTCGCGGTGACCGTCTGCATGACCAACGACGACAACGACTACGAGACGGAATTCGAGGCCTTGACCAAGGCCGGGGTGAAGATCAGCACCTATCCCGACAACGACACGGCGCTGTACATCCATGCCAAGGTCATCCTGGCTGACTACAACACCCCTACTGCGAAGGCCTTCGTCGGTTCCGAGAATTTCTCGAGCGCGTCGTTGACCGAAAATCGCGAGCTGGGGCTGGTGACCACCAACGCCGCCGTTCTGACCAAGCTCAACAGCACCATCACCAGCGACTACGCCGGCGGCACGCCCTGGACCAAGTCGTAAGCGAGACGTGTAGCAAGCGTTGCGCGGTGTGGTGACGCCGCGTAACGCTTCCTAGGGCGTGCGGGCGAGGAGCCTAGCGCGTGCGCCGCTGCTCCCGCCACTGATCGACCTCGGCAATGATCGCGTCGATACGGCCTGCGCCAGATACGGTCAACGCATCCTCGTCAGGCTTCGGTTCCTCCAGCGTCTGCAGCTGGCTGTCGAGCAGGGACGTCGGCATGAAATGGTGGCGCTGTCGTGTACGCCGCTCCAGCTCGGCGTGCGATACCTGGATATAGACGAAGCCCACGTCGGCGTCGGCCAGGCGCAGCCGGTCGCGATAGCTGCGCTTGAGGGCGGAGCAGCTCACCACGCCTTGTCGGTGTTGCCGATGTTTGCTCTGTATCCACGCTGCAATGCTGTCCAGCCACGGCCAGCGGTCCTCATCGTCCAGCGGGATGCCGGCGCTCATCTTGTCGATATTTGCCTGCGGATGGAGCGCGTCGCCTTCCTGAAAATCCCAGCCGAACGCCTCGGCGAGCGATTGCCCAATCGTGGTTTTGCCGCATCCGGATACGCCCATCACGACGATGACCATAGGTGTCCTTTTTCTCGCCGTGGCGCCCGCTTTCCGATAACGCAGCAGGCGGCGCGGACTGTTTAATGAAGTGCCAAGCCTAGCGGGCTCCACGTCTTTTTGTCGTCGCTGATACAGTGCGTGGCCAGAATCGGCTGGGTGCTGGCGATAGGAGCATGAGATGAGCGCATGGGCTATCGCCTATCTGGCGGCGGTATGGGTCGTGGTTTTGGTCATTGTCGTATGGTGGGTGATATCGCCATGGCCGCGAGCGCTGCTTATTCGCTACCTGTTTGAGAAGGGCGGCGTGCGACTGGCCAAGGCGCTCGAGAAGCATGTGCCCGCCGGCGTGGTGGCGCAGCGCGACCTGATCTATCGCGACGACGATGCGGACGCGCGGCTCGACGTGTTGCGTCCCGCCGATGCCGATGGAACATCTGCAGCGCGGCCGACGATCGTGTGGATTCACGGCGGCGGCTGGCTGTCGGGCAGCAAGCGCGACGTCGATCCCTTCCTGCGCATACTCGCGTCGCACGGCTATACCACGGTCGGCATCGACTACTCGCTGGCGCCTGGTAAGCACTACCCGCTGCCGGTACTGCAGGCGAACGATGCGCTGCGCTATCTATCGGACAACGCCGCGACGCTGGGCATTGATTCACAACGTTTCGTGCTTGCCGGCGACTCGGCCGGTGCGCAGATAGCCATGCAGATCGGCCTGATCACCACCAACGCGCGTTACGCCGATGCCCTCGGTGTTGTGCCGGCGCTCGCTTCGAATCAGCTGCGCGCGATGCTGCTGTTCTGCGGCGCGTTCGACATGGCTCAGCCGACCTACAAAGGCATCAACGGCATTTTGATGCACGCGTTGCTGTGGGCCTACAGCGGCCAACGTGATTTCAGTGGGCTGAAGGCGTTTCAGCTGGCGTCGCCGATGCCGCACATCGACGCGCGCTTTCCGCCGAGCTACATCACGGCAGGGAATGGCGATCCGCTCGAACCGCTGTCGCGTTCCCTGGCTGCCCGCATGCATCAATTGGGCGTCGAGATCGACACGCTGTTCTATCCCGCCGATCACGTACCGGCACCGCCGCATGAATATCAATACAACCTGGACTCGGCGGAAGGGCAGCAGTCGC
>Ga0302302_1001993_pt1 | contig 12152 bp, 9 predicted proteins | sample III_Palsa_E1_3_FD_198766 | JGI IMG/M metagenome (GOLD analysis project Ga0302302, IMG submission 198766) | Peat permafrost microbial communities from Stordalen Mire near Abisko, Sweden - III_Palsa_E1_3 | ecosystem: Environmental > Terrestrial > Soil > Palsa > Peat permafrost | place: Sweden...
GACACCTAGTCCGTAGCGGCCCAGGTTCTTGGCGATCCGCCACCATCCGCCCGGTCCCTTGGCGGCCAGCGAGGCCACCTTCTGCTGCAGGATCTGCCGGTCCCGCTGGCTGCCACCCCGGCCGAACATCATGTCAGCGATGACGAGACGGCCGTCTGGGCGAAGCCATTGCGCGGCCCGTGCCACCAGATCCCGCTTTTCATCGTCTGTGAGGTGGTGCAGCGCGTAGCTGGACACGACCAGGTCGGCGCGGCCCGGGGGAAGACTCAGCCGGGCGAGGTCAGCGACCTCGGCCGACACGTTCGCCAGCCCGGCGGCCGTGGCCCGCTGGAGCAGCGACGCGGCCATCGCGGCCGAGATGTCCACCGCCAGCACCGAGGACACCCGCGGCGCCAGAGCCGTCGTCACAAACCCGGTACCGGCGCCCAGGTCCACGCACTCGTCGGCTTCCTGCGGCGCCGCCAGTCGCAGGAGCTGGTCCAGTACTTTCCCGAATGCGGCCGCCGACGTGACGTGAGAATGCCATTTCTCCACGCGTTTATCCCACGTCCGTTCCAGTGGAATATTCACTTAACGGCCTCCCGGCAGGTCCAGTGTTCGCCAGTGCTGAGAAAACGGTAGGGTCCGGCCGTGAAGACAGCATGAAGCACCTTTTTATGAAGGAATTATGAAGCGCGGGCCGACCGTGCCCATTTAGCTTCTTTCGGGTAGGGTCTTGACGAGGTGTTTGTGCTTCGAATAGTCGGTAGCTGCCTGCGCCGTACGGCCCGGGCCGCCGCCGCCGTGGGTGCGGTGGCGATGCTGGCCGCGGCGGCCGGTCCCGGGACCACCGCGCTCAGCGAGACCGTGACCAGTGGCCCGGCGCGTAGCCTGGGCGAGCCCGCGGCCGCCCAGGACACGGCGGTCAGCGCGGTTGTGGCCACGACCTTCGGGTCGGCGGGCGCGCAGGTCAGCGCTTGGACCAGGCGCGCGGGCGCGGGGTCGTGGATTCCGGCGGGACGGGTGCTGCCGGCCGGTTTCGGGTCTAGTTACGACGCTTCCGCGGCGGCGGTCCCAAGCGGCCCGGTCCTCGTCGTGGCCGGCACCTCGCCACCCGGCGAGAGCTGTATCACCAGCGGGTCCGTGGCGATCGCAAAGGTCTACGCTACGGGCGGGCTCGGGCCCGCCCAGCTCGTCAGTGACCAGCGCGGTACCGGCCGTTTCGATGACCGGCCGGTGGTGGCCGCTGGCCCGGACGGCACCGTATGGGTGGCCTGGTCGCAGGGCACCGACGCCGACGCCTGCCAGAACGTCGGGCAGGACGACCAGATCGAGGTCGCCGTCTCCCACGACGGTGGCCGTACCTTCGGCGCGCCGGTGGGCCTGCCCCTCGGGGGTGGCCACGCCGCCTTCGGGGCCCGGCTGACGCCGCTCGCCGACGGCCAGGTGGCGGTCTCCTGGACCGAGACGATGAGCGACGATGGCGACGAGGCGGTCTTCGTCTCGGTTCTGCCGCCCGACGGCCAGCCGGGCCGGCCCCAGGCGGTCCTGACGGGTGACCCGCTGCCGCTCGCGCTGCCGGGCGCCAGTTTCTACGATTTCCCGGCCGGTGATGTCACCGCGCTGCCCAGTGGCCGGCTCGTGGTCGCCGCGCCGCTCTGGCGGTCCGGGCGGAGCGTCATCGCGCTGGCCGCCGGCCTGCCGGGAGGCCCGTGGCAGTACTCCACCGTCACCCCGCCGGACGTGCCTGGCGGAGCGGATCTGCTCCTGCCCGCGCTTGGTGTCCTGTCGCCGGTCAGCGTCCGCCTGGTGTGCGCCGTGCACGTCCGGTCCGGGGACCACCTTGGCTACGACTGGACCGATCTGAGCCTCAGCGGCCCGCTCACCGCATCCGGTGCGCTCGTCCCGCTTACCGCCTCGCCGGCCGGCCCCGGGTTCTTCGAGATCGGTGAGGAGCTGGAGGTCTCAGCCACCCCCACCGGGCTGCTGTCTTCAATGGTAGTGGCGGGCGCGGGTGGCGCCACCCTTGAGACGAAGTCCTGGCCGGTCGCGTCTTCGGCCGCCCCGTCTCCGGCCGCCTCGCCCGGCCGACCCGCCTCCGCGTCCCCGTCCGCCCGAGCGTCCGTGGCGAGCCCCAGCGACTCCAGCGCGCCGGGCAGCCCCTGGCCCTGGGCCGCCGGGATCGTCGCCGGCTCCGCCGCCCTGATTGCGCTGTGGCGCCTCCGCCGGACCCGTCACCGCTGAGGCTGCCGGGCGTGCGCGTCGAGCAGGTAGGCGACGGACTCGGTGATCTGCTCGGCGAACCGGATGTTCAGCCATTCGTCAGGCACGTGCGCGTTGGAGTCGGCGCCCAGCGCACCGGTGATCAGGATCTGCGCCTCCGGGTAGAGCCGGCCCAGCAGCCCCATGAAGGGCACCGAGCCGCCGATGCCCAGGCTGCGGTACGGGGTGCCGAACACCCGCTCGTCGGCCTGGGCCAGCGCGTCGGCCAGCCATGGCGCCAGCGCCGGCGCGTTCCAGCCGTCCTCGGCCACGATGCCGCTGAGCTCGACCGCTGCGCCGTAGGGCACGTCCGTGGTCAGGATCTTGGCCACCGCGTCCGCGGCGGCCTTCGCGTCGGCGGTCGGTGGCGTGCGGAAGCTCAGCCTCAGTGCCGTCCAGGCGCGCAGCACGTTCCCGGCCTCGGCGGGCTCCGGTAGCCCCGCCGCCCCGATCACCGACAGGGTCGGCCGCCAGGTGTTGTTGAGGATCAGCTCCGCGTCGTCCTCGGCGGCGGTCCGCATGCCCGTGACGAGCGGGTAGCGCCAATGGACCGCCCCGGGGTCGAGGGCGGCGACCGCCGCCGCCTCCGCCACGCGGTCCGGCGGGATCGCGACCGTCATCTCCCCGAGCTTGACCTCACCCGTCGCCGCGTCTTCCAGCCGGTCGAGCAGGAGGCGCATGACGCGGAACGAGCTCGGCACGATCCCGCTGGCCAGCCCGGAGTGCTGCGCGCTGTCCAGCACGCGCACCGTGACGGTGAGGCTGACCAGCCCGCGCAGGCTGCTGGTCAGCCACATCCGCTCGTAGTCGCCACCCCCGCCGTCCAGGCACACCACGAAGGTGACCTCGCCCAGCCGGTCCGCCAGGTGTTCCATGTAGGCGGGCAGGTCAGGTGAGCCGGATTCCTCGCCGGTCTCCAGCAGCATGACGGCCCGGGCGTGCTGCCCGCCTGCCACGTGCACCGCTTCCAGCGCGGCCGTTGCGGCGTACCCCGCGTACCCGTCGTCGACCGCGCCGCGCCCGTACAGCCGGCCGTCGCGGAAGACCGGGTGCCACGGACCGAGCCCTTCCGCCCAGCCGCCGACTGGCGGCTGCTTGTCCAGGTGCCCGTACAGCAGGACCGTGCCCCGGCCGCTGGCGCCCGCGGTCGCGGGCACGTCGACCAGCAGCAGCGGAGACCGGCCCGGCAGCCGGATGACGTCAGTCCGGGCCCCGGGCAACGCGCGGCGGCCGATCCAGGCCCGGACGTGTTCCACGGCGGCGTCCAGCTGACCGCTGGCCGCCCAGGCCGGGTCGAAGGCGGGGGAGAGGGCCGGGATTTCGACCAGCCCAGCCAGGCTGGGCAGGATCTCGTCGCTCCAGCGGGCCCCGACAGCAGTACGTACCTTTTCCTGTTCCACCCGCAGCATCCTCCCCGACCAGGATCGGGCCTGCCAAACCGGCCCCTGGGCTCAGCTGCGGCCACGCGGTTATGAAGAGCCGGTCACTCTTCTGTTCGGGCCGGCTTGGCTGGCCGGTCAATGCGATAACGCCTCTGGGCCGCTGTTGCCTCCAGGACGAACCCCGCTTTCCCGAGAACTCGCTGGGACGCCAGGTTGCCGATTTCGGTGTGCGCGATGATCGTGTTCGTTTCTGGCTGCTCCCACGCGATGAGCAGAGCCGCATTGACTGCTTCGGTGGCGTAGCCATGGCCCTGGCGCGACGGCACGATGCCGTATCCGATCTCGGTCACGCCGTCCTTCGGTGGCCCGCGGAACCCGATGCCGCCGACGACAACGCCGTTGGCCCGTTCCACCACTTGATAGTGGCCCCAGGGCCCGGGGCGCTGCGGCTCCGCCTCCGGGCGCCCGGCCTGGTGGAGCATCCGCGCGATTACCCGGTCACCGGTGTCGGGGAAGTCTTCGGCCCAGTCCGGGAGGCGATCGCCGTTCACGATGGCCTCTACGGCGGCCCAGGGCACCGGCCGAAGGTCGAGACTTTTCGCGGCTCTTACCGCATTTGGCATGTTCATCAGAACTCAGTCTGCCGGGCTCACCCGCGATCCGCTGGGCGAATTGGCCGTTCCTTGACGTCCTCCCGCTGTGAACGGCGGGGGTTCCTCCAGCGCGGCTCACGCCGCGTTCCGGTGGGTTCCTGTTTCAGCGCCGGCTGCCACAGGGCGTGGTCTTGCACCGGCTCCGCAGGCGTTTTGTTGTCCGCCCGCCCGGCGGCCAAGATGTTCTTTGCCGCGTTCACGTCCCGATCGTGGACGGTCCCGCACGCTGCGCACGTCCACTGGCGGACGCTGAGCGGTTTGGGGCCGTCCGTCACCCCGCACGCCGAGCACACCTGGCTGGTGGGCTCGAACCGGCCGATCCGGGCGAACGTGCGCCCGTACTGCGCTGCTTTTTCCGCCATCAGCCGCAGCAGCTGCGACCAGCCGGCGTCGTGCACCGACCTGGCCAGCCGGGTACGCGCCAGCCCCGACACGCACAAGTCCTCGGCATAGACCGCTTGATTGTCGCGGACCAGCCGAAACGCGATCTTGTGCGCATGATCGAGCCGGGTCTCCCGCACCTTGCGGTGCAGCACCGCGACCCGGTGCCGGGCCCTGACCCGGTTCGCGGACCCTTTCCGCCTACGGGACAGGGCACGCTGCGCGCGGGCCAGCGCGCGTTCCCTGGCCCGCAAGAACCGCGGGTTGGCGATGACATCCCCGTCCGAGGTGACGGCCAGGCTGGCCAGCCCCAGGTCGATCCCCACCTCCCGGCCGCAGCCGGGCAGCGGCGTGGCCGCGCGTTCGGCCACAAACGAGGCGTAGTAGCGGCCGTCCGGCTCCTTGATCACCGTGACCGACGACGGAACAGATGGCAGCGCACGGGACCACTCCACCCGGATGTCCCCGGCCTTGGCCACATACAGCCGCTCCCCGCGCAGCGAGAACCCGTTGCGGGTCAGCCGAATCGACTGGCGGCGATGCTTGCGCCGGGGTTTCGGATGCCTGATCACCGGCCCCTTGCGCCGTCCGTTGCGCGAATCGAACCAGTTCTTGTACGCGCGCCGCGCGTCCTGGCAGGCCTGCACCAGCGCCACCGACGCGACCTCACCCAGCCAGGACCGTTCCGGGGTGAGCTTGGCCAGCGTGATCACCCGCCGCTGCACCTCGGTATCGCTGATCTTCTCCCCGGCCGCGTGACAGGCATCCCGCAGCCGCGGGCAGTCGTTATACACCACCCGCGCGCACCCGAACACCCGCGCCAGGGCCTGCTGCTGACCCGGCGACGGGTAGAGACGGTACCGGTACCTCACCTGCCTGACACCACAGCATGCCACCGGCCTCTGACAAATCGCGCAGGAGCACCGCCATAGCAGGCACCTGGTCTCCGCGCCCACGTGCATTTGGCCGCCGACCCGGCCCCGGTGAACAGCCTCAAGGGCGTGCCGGCCCGCGCGCTGCGATCGGAGCTCACTGGCCAGGTAAACCGGCACATCACTCACGGGCATTTCTGGTCGCCGTCCTCCTTCGCCGCGTCCTGCGGTGGTGCGCCGCCGGGCATCATCCGGCAGCACCTCGAGCAGCAAAGAACACCGGCTAGCGCAACTTCCGGGCTAACCTCAATTACCTGACCGGGAATCGAGGTTAGCCACTGCCGTCGGGCGCGACCCAGCCGGACTGGTAGGCGGACCAGTCCCGGGCGGTGGCGCTGTCCGCGGTGTACAACCCAACGCCCAGCGTGCTGCGGGGATGATGGCTGCCGGTCAGCGCGACCCGGACGCCGTGGATCGCGGCCGGGACCGTCTCGGCCGACCCATGGTGGCCGAGCGTGCTGCCGGCGAACGCGGGCAGGCCGATGACGAGGCCGACCCCCGCCGGGACCGCGCGCAGCGCGATGGCGGTCTCGCGCGCCACGTACCCGCTGTACCAGGACGGCACCGGCACACCGGTGTCGTAGCTCATCAGCGCGACCTGGCTGACCCGGCTGGCCACGTCGCCCAGGTAGCCGGACGTCCAGAACACCGGCCGGCGCATGATGAGCGCGGCGGGCAGCCCCATCCCGGCGAGCGGCTCTACTTTGGGCGCGTCCACCGACAAGACTCCCGGGTGCAGCGCCCGGGTCGCGTCCAGCAGGTCCAGCAGCCCGCTGTCCCCGCTGGCCACCGGGGTCAGGTCGTAGCTGATGCCGCCGAAGCCGGCTTGCAGGAGGGCGGCCGCCGACGCCACCACGGCGGCCCGGACCGCCGTGTCGTCGAGATCGAGCTGCCCCTGGCCGACGGTCCCGTTCAGCCAGGCACACACCCGGACGTGCGGTAGCGCGGCATGAAAGGAGCGCAGGAAGGCCGCGGCCCCCGCGTACTGCGATGGGTCCAGCTGGCCGCCCGCGCTGAGCTGCCCGGCCAGCACGTAGACGTCGCTGACCCCGGACCCCCTGATCCGCGCGGTCAGCGCGGCGAGCCCCCCGCCGCCGTCCCCGCCGCCCCCGCCGTAGCTGTCGCGCCCGCCCGAACCGCTCCCGCCCGCGGCGCCGCCCGCGCCAGCGCCCGGGCCGGCCAGCCAGCCGTGATCGAGCCACAGCGCGTCCTGCCCGCTGGATTTCGCCCAGGCGGCGGCCGGCCCGCTGGCCTGGTGCCCGAGCAGGAAGCCGCCCACGAAGAGCACGATCGCCGTCGCGGCGACCGCGGCGGCGACCCGGACGAGGAGCCAGCGCACCGCACCGGCGCCCGCCGCACCCGGACTGGGCCCGGAACCGGACCCCGGCCCGGACGGTGACCCGGGGCTGCCAGCCATGGGCACCTCCCGAACATGGGACCATTGAGATGGTCTGGCCAGGCTCGCACGGTCCGGCGCCCCAGCGGGCTGCCGTAGTGTAGCGGCGGATGGTCGTGGCGGCTGGCCCGGCCGGACGCGGTGCCTGTCGGCCACGGCAGCCCGGGACCGCCGCGCCCAGGCTATGGGACGGACCCGACCGACAGTACGTACTCTCACCCAAACGGATGCCTGTGTCACCTATGACGTCACCCGCGACCGGTCCGGCCTCGGCCGAACGCATCGAGCCGGGCCGGACCGACCAAGCGGTGATTCGCAACTTCTGCATCATCGCGCACATCGACCACGGCAAGTCGACGCTGGCCGACCGGATGCTGCAGCTCACCGGCGTGGTCGAGAACCGCAACATGCGCGCTCAGTACCTGGACCGGATGGACATCGAGCGGGAACGCGGCATCACCATCAAGAGCCAGGCGGTGCGGCTGCCGTGGACCGGCGAAGACGGCCACCGGTACGTGCTGAACCTCATCGACACCCCCGGCCACGTCGACTTCTCCTATGAGGTGTCGCGCTCGCTCGCCGCGTGCGAAGGCGCCGTGCTGCTCGTCGACGCGGCGCAGGGGATCGAGGCGCAGACGCTGGCCAACTTGTATATGGCACTGGAAGCGGACCTGCAGATCATCCCGGTGCTCAACAAGATCGACCTGCCCGCGGCCCAGCCCGACCGGTACGCCGAAGAGATCGCCGGGATCATCGGCTGTGACCCCGCCGAGGTGCTGCGCGTCTCGGCCAAGACGGGCGAGGGCGTCCGCGAGCTGCTGCACGCGATCGTCGCCCAGGTTCCCGCTCCGTCCGGTGACCCTTCGGCCCCGCCCCGCGCCCTGATCTTCGACTCGGTGTACGACACCTACCGCGGCGTGATCACCTACGTCCGGGTCATCGACGGGCTGCTGACCGAGCGGGAACGCAGCAAGATGATGTCCACCGGCTCGGTGCACGAGACGCTCGAGGTCGGCGTCATCTCCCCGGAGCCGCTGCCGTCCGGCGGCCTCGGCGCGGGCGAGGTCGGCTACCTCATCACCGGGGTGAAGGACGTCCGGCAGGCGCGGGTCGGCGACACGGTCACCTCGGCCGCGCACGGCGCCACGGAGGCGCTGGCCGGTTACCAGCACCCCAAGCCCATGGTGTTCTCCGGGCTGTACCCGGTGGACGGCGACGACTACCCGGACCTGCGTGACGCCCTGGACAGGCTGCGGCTGAACGACGCCGCGCTGATCTACGAGCCGGAGACCTCGACGGCGCTGGGGTTCGGTTTCCGCTGCGGTTTCCTCGGCCTGCTGCATATGGAGATCGTGCGGGAGCGGCTGGAGCGCGAGTTCGACCTGGAGCTGATCTCCACCGCCCCGAACGTCGTCTACCGCGTGGTCATGGAGTCCGGGGCCGAGCTGACCGTGACCAACCCGAGCGATTTCCCGAGCATGGGCGGCCCCAGCGCGATCGTCCCGGGCAACGCCACCGGACCGGATGGCAAGGCCGTGGGCGGCAAGGTAGCCAAGGTGTACGAGCCGATCGTGCGGGCCACGATCATCTCGCCGAGCGACTACATCGGGACGATCATGGACCTGTGCCAGGGTCGGCGCGGGGCGCTGGGCGGCATGGAGTACCTGTCATCGGACCGGGTGGAGATCCGGTACACGATGCCGCTGGCCGAGATCATCTTCGACTTCTTCGACCAGCTGAAGTCCCGGACCCGCGGCTTCGCGTCGCTCGACTACGAGCCGGCCAGTGAGCAGGAAGCGAACCTGGTCAAGGTGGACATCCTGCTGCAGGGCCAGCCGGTGGACGCGTTCAGCCAGATCGTGCACGCCGACCAAGCCCGTGAGTACGGGCTGTCGATGACCGCGAAGCTGAAGGAGCTGATCCCGCGCCAGCAGTTCGAGGTGCCGATCCAGGCCGCGGTCGGGGCCCGGATCATCGCCCGGGAGAACATCCGGGCGCTGCGCAAGGACGTGCTGGCCAAGTGCTACGGCGGTGACATCACCCGCAAGCGCAAGCTCCTCGAACGGCAGAAGGAGGGCAAGCGCCGGATGAAGACGATCGGCCGGGTCGAGGTCCCGCAGGAGGCCTTCGTAGCGGCGCTGTCCACCTCACAGGGCAGCGACAGCAAGCGCTAGCGGCGGGCCCCCTGGTCAGGGCGCCGTCGGCGCCGGCACCGCGTGCACAATCTTGGGGGTCAGCATCACGTGGTTCAGGTTGCCGGGCAGGCTGCTGGGGCCGCCGTGGGTGGTGAAGGCCGCGGCCGCGAGCACGAATACCACGATCAGCAGCGCGAACAGGGCGATCGCGGTCCAGCCCAGCACGAGCCCGGCGGTCGCCATCCCCTTGCCCTGCTCCCCGGTCATCCGGATCTGGCGGCGGGCCTTGTGCCCCAGCACGACCGCGGGCACCGCGGTGATCCCGCCGGTGAAGAACTCCGCGATGCCGAACACCAGCGACGCGATCGCCAGCGAATTCGTCTGGGGCGGCCGGTACGCGGTGAAGTGGGGCGGGACCTGCGCCGGCAGGTCGCCGACCAGGGCCCGCAGCTCGCCGTAGGTCTTGGCGGTGTAGGCCCGCTCCATCCGGTCGTTGTACTCGTCCTGGCTCAGCCTGCCCTCAGCGAAGGCGTTCTTGAGCACGTCAACGAGCTGCTCACGGTCAGCATCCGACGCCCGCAGCGACGGATGCATGCTCCCCAAGCCCTGGAACCCGCCAAACTGAGAACGGGCCCGATACGCCGGATGGTCTGCCACCAGAACCTCCCGCAGGTGCGACACTCTGATTCTAGCTAACTCTTGACGCATGTAACGGATAAGCGCCCGGGCAAGTGCCGGCGCAGGCCGCCGGGGGTTAACCGTTCGACCCGCTGGTCCACCTCACCTATCCTGCGCTACGTGGACAACGGGCAGGTCATTTCGGTCAATACGGGGCGTGCGGTGAAGGTCGGCTGGGCCGGCCGGGTCCAGCGGACCGCCATCGAAAAGCATCCGGCGGACGGCGCCGTCCACGTCGGCCGGCTCGGCCTCGACGGCGACGAGCAGGCCGACCTGGAGAACCACGGCGGCCCGGAGCAGGCGATCTACGTCTACGCCCGGGAAGACCTGGACTGGTGGGCGGGCCAGCTGAGCCGTGCGGTCCGGGACGGCCTGTTCGGCGAGAACATCACGACCGCGGGCCTGGACGTCACCAATGCGCTGATCGGCGAGCGCTGGCGGCTTGGCACCGCCGAGGTGCAGGTCACGTCCTGCCGTATTCCGTGCGGGACGTTCCGGAGCTGGACCGGCGAGAAAGGCTGGGTCAAGCGGTTCGCGCAGGCCGGGCGCCCCGGTGCTTACCTGCGCGTGCTGGCGGAGGGCATCGTGCGGCCCGGTTCTACGGTGACCGTGCTGTCCCGGCCCGCCGCCGGGGTCACGGTGGCGGAGTCGATGCGCGCCTACTACGGCGACCGGGAGCTGATGGTCCGCCTGTCCACCGTGCCCGAACTCAGCACGAAGTGGGACACGATCGCCAGCGGCGCCGGGGACCAGTTCGTGCCCGGCCCGGCCGGCCCGGCCAGCCCGGCCGCCCCGGCCCGCTGATCATGCCCGGCGCGCTTCCCGAGGGCGAGCCCGTCCCCGCGGACGGGACGCTGCCCGCCGCCGCGACGGCCGGCCTGGGCCGTCGGCCGTTCGGCTTCTACGTCCACGTGCCGTTCTGCGTGTCCCGCTGCGGCTACTGCGACTTCAACACCTACACCGCCGCCGAGCTGGGCGGGGGTGCCTCCCGGGACAGCTACCCGGGCCAGGCGGCCGCCGAGATCCGGCTCGCCCGCCGCGTGCTCGGTGCCGCGGACGTCCCGGTCAGCAGCGTGTTCATCGGAGGCGGCACGCCGACCGTGCTGCCGCCGGAGCGGCTCGGCGAGATCCTGCGGGTGATCGACGGCGAGTTCGGGCTGGCGCCGGGCGCCGAGGTGACCGTCGAGGCCAATCCCGAAACGGTAACCGAACAAGACCTGGTGCACCTGCGTACGCACGGGGTGAGCCGCATGTCGTTCGGGATGCAGTCGGCTCAGCCGCACGTGCTGGCCGTGCTGGACCGGGTGCACGAGCCGGGGCGCCCGGCCCAGTGTGTGGGGTGGGCCCGGGCCGCCGGCTTCGAGCACGTGAGCCTGGATCTCATTTACGGGACGCCGGGCGAGACCGACGCGGACTGGCGTCGGTCGCTGGAGACCGCGCTGGCCGCGGGTCCGGACCACATCTCCGCCTACGCGCTCATCGTGGAGGAAGGCACCAGGCTCGCGGCCCGCGTCCGGCGCGGCGAGCTGCCCGCGCCGGACGACGACGCGATGGCCGACCGCTACCTGATCGCCGAGGAGACGTTCACCGCGTCCGGCCTCAGCTGGTACGAGGTGTCCAACTGGGCCGCGTCCGGCCCGGCCCGCTGCGCGCACAACATGCTCTACTGGACCGGCGGCGACTGGTGGGGCGTCGGCCCGGGTGCGCACAGCCACGTGGGCGGCACCCGGTGGTGGAACGTCAAGCATCCGTCCGCCTACGCCGGCCGGATCGGTGCCGGCACGAGTCCCGGCCACGCACGAGAGACCCTGACCCCGGCCGAGCGCCAGCTGGAGCGGATCATGCTGCTGACCCGCCTGTCCGACGGCTGCCCCGGCACGGAACTGGAGCCGGCCGGCCGGGACGCGGCGGAGAAAGCAGTAGCGGACGGCCTCGCCGACGGGCCCGCCCTGGCCGCCGGCCGCGTCGTCCTCACCCTCCGCGGCCGCCTCCTGGCCGACGCCGTAATCCGCGACCTCACCGGCTAGCGATCCCGGGCGGACGCCGTCCGGGGGGACGACCCCCTGGACCCCCCGCAGCCCGCAGTGGTGCGGACCGTGGTACCGGCCACTCGCCTGGGCCTGCGGCCCGGGACTCGCTGGGCCGGTTAGGACATGCCGCCGTAGCCCGTGCCAGGTGACCGTTAGATCTCGCCGGTGCTTTAGGTAGGCGGGAACCACCGTGGGATACGGCGAGGCGCTCGTGACCGGCCCAGCGAACCGGGCCTTCAGGCCCGGTGAGTGGCCGGTGTGTCGGCGAGGTACCACCGCGCGGGCGCGGAGCGCAGCGGGGGGTTCCGGGGGGTCGCCCCCCGG
>Ga0302302_1002011_pt1 | contig 12105 bp, 9 predicted proteins | sample III_Palsa_E1_3_FD_198766 | JGI IMG/M metagenome (GOLD analysis project Ga0302302, IMG submission 198766) | Peat permafrost microbial communities from Stordalen Mire near Abisko, Sweden - III_Palsa_E1_3 | ecosystem: Environmental > Terrestrial > Soil > Palsa > Peat permafrost | place: Sweden...
GCCGGGCAATAGGAAATACAGGGGCTGATGCAATGACGAATCCAATCCAATCCTTTCGGGGCCGTGTCATGCGCCATGCAAGTCACTACATATTGATGGGCTTGCTGCTCGCCGGTTCCACTTGGGCCAGCGCTGCCCTTGCCGCTGGCGCGACGCTGAAAAACATCAGCTATGAGGCGCTGCCGGGTGGAAACGTCGAATTAAAGATGGACTTCGGCAGTGGGCCAGTACCGCAGCCGAAGATCTTCACGACCGGCAATCCGCCGCGTATTGCGGTGGATTTTGCCGATACTGACAATACCGCGGCGCGACACCTGAACATTGGCCAGGGTTCAACGTCGGGCGTCTCGGCGGTAACTGCAGGTGGCCGTACGCGCGTTGTGGTTGAACTCATGCGCGAGTCGACGTACCGCTCACGTGTTGAGGGCCACAGCCTGTTGTTGACCATCAACAACGGCACGGCGGATCAGTCGGTCACCACGGTGGCCACGATTGATCCATCGAAAGCGCTGCCTTCATCAATGAATGGCCCGTCGATTTCCAATATCGACTTTCGCCGCGGTCCGAATGGTGAGGGTCGTGTCCTGATTAGCTTCAGCGGCGCGGGTGCCAATGCGCAGATGACGCATAAGGGCGACATGGTTACGGTCAACATCGACCATGCTAATTTGCCGGCAAACCTCGCGCAACGTCTTGATACGCTGGATTTCGCAACTCCGGTCCAATCCATCGTTACTAAGACGGGAATGGGTGGCGGCGCGCATATCGAAATTGCAGTCAAGGGTAGCGTGGATACGTCCGGCTATCAGACCCCTGATCAGTACGTTGTCGAAGTGACGCCAAAGAAAGCCGATGACAAAACTGATCACCTGACAAAGGATGGCCAACAGCTACCGGTCTACAGCGGGAAGCGAGCGACATTCAATTTTCAGGATATTCCCGTACGTTCAGCGCTTCAGCTGATCGCCGACGAGTCTGGACTCAACCTGGTTGCTTCGGACAGCGTCACTGGCGGCGTAACCCTGCGCCTCGATAACGTGCCGTGGGATCAGGCTTTGGATGTGATCCTGCGTGCCAAGAGTCTGGACAAGCGTCGAGATGGCAACGTTATATGGATTGCACCACAAGCCGAACTGGCCAAATACGAGCAGGATATCGCCGATGCTAAGCTGAAAGCCCAGGATACGGCCGAACTGATTACTGACTATGTGCCTATCAGCTATGGCAAGGCGTCGGATATCGCCAAGCTGTTGACCAGCGGAAGCTTGCAATCGACCAGTGGTGGTAGCTCCGCAAACACCCAGCATGGTTTCCTGTCGGCGCGTGGCAGTATTTCGTTCGATACACGCACCAACACGCTTTTGCTGAACGATACGCCAGAAAAAATCAAGCAGCTGCGTGACGTTATCGCGGTGCTGGACAAGCCGGTGCAGCAGGTCCTGATCGAGTCGCGCGTAGTCATTGCGAACGACAGCTTTTCGCGCGATCTGGGTGCCGAGTTTGGTGTCAGCGGTTCGCGCGCGGTCGGCAACAAGCAGGTGATCGTGGGGGGGGGCATTCCTACTGTTACCGGCAGTAGCAGCGAGTACTTCAGCAACGCGGCGGGCACCACCTATACCACCAGCGGTCTCAACGTGAATCTGCCGTCCAGCACTGCTGCTGCAGCGGGTGGCTCCATCGGCTTGGGCATAATCGGCAAAAACTTTGCACTTGACCTTGAATTGCAGGCCGCCCAGACCGAGGGTCGTAGCGAAACGCTTTCCAGCCCGCGTGTGATCACGGCCAATCAGCAAGAGGCGGTGATACGTCAGGGCCAGGAAATTGGCTACGTGACCTATCAAAACTCCACCAGTGGAGCTGCCAGCAGTGGCACGGCAACCGTGGCGTTCAAGGATGCGGTACTTGAACTCAAGGTGACCCCGACCATTACCGCGGACAATCGCATCTATCTTTTAATCAATGTGACCAAGGACGCGCTGGCCGGTTACATTACCGTGCCGGGCAGTGGTCAGGTTCCGACCATCAATACCAGCTCGGTCAACACATCTGCCCTGGTTGATAACGGACAGACCGTGGTGCTCGGTGGCATCACCGAAATTGACACGTCCAATACCGTTACCAAGGTGCCGGGTCTGGGCGATATTCCCGGAATCGGCATTTTGTTTCGAACTTCATCGCGAAGCAGTACCAAGGCCGAATTGCTGATTTTCGTGACGCCGCGCATCCTCAGCCAGACGCTGCAGTAACAAGCCGAATCAGCAAGCTGAAAAGGGGTGGCCCGGGCCGCCCCTTTTTTTATGGATGCCGATTCGGCAGGTTGATTAAACTTCCGGCCCGATTGATGGTCTGAAGGTCACCGCGCTATCAGCGACCTATATTTGAGGCGCCGATTGGCGAAATCCATTTCTGGAAAACGGAGAAATCATGGATGCAGTGGAAATTTCATCGACCAACCGCCTCCAGCAAGCTTTCGCAGCGCTGCGCGAGGATTTGCAGCGCAGTATCATCGGCCAGCCGCATTTGATCGATTGCCTGCTGGTGGCCTTGCTGGCCGACGGCCATCTGCTGGTCGAAGGCGCACCAGGGCTGGCCAAGACGACCGCGGTAAAAGCACTGGCCGCCCGGATCGAGGCGGACTTTCATCGCGTGCAGTTCACTCCCGACCTACTGCCTGCCGACCTTACCGGCACAGACGTGTTCCGCCCGCAAAGCGGCAGCTTCGAGTTCGAGCGCGGGCCACTCTTCCACAATATCGTGCTGGCCGATGAGATCAATCGCGCGCCGGCGAAGGTGCAGTCGGCGCTGCTGGAAGCCATGGCCGAACAGCAGATTACCGTGGGCCGTAGTACTTGGCATCTGCCTGAATTATTCATGGTGATGGCGACCCAGAATCCGATCGAGCAGGAGGGCACGTTTGCGTTGCCCGAAGCCCAGCTCGACCGTTTTCTGATGCATGTAACCATTGGTTACCCGGACGCTGTTGCCGAGCTGACCATTCTCCGGTTGGCGCGCGAGCAGGCCAGCCGCAAAGGACAAGCCGCGGCCGCGTCGTCGGCGCTGCTAAGTCAGGCGGATGTGTTCGCTGCGCGCGAGGCAGCGATGGCGGTGCACATGGCGCCCGCGTTGGAGCAATACCTCACCCAGCTGGTGCTGGCGACGCGTGACGCCGGTCGTTACGGCCCTGAGCTGAAACGCTGGATTGCCTGGGGTGGCAGTCCTCGGGCTACGATTGCGCTGGATCGTTGTTCGCGTGCAAGAGCGTGGCTGGCGGGTCGCGATTATGTTCTGCCGGAGGACGTGCATGGCATTGCGCACGAAGTCCTGCGCCATCGCGTTCTGCTCAGTTACGAGGCCGAGGCGGAAGGTGTGCGGCCGGATCGTGTGATCGACCGTCTGCTGGATCTCGTGCCGCTGCCGTGAGCGCTGTCATGTCGCAATCACGCGACGGCGATGGTCGCACGCAGGTTTCGCTGGCTGAGCTCATCGCGCTGCGCGCGCGGGTGGGACGTACGAAGCTGGCTCCCCTGGTCAGTCGCGCCGCACGCAGCGGGCAACAGTCCAGCCGTCTATACGGCCGGGGTATGGACTATGCCGAATCCCGGGTCTATCAGGCCGGCGATGACGTACGCCGGCTTGATTGGCGGCTTACGGCACGCAGCGGCAAGCTGCATACCAAACTGTTTCAGGAAGATCGCGAAGGCTCCTTGCTGATTTTGATGGATACGCATGCCAGCATGCGCTTCGGCACGCGCGTGCGATTCAAATCGGTACAGGCGGCGAGGACGGCAGCCTGCGCCGCTTGGTACGCGGCGCGCGCGGGTGAGCGAGTCGGTGTCATGGCCTTTGGCCAGGCCGATTCGCTGTTGCGACCCATGACCGGGCCGCGCGGTGCGCTGGCCGTTTGCGGTGCATTGGCCGAGTGGGATGGCAGGTCTGCGTCCGATCGCCTGGAATCGCTTGCCGACGCGCTGATGCGTGCCAATCGTCTGCAGCACGGTGCAAGTCGTGTGCTATTGATCAGCGATGGATTCAGCGCGGATGCGTCGGCGCGGCAGCGGCTTCTGGATCTCAGCCGGCGTGCCGCTGTCAGTGTCCTCGTTGTAGCTGACGCACTTGAACTCGCGCTGGTGGCGCCCGGCCGGTATCCCCTTGAGCAAGCGGGTGAGCGTACCGAAGTGATCCTGCAATCCGAGCGCCAGCGTAGCGATTTTCAGCATGCCATTGGCGCTGGGCCAGCGCGACTGGGTGAATTGGCGCAATCGCTTGGCCTGCGCTGGGGCAGCATCGATACCACCGCAGATCCTTTCGACGCCGTGGTCGGTGTACTTGGTGCACGGAGATCCGCTTGATGAATGCGTTGCCCGCATCATCATCGATAACCGCGGCAGCGCAAGGCCCGGTGCTGCGTGATATTCATCTGCCGCCCGATCCTTCGTGGTGGCCGCCCGCGCCGGGCTGGTGGATGCTGGCGGGGCTTCTGCTGCTGATCGCGCTGCTAGCAGCGTGGCAGTGGCGGCGACATGCAGCACGGGTGCAAAAACGAGCGCGCGTGCTGGCTGAGCTTGATGAGCTGATGCACCAGTATCAAAGCGATGGCAATCAGTCGGCGCTCGCGAGCGGCATGCATCAGCTGCTTCGCCGGGTGGCGCGCCGGCACGATGCACTGGCTGCGAAAAAGCGCGGTGAGGTATGGCGACAGACGCTGGCCCGCGTGCCGGTAGATGCCGCGACGCTGGATCGTTTGATGACGCTGGAGCAGGTGATATATCGCACGCCTGCATCATTCGATCACGCGGCTGCATCGGCTGCCGTTCGCCAGTGGTTGCAACTGGCGTTGCGACCTGCAAAGTGGAAGCGCGTTGCGACCAGCCTGCCCGCTGATAGCGGAGTTCGGTCATGACGACGTTCGCCTGGCCATGGATCATCGTGCTCTTGCCCTTGCCTTGGTTGCTATGGCGCTGGTTGCGGCCGGTGGCACCCGGGCAGGCTTTGCATCTGCCACAACCCGGCATTCGGTTGGCACAAGCCGCTGGAAAATCGGCAGCTGGCTGGGCAACGTGGCTATTGGTGCTGGCGTGGCTGGCCTTGCTGACAGCCGCTGCGCGGCCGCAATGGATTGGGCCGCCGGAGGCGCAGCAGCGCAGCGGCCGCGCCATGATGCTGGCGCTGGATCTTTCCGGCAGCATGCGCACGGAAGATATGGATCTGGCCGGCCAGGCGGTCAGCCGCTTCGGCGCCGTCGAGGCGATTGCCGGCGACTTCATCAGCCGTCGTCGTGGCGATGAAATGGGCTTGATCCTGTTTGGTAGTCAGGCATTTCTGGTGACACCGCTGACGTTTGATCTCTCTGCCGTGCGCGCGCAGCTGGAGGGTTCGGCGGTGGGGCTGGCCGGCACCGAGACGGCGATTGGCGATGCGATTGCGGTAGCCGTGAAAAGGCTGTCGGCACTGCCACAACCGGCGCGCGTGTTGGTGCTGCTTACCGATGGCGTCAACAACGCCGGCAGCATTGCGCCGCGCGAGGCCGCGCGTGCCGCCAAGGCCGTCGGCGTGCGTATCTACACCATCGGTATTGGCGCTGATCACATGCGCGTGCAGGGATTTTTCGGCAGCCAGATGGTGAATCCATCGGCCGATCTTGATGCGGACATGTTGACCAGTATTGCTACGGAAACCGGTGGGCGCTTTTTTCGCGCCGCCGACAGCCACGCCTTGGCCGATGCGTATCGTGCCATCGATGCACTGGAGCCGATGCCGCAACACGGTCCGACGCTACGGCCGCGTCGCGAGCTGTTCCGCTGGCCACTGGGCGTGGCGATTGCGCTGCTGCTGATCGCGATCGTGCCGCGGCAATTCAGTGGCATGCGAGGCACCGCGCATGAGTGAGGCGCTGCAGCAGTTTCATTTTCTGCGCCCGCTGTGGCTCGTGGCGCTCGTCGCGCTGCCGCTGCTGTTCTGGTTCGGCTTGCGGAAAAGCTCCGCACCCGTTGAGCTGTTGCGACTGGTGGATGCCGAGTTGTTGCCGCATCTGTTACGTGGACGTGCAGCCAATCGCCATGCGCCGGCTGGGCTTTTTGCCCTTGGCTGGATGCTCGCTGCGCTGGCGCTTGCCGGCCCGACCTGGGATCGCGTGGCACAACCGCTGTACGCCAGTCGTGCGGCTCAGGTAGTGGCGATATCACTATCGCAGCAGATGTTGTCGCGCGACGTAACACCGAGTCGACTCGATCGCGCGCGCTACAAGGCGCACGACTTGCTGACCAGCAATCGCGATGGCCTGAATGCGCTGATCGGTTACGCCGGCGAGGCTTTCGTGGTGGCGCCGCTCACCTCGGATGCCGGCAGCCTCAACGATCTGCTCAATGCGATGAGCCCCGAGACTATGCCCGTGGATGGCAACAATGCAGCGTTGGCGATCCAGCGCGGCGCGGCGTTGATTCACGACGCCAGCGTGTCGGGTGGTTCGCTGGTATTGATCACCGATCAGGCCGATGCCGCCGCTGATGCCGCGGCCCGTGCGGCAAATACCGCCGGCGTGCGGGTATCGGTTCTTGGTGTTGGCACTCTCTCAGGTGGTCCGATACCGCAGGCAAGCGGCGGCTTCTTGCGCGATGAGCAGAACCATATTGTGCTGGCTGCTCGGGACGACGCTGCGTTAGCAGCGCTGGCGGCGTCCGGTGGCGGGCGCTATGCCCCGATGACAACAGACGGCAGTGATGTCGCTGCGTTGAAAACCGAGCTTCACGCAGGTCCTTCTGTGGCGGCAGCCGGTGAAGTGGGTGATGAGTGGCAGGATCGCGGCCCGTGGCTGCTATTGCCGTTGCTGCTGATAGTCGCGGTCGGATTTCGCCGCGGCTGGCTCCTGCTGTTGCCGTTGATCCTGCTGCCGATGCTGCCAGGTCGGGCCAACGCTACCGACTGGCGCGACTTGTGGCAGCGCCCGGACCAGCAGGCCGCGCAGACGCTGCGACAGGGCGGCTCGGCCAAGCAGGCGCAACAACTGGCGCGTGATCCGGCCTGGCGCGGCGCGGCCGACTATCGCGCTACCGACTATGCCGCGGCGGCGAAAACTTTGCAGCCGTTGTCTGGCAGCAACGCGGCCTACAACCGCGGCAACGCGCTGGCCAAGCAGGGGCAGTACGACGAAGCCATCGATGCTTACAAACAGGCGTTGAAGAGGGATCCGGCCAATGCCGACGCTGCGGCCAATAAAAAGGCCATTGAGGACTGGCTGAAACAGCAAAAGCAGCCGGATCAGCAACAGAAAAATCAAAATCAGCAGAACAAAGACCAGCAGCAGAAGCAGAACCAGGATCAGGTAAATGCCAAAAAACCGGAAAGCGGTGACGGCAGCGGTCAGCCCAAGCCGGATCAACAGGGCAAATCCGATGCCACGCAAAAGCCGGATCAGAAGCCATCGCAGGGCGCGGGCAAGCCATCCGATAAATCAGCACAGAATGGTCAGCCCGATACACAGAAGCCGCCAGCGCAGGATTCGTCAAAGCCTGATTCATCCAAGCAGGATCAGTCCAAACAGGATCAACCTGGCAAGGACTCATCGACAAAGGATCAGGCCGGCGAGCCGCCCAAGCCGCTGACGCCCCAGCAGCAGGCCGAACAAAAGGCCAGTACAGACAAGGCGCAACAGGCTTTGCAAAAGCAGATGGATCAGGCGCTGGCCGGTCAGCAAAAGGACCAGCAGCAGAAGCCACCAGCCACACATCAACTTGGCGAGATGTCGAAAGACGATCCGAACGCCAAGTTGCCAGCCGATCTGCGCCAGGCCATACAGCGCGTGCCGGATGATCCCGGCGCGCTGCTGCGGCGAAAATTTCAACTGGAATATGAGCAACGCCATGGTGGCGTGCCGAACGAGGACGATCAGCCGTGATGCATCGACGACTCATTGCATGGTGCCTGCTGCTTTTGCTGCTGATGCCGGTGTTGGCGCACGCAGCCGATGTGCAGGCAACGCTGGATCGTTCCACGGTGGCGTTGGGTGAAACCGTCACCCTGAATCTGCGTATTCAAGGCGATGCCGGTAACCGGGCGATGCCCGATCTCAGTGTGCTGGGCAGCGACTTCGACATGCTCGGTACATCGCAGAACAGCAGCCTCAGTGTGGTCAATGGCGCGGCCACATCGGAGCTGACGCTGGGCGTGGTTCTGCGTCCCCGGCATACCGGCACGCTGCAGATTCCCTCACTGGATGTCGCCGGTAGTCGCACCGCGCCGCTGCAGGTGGAAGTGACGGCGGCCAATCCTTCGGATAACGCCACGGCGCACCGCGACGTATTCATGGAGGCGCAGGTCGAGCCGAATCACGGCTACGTTGGCCAGCAGCTGAGCTACGTCGTTCGTCTGTTTTTCGCCACCAGCATCAGCGATGGTTCGCTTGAGGCACCGCAGCTCAACGGTATCCAGTTCAGCAAGATTGGCGATGACGCCAACTACGCGCTTGACCGCGGTGGTCGTCAATACCACGTACTCGAACGGCGCTATGCGTTGATTCCACAACGCGCAGGTCGCGTCGACATTCCGGCGTTGAATTTTCAGGGCGTGGCGATCGATCCGAACGATCCTGACAGTTTCTTTGGTGCGCGCAAGCCAGTGTCCGCCAGCGCGCCGGCGGTCTCGGTCGATATCAAGCCCACGCCTGCTGACTGGGGCGGTAGTGCGTGGTTGCCCGCTCGACAGTTGACGCTTACGCTGGATGGTCTGCCCGACGCACAAAGCCCCGTGCGTGTCGGTCAGCCGCTGAATCTCACGATGAACCTTCAGGCAACCGGCTTGCCGGTGGAAGCTCTGCCAGCATTGAGTCTTCCGCCGCTGGATGGTGCAACGGTCTATCCCGACAAGCCGGCCACCAGCAGCCGTAACGACGGTCCGTGGACTGTCGGCCAGCGGCAGGAAGCCTTCGCCATCGTGCCCAACCGTGCGGGCACGTTGACGATACCGGCGACAACGCTGAGGTGGTGGAACGTGTTGACTGATCACATGGAGGTTGCGCAGATCCCTGCGCATAGCTTCACCGTGCTTCCTGCTGTCGGCAGTCCAGACGTCCATACGGCCAATCCCGCAACTGCCGCTACGGTCGCTACCGCACCGTCGGCCGAGCCAGCGCCGGCATCGGCCACGTCAGTCGCGCCGTGGCGCTGGATTGCCATCGGCAGTATCGCCTTGTGGTTGCTCAGCGTGCTGGCATGGTTCCTGTGGCGCGCGTATCGCCGCAAGCACCCCGTGTCTTTGAGTGCCACTGTTTCGAGCAACATGTCGGCACGCGATTGTCAGCAGGCCTTCCTTGCGGCGGCACGAGGCAGCGATGCGTCAGAACAGGTGCGCCGCCTGTTGGCCTGGGCGCGCGCTGAAAGACCGGCAGTTCAGCATCTGGGCGATCTGATCGGGTTGCTGGGAGATGAGCGGCAGCGCACCGCCATCGCTGGTTTGCAGCAGCGACATTACGCCAGCGTGCCGACCTCGGACGGCGAGGCAGGGCTTGCTGAAATCTTCAAAGGTGGCTTCCTTTGGCGTGCAGCCGACAAGGACGGCGAGGGCGATGATCTGCCGCCGCTATATCCTTTCAAGCTGCATTGAGTGCCTGTTGAAAAATACTTCGCATGGCGTCGCTGTAACAACACAGCGTTATGTCGAGCGATGAACCTGCGGACAGCGCATCGCGCAAAGCGGCTACGGCGATACCTGCGGCCTGCGTTGCGGGATAACCGTAGACGCCGCAGCTGATTGCCGGGAATGCGATGGTGTGCAGTTGATGCTCGAGCAACAGATGCAGTGAATGGCGGTAGCAACGGGCCAGCAGTTTTGCTTCACCGTGATCGCCACCGTGCCAGACCGGCCCCACGGTGTGAATGACGAAGCGCGCGGGCAGACCAAACCCCGGCGTGATGCGTGCCTCGCCGGTCGGACAACGCACGCCCGGCGAACTTTGCGGCAGCGCGCGACAGGCTTGCAGCAGTGCCGGCCCGGCGGCGCGATGTATCGCGCCGTCCACACCGCCGCCGCCGAGCAGTGTGGGATTTGCGGCGTTGACGATGGCGTCCACGCGCAACTGGGTGATGTCGGCGGTGAGAACTTGGATGGGCATGGCTTCGGGCTTGGCTGGGCCGTATGCTTCAACTTCTGCAGAGGTCTTAATAGCTCATGGCGACTACGGAAGATATCTCGTTTGGCTACCTGCTCGGCGACGTGACCTTGCTTATTCGCAAGCACTTCGATCGACGTGCGGTGAAATTCGGGCTTACCCGCGCGCAGTGGCGTGCCGTGAAGGTACTGAACTTGCGCGAAGGCCTGCGGCAAAACGAGCTGGCCGACTTTCTGGAAATGGAGCCGATCGCGGTGGGTCGTGTGATCGATCGATTGCAGGCCGCAGGCTTTGTCGAGCGCCGGCCTGATCCGAAGGATCGCCGCGCGTGGCGTCTGCACACCACCGAGCAGGCGCGTGGGGTTGTCGACGACATGGAGGTGATCGCCCGCGGTTTGCGCAAGGATGCCACCGTGGGCATCGGTATCGACGAACTGCAGCAGGCGTTGGCAGTGATCACCCGGATCAAGGAAAACCTGCTGACCCTGGAGCAGGGCGCGGATGATGCCGACAAATGATCGGTGCAAAATAAAGTCGATAACCTGCCAGAGCGGCCGTCCATGCCAATGGTGATTTGCGTGGGTTCATAATCGCATGACTTGCTAAAGCGTCTGGACGTCCAAAAGAGAACGGCCCGAAGGCCGTTTTCTTTTGGACTGTAATCGTGCTGGACTGCAATCGAGATATAGCTTATTCGCCGGCGCCATCCTTCTTGAATGCATCCGGCGCCGAACCAAAATCGCCCTTGGCATCGGCAGCCATGTAGGCAAAGGCGGCATAAACGGCCACGTTCTGCGCCAATTCCTTCGGGTCGATCTTGTCGAGCGTGTCGTTGGCATTGTGGTGATAGTCAAAATATATGGTCCCGTCCTGTGTCAGCGACAGTGCGGCCATGCCCTTGCCATGCATCTGCGACAGATCGGACCCGCCGCCGCCGGGACGCGTCTCGTCATACGCCACGCCGAGCGGTGCCAGTACGCCTGCGATTTGCGCAATCGCTGCACGCGCCTCGGGCTTTACGCTGGCACTCATGCGCCAGACCGGGCCGGAGCCGAAATCGGACTCGGTGCCGAGCTGGTGTTTCGCCACTTCGCCAGCGTGTTTGTTGGCGTAGGCGATGCCGCCGAACAGGCCCATTTCCTCGTTGGCGAAAGCGATCACGCGCACCGTGCGGTCCGGTCGCTGCGGCATGTCGTGGATCAGCTTGCCAGCCGCCATCGCAATGGCCACGCCGGCACCGTCGTCGATCGCACCGGTGCCCAGATCCCATGAATCCAGATGACCACCGATGTCGACGATCTGGTCGGGGTGCTTGCGGCCGGTGATCTCGCCAATCACGTTGGCGCCGGTGAAGGTGCCGGTGATGCCGCAGTCCAGATCGAGCCGCACGCTGACCGGCTTGCCGTACGCGATCACGCGCTCCAACTGGTCGGCATCGGGATTCGATAGTGCGGCGGCTGGAATCGCCTGCGTCGGATCCTTGAAGATGGTGACACCGGTATGCGGCGTGCGGCTGTGCTCATCGGTGCCGGCCGAGCGCAGGATGAAACCCGCAGCACCCTTGCCGGACGCGATGGCCGGCCCACCGGTGCGGATGGCCGATCCCATGCCGTAATCGTGGCCATCTTTTTGCCGGGTCATGCGAAAACCGATGTAGACGATCTTGCCTTTCACGCTGGATGGATCTGCCGCCTTCAGCGCGTCGAGGCTATCGAACTTCACGACTTCGGCCGTCAGGCCGCCCTGCGGGGTGCCGGCGGAGAATCCGAGTGCGGTCAATGCCAGCGGCTGCGCGAACGGTGCCACGATGGCGCCATGTTCGCTGCGACGCTGCCACAGCGGATAAGTCACCGCCTCGGTATAGACCTTGTCGTAGCCCAGTTCCTTGAACTTCGCTATGGCCCAGGCGCGGCCGCGCGCGTCGTTGACGCCACCAGCAATGCGCGGACCGACCTCGGTGGTGAGCGAGGTGACAATCTTGTAGCCGGTGTCGTCGGTGAGCGCCT
>Ga0302302_1002012_pt1 | contig 12083 bp, 10 predicted proteins | sample III_Palsa_E1_3_FD_198766 | JGI IMG/M metagenome (GOLD analysis project Ga0302302, IMG submission 198766) | Peat permafrost microbial communities from Stordalen Mire near Abisko, Sweden - III_Palsa_E1_3 | ecosystem: Environmental > Terrestrial > Soil > Palsa > Peat permafrost | place: Sweden...
CGTAAGGGAAATGAAGGGCCCAGGAAGACCACCTGGTTGATAGGCTGGAGGTTGAAGTGCAGTAATGCATGTAGCTTACCAGTACTAATCGCCCGTTCGGCTTGTCCATAGAATTTACTCTGCGCAATGTATTTCGTTCATTGTTCTAGAGTCATTCAATACAAGCTTTGTAGTTATAAAATGATTGCCATTCGTGGCAGTCAGACGATAACTAATACGCAAGAAATATTTGGTATATAGTCTGCTCAATCTATTCAGTTGTGAACGATCGCGCTGCGGCGCATCTTTCTAAAGTTTGCCGGTGAGTTTACTACGAGGGTTCCACCCGTTCCCATCCCGAACACGGAAGTTAAGCCTCGTTGGGCCGATGGTACTGCACGCGTAAGTGTGTGGGAGATTAGGTGATCGCCGGCATAATTCAAGAAAAGCCCACCCTTGCGGTGGGCTTTTCATTTAAGATCGTGGGCCGTTTCCTTCGGGATTCGCTTCACTAGAATCTCCTTTCGCTTTCTCTTCCGATCGTTCGCGGAGCCCTATAATCAGTGGGCGAGGAGATTATGGCACGTTATCTCATTACCGGGATCGCCGGGTTCATCGGTTCTTCTTTAGCGCACGAGCTCGTTAAGCAAGGTCATGACGTCAGCGGCTTCGATAACTTGTCTACTGGAAATCTTGAGAACCTGGCGGAGATTCGCTCCTCGATCAACTTTCAAGAAATGGATTTGCAGGATCAAGTTGGAGTCAGAGAGGCCTGCAAAGGTATTGACTACGTCCTCCACCAAGGAGCACTCGCATCGGTGCCCCGGTCTGTAAAGGATCCCCTCACCTCGCACGAGTCCAACATCAACGGCACGCTCAACGTGCTGTTGGCGGCGAAAGATGCAGGGGTGCGCCGCATCGTCTATGCAGCCTCGTCCTCTGCCTACGGAGATCAGCCTACCCAGCCCAAACGCGAAGACATGTTGCCGATGCCTTTGTCTCCTTATGCCGTGCAAAAGCTGACCTGCGAATATTACATCCAGGCTTTCTATCGTGTTTACGGTCTGCGAGGTGTCTGCACTCGCTACTTCAACATCTTTGGCCCACGGCAGGCTGCGGACTCGCCCTATTCAGGAGTCATCGCGCAGTTCATTCACAAAATGATGGCCGGCGAAACTCCCACGATCTTCGGCGACGGATCGACAAGTCGGGATTTCACTTATGTCGATAACGCCGTCAACGCCAATCTACTGGCCTGCGTGGCGCCTGACGAAGTTGCTACAGGCAGAGTTTTCAATATTGGCACGGGGAAGAGCCAATCGCTCAATGACGTGTATGCGGGAATCGCGAAAATCCTCGGATTTGCCGCTAGCCCGATCTACGGCCCTTCACGTCAAGGCGATATACAGCATTCACTCGCAAGCATCGATCGTGCCCGCAACGAGCTGGGATATAAGCCGAAGGATAATTTCCTCGAAGGTTTGGAGAAGACTATAGCCTGGTACGTTTCGGAAGCTTCCAGATAGCCGCGAACGGCCGCAGGAATTCGCGTTCAGCGGGTTCACTTGATGGAGACCTTGCAAGGCGAAGTTTGCGCGCTCTCCGAGATTTACGAGCTCTTGGAGCGGTGCAGGCTCTTCACGCGTGGGCGCAATCCCAGGATCTCAAACCCCGTGAGCTTGCTCTTCGACACATAAATCAGCCAATTATTTCCGATGGGATCCGCCGGTGCCATGAAAAAGCCTGGACCGACGATATAGTCCAGCGCGTTGTGAATGATTCCTTCAACTGTCTCGCCGTCGTCAAAGCGGATGCGAATCCACAGGCATTCCATCGGGGGCAGCCGATCATGGAAAAGAAGATCCACGTGACTGGTCTGGCCCGAGAAGTCCTTCACAAAAAAGACGGCCTTCACATTGTCGAGCGAAACATCTTCCACCACACCCGATTGAAAGTGTTTCAGGCGAATCGAACTCAAACCCCGCGCATGAACGTCATCCATATCGGATGGCCACTGACTGCGTTCAGCATATCCCTTGATCGTGTAATCTTCGCCGCGGATCACGATCATGTAAGGATCGTCTGAAGGCTCTTGGGGTGGAAAGTGATTCAAGCTCGCCGTCTGGGCGCGAGGTCGTATTGCTTGATCTTGTACAGCAACGCCTTGTAGCTGATCTGCAGTTCGTTTGCTGCCGCTTTCCGGTTCCATCCGTTTGCCTCCAGAATCCGTTCAATCGCCGACGCCTCAGCGTCGCCCTTCAAACTCCGGACGAGCTGCTTCAACCCTGCGCCTTTCATCTGATCCTGGGACGAATTCGCCTCGGCATGCAGGTTCGAAAAGGGACTCAAATCCGCCAGAATCGCCATCTCGTCACCCAGAATCAAGAAGCGGTTTATTACGTGCTCCAGTTCCCGGCTGTTGCCCGGCCAGGAATAACGGCTCAACGCGTCCAACAGGTTGTGTGAAAGTGTTAGTGGTTTGCTCCCATATTTGGCGGCTCCCTTACGTACAAAGTGCTGCGCCAGAATGCAAATCTCGTCCCGACGATCTCGAAGAGGCGGAATGACCAATGAGAAACCATTGAGTCGGTAATACAGATCTTCGCGGAAGCTCTTTTGCGCGATCGCCGCCTTCATGTTGATGTTCGTGGCAGCGATCACGCGAACGTCCACCTTCATCGGCGCCCGGCTTCCCAGCCGAGAGAATGTTCCGTCCTGCAATACCTGGAGCAGCTTGGCCTGCAGGATCGCTGGCATTTCCCCGATCTCGTCGAGAAAAATAGTTCCACCACTGCAGATCTCAAACTTACCCGGCTTGGCTTTGATCGCACCCGTAAACGCGCCCTGTTCGTAGCCAAACAGTTCGCTTTCAAGCAGATCCGCCGGCATAGCGGCACAGTTGACCTTGAGGAACATGCGTTCGCTGCGCAGCGACATCTTGTGGGTATACATCGCCAGGATCTCTTTACCCGTCCCACTTTCGCCCATGATGAGTACTGGAATATCGGATTTTGCCACCAGGGCCGCCTGGGCCTGTAACTCACGCATCCGCTTGTTAGACCAGACGAAAGAGTGACTGTCGTCCAGCCGAATCTCCTGCGGTTCGGCGGAGGTGGCGCGGTCCACGCACTCTAAATGCTCCTCGATCGCGATTTCGAGATTCCCGTCCACAAAGGGCTTTAACACCACGCCCCGGGAGCCTATCCGCGTCACTATTTCAAGATTTTTCACCTCAGCGGAGGTAGAAAGGATGATGATAGGAACGTCGGGAATTGAGGTACGCACGTGCGACAGAATCGGCAGAGATTGTTCAATACTCTCCCATGCCAACAGGACGAGATGCGGCTCCGGGCCATTGGCGCACTGGTGCAGCAGGGCGGTTTCGTCGGAAAAGAGGCTGAGACTATACTGATTGCTCAGTACCGCGCGAAGGTACTCGAGAACCGCGAGATTCGTATCCAAGACAAACAGTCGAGGCTTTGGTGCTTGCGCGAGTTTCGGAACACCAAAAGGCAATGCGGTAGACATCAAGGACTCCACTCGGCTGCGGCTGTGTGCGGCTTGCGTTCATCAGCTGACCGCATCTTGGCGCCAATAGTAGGCCGCGGGGACATGAATCCCCTCGGTTTTCAGGCGCCTCAAGGTGGATTCAGTCTAGCCGAACGCCGTCACAAAAGGAAGAACTTTGCAGTCAAAAAGAGAAAAAAAGTTCCACATTGGTAGCGTTAATCACTCGGTAAACAAAGGGGATTTCCAAACGTTCAGGATGCAACGATAGGTACATGCACTTATAAACACAACAATTAGGCCGAAGTTGTCCCCTTCCCCCATATGGCCTCCAACGTGCTACCTCCAAGCTAGGTTTTGCTAAATCAAGCTCGCTGGTAGGACATCCCTTGGACCATTTTGTGAACTCGGCCGCTTTTCTGGATCTCCCTCCTTTAGACATCGTCTTTGGGCGTACTCCCGCCATGCAGGCGATCCGTCAGAAGCTGGAACGCGTCGCCACGACAGACGTGCCTGTCCTTCTCCAGGGAGAAACCGGTACTGGCAAGGAAATCTGTGCGCGTCTTCTGCATGCCTTCTCGCGGCGCTCAAAAGACTCCCTGGTTAAGGTAAGTTGCCCTTCCATCCCCCAGACGCTGCTTGAGACGGAGTTATTCGGTTATGAAAAGGGGGCGTTTACCGGCGCGCACTCCACCAAGCGCGGCCGCGTCGAGCAAGCCCACATGGGCACACTGTTTCTGGATGAAGTCGGCAGCCTCGATCTGATGGTGCAATCCAAGCTGTTGCAGGTGCTTCAGGATGGCACGTTCGTCCGCGTTGGCGGCCACACTACGTTGACCATCGAGACGCGCCTGGTCTCGGTTGCCAACCAGGATCTTCGCGCGCAGGTAGAAGATGGATCCTTTCGGCTCGATTTCCTATATCGCATCAATGCCGTGACCATTAATCTTCCGCCATTGCGCGCACGGAAAGAAGATATCCCGCAGCTGGTGGACTACTTCATCGAGCAGCACGCGCGGACATTCAGCCTTTCTCCTAAGCCGCTCTCCCGCAATGCAATTGAACTGATGCAGCGTTATGAGTGGCCAGGAAATATCCGACAGTTGGAAAACATTATTCGTAGCTACGTTCTCATCGGGAATGAAGATATCCTGGCGGACGAACTTCTGCCGCAACAGCATACTGCCGACAGGATTATGGCGGACATCGACCTTAGTGAGCCTGTCTCGCTAAGGCATATTACAAAAAAGGCGACACTGGATCTGGAGAGACACATCATCTTGAAGGCTCTCCAGGCCAACAGTTGGAATCGCCAGAAGACTGCAAAATGGCTTCACATTAGCTATCGATCGCTGCTGTACAAGCTGAGCGAAGAGAGCGCGCCTGTTCTTCTTATGCCGTCGTCTCAAAAGCACGGTCCAGCCAAAGCCACAATGGATGATTCGTTGCGGCGCAAGTTGAGCGTGCCAACACATATCTGACAGCAAAAGATTTCAAAGGCGTTGAAACAAACTTCATGGATCAGCCAGTATGCATCCCTAAGGAACCCAGATGAAACTCAATCTTCGAATACCGCTCTTCATCACACTGGTCGTTGCCAGTGTCGGTATTGGTACCGTCGGCGTCCATGCCTCAACGGACTGCCAGCATCTCTTTCGTGCGTATAAGGACCAGCTCACCAAGCACCTCCACCATAAAGTAAGTCCAGAGACACTTGTGCGTTGGGCGGCATGGAATAAGGCACATCCCCACTATCGTCCGACGAAGAAGGAATCCATGGACAAGATCGATTTTGTCTGCCAGGTCCCCATGGACGATGCTGCGATGGCCGATGATCTGCCGCCGGTTGCTCTGCCTCCACTGCTTCCTTCGATGATGGATACCTTTTCTGCTCCGTCTCAGCCTACTATCATCGTGAGCAGTCTCGTGCCGCCGGATAACCCTGTGCAGCCGGCTACAGCAAATCCAATCTATCCGCCCGTTTATTTCCCGGGCCCACCGTCGACCCTTTCGAGCGAAGCACCTCCGCCTGTAACTCCCACGCCGGAGCCAGCAAGCCTGTTGCTGATGGCAACAGCACTCTCACTTATGTCAGCCTTGATCTATCGCAATAAAACAAGAGCACAGGCCTAGCGCGCCGTCGTCTCTCATCCGCTTTCCAATCAGGAAAACAAGAAGGGCTGCCAGTGGCAGCCCTTTTGCTTTCCCTGAACGTCGTAATCCTACTCACGCCGCCTCTCGATTTAGCTAACAACGCGGAGACGAAAAACTAGCACTTGACGATCTTTTCAGAAACAATCCCCTTCGTTGCGTTGCGCGAGTCCACCACCAGTTGTGAGTGTTGGACAATCTCCTCGTAGTTGTAGTCCGAGTGATCCGTGATGATCAGCACACAATCGTATTGTTCCAAATTCTCCAGCGGCGTGCAGGTCATGTTCAGGTTGTAGTGCCTGCCTCTTCCGACCGTGGGGAAGTAAGGGTCGTTATACAACACCTCCGCCCCTTCGTGGCGCAGCAGTTCGATGATGGTAAGCGACGGGGACTCGCGCAAATCATCAATGTCCTTCTTGTAGGCCATCCCCAGCATCAGAATCCTCGACCCGTTTAAAGCCTTCTTGCGCTGATTAAGCGCCTTGCCAACCGTCTGAGCAACAAACTCCGGCATCGCTCCATTCACTTCGCCAGCCAGCTCGATGAATCGAGTATTGAAGTCATACTCCTTCGCCTTCCAACTCAAGTAAAAAGGATCGATCGGGATGCAGTGTCCACCCAGGCCAGGACCCGGATAAAACGGATGGAAGCCGAACGGCTTGGTCGAAGCTGCGTCGATTACCTCCCAGATGTCCACGCCCATGCGCAGCGACAGAATCTTCAGTTCATTGACGAGCGCAATATTGACGCAACGATAGATGTTTTCAAGCAGCTTGGTCATCTCTGCTGTCTTCGTCGACGTCACGCGTACCGACTTTGTGAAGATTCCCTCGTACAGCGTCGCCGCAAGCTCTGTCGCAATTTCGTCATGTCCGCCGACAACCTTGGGAATGTCATGTCGCGCCACCGTTGTGTTGCCCGGGTCTTCGCGCTCTGGCGAGAAAGCTACATAAAACACGCCTTTGTCCAATGCAGGACCTTTTCCCTGCACCTTCAGTCCCAGCGCATTCTCCCCTTCGAGAATCGGAATCAGCAGATCCTCAGTCGTTCCGGGATAGGTGCTGCTCTCCAGCACGATGAGCTGTCCTTCGCGAACCCACGGCGCTGCTGACTGCGCGGTCTTCTCAATGAAACTCAAATCCGGTTCGCGATGTTCAGTCAGCGGCGTCGGAACGCACATGATCACAACGTCCTGTTCCGAGAGTTTCGAGAAGTCTGCAGTGGCGCGGAGGCCCTGCCGGCGCGCCGTCTGAATCTCTTCCTGCGGAATTTTGACGATGTAGGTGCGACCCGCTTCCAGGTCTGCAATCTTCTTCTCGTCGATATCAAACCCCGTCACCTGGAAGCCTGCACCCGAAAGCAGAAGCGAGAGCGGTAAGCCGACATACCCGAGACCAATAACCCCAATCTTTGCTGTGTGAGCCTGCAGGCGCTCCATGCGTTCCCGAGCGATGTCAGGCAGGGCAAGCGTTTCGTTTTTCATCATGTGGACAATTATTGCACCTCACCCGCGGCCAATGATTTCGTATTCACAGTCGCTTCATTACTAACTGTGAACTCAAACGAACAGCGCTGCGGCCGGTCCATTCCAAGTCCGCGTTACGCAATGAATCATCCCTTTTCCGCGATACCGCGCGTTGCGAAATCATCCCGCTGTACCCATCCGCTTCGGACGTCTCCTCTTCGCAGATCAATTCTGGTCATCGACGGCAAAGCCAACCAACCGCCCTCAACACTCGCGTTCGTTCTGCGATGGACCTCGACCCTTTGGCCCGGCCGCGGGCTACTTGAGGATTGGCCTGTGCAGCATTGCCACTTAAAAGTATGCAAAACTTTGCAGCTACCCGGCTTAGTGGCATGCAAGTCGTTGATTCAAATAGGAAAAGTTTGGCAACAAACGTGCTTATATACAAGTCATCATAACGAAGATTTAAACGCTGTTAGCTCGTATTTCTAACGGCAATTCGTTTCCAAGGGTTTGCTTGTTTGTACCTATAGGCAGGCTTATACGCTGTACCGTTTCATCCGCTTCTAGCGGTAATCTCAGGAGATTTCAATGAAATGTCTCGGCAAGTTCACAATCCTCGGCGCGGTTCTTGCCGCGTCAACAACCTTGGCCTACGCATCTCCCATCCAGCTCGGCAGCTATGCATCCGGTGCCAGCAACCAGGGAAATGCCAACTCTGCTCTGGCCTTAACTGGAGTAGACTTCACGAGCGGCTGGCCCACGGGCTCCCCCACGTTCGGCGCGCCTTTCTCCAGCCCAACCTTCGCCCTCAATCCGAACGGCGTTTGGGACGCGGCGCTCTCCAACTCCACATGGGTTGGTGCGGCGCCGACGGTAGGCCCTGGCGGCTCCCTCAATCCGCCCTACGGTTACTATGAGTTCACTTCCACCTTCGATGCCACAGCCGGTACCTATAACGGGACACTGAATGTGCTCGCGGACGATACCGTGGAAGTGTTGCTCAACGGTAACGTCCTCGTCGCGTTCGGTGCCTTTGGCAACGATTCGACCTGTGCTCAGTACGCCCCCGGGTGCTTGGCTTCCACAGAGGACAGCCTGCCACTGACGGACATTTCCTTAGGCTCATCCAACACCCTGGAGTTCATCGTGGAGCAGGCAGGGAACGTCGCCGGCTCACCCGGCAGCGATCCCTCGGGCGTTGACTTCAATGCGTCCCTCAGCCCTACGGTTACCCCTGAACCCAGCTCTCTGTTCCTGCTCGGCACGGGCCTCCTCGGAGCCGTCGGAGCCGCCCGCAGACGGTTTGCCGCTTAATTAGCGATCCAATCTGAAACTCCAAGGAAGCCTCTTCGGAGGCTTCCTTTTTTCGTACCGACGCACACGACACTCCTTCCAATGCGCAATCGTCCGCTCCCCGCTTCGATCTTTTGGAATCAAAAACGCCCGTCTCGCGTCCCCGACACCTCCTTGCAAGCCGTCACCCTGCGACAAGATTCTCCCTTACTCGGCTTACCATCCGGGACCCCCTGGAGCGTTCCTTTTTCCCTGAGGGAATATGTGGGGCAAAGACTGTGCAAACTGTTGCGTACGGCGCTCCTTGGATTTCTATAACTGATTGATTAGAAAGAATTAATGTTTGGCTATCTAGATGCTCTAAATAGGGTGCTAAGGAATCTCAGGAATCGGTTGGATGGCATGCTGTAGCCCCCCTTCCGAAGAAGAGTGTTCTTTGCAGCATGCCGCAATGCATTCAGCTCGACCCGCGACAGCGGTAATTTTTTCAGGAGGATGTATGAGGATACTTTCAAAGTTACTTGTTTTAGGCGCAGCATTAACCGTTTCTACTTCGTTGGCCTACGCCGATACTCTCGGCGCGGGAACCATTAATTTTGAGGGGCAAAACACTCTCACCAGCTCTTCGATTGAGTTTTTCGGAACCCAAACCGATCCCATTGCCACGGGAAGCTTGGCCGCGTTTACGAATGGCACAGATAGTTTCCAGAATCTGACTTCGTTCACGAGCTTACCCAGCACTCCCTTCTTTACCGTCGACAATGGAACCGATACGCTGAACTACTACCTGACGAGTGCAGCCGAGTCGGTCACCGGTCCTGACGCTCAGCAGCTCGAAGGCGAAGGCTGGTTTACGGTAACCGCCGACATTGGCGGAGCTTTGATCGACAGCTCTACCGATGGTAACTTCAACCTCACCACTCAGAACGGCTACACCACGTTCTCGGCTGACTCAACGATTGCCCCAACACCTGAGCCCGGCAGCCTCATGCTGCTCGGTACCGGTCTGTTGAGTGCAGCTGGCATCGCGCGTCGTAAATTCGCTTCAAAGCTTGTCTAACCGTTCCTATCCCAGGTTTGCGCAGGGCGCCTCGATGGGGGCACCCTGCACTACTTGATAAGTTTGCACTTATGCGATCTTGATAGCCTCATCCCGATGAGGAAGATTGTGGGTTGAGTAAAGCGCGGCTGTTGCATCGTGAGAAAGATGAGGGCTGCAGCCACTCAAAAGCTGTTGTCCACATTGTTAGAGCCACCTCCTGCGAGGTGGCTCTTCTCATGTCAAGTGTCCAATCCGCCAACCTTCGCCTCCTCACTCCCTCGACCCACAGACCGCATCCGACACGACGATGCGCCAACCGCATCACCCGCGTTCATGCCTTCCGCCACGCATCAACGCCCTTCCGCATCGAGCCCACCGTACCGCTCCACTTCGACACGCTCGTCAGGACTCCGGTTGCCGACCTTCAATCGCCATCCAGCAAATCAAACCTGCGCGTCAGCCTGTATGCGGCCTGCTGCAACTGCGCCCCGGTCGCCTGACCTCGGGCTCTGGGACGAGCACATCGAGCAAGAGCGCGCTGGTCCACAATCTCTCACATGGTCGTTGATTGAATGCCATTGCGCTCGCTCGGCCGGGCAGGGAAGCGATCTGTCGGCGGTTACTGCGCTCCGCGGCGCCGAAGGATCGTCTTGATGGTCTCGAACATGATTAGCAGATCGAGGCCCAGCGTCTGATGCTTCACGTAGTACAGGTCATAGGCCAGCTTCTCGCGACTCTGTTCAAGTGTCGCGCCGTAGCCATAGCGAATCTGCGCCCATCCCGTAAGACCGGGACGGATCATATTCCGTACGTCATAGAAGGGCAGCTCCTGCGCCAGCCACGATACAAACTCAGGACGCTCGGGCCGAGGTCCCACAAAGCTCATATCGCCGCGTAACACATTCCACAACTGCGGAACCTCATCCAGGCGCGTCTTCCGCATGAACTGTCCCACCCGTGTCACGCGCGGATCGTTCTTCTGGGCCCACTGTGCTCCTTCGGCCTCAGCATTCAGCACCATCGTGCGGAACTTGTACACGTTGAATATTTTGCCGTTCAGGCCAACGCGTTCCTGCCGAAAAAACACCGGTCCTGGCGAACTCAGCCTCACCAGCAAAACCACGAACGGAAACAGCGGCAAGAAAAGAATGAGGCCTATCGCCGCCACCAGCGTTGACGCAATCCTCAGGAGGAACTGTTGTGACGGCTTCATCCGGAAGCCTTCGCAAAACAGAAGGTCGCTCGGGCGCAGCCCATCCAGCTGCAACTTGCCCGTCAGCCGTTCGAGCACGCTGCCTACCTCTTCAATCGTCACTCCGCGAAAACGCATCGACAGCAGACCGTCGACGGGCAACTCTCCGCGGCGCTCGTCCAGTGCAATGACAACGCGATCGATGGACGTTTCCGAAGCCATCTGTTCAACGGCGGTGGCAAACGTCTTTTTACGCCCCGCCTTATCCAGTGCGGGAGCGTCCCACCCAACTACCACCATGCCGCACTCGCGGTGTTCGCGGATCGTCTCGATGATCCCGCTCGCGCGTTCTCCTTCGCCCAACACATACACGCGTTCCTGAAACACCGCGTGCCCGCTGATCCATTCAAATGCGCTGCGCCATACAATCAGTCCCGCCACTACCAGGATCAGGCCGAGCAGAAAGACAAACCGCGCTATTGCCGCCTGCGGAAATACGTACACGATAGCCGACAGCGCGAACGCCAGGCATCCCATCACCAGCAGAAGCCGGAAATAGATCTCCCAGCGTGCCGAGATATGCTGCGGCTCGTAGAGGTCGAAGTAGTACGCGCACAAAATGGTGCACACCGTCAGGACCGCAATCTTCATGATCCCATGGTCATGCCCGAGCACGTTGAACGTCTCCCCACCCAGTACGATCGCCGATGCCAGTACGAACGAGCCGCACACAATCAGGGCTTCGCAGAGGATCAGAACGACCGTCCGGGTCGGATAGTAAACATTCAGTAGCTTTATCATGCGTGCACCGTGTTCTGCCCTATTCTTTCTTGGTCTCGTAGCGGTAGTAGTAGCTCCCGCTCATGGGTGGCTTGTCGACGGCATTCAGTACAAATCCAATAACATTCGAGGCCTTCAATTCCTGCTGTGCCCGCTGTGCAACGGGGAACGTCGTTACACCGGACCGGGCTACCAACAGCACCGCATCGCAGGATCGCGCAAGATTCACTGCATCCGAAACCAGCAACACCGGCGGTGAGTCGACAACGATCCAGTCGAAGTGCGGCGCCACCGTCGTGAGCAACTCATCAAATCGCTTGCTCGCCGAAAGGTCAGCAGCCAGGTCTCCACCATCGCCGCCCGGGATGAACGCAATATTGTTCAACACCGCGGTCATCGAGGGGTCGCGGTCCTTTGCTTCTTCTGGAAATTGCATGACGTCCTGCAGGCTGGCTTTCCCCGACAGGTAATCCGGCAGCCCAGGATGAAACTCGCTCCCCAGGTAATGATGCAGACTGGAGCACCGCATATCCCCGTCGATCAGCAAAACCTTGCTGCTCTTGTGGCGAGCCAGGTTGATCGCCAGGTTGACCGCGATGAAGCTCTTACCCTCCTGCGGCAGACCGCTGCTGATCAAGACCGTCTTCAGGCTGCGAAGGTCGCGGAACTCC
>Ga0302302_1002013_pt1 | contig 12080 bp, 8 predicted proteins | sample III_Palsa_E1_3_FD_198766 | JGI IMG/M metagenome (GOLD analysis project Ga0302302, IMG submission 198766) | Peat permafrost microbial communities from Stordalen Mire near Abisko, Sweden - III_Palsa_E1_3 | ecosystem: Environmental > Terrestrial > Soil > Palsa > Peat permafrost | place: Sweden...
TCGCTTTTGCGCCGTAGTGGAGAGATCCCCGTATTGGCACTTGTTGTTGCAGTTGCCTTTGCCGTTGTTTGTTCTTGCGGACGTCCGCCCTGCCCCAACTCTCGTCATCCTGAGCGGAGCGAATGGAGCACTGTATTGGCCGTTGCCGGCTCTTGCCCTTGTTTCTGAGATAAGCCGGGGCTTCAGCCCCGGCATTCAGCCCACCACGGATCGGGCTTCAGCCCCCGAGACTCGCCTTCTTATCGCCGCCACTCCCATCCCAGGGACAAACTAATTGTGGTTATACCTCGCACTCACATGCGGCTTAAACGGAATCACATACCGAACTCCAACCGAGAACACACTAGGCGAGAACTTATCCCCAGCCCCGGTCCCAATCTTCCAACTCTGCCCCTGAAAGTCCACCATCCCCTGAAAGTTCCGTGTCACATCAAAATCGATCCCACCGCCATAGGAGTACACAAGAGAGTTGTCATGGGTATATCCGGGGGTGACCGGATGGTTGTAGAAGATCGAGCCATACCCGGCAAGGAAGTCGCCATACGGATGTAAACGATGGAAGATATCTCCCCCCACCCGAAGACCTCCCACATAGCTGTGTTCGTTAACGTAGGCACCATTAGCAAGATTGGCGCGGACCTCCAGCGAAGGAGCAACCGGCCAGCCAAAATAGCGTGTAAAGTCCGCCCCAAACTGGACCCCGTTACTCCGCTCGTTAGGGTAGGCGGTAAAAGCCGGGTCGGCGTTCAAATAGCCGCCAAACACTGCGATATCAGACGTTTTCGACACCGTGGGTACATCCTGCGCGAGGAGCGCAGCGGTGGTAAAGGGAACAGCCAGGAGAAGGCATGACCAAAAACGAAGCATTGGAACCTCCGTCGAAAGTTAGACTCCTGTATTGAGAGGCCGATTGCCCTGGGAAAGCCGCCTGTTTGCGGCGTTTTACGGCAAGAGCAGAGGTTGCCCGCGAAGGGAAAGAAATACTGGGCATTGCCCCTTGTCCTTCGGATTAACGAGGGGCTTCGGCCCCACGAATAACTCATAAATTTCAAAAGGCTTTAGACCGAGGCTCTCCTGTAATGCCGCACAATCCTGTAGGGAACCTATAAACTGGCAAGAGACTGTGTCTTTTGTCGCGGGAATGCGCAGCAGGAACGCAAAAGATCTGTCATGGTTTTCAAACTCGTATCAAGAAGAGAAACTGACAAAATATGACGAATTACCTCACCCTGCCCGTCGGAGCGAAGTCGCCTGAACTGGTGAATGCCGTAATCGAGATCCCGCTGGAGGGAATTAGCAAGTACGAGTACGACAAGGATCTGCACGTCTTCCGCCTCGACCGGAACCTCTTTTCGCCTGTGCATTACCCGGGCGACTACGGCTTCATTCCCAGCACCCTCGGCGACGACGGCGATCCGCTCGACGTGCTCGTGCTGGTCGATACCCCCAGCTTTCCCGGCTGCGTCCAGGAGGTCCGCCCCATCGGCGTACTCGAGATGATCGACCAGGGGCAGGGCGACGAAAAGATCCTCTGTGTAGGCGAAGGAAATCCGCGCTACAACGATGTGAACGAGTATTCCGACATCTACCCCCACATCCTGAAAGAGATTACCCACTTCTTTTCGATCTACAAGGACCTCGAAGGCAAGAACGTCGAAGTCAAGGGCTGGAAGGGTGCCGCCGCCGCGAAGCTGGTCATCCGGAAGGCGCAGCAGCAGTACATCGACAACAAGACCACCCCCATAATCCACGCCCCCAAAACCTAACGCCTCCCGGGACAGGTCGCCGCGGACTATTAGTCTATTAGTTGCGGCGGCCTCTGACCGTCACCGTACGGTCAATTTTCACCGTGAAACACTGTCCGTAGCACCGTAAAAAGTCACCGTCTCCTCCGTGTTTTTCACCGTAGAAAACAGCGAAAACCCTCGTCATTCTTGCCGTTTCTCAAAACCCAAAACCCCTTCACTCCACTCCAAAGTTCACCGCACCCCACGGTCCGTACGGAGCCTGGTCAAAGGGTAGGCAAGCGCGCCGGCGACGCCCACAAGTGCCGCAAAAACCAGCGCCGGCAGCCCCAGAACATGCTCATTTCGCGCGGCCCAAAGCGCAAAGACGATGAGCAGCGCAGGAAACACCCCCACAACAATAGCCCCCGCCTTGCCGCCCGGAACACGAAAAGGCCGCACAAGCAAAGGCTCGCGATAGCGCAGAACAGCCAGAGCAACAAACTCCAGCAAAAGCGACGATCCATAAAGCACAAGATCGATAGAGATAAGCCTCTCAAACGTAAAGCTCAGAGCCAGCGCCCAAATCGCCGCACAGAACAAAACGCTGACCCAAGGCACTCCAAATCTATTGATTCGAGAGAAGATACGAGGCAGGAGGCCATCCTCAGCCATGGCATAGGGGACTCGCGTGTAGCTCATCATCAGAGGATTGAACATCCCCACACCATTAATCATCCCTCCAACAACAACCCCCAAAGCAATAACCGGCCCAACAAGAATCCGGCCAGCATCCGTCCACGTACCAGTCCCACCATTCGCCCCTGAATCAAACTGCGAAGCCGCCAACCCCGCCAATCCCACAGCAACCACAGGCAGCATATAAGTCCCTGCCACAAGAGCAGCAGACCCGAGCATGGCCCTTGGATAGTTGCGCTGCGGGTCGTCAACCTCTTGGGCAACAGTCGACGCATTGTCCCAACCCATGTAGTTCCAAAGACATACACAGACAGCCCCAGCAAGATCCGGCGCTTTGAGCGGAAGCAGAAGCGCCCCACTCCCATGTCCATGCCACCTCCAAAGCGCCACGACAACAAGCACAACAAACGGAGCCAGCAGCACACAAAAGAGCACAACCGAGCTCTCCCCAACCACCTTCGCCCCTCTGAGATTCCAAAGAGCGCAAGCAATCACCACAGCCAGAGCCCAGAGCGTCCCCCGATGCCCGGAGGTCCAGGTGGGCGCAATGCGTCCGAGATATAAAACGAAGATAGTGGGATAGATAGCCATATCAAAGACGCTGGCAGCAAGCGAAAGCCACGCCTCTTGAAACCCCCAGAAAGGTCCCAGCGCGCGATGGACCCACACATAGAAACCACCTTCGGCAGGGATGGCACTCGCCAATTCACCCACCATCAAGGCAGTGGGGAGGCTCCAGATGAAAGGAACAATGGCAAGCATGAGCAAAGCGCGAGCGTAGCCTGCCTGCCCAATGATGTCCTCAAGCCCATAAGGCCCGCCGGAGACCATAAAGTAGGTGGCTCCGATGAGCGGCAGGAGCAGCATTTTGTTCTTGCGAGCGAGGATCGCTATGGCGCCGGCTCCTGAGGTAAGTCGTTCTTCAATGTATAGCGCAAGAGATATGAAAAGGCGGGGAATTTATAAAGGAGAACGGACAAGATATAATTCAACCTAACCTGCAGGAGAGTTGGCCGAGTGGCTGAAGGCGGCGGTTTGCTAAACCGTTATAGGATCAAAAGTTCTATCGGGGGTTCGAATCCCCCACTCTCCGCCATATTCTGTACGGCAACTCAGTAAAGTTGGGACACCAACAAAAACCTCAGCAACCGCTGAGGTTTTTGTCTTTTGGCCCACTCTGCCGGAGACGTTTCTGTCTCCTGCTAACGAGTGGTGTATATGGAAGCCGTCTCCGCGGTTGAACAAGGATATGAAGGTCCTTTTGACGCTTGAGCCGTCGAACTTTTCGCTTGGACTCAAGGACGCGATTTCTATTCGAGGATTCCATCCTCTGGCTTGGTGGTTGTTTGACAGGCCATACGCGGAAAACCTACTCTCCATCTCATGCCGGATCACGTTGATAGCCGCCGTTCGTTCCTCAAAAGTTCCGTAGCAACTGCCATGGCTGCTACCGTTGCGACTGTTGCCAGGGGGCAGCAGGGGTCTGCTCCAGCCAAGCCTGCTACACCGCCGAACATCATCCTTTATCTCTCGGATCAGTTCCGTGCTGACTTCGTCGGTGCAAACGGCCGCAACAGTTCTGCTCCTACGCCGAACATCGATGCGATCGCTGCGCGTGGCAAGAACTTCACGCATGCTGTTTGCAATCAACCTGTCTGTGGCCCTTCGCGGTCGGTTATCTTTTCGAGCCGTTATGCGACTGAGACTGGCGTCTGGCATAACGGTCGGGAGTTGGATCACTCTCTGCCGACGCTTGCGGGTGAGTTGCGTAAGGCGGGTTACACTTCAAACCTTATCGGCAAGTGGCATCTGGCGCTGGAACGTCCAGCCGAGGGTGGCAGTCCTGGGCCGGTCAAGCTGGCCGATCGCGGTGGCTTTGATGACCTTTGGGAAGGGGCCAACGCCACCGAGAATGTTTCGCATCCCTATGAGGGAAGCATCTGGGATCGCGATGGGAAAGAGATCACCTACAAGGATGAGTATCGCGTCGACTTTATTACCGATCGTGCTGAGCGGTTCCTTCGCCAGAAGCAAGACAAGCCTTTCTTCCTCTTCATCTCACAGCTTGAACCGCATCAGCAGAACGATATGCATCAGCCGATTGCGCCCAAGGGCGCTGCCGCGCGTTACGTCAACTGCAATGTGCCGGAGGATCTCCGAGCTTTCCCTGGTACGTGGCAGGCGCAGCTTCCTGACTACTATGGCTGCATTGAATCCATCGATGCTTCGGTTGGGCGCATTCGCAAGGTGCTGGAAGAGGAGCACCTTGCGGAGAATACGATCTTCGTCTTCATGAGCGATCATGGTTGTCACTTCATGACGCGCAATACCGAGTACAAGCGGAGCACACACAATAGCTCGATACGGGTGCCGCTGATCATCGATGGACCTGGCTTCAATGGCATGCAGCAGATCAATGAGATTGTTGGTCTGATTGATCTTGCACCTACGTTGCTGGAGGCCGCGGGTGTACCGGTGCCGGCTTCGTGGAAGGGGCATAGTCTTATGCCGCTGGTAAATGATCCAGAGGCGAGGCAGCATTGGCCGAATCAGCAGCTTATACAGATCAGCGAGTCGATGACCGGTCGTGCTATCCGCACACCGGACTGGACCTACTGCGTCGCCGACATTACGGGCTCCACCAAGGAGCCTGCTGCGGCGGTTTATCACGAGTACCAGTTCTACGATCAACGCGCTGATCCTCATGAACTCGTCAACCTGGCTGGGCGCATGGAGTACCGCAAGAAGGCGGCTGAGTTGGCGGCACAGTTGAAGAAGCTGCTGGTAGCTGCTGGAGAGGCCGAGCCGGAGATCGTTCCGGCTAAGCTGTATCCGTAGTGCCCACCCCCTCCCCCCTGTGGGGTGTCTTGGGAGTAAGTGCTTTAGAATGTTGGGCTCCGGGACAAGGATGTCTCGTAAGTATGTTCTTCTAAAGGACTTAGTTCCAAGTGTTTCATTCTGTTTGGGTTAGGGATACAGGTCTAGGCGGATAAACTGCAAACGCGGTGTTCGCGGAGTACGCGGTGTTTCGCAGCGGAACCTGGCGTAGAGCTTGTGTTGTGGGGTCTGTATTAATTGTAGCGAATTGGTAGGGGTAACTACGCCAAGTCTATCTCGCTTCGTTTGACGGAGTTAGAGGGGTTGGGGGGTTGACAAGATTTTTGGGTGCGATGGAGTGACCCCCTAAACTGAGACAAGTTGAGGAAGCCCCATTTTGAACAAGTGGGGGCTGCGGCTTCTCCATCCCGACGAGCAAAAGCGCTTGTCGGGGCCCCCGGTTCGCTCTTAGCTGTGATTTGGGCTGCGCGGTTGGCGCCTAGCAAATGCAAAGACAACAGCAGATTCCCTGCGGGATGACAAAGAAAGCGAGTGTGCTCAGGAACGGTCCGAGATGGATTCGTGATAGTGTGCTTGGGTATGCTATCGCTAACATATTTCACCAGCAGCCATCGTCAGAGACGTATTGAGATTAGCCTTCCCTTTGCCTCGATGGGGAAAAAACTGCGAGCAGGAAGCCGGTGGCTGTTGCTGCCGATTGTGGCTTCGGTGTTGTTGCAGCCAGTTATGGCTTTGGCGCAGGGGGCTGGTGAGGACCTTGGGGCGAAAGATACAGGCAGCAAAAAGACGGCGCTGCTGGAAGAGATGCGGACGCTGCCTTCTTCGCTGCGGCCGGAGTTGGCGGGGGTGCATCCGCGGGTTTATTTCACGGGTGGGGAACTGGACAAGCTGAAGGTGAAGGCGCATGGGACGGATCGTGCGATGTGGCAGGGAGTGCTGGCGAATCTTCGGGTTTTGCAAGGGCCGCCGCCGCTGCCGCCAGCGGAGAAGCGGCGGGCGCAGAATGATGTGGCGCTGGCGATTGCAGAGGGTGCGTTTGCTTACCGGATCGAGGGCGATCCGAAGATACTGGCGGCGACGAAGCTCTATATGGATGCTGCGGTTAGTTATGACGTGTGGGGGTATGCGTTTTCGAAGCCGAATACGGACCTTGCGGCGGGACATCTGTTGTACGGGTTGGGGTTGGGATATGACCTGCTTTATAACGACCTGACGCCGGCGGAGCGTGATCGGTATAGGAACAAGCTCGCGCGGCAGGGTGCGTTGATGTATGCGGCGTTTGCTCCAAAGCCGGGGCGGAGTTGGGCGTATAGCCAGAACCACACGTTTATTCCTATTGCTGGGCTGGCTGTGGCGGCTTATGCGGTTTATGGAGAGGTTCCTGAGGCGAAGCAGTGGGCGGCGCTTTCAAGGGCGATCTTTGGCCGGGTGCTCGCAACTTACTCACAGGATGGGTATTACTACGAGGGATATGAATACTGGATCTTTGCGACGCCATGGATTGTTCACTACCTCGATGCGCAAAAACATGCGACGGGGGAGGACCTTTTCGATCAGCCTGGATTGCGTTTGATGGACCTCTATGCGGCGCATAGCCTTGTTCCCGGTGGGCAGACGATGTTCGATTTCGGGGACGTGTTCAATGGGCCGGCGACGCGGGCGTTGAAGGGCGAGGACTATGAGCGGAGCCATCCGGTTAGTGGAGGGCGGGCGCACTTTGAGACTAACTACAATTTGCTCTATGACTTAGCGGGACGGTTTCATTCGACTGAGATTCAAGGGGTTGCGGACTGGATGAAGTCGCTGGGACATACAAGCCAGGAGGAGTGGTGGACGCTGGCGTGGCGGGATAATGCGCTGGCTGCGATGCCGATTGAGAAGCTGCCGAAGTGGCATCTCTTTGCAGATCATCAAGTTGCGTTCTGGCGGTCGGATTGGGGTGCGGGGGCTACGGCGGTGGCTTATAAGTGCGGGGCGCCGGAGGGGACGAGTGCGGAGGCGGTGTTGGCGAAGTATCCGGACTGGCATATGGAGGCGGGGCATGTGCATCCGGATGTGAATGCTTTCATCTTATTCGCGCATTATCAGTACCTTACGGGGACTTCGGGGTATGCGGGGGTGCCAAAGACCGTCGAGGCGAATACGTTGCTGGTGGATGGGACGGGGCAGGGACATGAGGGGCATGGGCATGATGCGTGGGAGGGTATGGATTACTCGCAAATGGCTAAGATTCATATAGTTAGTGCACACTTCCGCGAGGGTGGATTTGATCTGGTAGGTGAAGGGGCTCCGGCTTATGACGCGGGATTGGGGGTTACGCATGACCTGCGGCATCTGTGGATGGATAAGGTGGGTGAGATGCATGTGAAGGATGAGCTGGAGTTTGCTGTGCCGCGGCATTTCTCTGAGGTGCTGCATACGGATACAACGTTTAAGTCCTTGGATAATCAGCACTTTACGAGTGGGGTTGGGAATCGGACGCTGGATGTGACGTATCGCTCGACCGTGGCGGGTTTGGCGAAGATTGAGCCGAATATTGTGATGGGGCCGGGTCGTCCGGGGTCGGTGGATAAGGGTACGCTGGAGCAGAGGGGAGAGAGGTTGGTATTTGGGTCGGAGGGCGAGACGAAGTCGGCGAATTTTGAGTGGCTGCTACGGTTCTGACGGTGGACTGGAAATTGCTGCGAAAATGCCAGCAAATGCGGTGGTTTGGACGGAAGAGCACGGAGAGCGGCACGGACCTTGCGGTGACAAATTACGGTGATTTACGGTGGCGGATCACCGTACGGTGAGAGGTAAATTCGGGCTTTTGGTTTGACTGATATTTATTGCAGTAAGACAGGTTTTGGGAGAGATTTGGGTCTGTAGAGGAGTGAGGGGAGTAGGGATGAGGAGCGAGGGGAAGGCAACAGCAAGAGCAAGTGCAACAGCAGATTCCCTTCGGGAATGGAAAACAGAAAAGCAAGGGCAACAGCAACAGCGAGTGCAACAGCAGGTTCCCTTCGGGAATGCCGGGCCGGTGCGGAAGAAGGCGGCGACGCTGGCGGATGTGGCGCGGCTGGCTGGGGTGGTGGCGATGACGGCGTCGCGGGCGATCAACCGCAGTGGCTATGCGAGTGAGGAGGTGCGCGAGCGGGTGCTAAAGGCGGCGAAGGAGTTGAACTACAGGCCGAATCTGATGGCTCGCTATTTGAAGGGGCAGAGCAGGCGGGCGGTGGGGATTATGCTGCCGGATATCGCGAATCCGTTTTCGGCGGAGCTGGTGGATGGGATCAAAGAGGTGCTGGATAAGGCCGGGTATACGGCGTTTATTGCCCTGGCGGGGGCAGGGATTGAGCAGGAGCGGGCGGGGCTGGAGTCGTTTGTAGACCATCGGGTGGGTGGGCTGTTGGTGGCTACGCGGGGGACGCTGATGGGGGATGAGGTTCTGAAGGAGGTGGCCCGGCATGGGATTCCGATTGTGACGGTGGGACGCCCGGTGAAGAGCGCTACGGTGGACTGTGTTTCGGCCAACCACTGGCAGGGGGCATTTGATGTGGTGACGCACTTGATCTCGCTGGGGCATAAGCGGATTGGGTTTATTGGGATTTCGGCGGAGGATGCGCACACGTTGCGGCGGCATCATGGGTATAAGGCGGCGTTGGAGAAGGCGGGGTTGAAGGCTCCGGCGGAGTATACGGTGGGGCCGGCGATGGCTCCGGCGTTTGCTACGCAGGAGGATGGATATGAGGGGATGATGCGGTTGGCGGGGTTGAAGAAGAGGCCGACGGCGGTTTTTGCGAGGAACGATTTTGCGGCGATTGGGGCGCTGCATGCGGCGTTGACACTGGGGCTGAAGGTTCCGGGGGAGATGGCGATTGCGGGGTTCGATGATATTCCGCTGGGGGCTTATACGACTCCTCCGCTGACCACGGTGATGCAGTCTACGAAGGAACAGGGGAAGATGGCGGCGGAGATGTTGTTGGGGAGGATGGAGGGGAGATTGAAGGGGGCGAGGAAGTTGAAGACGGTGGAGTGTGGGTTGGTGGTGAGAGGGTCTACGGTGGGGCGAGGGAATAGGGAGTAGTAGGCGGAGAGGGTTGGGGTGGGTGGAGGAGAGCGGTCGAGCGTAGCTCGATACCCCACCCTTTCGCAAAGTGCGCGAAAGGGTAGGGCACCCGGGGTTGGGGCTGGGTTGGCGAAGAACGGGAGAGTGCCAATACTGAGATTCTTCGCTGCGCTCAGAATGACGGCGGTAAAACAAGCAGGTGCAGGTGCAACAGCACCTGCACCTGCACCTGCAACTACAGATTCCTACGGAATGACAAACAAAAGGGCGTTGCTACTTTGTGGGGGTGGGGAGGATTTGGTTTTGTTGGAAGAATTTTAGTAGGGCTTCGTTGATCAGGAGGGTTTGGTCTGGGGGGACTTGGCCGTGGTGGCCGTTGGGGATGGTGATCATGGTTACGGGGACGTGGAGGGATTCCAGGGATTTCTTGAGGGAGACGGATTGCTGATAGGGGACTGTGGGATCGGCGTCGCCGTGGGCTATGAAGACCGGTGGGAGGGTGGCGCGGAGGTAGGTGATGGGGGACATCTGCGTGGCGAGGGTGAGGTTATCGGCGCCGCCCAGCCAGCGGGCGGTGGATTTGCTGAGAGGGATGCCGGAGGTGATGACGCCGCGGACGTCGGGGATGCCGTAGAAGTCCATGACGGCGGCTACATGGGGCATGGGGCCGCAGTCGGCGGGGTCTATGGGGTTGCCGGGTGGGAGGAAGCCGGCCATGAGGGCGAGGTGGCCGCCGGCAGAGGTTCCGTAGGCGACGATGCGGGTGGTGTCGAAGTGGTATTCGGTGGCGTTTTTGTTGACCCAGGCGAGGGAGCAGCGGACGTCCTGCACGGCGGCGGGAGCGAGAGCGACGTCCGTTAGGCGGTAGTCGACGCTGACGACGGAGAAGCCCATGTCGAGAAGGGCGTGGAAGCTGCCGTACTCCGCTGGGCGCTGGCCCTTCCACCAGGCTCCGCCGTGCCAGTAGACGACTACCGGGGAGGGTTTGGCGTCTGGTTGTTCGTAGACGTCTAGCTTGAGGTCGGCGCCGTTGATGGTGCGGTAGGTTAGGTCTTTGTGCTCGATGGGGTGGATGTGGGAGAGGTTGGGTGGGACGGTGTCGATTTTTTCGGGGGCCTGGGCGGCTGCGGTTAGGGTTGCGGCTAGGAGGATGAGGTAGGGGAGTTTCATGGGGCTCCTGTCTTTTGTGGGGCGGTGGAGGAGTGCGGTCGCTTCGCGATACCCCACCCTTTGCAAAGTGCGCAAAGGGTAGGGCACCCGGGGTTGGGGCACAACGGGCGAAGAACGGGAGAGTGCCAATACTGAGATTCTTCGCTGCGCTCAGAATGACGGCGGATAAAGGGTGCTTAGATTGACGGCGTTGTTTAGGTGGCGGCGTCGGTTAGCTGAAGAGGATGCCGCCGTTGATGTCTATGCAGGTGCCGTTGACGAAGGAGGACTGCGGGGAGGCGAGGTAGGTTACGAGGTCGGCTACTTCGGAGGCCTGGCCTTCGCGGCCCAGAGGCGTCATGCCGGCTACGCGTTGGCGGACTTCGGGTTTGGTGAAGTCGTCGTGGAATTTGGTGGCGATCATGCCGGGGCAGACGGCGTTGACGCGGATGCGGCGGGGGGAGAGTTCTTTGGCCAGGCCCCGGGTCATGCTCATTAGCGCTCCCTTGGAGGCTCCGTAGGCGATGCCGCCGGGACCGCCGCCATCGCGACCGGCTTGGGAGGAGACGTTGACGATGGCGCCGCCGTCGGACATGAGGGGCAGGGCGGACTGGGTCATGGCGAAGACGCTCTTTACGTTGAGGGAGAAGACCTGGTCCCAGAAGGCGTCGTCCATCTCATCCATCTTTTTGCGGGCGAGGAGGCCGCCGACTACGTTGATCAGGATGCCGATGGGTTTGCCTGAGACTTGCGGAGCCCAAGTGGCGAAGTCGCGGACGGCGGTGGTGTCGAAGGCGTCTACTTTTTGGGCGAGGGGTTTCTGGCCGAGGGCTTCGATGGTCGCCAGGGTTTCAGCGGGGTTGGAGCTGTTGTAGGTGAGGGCTACCTGTGCGCCGCGGCGGGCGAGGGCGATGGAGATGGCGGCGCCGATGTCGCGGCCGCCGCCGAAGACTACGGCTAGGGTGTTGGTCATGTCGGTCATAGAGTAGTGGTTCCTTTGGTTGGCTTGTGTTGTGAAAGCGATCTGTTGTGGTGGTGCGAAGGAGAAGCAGATTCCTTCGCTGCGCTACGGAATGACAAATTAACGCGGAATGACAAATTAAACGGGGGGTTTTAGGTCCAGGCGGTGGATGGGGCCGCTGACTGTGAAGAGGAGGATGAGGCCGATGGGGGCTAAGAGGCCGGCGAGGGTTAGGACGAAGCCGTAGCCGAAGTGGCGGGCTAAGGGGGCTGTTGCGAGATTGAAGAGGAGGCTGGCGATGCCGGCGGCGGTGCCTCCCATGCCGGCTACCGCGCCTACGGAGCGGTGAGAGAAGAAGTCGCTGGGGAGAGTTTGGACGTTGGAGATCCACATCTGAAAGCCGAAGAGGACGACGGCGATGCAGGCGAGGGCGGTGGTGGCGGAGTGGGCGCGGGCGGCGAAGATGCCGAAGGGCATCATGCAGGCGGCGGCGGCGATGACGGTCTTGCGGGCAGCGTTGATGCTTAGGCCGCGGTGGATGAGACGTCCGGCTAGCCAGCCGCCGAAGAGTGCTCCGGTGGCGGCGGCGAGATAGGGGAGCCAGCCGGAAGCGCCAACGTCTTTTAGCGAGAAGTGGCGGACCTCTTTGAGGTAGGTGGGC
>Ga0302302_1002017_pt1 | contig 12071 bp, 6 predicted proteins | sample III_Palsa_E1_3_FD_198766 | JGI IMG/M metagenome (GOLD analysis project Ga0302302, IMG submission 198766) | Peat permafrost microbial communities from Stordalen Mire near Abisko, Sweden - III_Palsa_E1_3 | ecosystem: Environmental > Terrestrial > Soil > Palsa > Peat permafrost | place: Sweden...
TAGCCGTCGGTTTCACCCTCGCCGTCGTCTACCCGGCCGCCGGCAACATCGGCGGTGGCGGCTTCATGCTCATCCGCCCCTCCTCCAGCGTTCTCAACCACGGCACCCCCACCTTCCTCGACTACCGCGAAGAAGCCCCCGCCGCCGCCAGCGCCAACATGTACCTCGACGCCCAGGGCAACATCATCCCCAAAGCCTCGATCACCGGCTCCCACGCCTCAGGCGTCCCCGGCACCGTCGCCGGCCTCACCTACGCCGAACAGCACTTTGGCCTCCTTACCCTCGCGAAAGTCATGGCCCCCGCCATCCGCCTCGCCCGCGACGGCTACGTCCTCTCCGCCGAAGAAGCCGACGACCTCAAATCCACCAACCTGACCCCCTTCCCCGCCTCCCGCCGCATCTTTCAGCGCGATGGCAACTTCTACAAGCCCGGCGACACGTTCAAGCAGCCCGAACTAGCCGACACCCTCACCCGCATCGCAGCCAACCCCTCTGACTTCTACAAAGGCAAACTAGCCGCCCAGATCGCCGCCTTCGAAGCCGCCAACCAGGGCTTAATCACCGCCAAAGACCTCGCTCATTACGAAGTCAAAGAGCGCACCCCACTCTTCGGTTCCTACCACGGCCTCCAGGTCATCACCTCGCCTCCACCCAGCTCAGGAGGCATCGTCCTCATCGAAATCCTCAACATCCTCAGCGGCTACAACCTCCCCAAACTCGGTCCTGACCGGTCCCCCGAACAAGTCCACCTCATCACCGAAGCCTTCCGCCGCGCCTACATGGATCGCACCGACTACCTCGGCGATCCTGACTTCAACACCATCCCTCTCGCCGAAATGGCCCAACCCTACTACGCCGACGCCTGGCGCAAAACCATCGACCCCACCAAGCCCACACCCTCCGCCACCCTCGCCCGTCCCGCCGGCTACCTCCCCGACCCCTCCACCGTCCTCCATCCCCAGAAAGAGTCCAACGAGACCACCCACTTCTCCGTAGTCGACGCCGACGGCAACGCCGTTTCCAGCACCTATACCCTCAACTTCGGCTTCGGCTCCGGCGTCACCGTCGACCCCCTCGGTTTCCTCCTCAACGACGAGATGGACGACTTCACCTCCAAACCCGGCGCCCCCAACGGCTTCGGCCTCATCCAAAGCGCGGCCAACGCCATCGCCCCCGGCAAACGTCCACTCTCTTCTATGACTCCCACCATCGTCTGCGAGCCGCCCGTCACCGACCTCTACGTCCCACTTTCCATCAAGCCCGGCTCAACTCCCGCGCCCACACACCCCGGCAAACTCCGCCTGGTCCTCGGCTCACCCGGCGGCTCCACCATCATGACCACGGTAGCCAACGACCTCATCAGCGTCATCGACAACAACCTAAACATTCAGTCCGCAGCCGACGCCCCCCGCTTCCACCACCAATACCTCCCCGACATCCTCCAATTCGAAAAGGCCTTCCCCGTCCCCACCATCGATGCCCTCAAAGCCCGCGGCTACATCACCCGCCGCTCCGCCGAGTTCGACGAAAAATCCGACGGCGTCTGGGGCGACAGCGAACTAATAGCCGTAGACCCCGCCACCGGCGACCTACTAGGCGGCCACGACCACCGCCACTCCTTCGGCAAAGCCGCCGGCTACTAGCCCCGCCCCTACCCTCCTACGCACACCGCTCACGCAAGCGTCATCTCGACCGGAGCGCAGCGCAGTGGAGAGACCCATGTATTGGCTCTTGCCTTTGCTTTTCTGACTGTCATCCCGCAGGGATCTGCTTCTTCTTTTGCCTTTGCCTTTCTTTGACAATTTCTAAAAGAAATTGTCATTCCGAGCGCAGCGAGGAACCTGCTTCTAGCTAGCACAGCAAGTGCCCGTTCTTCAGCGCCGCGCCGCCGCCGCGCGCTCTTCCTACTTCGCCGTGATTGCCGCCTCCGCCATCGGCTGCATAATCGCATACCCAGCCGCATTCGGATGCACCCCATCCTTACTAATCCCCGGCTTCATCCCGCAATCCGGCCCAGCCATCGCGGTCCAGTAATCCAAATACGTCAGCTTCTCCCGCGCGCAATAATCCTTCAGCCACGCATTCACGACGGCAATCTTCGCCGGCACATCCGCAATCTCAGGCCGCCATGGATACTTCGCCACCGGCGTCACCGACGCCAGAATCACGCGAATCCCATTCGCCTTCGCAATCTCGGTCATCCCCTTGAAGTTGTCCTCAATCATCTCCGGCGTCGACGGCCCTGTATTCCCCGCAATATCATTTGTCCCCGCCAGGATCACCACCGTCTCCGGATGCAAATCCACCACATCCTGCCGAAACCGCACCAGCATCTGCGGCGTCGTCTCTCCGCTAATCCCGCGATTCAGATAGGGCTTCCCCGGAAAAAACGACCCGCCGTTGTACTCCCAGGCCTCGGTAATCGAGTCGCCAAAGAACACCACCTTCACCGGCGCAATCAGCGCCACATTCGCCGCCCGATACTTCCCCAGTTGCGCCCAATCCAGCAACTGCGCCTTCATCTTCGTGTTATCCGCCTCCATTTTCCGCTCTTCCTCCGCACTCAAGGGTGGCGCGGCTAGCACCTGCGGCGCTATCGCCTGGGACGCAGGCGGTGGGGTAACGCTTGTCTGCGCGTTCAACGTCATGCTCATCATTCCAGCCGCCATCACACCAACCATCCAACGCATCCCGATCTCCTTAAGTTCCGGTCTATTATTTCCCGTCATCCACCAGCCCAAGATCCTTCAGCATCGGCGCAACGGTTGGCTGTGCACCCAGCCAGCCCGAATACATCGAGTCCAAATCCTGAGTATTCCCGCGCGAGAGCACCATCGTCCGGAACCGATCGCCATTCGCCCGCGTCAACCCGCCATGGTCCTCGAACCACTGGTACGCCGCATCATCCAGCATCTGTGTCCACGAGTAGGCGTAATACCCAGCCGCATATCCATTCGCCCAGATATGCAGAAAGTAGCTCGACCGGTACCGCGGTGGCACGGCCGCGAGATTCATGTGCACCTTGGCCAACGCTGCCTTCTCAAAGTCATCCACATTTTCGAGCGGTGCATTCGCCGGCAGCGTATGCCACTGCATATCCAACTGCGCAGCCGCCAGTGCCTCGGTGATTAGATATCCCTGGTCAAACTTCGCCGACTTCTTGATCTTCGCCACCAGCTCATCCGGCATCGGCGCGCCCGTCTTGTAGTGCACCGCATAATGCTTGAATACCGCGGGATAGCTCGCCCAGTGCTCGTTGAACTGCGAGGGGAACTCCACAAAATCCCTCGGCACGCTGGTCCCCGACAAGCTCGGATACACCGTATCCGCAAACATCCCATGCAGCCCATGCCCGAACTCGTGGAACATCGTCGTCACATCGGAGAAGCTGATCAGCGCAGGCTGACCCGGCGCCGGCTTCTGAAAGTTCGCCACGTTATAAATCACCGGCAGCGTCTTCAGCAGCGTCGACTGACCCACGAACACGCTCATCCACGCGCCGCCTGCCTTGTTGTCACGTTTGAAGTAATCGAAGTACGCCAGCGCCAACGGTTTGCCGTTCGCATCGAACACCTCAAAGACCCTCACGTCCGGCTGATACACCGGAATGTCTTTGCGCTCCTGGAACGTCAACCCATACAGCTGGTTCGCCGCGTAGAACACGCCATCCTGCAGCACGCGATTGATCTCGAAGTAAGGCTTCACCTGCGAATCATCCAGGTCGTACTTCGCTTTCCTCACCTGCTCCGCGTAAAAATTCCAGTCCCACGGCTGCACCTGGAAACTCCCACTCGACATCCCACTTCCCTTGCCCGCGCTGTGTTTATCAATCAGCGCCTGGATCTCCTGCTGCTCACTCTTGGCCTTCGCCGTCGCCGGCCCGACAAGCGCATCCATAAACTTCTGCGCCGCCTCAGGAGTCTTTGCCATCTGGTCTTGGAGCACCCACGCCGCATAGTTCGGGAACCCCAGCAGCTTCGCCTTCGTCGCCCTCACCTGCGCCAGCCGTGCAATCGTCGCCCGCGTATCGTTCGCATCATTCCTCTCCGTCCGCGTCCACGAGTCATCAAACATCGCCTTGCGCGCATCACGATCGCTCATGAACGTCAGATCCGGCTGTTGCGTCGTGTTTTGCAGCGGAATCACATACCCCGTCGTCCCGCGCTCCTTAGCCGCTACCGTCGCCGCCTGCACCTGCGCGTCGCTCAACCCCACCAGCTTCGCCTTATCCATCGTTACGTACGCGGCCGCCTTCGTCCCCGCCAGCAGCTTATTCGTGAACGTATTCGAAAGCACCGCCTCTTCTTCATTCAACTTCTTCAGCTTCGCCTTGTCCGCATCGCTCAGCTTCGCTCCCGCTTTCACGAACGCTCGATAGTCCACCTCCACCAACCGCAGTGATTCCGGATCCAGCTTCAACGACGCCCGCACGTCATACACTGCCTTCACCCGCGCAAACAATTTGCTATTCAGATAGATCGCGTCCTGCAGCGCCGCCAGCTTCGGTGTCTCGATATCCTGCACCTTCTGGAGCGTGTCATTCGTATTCGCCTGCGTCACCCCGCCAAACACCAGCGTCACCCGATTCAGCAGTTGACCCGTCTTCTCCATCGCCACAATCGTGTTATCGAACGTAGGCGCGGCCGGATTATTCGCGATCGCCTCATTCTCCTTCAGCGCCTGCGCAATGCCCGCCTCAATCGCCGGCTGGTAATCAGAGTCCTTGATCTTATTAAACGGCGGCGCCTGGAACGGCAGCTTGCTCGCCGCATAAAACGGGTTCGAAGGCCCAAAGGCCTGTGCTCCAGCCACACCACCCAACACCGCTCCAACCATCACCAAGCCACACATCCTCTCAACGCTCTTCATCATTCGCCAATACCTCTTTCCTCCGACGTTACCCCCCACCCCCTCCCCAACACAACCCCGACCCCGCGTAAACTGAATCTGCATGCCTATCGAGAGCTCTACCGCCACCACCCCCGCCGCCCCCCTCACCACCATCGCCGACATCGGCAAGCACGAAGGCCAATCCATCACCCTTCGCGGCTGGCTCTACAACCTCCGCGCCTCCGGCAAGCTCCTCTTCCCCATCTTCCGCGACGGCACCGGCACCATCCAGGGCATCGTCCCCAAAGCCGCCGTCTCCGAACACGTCTTCGAAACCCTCAAGTCCCTCACCCTCGAATCCTCCCTCGTCGTCACCGGCCGCGTCCGTGCCGACGCCCGTGCCCCCTCCGGCTTCGAGCTAGACGTAGACGACGTCACCATCACCCAGCGCATCCCCGACGAAACCCCCTACCCCATCCAGCTCAAGGAAGCCGGCGTCGACTTCCTCATGGAGAACCGCCACCTCTGGATCCGCACCCCCCGCCAGTCCTCCATCCTCCGCGTCCGCGCCACCATCATGCGGGCTGCAGCCGAGTACTTCGACACCAACGGCTTCATCCGCACCGATCCGCCCATCCTCACCCCCAACGCCTGCGAAGGCACCTCCGAGCTCTTCGAGATGGACTACTTCGGCGACGACAAAGCCTACCTCACCCAGTCCGGCCAGCTCTACATCGAAGCGACCGCCATGGCGCTAGGCCGCGTCTACTCCTTCGGCCCCACCTTCCGCGCCGAAAAATCCAAAACCCGCCGCCACCTCACCGAGTTCTGGATGATCGAGCCCGAAGTCACCTACATGGATCTCGACGGCCTCATGTCCCTGGCCGAATCCTTCCTCACCCACATCGTCACGCGAGTCCTCGAAGCCCACACCGCCGACCTCAAGACCATCGGCAAAGACGTCACCAAACTCGAAGCCGTCATAGCCCCCAGCCCCTTCCCCAGGCTGACTTACGACGAAGCCCACGCCATGCTAGTCGACGCCCACGACAAGGGCCTCATCGAAACCGTCCACCAATACGGCGACGACTTCGGCAGCCCCGACGAGACCTACATCAGCTCCCAATTCACCAAGCCCGTCATGGTCCACCGCTACCCCTCTGCGGTCAAAGCCTTCTACATGCAGCCCGACCCGCTAGACCCCACCAAGGCTCTCTGCGTAGACGTCCTCGCCCCCGAAGGCTACGGCGAAATCATCGGCGGCAGCCAGCGTGTAGACGACTACGACCTCTTAAAATCCCGCATCGAAAGCCACAACCTCCCCATGGCCGCCTTCCAGTGGTATCTAGACCTCCGCAAATACGGCAGCGTCCCCCACAGCGGTTTCGGCATGGGCATAGAGCGCTGCGTAGCCTGGATCTGCGGCCTAGAACACGTCCGCGAAACCATCCCCTTCGCCCGCACCCTCAACCGCATCTACCCATAGCCTTAAGGAATAAGATGGCTTCTCGCATTGGCCGGGAATAGCATGCGTCCATGAGAACACTTGGGTTGCGCGCAGAACCGGAGGCATTTTCATGGGCAGTGTCAGAAGGAAGCCTTCAAGTTCCAATACTCGTAGCGTCAGACAGAGTCCAAGCACCTGCCAATTTCTCTTTTGCTGAAGAGGTTAATTTTCTCAGGTCGAGACTTCTTCAAATCGCGAAGCAATATCTCGTGTCTGAAGCTGGACTCCGAACACCCGAATCAGTCCCACGAACAACTGAATCCTTACGTCAGAGACTTCGCGTCGAAGGCGCTCTCTTGGCAGCTTGTTGCGAAGCCGGTCTGAAAACTAGCCAGGGTCCACTAGCTACTCTTAGCAGCTTGCTAGGAGTAAAGTCTGCTAAGAAATTAATAGAGTCCGATGAATATCTTGGGCTAGATCTGACGAAATTTAAGAAGGAGAGGAGAGAAGCAATTCTTGTGAGCGTATCTCTTCTTAAGGCAGAGAGATGATCATTGACTCGATACTTAGGTTTGCAAAGATCAAACAAATCGGCTCTGGCAAAGGCCTCAATTCCATCGTTTGGTTGGCTCGAGATCATCAACTCAATTGCGAATTGGCAATAAAAGAAATTGATAAGAAAACCTTCTGGAATCCTAATTGCTTCGCCGAAGCTCAGGCTGTTAAGTCAGTGAGCCATCCGAATGTCGTCGAGGTTCAATACGGCTGCGAAGACGGCTCATCAGCCTTCATAGGAATGCCTTTTTACCCTGACGGCACATTGGCGGACGCGCTGTCGAATGGACCAATCCAACTATCCAAAGCGTTGACAATCACTCACGGGATACTACTGGGCCTTGAACATATCCATGTCATCGGATTCATTCATCTTGATATCAAGCCATCTAATATTTTTTTTGATGATCAGGATCGACCGCTAATCGCAGATTTTGGGCAATGTCGCTCCATCGGTCCAGGCGGCGCTGTAATAGCACCGCCTGTATATAAGAGAACAATGCCACCGGAGATTTTGTTATCGGGAAACGCTAGCTTCGTATCGGATATCTTTCATATGGGCGCGCTACTCTACAGGATGGTCAATGGGGAGGACCACTGGCAAGGCCAACTCTCCTTATTTAAGAGCGATGCTGCTCTGGAAGACGCAATCATCAAGGGTAAATTTCCCGATAGAAATGGATTTCTGCCACACGTCCCTAAGAGGTTGCGAACTGTCATTCGGAAAGCGCTGAGTTTAAAGCCCTCCGACCGCTTTACAGCCGCTAGTGACTTTGGCAAGCACCTTGGCCGGGTGAATCTCGAACGGGACTGGAACGTCTTGACCCCTAGCTCTGGTGAGATGACCTGGCATTGCGCGGGGCACGGGTGCGCCGACACAGTCGTAGAGTTGCTTTATCCAAAAGGATCTTGGACAACGCAAGTGTTTACGGTGAGCGACAACGGCATCCGTCGAGCAAAATCCAAGGACAAGCTTTGGGGAAAGTTTAACTCCAAAGATCAAGCCCTCAAAGACCTTAAGCGTGTTTTCGAAACGCTTTGACGGTCCAATAGTGGCCTTGCGAAGAGGCAACTTTCACAGTCTCGCCTGCCTTTGGGGAAAGCACGACGTCCAAGCATGACTTGCAGACGGATGATCCTGCCCTACCTGCAGCATCGAACATCTGGCCGCAAGTGATACAAGAAGCCTTTCGCTGCAGCACTAATGGATACACCGATTTCCTGTTCATTTGGGATCTCCGGAAATTTTCAGCTTTGGGAGGTCTAAAAATTCTTGCAATGCGCGATCAACGAACCGGCCAGCCACCTCAGCCGCATTCCTTCCGTATACCCCTCGGCCAGCCAGCTGTTCCAGGCACTCAACTGATTGCCGAGAGAGCGTGATCCGCAAGGTTTTACTGGGCGCGTCATTTGGCTGTTTGGCCATACTTAATTATGGCTCAAATATGGCTATACTGCGTCAAAAATTTGCTTTGTTTTCGCCTCATGGACCGTGTACCTTATCGATCAACGCAGCGGGTGCCCCATCTTCGCGACGGTCTCATCGTCGCTAAGTTGGGTATCGCGCGACGAGCGCGACCGCCCCCGCCCATCTCCACCCTTCGAACCACCTGTCATCCTGAGCGCAGCCGAAGGGCCCCGGGTCCCTCAACCTCAACCCTTTCTCACCAACCCTCGAAGGGGCGCGGCTTCAGCCGTGCCATAAACAACCCGCGTCGAAGACGCCTACCGCTCTGCCGAAGGCCGGAGCGAAGCCGCAGGCGAAGCGACTGACCTGCCCTCTTCTAACTACCCATCGACCTATAAAAATAAAACCACAAAATTATCCCATAATTCCCTTGCATTAAATCCTCATAACTGGCAAAGTAACACCTGCGTAGGAGAAGCCCGATGAAATACATATCGCACAACACGATGCGTAGGTCCCCAGAGAGTAATCTCTGCGGCGATCGCCGGGCTTTGTTTATTGCAGCTCAAAGCTGGTAACGCTCCTCCTACGCAAAACCCCAACAACCTAACGAACTCCTGAGTGGCGTTGACGATAGTTACTTCGCTCAAACCTCGACCAACACTGTCGTCGCTCATTCCCTCAGGAATCCCTCTGTCAGTGGCGCACTTCATGGCTACTTCTCGGTAGGTCCCGCAAGGGATGGGTTCGAATCCCACAATGCCTTGGAGGATTATTCCCTGACAGAACTGCGCTCTCCACGCAGCCGCAAACCCGCGTCTGCAAAGAGCGCAAAAAATCAAGTTAGGCCGGTGGCGCAGAGTACAGTTACTTCGCCTGTTAAGCAGGAGGTCGCAGGTTCGAATCCTGCCACGGACGCAAGTCTGTGTAGCTCAGTGGTAGAGCACCTAACACTGTCCTCGACTTATTCCCCGGCCTATAAACCATCCAGTAACTCTGGATAGAAAGTGAAGCTTGCAATGGGCAGGCCATATATCAAAGGAGGAACGCCGATAGGCTCCGACTCCTTATGCAAAACCTGTAGTTATGCGCAGATCATGTCGGGCTTCCGCGAGTCCGAGTTACTCACGATCTGCCATAACCCCGACCCGTACATAACCGTGCCCTTCAATATCTACGAGTGCACGCGTTACTACGACAAAAATCGGCCGAGCTACAACCAGATGCAGAAGCTCGCCATCCACGTCGAACCCAAGACCCTCAAGCCCGCCGGCTTCCGTACCGGCCTCGGCTTTCAGGAGTCCGTAAAAGTCACCGTAGGCACCACCGACGATGACGACGAGTACGACGACGACTAACCCATTCGCCGGTGGCGAAGAAGACAGCTACTTCGTAGAGCGCCGTCCGCAAGGACGGAGGTCGCGGGTTCAAATCCCGCCGCAGCCGCAACGCTGACGTGGCTCAGAGCATCACCGCTGCCTTCACCAATTCCCCGGCGAGTACCACCACCACCAGCCACCTTGAAAGGAGGTGCGCCATGAAGTTAAACATCCTCAAGCTCTCACACCTCGCGCGACCCCGCACCCACGAGCGCGCTCCCGCCGCCGTCCTAACCCCGGAGCAGTCACTGCGCCGCAGCGTCCTCGCCTGCATGCTCTGGGAAGACGAGTTCTACGAGTCCGGCGCCACCATCGCGTCGCGCCTCCGCGAGCTCGTTCCCCAGGTCGCGCCCGCCACCGTCGCCGCGCTTGCCATCGAGGCCCGCTCTGCCATGAAGCTGCGTCACGTCCCGCTCCTTCTCGTCCGCGAGATGGCGCGTCACGCCACCCACCGCAGCCTCGTGTCCGAGACTCTCGCCTCCGTCATCCAGCGTGCCGACGAGCTCTCCGAGTTCGTCGCCCTTTACTGGGCCGACGGAAAGCAGCCGCTCTCCGGCCAGGTGAAGAAGGGTCTAGCCGCCGCCTTCCCGCGCTTCGACGAGTACGCGCTCGCCAAGTACGATCGCGCCACCGTCGTTCGCCTTCGCGACGTCCTGTTCCTCTCGCACGCCAAGCCGCGCGACGCAGAGCAGGCCGCCGTCTGGAAGCGTCTCGTCGACGGAGAACTAGCCACTCCCGACACCTGGGAAGTAGCACTCTCCGCGACCAGCGCAAACGGAGCGACCAAGCGCGACACCTGGGAGCGTCTGCTCACCGAGCACAAGCTCGGAGCTCTCGCCCTCCTCCGCAACCTTCGCAACCTGAAGGACGCAGCCGTGCCGGAACACCTCGTCGTCAACGCACTCGCTGCGATGAACGCCGAGCGCGTCCTCCCGTTTCGCTTCCTCGCCGCAGCGCGTCATGCGCCGCAGTGGGAAGAGGCACTCGAGGCCGCAATGTTCCGCGCGGTTTCCGAAGGAAAGCGCCTCACCGGGCACACCGTCCTCATGGTCGACGTGTCCGGGTCCATGATCGCGCCGCTCTCCCGCCGTTCGGAGATGAACCGTGTCGACGCCGCATACGGTCTAGCGGTTCTGCTGCGCGAGATCGCCGAGAAGGTCAGCATCTTCACCTTCTCGAACAGCGCAAAGCTAGTTCCCCCGCGTCGTGGATTCGCTCTCCGCGATGCGATGGAAGCCAGCCAGCCGCACCTTGGAACCAACCTCGGTGCGTCACTCGATGCCGTGCATAAGGAGGTCCCGCGCTACGGCCGCCTCATCGTCATCACCGACGAGCAGCCGCACGATCGCGTCTCCACACCCCGCAATCGCGGATACGTGATCAACGTCGCCTCTGCAAAGAACGGAGTCGGCTACGGAAGCTGGACCCACATCGATGGCTGGAGCGAGTCCGTCATCGACTACATCCGCGAACTCGAGCGCGCGGTCTAACCTCACCAACCGTGCCCGCGCAATCCCCTTTGCGTGGGCACCCACCCCATCCATTCGCCGCCTCCACCAGCCATGCGGCCCGGACGGCGTTTGCTTCAACACAGCCATTCGCACCGATTCGGCGTACCCTGAATTGACGCACCATTGCGCCCGCACCATCTCCCGGCGCACCCAATTCCGCCCCACCAGAACGAGAGGACACCATGAACATCGCCGCCAACGCCACCGAACTCATCGGCAACACGCCCCTGGTCCAACTGAACCGCGTGGCCGCCGGTTGTAGCGCGCGCATCGTCCTCAAGCTCGAGAGCGCGAACCCCGCCGCCAGCGTCAAAGACCGCATCGGCAACGCGATGATCTCCGCCGCCGAGCACGACGGCAAAATCACTCCCGGCGTCACCACCCTCATCGAGCCCACCTCCGGCAACACCGGCATCGGCCTCGCCTTCGCCGCCGCCGTCAAAGGCTATAAGCTCATCCTCACCATGCCCGAAACCATGTCCGTCGAGCGCCGCATTCTGCTCCTCGCCTTCGGTGCCGAAATCGTTCTCACCCCCGGCCCCAACGGCATGAAAGGAGCCATCGCCAAGGCTGAAGAGCTCATCGCGGCCACGCCCAACAGCTTCATGCTCCAGCAGTTCAACAACCCCGCCAACCCCAAAATCCACTTAGACACCACCGGCCCCGAAATCTGGAACGACACCGACGGCACCGCCGACATCCTCGTCTCCGGCGTCGGCACCGGCGGCACCCTCACCGGCGTCAGCGAGTACATGAAGTCCCGCAAGCCCGGCTTCTTCACCGTAGCCGTCGAGCCCGCCGACAGCCCCGTCCTCTCAGGCGGCAAGCCCGGCCCTCACAAAATCCAGGGCATCGGCGCTGGCTTCATCCCCAGCATCCTCAAGACCGACCTCATCGACGAGATCATCCAGGTCACCAACGACGAAGCTCTCACTATGGCC
>Ga0302302_1002019_pt1 | contig 12063 bp, 10 predicted proteins | sample III_Palsa_E1_3_FD_198766 | JGI IMG/M metagenome (GOLD analysis project Ga0302302, IMG submission 198766) | Peat permafrost microbial communities from Stordalen Mire near Abisko, Sweden - III_Palsa_E1_3 | ecosystem: Environmental > Terrestrial > Soil > Palsa > Peat permafrost | place: Sweden...
TAGATTGTTGACCCCACGGAACTGGATCGAGAAGTAGGTGGTGCCGCAGTTGTCCTGCGGATAAAACCCATAGGGTTTGCCGCAGGTCGTGGAACCGATCTCGATCACCTGAACGTTGATGCCACGCAGGCTGTTGATGATCGACTCGCTGGCCGAACAGGTCTGGGCACCGGTGAGGATGAAGACCCGGGACAGGTTCAACGACGGCAGGGCCTGGCCCGAGGCCACCGAGAAGCCCTGCGATGTCGAATGAAACAGCGTCGGGGTGATGCCTTCGCCCGTCACCGGGTTGGTGGTCGGATACTGGCTGTTGAACTGCTGCAGCTCGAAGGTGTGGCCCGTGGTCGCGGCGGCGCCTGCGATCATGTACGCCACTTCGCTGGCGATATCCAGGTAGCCGCCGCCGTTGTAGCGGATGTCCACCACCAGGTCCGACACTCCCTTTTGCTGCAGGGTCGTGAACGCGTTGAGCAGCTCGGATTCGGCAGTCGCGATGTGGTCGTTGAAAAGGATATAGCCCACCGCTGAGCCGTTGGCGGTCACGGTGGTGACGACGGGCACGGGTGTCTCGGTCACGTCCGCGGAGACCAGCTGCACCGTACGCGGGGTCGCGGAACCGACATCGAGCACCGTAAAGGTGTGAGTTTCCCCCACGCTCGCCGGCTGCAGCCCAGCGTTCAACGTCGCGACGCCAGCGCTCGTGTCATCGTTGACATCAGTGCCATCCACCGCCTGCACCACCGCGCCGCGGCCCAGGCTTACTGCCGCACCGGTCGCATTCGGGTCAACATATGCGACGCGGATATTGCGCGGCGGTGTCGCGGCGACCACATCAAAATTCACGCCGTAGCCGGCCTGTACACCCTGCATCGACAACGACTCCCAGGTCGCGGTCGGATAGGTGAAGTGGAACTTGTCCACCGGGGCGCCCGAGGCTGTGGTCGCGGAAGTCTTCAGCAGCGGGAAGTAGTCGACCGTCGTGTACAGCGACGGATCCAGGTCCGGAACCTGGTCGAACCACAGATACAGCTGATGGGTCCAGCTGCGCAGGAAGTTGTTTTCATCCGTTGCCGTTCCCGCAACATCCGGATAGGCGACATTGGTCACCGGGTCCGTACCCGAACGCGGATTCGCGCACTTCGCTGCGAAATTCGCCGCCGGCAGGTACTGGCCCGCGATGTAAGTGGAACCGGTCGTCGTGCCGGAGCCGCCGGAGCTCGAATTCGTGGCGGCGCCGCCGCTGCCACCACACGCAGTCAGCGTCAGGGCGGCAAGAACAATGGCGCCGGTGATAGCCGGGCGGGCATTGTGGCTGGTGATTTTCAACGTAGCAGCTCGGATAGGCCTATTCATTCACTCGATGCGCAGTCTGCAGCCAGCGGTCGAGCGCCGGCAAGTCGTCCTTGCGCACCTTTGCGATGTAGTCGATCTGCGCAAGGTGTGTCTGCACGGCGCGCTGGTCGTTCGGCGCTATGTGGGCCCTGGCGAAGTCGCGCAGCTTGTCGGCTGCGGCGCTGGAGTTGGCCGTGGCCATGAGGTTCGCGAGGAACGGCACGCGGGTGTCCGGTTCAACGGACGCATACACCTGAGGCAGATGGCTCACCACAAACTCGAAGGCCAGATCCGGGTGATCCCTCGCGACGGCAGAAATGACATCGGGCCTGAAGGTGATACTGGCTTCGCTGGTGAGCGTCAGGTCAAGGGCCCGCCGCGCGAGCACCGGATCACGCGCCGCACCGAGCATCCTGAAATACCGCTGCGACTCCGTCGCGGTCGGGGCATGCAGCGCCAGCTGATGCAGCTGCTCCCAGGTCGCGGCGTCGGCATGCAGCGCGACGATCTCCTGCACCGCACTGCGCGGCTCGCCGGTGAGGTTTTCGGGGTTTTTCAGGTATAGCGCGAACAGCGCGCGGGCCTTCGTAACGGCCTCCGGATCATCGAGCCGGCCCAGGACCCGCAGCAGCTCGCTGCGCAGCTGGCGGGTACCCGCATTGTCCTGAGCTGACTCGCTCCAGCCGACCTGCGCCAGCAGCGGCCGCAACAGACCCCTCGCGTAGGCAGCGTACGCGGCCCGCCCCGGCAGATCGCGGTAGAACACATCCAGCGCGGCCAGTTGGGAGGCGACCGTGCGCGCGAGGACCGGATTCATGCCCGGCGTGACATGCCCCGCCAGCATCAGGATATCGGGCAGCGGCTCATAGCCTGCAAGCGCCAGCGCGGAGGTGTCCTGAAACAGGCCCATCTGGTCATCCGCCGTGAGCTCACCGAAGCGCGCAGACAAGCCGGCAAACAGCTCCGGCGCATACCGGGTGCGGAAGTAACCGGTCTGGCCGTCGTTCACGACGGGGACCGCGCCCGGTGCCAGGCTGAGGGTCTGCGGTCGGTCGCGCCGGACCAGTCCTTGCCAGACCGGGCCACCGCCCACCGCGCGCTCAACCACCGGCACGTCCCATGCCGTGGCGGACCGTTCCGCGGAATCGCTGAAGAAACGATCCTGAGTGAGGACGACGCCCTGCGCGCTACGCGCGACCTTGATGAGCGGCACACCGGCCTGAAGGGTGAACTCGCGCGCGAGGGTGGAGATGTGACGCCCCGAAACCTGATCCAGCGCCGCCCACAGATCATCAGTCACCGCGTTGCCATAGGCATGGGCCTTGATGTAGCGGCGCACGCCGTTGCGGAAAGTCTGCTCGCCGAGGTGGGCCTCGAGCATCCGCACGACCGCCATGCCCTTGTCGTACGTGATCCGATCGAACGCCTGATCGGCCTGCAGCACATCGCGGATGGGCTGGATCACGGGATGGGTACTGGGGCGGGAGTCCACGTTCATCGCGGTCTGGCGCTCCGTCAGCGCGACCAGCCACAGATCCCACTCGGGATGGAAATGCTCGGTGGCCTTGTTCTCCATCCAGGAGGCAAAACCCTCGTTCAGCCACAGATCGTCCCACCATTGCATGGTCACCAGGTCGCCGAACCATTGGTGCGCCATCTCATGCGCGGCGAACACATAGACGTTGAGCCGGTCGGTCTCGGTCGATAAATCATCAATAAGCGCGACATTGTCGAAGCAGAAGATCGCGCCCCAGTTCTCCATCGCGCCGAAGTTCGAACTGGAGCCCGGCGCCGATATCAGATCCAGCTTCGGCAGCGGATAGCGGACACCGAAGTAGTCGTTGTAATAGGGCAGCAGCTGCGCGGCGGCATCCAACGCGAACTGCGCCTTGTTGCGGTCGCCGCGCTTGAACACCACCCCGACATCCACACCCGACACCTTGCGGCTGATGCGCTCCAGGTCACCGGCTGCAAAGAACAGCAGGTAGGAGGACATCCTGGGCGTGGGCTCGAATGTGACCTGCTTGCGGCCCTGCGGCAGGCTTTTCGAGGTGCCCACCGGCATGTTCGACACCGCCAGCTGCGTCTCCGGCACGGTGGCCGTCAATGTGAAGGTCGCCTTGCGATCCGGTTCGTCCCAGCAGGGCATGAAACGCCGCGCGTCCGAGTTCTCGAATTGCGTGAACACAGCGCGTTGGGTGCCACCGGGAGTGCGGTAGTCCAGGTAGAACAGACCCGACGCACTGGTGTTGATCTTGCCGTGATATGCGATGGTCAACTCATGGTGCCCGACCGCTATCGGCGCGGGAAACGTCAGGGTCGCGGTCTCTTCAGTCTTGTCGTACGTGACGGTAGCAGCCCCCGTCACACCCGAGGCCGAAACCTGGGTGAACGTAAGGTCCGCGGCATTCAGCATCACGGTGGCGGTGGCCTGGTGCACGTCGATTTCGATGCGCGCCGTGCCCTGGAATGTTGCCGCAGGCGCATCCGGTTCAATGGTCAGGTCGTAGTGCAGGGGCTCAACGTCGCGGGGGAGAATCTCCCGATCCGGGGCATTGGCAGAGGCGGTCGCGAATATCGCAGCAGCTGTCAGCGCGAAGAAAGTAAGACCGGTCTTCAGAATCGGTTTCAGGGGCATTACGGATCTGTGTCGAAGAAGATCCGCAATTATAGGCCGACTGCGCCCTATTCCTCCCACCGGAACAGGCTGATCGCCAGAGCGCCGAGGACGACGCTCAGGCCCAGCAGTTCGACGACCGGCCAGACAACGCTCTGCAGTGGCTGCGCGCGCCAGGTCATGGCGTCGAAGCCATCGATGGCCCAGCGCGAGGGCACGAAGCGCGTCGCGGACTGCAGCCATTCCGGGAAGACGAAGGTCGGCACCCAGGCACCCCCGAGCATGACCAGGAGCAGAGTCAGAATGATGGCCATGCCGCGCGTCGCCTCGGGCGTACGACCGATCGCGGCGATCAGCAGGCCCAAGGTAGACGTGAGCGCCGCGAACGCGATCGCGACCGCCACGAACCCGAGCCAGCTGCCCTGGACCCGGACACCAAAGACCACGATGGCCGCTGCGAATATGCCAGACATCAGCAGCAGCCCAATGATCGTGCCTGCGACGATGCGGCTCCCGAGCAGCGTGCCGCGCGAGAGCGGCGCGGCGCGCAGCCGCTGCCACAGGCCCATGCGGCGCATCAGCAGCAGTCCGACGCCGAGTTCGACGCCCATGAGCAGGATGAACTGCACCGTCATGCCGGCGAAGGCATGTGCGAAGGCATTGTAGTCCGTCTCCCCATTCGTGACCTGGATATCCCGCGTCGTGTAGGGCAGCGTCAGCCCCTGCGCAATCCCTGCCTTGCCGCTGCCTTGCGTCAGGCTCTGGTTGTTCACGACTTCGATGTCCTTGAACATGTTCAACAAATCGGTGCGAAATGCCGGATCGAGTGTCGCGCTGTTCGCCACCGAGTCGCGCGCCTGCTTCAGAGCCGGCGCCGCGGCACTCGGATCAAAGGCGGCCGCGGTCACGACCTGCATGACGTGCTGGGTCAGCAGACCCTTGATCATCTCCAACGTCATGGCCTGCGAGGGATCGTAGTGCAGCTCGATGACCGGCCGGGTCAGAGTGGGCCGGAACAGGGCCTTCGTGGTCGCCTCGCCGAATCCCTTCGGAATGATCGCCGCGGCGCGGATCGTGCCCTTGCGCACCAGATCGATGGCCGGCCCGTGCGGCAGTGACTGCACCGCGAATGAGCTGTCTTCAGACAGTGCCTTCACGATTTTCTGCGACACGGGACTTCTATCGAGGTCGACCACCGCAAAGGGCACGGCCTGCGGCTTGGACGGCGTGCCGCCGAGAACCGAGCCCAGGAAGGCGCTGATCAGGATCGGCGCCACCAGCGACATCAGCAGTGCCCGACGGTTGGACGCAAAGAGCCGGACGTCCTTGCGGACCAGTGCGGTGAAGGCGCTCATGATGCGTCCCGCAGGGCTTTGCCGGTGAGATGCAGGAACACCTCCTCCAGTGAGGTGTCGTCAATGGGCTTGGCCTGGATGCTGCGGGACTGCAGCTCCGCGAGCACCCCAGGGTCGATGGCCCCGGATATTTCGTAGCGCCGGCTGGGATTGGCCGGCAGCCGCGCGCGCAGGCCCTGCTGGGTATCGTCCGCGACGACCTGTCCATGATCGATGATGACGATGCGGTCACACAGCCGCTCCACCTCCTCCATGTAGTGCGTCGTGTACAGCAGTGCCTTGCCGCGCGCCCGCAGCGTTTCGAGGTTGTCGAAGATGTGATTGCGGCTTTGCGGATCGATGCCGACCGTCGGTTCATCGAGCACCAGCACCTTTGGATCGTGCACCAGGGCGCAGGCGATGTTGAGCCGCCGCTTCATGCCGCCGCTGAAGGTCGCGGGCCGGCTGCGCGCCCGGTCGGTGAGTCCCACCAGTTCCAGCGCCAGGCGGGCGCGCGAGCGCAGCAGCTCCCCGCCCAAGCCATAGAGCGAACCGAACAGCAGGATGTTGTCGAGCGCCGGCAACTCGTCGATCAGCGCCAGATCCTGGGGCACGAGGCCGACGAGGGCCTTGGCCGCGTGGGCGCCGGCCTTGAGCGTGACGCCGTCCACCGTGACCGTACCCGCATCGGGGGTGGTGATGCCACAGAGCATCGCCACCGTCGTGGACTTGCCGGCACCGTTGGGCCCCAGCAACCCGACGATCTGGCCACTGGCCACGGACAGCGAAACGTCCTGTACGGCTTTGAGGGTGCCGTATGACTTGCTCAATGAAGTGGCGGTGAGCATTTGGGTTCTAAGGCTCCAGCAGGCTGCGCAGGTAAGTGACGTGGTCCTGGAAGGCGCGGCGGCCCTCCTTCGTGAGGGCAATCTGGGTGCGGGGTTTCTTGCCGACGATGTCCTTGGCGATCTGGATGTAGCCGGCCTTCTCCAGCGTCGTCAGATGCGTCGACATGTTGCCGTCGGAAATCGCGAGCGCGGCCTTTAAGCGATTGAATTCGAGCGACTCGCGGGCGCCGAGTGAATTGAGCGCTGCCATCATCCGCAGACGCGTCGACTGATGGATGATCTCGTTGGCGTCGGCCATTACGGCCGCCGCAGCCACAGGCCGCCGAGCAGCAGCGAGCCACCCCCGAAGAACGCCATCCACAACGCGAAGTGGTCGTGAACGTAGAGATAACCGGCCATGATGGCGATGACGGTGAACAAGCCCGTGAGAAACAGCCGCATGCCGAGCCAGGAGCCAACGGCCATGTAGCCCAGGGCCCAGAACAGCGAGATGAACGCGTTCGCCTGCCGGGCATCGAGCGGCCCCAGGACCACGCCCATGGCGATGAAGTACGCCAGGATCGTGAGACCGAGCAAGGCGAAGCCGAGGCTCCGCCGCCGCGAGCGTTCCGGTGAGGTGAGACCTAAGCGGGTGCGAGCTCTGGCCTGCGTCACCACCAGCACGGCGGTTCCGGCACAACCGATGACAATACCCGCAAGCCAGGCCCCGGAAGCGCGCGCGTGCCAGCGGTCATCGACGAGATTGGCGATGAACCACACCGCACCCCACAGCTGCAGGTAGGGCGCCATATAGCGGTAGCCCCGCAGCGTGTCCATCCGCCGATCTGCGCTTTCGACGGACGCGAGGGCCGCCGCGGCGTCTTCCCGTGAGATGTTCATGGGGAAGTACTCTCTGACAAAGAGTACTCTTTGTCAACAGGGCGTGGATGCCCCGGGCGGGCTCTGGCCTGCCCTGCTAAGGGCTATGCGCCATGGGGACGACGAGCCGCGGCGGGTCCTTGAAGAACAGCATGAAGAGTATCGCCACGATGACGGCCATGACGGCCGGCACGGTCCAGATCGCCTGCCAGTGGTGACGCGTCGCGGCATCCTGCGCATAGGCGTAGTGATCGACCACGACGCCGGCGGCCCAGGAGCCGATCAGCTGACCGACGCCATACGTGACCACATGGATGAAACCCTGCGCGCTGGCCCGTTGCGTGCGCTGCACGACCTGGTCCACGTAGATCTGGCCGGTAACGAAGAAGAAGTCGAAGCAGATGCCGTGCAGGATGATGCCCGCATACAGCAGCGAGACCAGCGTGCCGTTGTTGCCTAAGGCGAACAGCGCGTAGCGCGCGACCCAGGCGAACATGCCCACCAGCAGCATCTTCTTCACCCCCAGCCGCGCAAAGAAGAATGGGATGAGGAACAGGAACAGCACCTCGGACATCTGCCCCAGCGTCATCTTGCCGGCGGCATTCTGCATGCCGGTTTCGTTCAGGAAGTTATTGGCGAAGCTGTAGTAGAACGACAACGGAATGCAGATCAGCAGCGACCCGATCGTGAAAATCGCAAAGGAACGGTCCTTCATATAGGCAAGCGTCTCAAGGCCCAGCGCCTGGAACACGGATGGCCGCTTGCCGGCATTGCCGGGCGGTGTATGCGGCAGCGTCAGGCAGTAGAGGCCCATGAGGAGCGACAGCAACGCGCCGAAGCGCAGCGGCAGATTCGTGTTCTCGATGGAATGGCCCAGCACGGCCGGTGCGGCATAACCGATGATGAGTCCCACCACGATCCAGCCGATCGAGCCTAAGACGCGCACGCCCGGGAACTGGCGGGCGGGCTCGGTCATCTGGTGGAAGGACACGGCGTTGGCAAGACCGAGCGTCGGCATGAAGCAGATCGAGTACAGCAGCAGCGTCCAGAAGAACGTGGTCGCATTGGTGATGGTCGAGATCCACCACAGGATGCCGGCGCCCAGGAGGTGCAGCACGCCCATGACGATCTGCGCCGGGAAAAACCGGTCCGCCAGCATACCGGCGATCACCGGAGCGAGGATCGCGCCCCAGTTCACGGTGCTGTAGATGCCGCCGATGGACACGTCGCTGAAGTGGATGGCCGAGAGGTAGGTGCTCAAGGTCACATACCAGGACCCCCACACGCAGAACTGCAGGAACATCATCAGCGAAAGCCGCAGCCGGATGCTCGGATTCATAGGTTCCCTCAGGCGATCATCGACAGGTACTTCGCGCTGATGGCAATGGACTCCAGCGGATCGCGCGTGAACGGCGGCTCCTGCTCGACGAAGAACTTGCGCACACCGGTCGCGTAGGCCACATCCAGGATCTTGGCCCACGGCAGAATGCCACTGCCGACCTCCGCCGGAACCTGCCGCACGGCGTAGTTGATCTTGGTGGTCGCCATCATGTCCTTCACGTGCATCATCTTGTACCGGCCCTGGTAGCGTTTGAGGATCTTGATGGGATCCCCGCCGCCGGCCGCGACCCAGCCCACGTCCATCTCGAAATGGACCAGCTTCGGGTCGGTCTCCTTCAACAGAATCTCGAGCCCCGTGGTGCTGCCGATGGGGCGGAACTCGACATTGTGATTGTGGTAGCTCAATCGCAGTCCGACCTTTTGCAGAGCCGCGGCTTTCTCATTCAGGTACGAAGCCGTCGCCTTCCAGTCATCGGCCGTGATCTGCGACCCCACCTGGTCCAGGTAGCCGTCGAAGACGCCACCGGTCTTCTGGTCAGGCTTGGGCAGGTGCGCGGGCATCTGAAACATTGGCATCACCACATCCGACAGGCCCAGCACCCGCATGGCCGCGGCCAGCTGTTCGGGTGGTTGGTCGAGACCCGGTTCACCGTTCTGGGACTGCGCCGGCACATGGATGCTGGTGAACTTAAGGCCCGCATCGTCGGCCGCCTTGCGCATCGTCTGCGGCGAGTTGCCATAAAGCCCGGCGAGCTCCACGGTCTGGTAACCGGCCGCGGCGACCTTGGCCAGGGTGCCGTTCAGATCCTTGCGGGCCTGGGTCCCCACGGTATAGAGCTGCAGTCCGAGGGGCAGGTGGTGGCGCTTGAAGAACGGGGCCGGCTCCTCGGCGAGCGCCCGCAGTGTCGGGAGCGTCAGACCGAGGCCGGCAACGGCAGCCTTCAGAACCGTACGTCGCCCAATGGGTTTGTCGGCGTGCATCGTGACCCCCTCAAAACAGACTGAACGTTCTACATATGACGGGAAAGCATAGCCGAAATCCGTCCCCGCCGGCTGGCGGGGGGCGGCCAATTGGTGTTCAATTGCAGATCTCCAGAACTATAAATCGGCAACGCCCAAGGTCTTTTCGGTGAACGCCATCATTCCGCCCGCCCGCCGCCTGGATTGGACCGTGCTGGTGGCCGTGGCCTGTGTTGCCTGCAGCTGGTTCCTGATGAGCTCGCTCACCACCGATCTGGGCTTCCTGCAGATCCAGTTCCGGTTCTACAACGTGCTCACACTGATGCACGCGCCGCGCAGCATTCTCACCGGCCCCGGGGGGGACTCGGCGCAGCTTGATGCCTGGCTCTTCGGTACGGTCTGCGCGCTCGCGATCTTGGCTGCGCTCGCACCGCTCGTCTCGCGGCGCCGCATCGCCTGGTTGGGCTGCGTCGCCCCGTTCGCCCTGATGGCCATCGTCGGCGCCATCCTCTATCACACGTTGAGCCAGGATCTGTTCGCTGACACTGGCAGCATGGGCGACACCGGCTCCCAGATCATCCGCTTCGCCAACTCGCTCGCCGACAAGGTCGGCAATGTGGTCACCCGCCAGGTGCATGTGGGCGCGGGCGGCTACCTGGCGTTGGCCGCAACTGCCGTGCTGGCCGTCAAGGGCCTGCTCGGCTATCACAATTCAACCGATTCGCCTTAAGGAATTCCATGCGTCAGGGACGACGAGTGAGACTGCCGCGCGCCGGGGGATTCACGATGATCGTGATTGCCGCGGCGTTGGGTGCGAGCTGCGCCACCTCGCACGTGGTGAAGGACAACGTCACGCGGGTGGTCAAGGGTCAGCCCACGGACTATTCAGGACTTCCGGATGCAGGGAGGCACGACTTCGAGGGCGTCCAGAAGGAGCTCGGCGAGCTGCGCGCGAAGTTCGCGCAGGAAGTCGCGACGCTGCGCGCCAATGCGCAGAAGCGCTGGGGCAAGGGGGCGCAGGTCGCCGATACGAAGGTCTACGTCAAGTACTCGCAGGGGTACAACTCTCGCGTCATCACCGACTTCGATCACGGCATTGTCAGTATCGAAAGCCGCGATGCCAAGGATCCCAAGGGTAGCCTGCATACGGCCATCGTCGCGGCCCTCCTCACGGGGAGCGATCCGGCCACTGTTGATCTGTTCAGTGCCAAGGACGTCACGCTCGATCCCTCGAAGCGGCCGTACCTCTACGGACTGATCCACGACAATCAGGGTAAATCGATTGCGAACCGCAAAGACGCGGATGCCTACGCGACCTACCTCGTCGCCAACCGTGCCAAATCCCGGGTCGTACCCGCGGAGGAAGGCGGCGGCGTCGCCTGGTTCGTGAATCTGACCATGGTCAGGAACTTCGAAGCGCGTGGCGCGGAGCGCTACCGCGCCAGCGTCGACAGGTACGCGGCTCAGTACCACGTGAGCCCGAGCCTCGTGCTCGCGATCATGCGCACCGAGAGCAATTTCAACCCGTTCGCGGTCAGCGGCGCGCCGGCCTACGGCCTGATGCAGCTCGTACCGACCACCGGCGGGCGGGCGGCCCAGAAGCGCGTTTCCGGAAAGGAGGAGACGCCCACCTCTGACCTCCTGCTCGATCCCGAGCACAACATAGAGCTCGGCGTCGCGTATCTCTCCGTGCTCAATAGCGATGAGTTCCCCACCGTGACCAACTCGACGTCGCGCGACTACGTCGTCATTGCCGCCTACAACACCGGCCCGGGCAATGTGATCAAAGTGTTCGGCAGTGGCCGGACGTCCGCGGTCACCGCAATCAACGCCCAACAGCCCGCGGAGTTGTTCGAACATCTGCGCACCGGGTTGCCGATGCAGGAGACGCGGGACTACGTGGTCAAGGTAACGGGGTATCGGAAGGAATTCGTGACGGCGCCGGCAGCTCCGGCCGCAACACCAGCGGCGACCCCAGCCGCATCACCGGCGCCAGCCGCCGTCCGTTCGTCGAACCCCGCTCCCGCACCAATCGCCGGACATTAGCCCCTGCTGATGGGAGCGAGGTCGAAATGCCGTTGACTATGCCACGGTGGCTTCGAAGACGAAGGGCCACTCCATTTACGGCAATCACCGTGCCGGTGATTCATTTCATTTGCGAACAGGACGGCCCCGCAGAGCGGGGTCTGAAAGCACAGTGGCGTCCGTTGCTTGTTGCAAGTCCCAAAATCACTCGCACGTATCTGGTACGCGTGTCGTACGACGATGACGATACGGAGCATGTGCTGTTGGCAATCTGTTCGACAGGCAGCCTTGATGCGGACTTGGTCTTCTCGTTGCGGAAACCCTTTGCCGTTCGATTTAATCGCAACGCGACTCTGGACATCGCCTATGTGAGCGCGAGCCAGGAATCTCAAATCGTTCAAGTGTGCTCGCCGTTCTATGCTGCGACCTAACCTGCGTCTACGGCGCCATGGCACTGTGCTGAACTAGCCGTCCTCTGCCGGACCGCGTGACTCTGCTGCGATGCGCCATCGCGGCGCATGCGTTGCGCACCGTTCGTGATAGAACTCGGTGTCGCCTATCTTTCCGTCCTCAGTAGCGATGAGTTCCCCGCCGTGACCAACTCGACGTCGCGCGACTACGTCGTCATTGCCGCGTACAACACCGGTCCGGGCAATGTGATCAAAGTGCTCGGCAGTGGCCGGACCTCCGCCGTCACGGCAATCAACGCCCAGCAGCCTGCGGAGTTGTTCGAACATCTGCGCACCGG
>Ga0302302_1002021_pt1 | contig 12060 bp, 11 predicted proteins | sample III_Palsa_E1_3_FD_198766 | JGI IMG/M metagenome (GOLD analysis project Ga0302302, IMG submission 198766) | Peat permafrost microbial communities from Stordalen Mire near Abisko, Sweden - III_Palsa_E1_3 | ecosystem: Environmental > Terrestrial > Soil > Palsa > Peat permafrost | place: Sweden...
CGGATATTCGGGTAGGGCTTTCTTCGTGTCTTCCGGCGAAAGGAAACGAATACCCCAAGAGGCTCCGACCTGAATCGTCTCTGTTGGATCCTCAATCGGTGCGATAGTGGAGGGGTCCGGGACTGAAAGGTCGCGTGCCGCTTCGCCCATCTGGAGCAGGTAGCCATCCATGCCCACGGTCTCCGGTCCGGTGGCGCCTACCAGGATAAGAGCTCGCACCTCATCCGTGAGACACGCGAACGTGTGAGCCTTTCCCTGAGGCAGAAAGCCCACACCACCGGCGTGCGCATCGAAGGTTTTATCTGGAGTGTAGAAGCGAACAGAACCTTCAAGCACGAAAAAGAGCTCGTGTTCCCGCTCGTGGATATGAACGGGCGGCTCTAGCCCTGGACGAACCTTGACTTCCATAAAGGCTAACCGTCCGTTGGTTTCGGACCCCTTCGCAAGCAGAGTAATCACTTGCCCCATGTACTTGATTGTTGAGGCCACATTAACTTCACGGGAATAAGCGCTCGGTGTTACTTGTTTATCAGTACTTGTCATTCAATTTGCCTCACTCTTCGCTGCTGTCGGTGGCCCTAACCAAGTCATCGCATATAGCAGGGTATGCAGGCCGCTATTCAGAAACTCTCGACATCGAAAGCTTTTCTGCGGCGCGCCTATTCTGTTTTAGGTGGAGCGGGCCAGCGACGTGTGTCCAAAAGTCCGAAAATTGGTTCATTCTCTTCGGAAAACTGCCGCTAGACGCGCACGGCGACTATGTCGCACGGGATGGAAGCACCGGAGGGTTTGTGGAGACTGGCAGATCTCGCCTCCATTCATTCGATGAGGTGGCGCGGGCATTGATTAGGGCATTGCGGGGCCTACAGGAGCCACCTCTGCATGAGCAACGAGTAGCCACTTGCCGTCGATGAAGGAGAAGCTATCGCTCACGAGTAGTTCTTTGGACTCCGTTTGGCCGTTACATTCGTAATCCTGCTCTGCTCGGTACGTCAGGACAGCGGCACGCGACCCTAAAGGGCGCATTTGATCAGATTTCAAAGCGAAGGAGTGAAGCGTGCAATTTTGCGCCCCCACTTCCGCTCCCGACAGAATCCCCTCTTTCCCGATGAAGACGAAATTGGGTGACATGAGGGTCTGCATCGTTTTCATATCTTTGTTTTGGAAGGCCGTCCACACTGCAGTTGCTTTTTGGAATAGGGCCTTCTGTTCATTACTGCGAGACTGTGCCTGGCTCGTTGTCGCTACAGCAATGAATCCCCACAGCAAAAGCTTCGCAGCGGGAATAGTCCATGTAGCGCCGCCTTGGATGGCGCTTTTACGTTCGGCTCGAATGTCACACTTCATCATTTTCACAAGTTTTCCTTTTGGTTTACGACAGAACATGCGTTTTTTGATGCCAACACCGACTTCATTTCATCGTCATCATCGAGCTTTCGATTCCAATGAAACGCATGCAGTAGTGGCTCTTCAGCGAACGACTTTGTCAACATATCCCTCAGGGCCGTGAGCATAGAAGGTCGTTGGGTCAGGTTGGTCTAGATCGATACCTTCCGCGAAACTCCGTGGAAGCTCGGGATTCGCGATGAAGAGTCGGCCAAATGAAACGGCGTCGGCCTCCCCCTTGGCCAAACTCTCGTTCGCACTCGCGAAGGTGAAGTTTTCATTAGCGACATAGATACCGCCAAACTCTTGCTTTAGGCGGGGGCCAAGCGAATCGTCCGCCCTATATTCGCGAGCGTGGAGGTAAGCTAAGTTTCGTTTGCCAGCCTCGCGCGCTACGTAACTAAAGGTCTCGGCAGGACTCGCATCGGACATATCATGTCTATCGGCGCGGGGAGAGATGCGCATCGCAACGCGCCCGGCGCCAAATACGGAAACACATGCGTCAGCTACTTCGAGCAGCAGGCGGGCACGATTCTCAACTGAACCGCCGAATTCATCCGTGCGGACATTCGTTCCTGATTCAAGAAATTGGTCGAGCAGATAACCGGTTGCACCATGAATCTCTACGCCATCGAAGCCGGCACGCTCCGCATTCTGAGCTGCTAGCCGAAACTCCTCGATAACTTCGTGCACCTCATGGGTTTCCAGCGCGCGGGGAGTGACGAATGCCTTCTGAGGTCGAACAAGCGAGACGTGCCCGGCAGCGGCGATGGCAGACGGCGCGACTGGAAGCTCGCCATTCAGAAAAATCGGATCGGAGATACGGCCGACATGCCATAGTTGCAAATAGATCCGGCCGTCATGCGAGTGCACCGAAGTTGTAATGCTCCTCCAGGCTTGAACTTGTGCCCCTGACCATATGCCAGGCACCTGCGCGTACCCGAGAGCCCCGGGCGAGATCGGCGTGGCTTCGGCAATGATGAGCCCTGCGGAAGCTCTCTGCGTGTAGTATTCCGTCATCATCGGCGTCGGAACGTTGTCGACCGTCGCGCGGAGACGAGTCATCGGCGCCATCAGTACTCGGTTCGGCAATGTAAGTTCACCGATTTGTATCGGATCGAGGATGGTCGGCATAGGTCTAGATTTCCTCTTGGTCTTTCGTCTGTGTCGAGAGCTATTTTTGTGCGGCTGAAGGTTCTAGAGTCGACTGCATAGCGAGCATTTGCCAAGATCCCTTCTCAAGAACCCAGACGGTGAGAGCTCGGTTGTGCAGTTCGATGTCTTTCCCCATTAGAGTCAGGCGCAAGAACAAATGGTTGAAAACCAAGGCTACCGGCCCCTGCAATAGGACCTCCTGGTGAGAACGATCAATCTGCCGGTACACGAATTGGCCTTCTTCGAGTCCTTTGAGATAGTCAGCTTTCGTGTGCTGATTTCCTGTGGAGTGAACATGAATCATGTTGTCGTGCAGAAGCCGGTTCAGGGTGGTGAGATCCTTGTGAAGCATTGCCGTGTAACGCATATCTTCGAAGCGTTCAATTTCTGTTACGTCACCAACTGTTGTCATACTTGACCTCCTATTCTGAGTTTTCGATGTCAGCGAACAGGCACGCCGAAGCCCGGATACTGTGGTAATGCGAGCCTTGTCTCCTCTTCGGACATCACATAAATGCCATTGTCATGGCACGCCTTGATGGCTCGCTCAGGAGTGTCCTCCACGTACGTTGTGGCATGCTCCGGAAGAGACATGCTTCGCGTGGCCTCCCCCATCGTCTGAAAGTAGTTGTCAAGCCCTACGGAACCTTCGCCCGACGCCGCTACAAGAATCAATGTGCGTACTTGAGCCGAAGTGCAGTTGAAGGCATGCGCCTTCCCTTGAGGAAGAAAAACAACGTCACCCGCGTGGATATCCATCGTTTTGTCTTCACAGTAAAAGCGCATTGAGCCATCAAGCACGAAATACATCTCGTGCTCACGATCATGAATGTGTGGTGGTGGTTCGTTCCCGGGCTTGGTGTAATACTCCATCAGGGCGAAGCGCCCATCGGTTTCCGACGCTTTCGCAAGAAATGTCATCAGGCTTCCCATATAGGCAACCGTTGAATCGAGAGTCGCGGTGCGGTTAAAAGCTGTTGTCGTATGTTCAGGCTTGGTCATGGACTACACCTCTCTCTCCGTATTCACGTCGTAGGCGGCCAGGTACATCTCGTTCTCGCGGGCGATCTCGGACAGGCGATGTGCTGCGACTTTCGGCTTCATAGCAGCAAAGTTTTCGGCCCGGTCGGCTTTCTGCACCGAATCAAAGAAGTCTTGATGAGAACCTGTGGAAACATCGAGTAACCGGCAATCCTTGTCGCTCTTGTTGAAGAGCGCGTGAAGAGCATTGGGCGGGATGACGATAGTCGTCCCGGGACCGCAGAGGACTGCTTCCTGCACGCCCTTTGTGATACGGAAGAAGGTCGCTTCGCCTTCGAGTACGTAGAAAGTCTCGGGAGAGGCGTGGCTGTGAAGGTCGACTCCGCCGCCCGGCGCCAAATGCAGCTCGAACATCGTGTAGGTATGTGCGCTATCTTCGCTGCGAACCTTCCAGCGAAAGTGTACTGGGCCCAGATCAAAAGGCTTTCCTTCGTTTGGCTTGATCTCGCGAACACCTTCCTGCGCCGGAATAAGGTTGAGAATGTCCTTCATAGCTTGTCGTCACTCGCTTTCATATGGGTGGGCCGCGCAAATAACTGGACGCTGCCCGCGGGTTCTGCAATTCGGACGTCTAAGGCCCTTGGCCCGCTCTCTTTTGTTGTACTGGGTATGACTCGTACCCATGTGTCCAGAAGCTCGGCTTTGGATCGATGCACTCGCTCAAGGCTTCGAGGCAGCGGCAACATCACGTGTTTCCTAAGTGCACATGCACAAACTCCAGCTCAAAGGCTGGAGTCAGGTAGCGTGAGCAAACGGAGACTAAACTGCTGTAAACCGTATCGGGAATCTAGGACCAATCTGATGCAAGAAAGCGATCAAACACTCCGCGCGTGAGATTCCCAATTATTTGTGCATCCAAGCGATCAAAACGTGGCGAGAACACCTCGACTCCGACATTGTTAAGGGCACCCATTTCTCGGAGCGTCTTGACGAGGCTGACAATTGGGAATGCTCCATCGCCTGGAGCTAGACGGTTATTCAAACCGTCATAGGCGAGCGACATCCCTTCAGGAACGTAGGCGGTCGCGTCGCATAGCTGGACCGCTGTGATCTTCTCGCCAGGAATGCTGCGCAATAATGCCTCATCGGGTCCGCTTCGCATATAGTGCCAGAAGTCAAAGACAATGCCGCTGTTTTCGGCATTGACATGTCGTAGGATATCCCATGCCATTTTCAATGAATGAACACCGAAAACAGGGATGAACTCAAGGTCGCAACGAAGCCCTTCCTGAGCTGCGCGTGCACAAAGCTGGCCGAATGCGTCCTCAATCTCGGCTAGAGAATAGCGCCCAGAAGCGAACCCACTCCACGCAGTGAAGGAGTTGACCTGGAGAGCGCTTGCCATACGGAAAAAGTCGTCGGCGTCGAAACCCACAGTGTCGATAGGAAAGTTCAGGCCGCGCAGGTTTGGCTTCCAATCGTTTGTCCAGCGAACGAACGGATCGAGATGAGTAATCTCCACACCTTCATCCCTCGCCATAGACTTGAGATCTGAGGTTGGCGTACTTGCGCCGAGCCACTTGTTGTAGTCCGACGGAGTGATAGCGATGGAAGTACAGCCGGCAATACTTGCGGCCTTCAGCTGCTCAGGAAATGGAAGAGCCCGGACGGTGCCGTTCCACATGATTCTAGTCCCGTTGCTCACCTTGATGCCCTCCCGCTAAGCCCTCTTCCAGTCCTCGATCGTTGAATACCAGGCCGGAGTCCGCTCGATTTTCAGGGCAGCAATCATCTGTTCGAAGTCAGCCCGATAAGGTCTAGTCATTTGGCTCTTCATAAAGGAATCAGGAGTTTCATCCCAGACCTCATAATTCAGGATGCTCTCAGGATCTCGCATGTCCTCTACGAGAGATGCCTCAACGAAGTTTTCCTCCTTCACGATATGCGTGAACACGTCGCGGAGCTTGGCCAGAAACATCTGCTTCTGCGGTTCGGGAATGCGGAATCGTACAACAAGGGTTAGTTTGTTTGCCATCGATTTCTCCTGTTTTATGTAACCAACTCCGACTGTTGCTAGGGCGCCGAAGATCATCTCGCGTCGGCTCGGGAACTGGCCACTCGAATCAGCAATGGACGGACGTTGCCTCGATATATCAAGAAACACATGAGTTTTCTCCAAGGCCCAAACTTCAGGCTGTGCAGCAAGTCTCCGAAGCTGTTGCACAGACGTGCCCTTTCGACGCACGGCGCAAGCCTGTCATGTTGGCTACGCTAGCACGCATTTTTGGGAATGGACAGTCACAACGCCCATAAGCGCTCATGGCGATGCATTCAGCTAAGGAATAGACACAGGATCATTGGTCTGTGCACGGATGGGGCTCGGCGGCGTCCAGCCGCGAGCCGCACTCCTCACGTCTCCACAGCAAGATCGGACTCGAAAACCTTAGGATTGAGCACATGGGACGAAGTGGCAGGTAATCAAATGAATAGACGATCCCGTATCTTCCAAAATCGGGACGTTTTTGGAGAAAACTCATGATCAAGACGCCATTTGGGTCCAAATCGACTGCGGATGAAGTGCTGGCCGGTCTCGACCTTTCAGATAGAACGGTCGTGGTTACAGGTTGCAGTGGCGGCATAGGATTCGAGACGATGCGCGCTCTGAGTGCGAAGGGCGCACGGGTCATCGGTATTGCTCGCTCACTTAATAAGGCTCAAAACGCATGCTTGCGGACGGACACTCAAGCAACGGCCGTGGGGTGCGACCAGTCGGACCTCCAATCGGTGATACATGCTGCGGACTTTATATCCGATCGCTTCGAGAAGATTGATGTGATCGTCGCCAATGCAGGCATCACGGGATCGAAGCAAGCAACAACGCGCGATGGAATCGAGATGCAGTTCCTCGTGAATTACCTGTCACACTTTCTCTTAGTAAATAAGCTGCTTCCTAAGCTTCCAGATAAGAAGGGTAGGGTAGTGATAGTCAGTAGCAGTGCCAGCAAGAATCAAGCTCCGAAAGAAGGCATCCGGTTTGATGATCTTGATGGCCACCGTGACTATAGTGCGTCGAAATTTTACGGCCAGTCAAAGCTTGCTCTTTCGATATTCGCAGGCGAGCTATCACGCCGCCTGGCACCCCGTGGAATTGTGGTGAACTCCCTTCATCCCGGAGCGGTTAGAGGAACAGATCTCAATCGCAGCATCCAGTTTCCCGTTTCTCTTGTTCTTTCCATTGCTGAGCTGTTTTTCAAAACCGCGTCACAGGGGGCCGCGACACAATGCCTGCTTGCGGCCAGCCCACTGGTGGAAGGGGTCTCAGGACAGTATTGGGCCGACTGCCAAATTACTGGAGGCAGTAAGTATCTTACCGATCTCGTCATGGCGGAACGGCTATGGCGCACATCGGAAGAACTACTTGTGCGGAAGCTGAATGTTGGAGGGTAAGGCAGCGGCTATCAGTACTCTCCAAAATGAGTATGAGAAAAGACACGCAGGCGAGCTTTTGTGCTGGCTGCAAACAGATCGTCAATATTCGATGTGAAGGGCGATTGAAATGTCCTGGAAGCTACAAAAGGAGAAGAGCGAGTGGCACTGCGGGTAGCAATTGTCGGAGCAGGAGGCGCCGTAGGCTCGACGCTTCTCATGCACATGCTGAAAAGCTCTGTGCTCAATCCAGGTGACGAAATCATCCTTCTTGGTCGAGGTACCCCTGAAAGTAACGGTCGGCTCTACGCAACACGTATGGACCTACTGGATGCCTTTGACGAAGCTGCGGTCCGCCTCACAATTTGTGCATCGATCGAACATCTTTGCACTGACATTGTCGTGATTGCGGCGGGCCAAACAATTTCAAAGAATCGACGAACTCGCCGCGATCTTGCCCACGCCAATCTCCCTCTTTTCGAAAGACTGGCAGAGCGATTCCGTAAGTCAGCGGGCTGCCCCCTCTTTCTCGTCGTCAGCAATCCCGTGGAACTTGCCGTCGCGATCTTTGCAGCCCATTTAGGCCCAGAGAAGGTCATTGGCATCGGTGCGCAACAGGATTCGCTTCGTTTTGCCCGTGCAATCGCCTCGCAACTTGGCGTTCATCGCTCGCTCGTCCGGGCAAGCGTGCTCGGAGAACACGGGGAGGCAATGGTTCCTATGTGGAGCTCCGTTCATCTAACCGTCGACGATCCTGAGAGCACCTCTCGCCTGGATGCACTCAAGGCGCGGTATGAGCGTACCAATATCAAGGAAGAGGCTGCCATGACACGCAAAAGGCTTGAGGAACTCATCTCAACTCATCAGCTTGCGGAGGCGTACGAACTCATGGAAGAGATTGCCCCCAGCACAAGAATCATGGTCGAACCGTTCATCACACAATCGCAGATTCACTCGACGCCCAATGCCACGGCCAACGCAACGCTAGAGATCCTTTCCGCCGCGGTGGTCGCGGACGGACGAAGGGTGCATGGGCAAGTTCAACTGAGCGGCCAGTTCCACGATATTCACGGAGTTTGCGGTATTCCTCTCGAAGTCCGACTCAACGGGTGGCAGGTAAGCTCACAAAGTCAACCCACATCCGCGGAGATCGCAGAACTTCGCGCGTCCGCTGGGGCAATCGACGCAGCAACGAAGGAATGGCAGCGATAAACTGACAACAGCGACCTATGCGACTTGGTTTGTTCACAATGAGCAAAGTACCGACAATTCGTATCCTCAGCGTAGAAGATCATCCGGTCTTTCGCGAGGGCTTGCGAGCAGTGCTCAGCCTGCGGCCTGACATGGAACTTATTGCCACGGCGTCAAACTCCTTGGAAGCGCTGGAGCAATATCGCCGTCATGCTCCAGATGTCACGCTTCTGGATTTGCGTCTGCCTGGAACCGACGGGTTCGCCGCTCTGGCAGAAATCAGAAAGATGAATTCAGATGCCCGCGTGGTCATCCTAACAACATCCGAGGACGACGCGGATATACGCCGTGCCATGCGCGGAGGTGCCTCGGCCTACGTGCTTAAGAGCCTACCGATGCAAGATCTCGTTGCCATTATCCAGTCGGTGCATGGGGGTAGCAAGCATGTTCCACACAGATTCGCGACCCGCGTCGCGGAACGAATGGCGGACGAGAAGCTTACAGAGCGAGAACTGAGTGTTTTGAGACTTATCCGGGATGGAAGACGAAACAAACAAATCGCGTCCGACTTGAACATAGCAGAAGCCACGGTAAATTTTCATATTAAGAACCTTTCGCAAAAGCTGCAAGCAAATGATCGAACACATGCCGTCATGATCGCGCTCCGCCGCGGTCTATTGGAGATTTGACCGCATCTATGAGAGGTGTCGTTCAACTCGTCGCGCTTGGTCTTCTGCTAACGGCAAGCGGTCCTTGTTGCGCCCTTGAACCGGACTCGCGTGTATCTCAATTGGGCCACACCGCTTGGCGTATCCGCGACGGTGCCTTCAGCGGGGCAGTGAACGCTGTGAGTCAGACAGCAGACGGATACCTTTGGATTGGAACCGATAACGGGCTGCTCAGATATGACGGTGTGCGGTTCCTTCCAGCCGGCGACGGGATGATCACTACACTGGAGGCTTCTCCTGACGGAAGCCTATGGGTTGGGACTTCGCAATCTATCCGCCACATGAAGCATGGTCAGTCGGAACGCATCGAGGGGCCGCGCTCGCACGTTAATGCGATCCGATTGGATAACCAAGGCACAGTCTGGTTCACGAGATCCCGGATTTCTCCAGGTGAAGGTGCCCTCTGCGAAGTCCTCGGAAAGGCAATGCATTGTTTCACGGCAGTAGACGGTATCCCATTACCGTATGCCGAGGCCCTCGCCGTCGACAAGAATGGAGACATCTGGGTCGCAGACTCAACGCATCTTCTGCACGGTCGACCTGGGGCTTTCCGAACCTACCCCCACCCAGAACTCGATTCCGCGGAGGCGTCCACTGGGATCGAATCCCTCACGCCGCGCCCCGATGGCTCCCTTCTCGTCGGTATCGCAAGAACGGGGCCCGGTCTTGGCTTACAAAGCCTTAGCGACAATATTTGGCGTGATGCCTATACCTCGACTTCATCTAATAGCTTGTGGAGTGTTACGGCTACACTGATTGATCGTGACGGTACGGTCTGGGTCGGTACAGCCGATCAAGGAATCTTTCGAATCCGACCGGACGGGATTGATCACTTTGGGGAGACAGAGGGACTATCGGGAAACTCTGTGTCTAGCCTCTACGAAGACCGCGAGGGCGATGTCTGGGTTGGTACGAAGAGAGGATTGGACCGTTTTCGAAACCTCTTCGTCAGGACATTCTCCACCAGCGAGGGACTCGCTGGCGACTACGTCGATTCCGTTGCGTCGTCGAAGAATGGTGGAGTTTGGATCGGAAACCGCGGCAGCCTCAGCTTCCTGAAGAATGGGCAGGTAACCAATTACCTAAAAAAGGACGGCCTTCCAGGCCAGCGCGTGACTTCCCTCATGGAGGATCACACCGGACGGCTTTGGGTCGGGGTCGATACTGATCTCTATGTCTTTTCACAAGGCCGCTTTACCCGAATCCTCGACCATCATAAGAGGTCCAGTGGAGTGGTGGTTGGAATCGTGGAGGATACGCAGCAGAATATTTTCGTACTCGTGAGTGGTCGGCCTTACAGACTCTTGCGCTTCGATTCCGCCTCAAAATCTCTCGAATCTGTGAGTCTGCACTCTGACCCTAATTTTATGGCCGCGAATCCGGATGGTGGACTCTTCCTGGATCTGGGAAACTCCCGTAATGCCCTAATTCTCGACGACCAAGGTCGGATTGAACCGTGGAGTCCTCACACTATCATCAGGCGGAACAATTTCGCCTTCTCCAGAGATGGATCGAAGTGGGCCTCCACCGCTCGCGGCATTGAGTATTTCAACCAGCGGGATTCCTGGTTCCTCGATACGACGAATGGCCTTCCGTGCGCTCACATTCACTCCATCATCCTCGATCATAACGAGAACCTTTGGGCCTACGCCTCATGTGGGCTGGTATTTGTTGCCAGTGCAGAGCTATCGAGGTTCAAGGCGGACCCGAAGTATTCTGTAACATCTCGTCTTTTCGATGTCCTCGATGGCGCTCTGCCGAATATCGCAGATTTCTCTTCGCTTGTAGCGATATCGACAGACGGCGATCTCTGGTTTGCGAATGGCACAGAGGTACAGGTTGTAGATCCGACGCATTCCAGAACGGAAATTCCTCCACCGCCGGTGCAAATAGAAGCGATCGTGGCCCGCCACGTCGAGCACAAAGCAGTGCAAGGAATAGATCTTGCCCCGCTGACAGAGGATGTAGACCTTCGTTACACAGCACCTTCGCTGAGCGTCCCGGAGCGACTCCAATTTCGCTATCGCCTAGATGGGCATGACAAGGAGTGGCAAGACATCACCAAGCTGAGAGATGCCTTCTATACCGATCTAGGACCAGGCCACTACATGTTTCGCGTTGTAGCGAGCAATGCCGATGGAGTGTGGAGCACTAAGGAAGCTACACTCTCGTTCACGATCCTTCCGGCCTGGTACCAGACGAAGTCTTTCATCCTCGGCTGTATCGCAGCATGCTCGCTTGCGATCGTTATGGCTTACCGGCTCAGGATTCGCACGGTCCGACGAGACGCGCAAGCTCGCTACGACGAGCGTCTCGCGGAACGGACTAGAATCGCACGGGACATGCACGACACATTGCTGCAGACCATACAGGGAAGTAAGATGCTTGCCGATACCGCTCTCGCTCAATTGAACGAACAGGACGAGGTTAAACCGCGGCTTCAGATGCTCTCAACGTGGTTAGGAAATGCGATGGAGGAGGGGCGGGCCGCTCTCCGGTCGCTTCGCGCTCCGGTGATTGAGCAACAAACAATTGAATCTCTCTTGCAAGATGCTGTCGACGATTGCGCGCTTTCCGGCACAATGGAGACAAGTTTCGAGCTTATCGGCGAGCCAATCGCGATGTCGGTATGTGTCCGCGAAGAAATTTACCGTATCGGCTTCGAAGCAATCAACAACGGATGCTTGCATTCGGGGGGGACAAACCTGAAAGTGCAAATCGTTTATGCGGAAGACTTCCAGCTTCGCATCTCGGATGACGGTAACGGTGTCGATACAAAGACTCTTAAGGAGGGACGTTCCGGTCATTTTGGTCTTGCTGGGATGCGCGAACGAGCTCGCTTCCTTAATGCAGAGCTAGCCTTCACTTCTTCACAGGGCATCGGCACTGAGGTGAGTTTAACGGTGCCCAATTCCGTACTCATGGAGAATGCGCGGCCGTCCAAGTGGTCGCGCCTGCAGAGATTTGTGCGCGGCGGCTAGATTCCCCGAAGGTGCCTAGAGAAATCCAGAGGTGAAACCTCAAGTTTGTGGGGTTTCCGACGCAGGCTTGCTGTTCTACCGTCACTAAAGGCATCGAGCCCCAATGGGGACGGTGAACCGAAAAGTGAGGCAGGCATGACTGAGTACAGACGTCGCCGGGTTTCTCCCCTATCGGACTTGATTCCACCAAGAAAGCCGTTCTTGGTGCATGA
>Ga0302302_1002026_pt1 | contig 12050 bp, 12 predicted proteins | sample III_Palsa_E1_3_FD_198766 | JGI IMG/M metagenome (GOLD analysis project Ga0302302, IMG submission 198766) | Peat permafrost microbial communities from Stordalen Mire near Abisko, Sweden - III_Palsa_E1_3 | ecosystem: Environmental > Terrestrial > Soil > Palsa > Peat permafrost | place: Sweden...
AGCCCCAAAGAAGCAGCGAGAAAATAATGAGCGCATGGTTTATCTGGTTAGATTTTTCTACAGCGTGGCATGCGCGGCGGCCTACCGCGCGCCGCAAATGTAGCAGTGCGCGGGCAGCCTCAGCAATACGGGCGAATCAGAATGCAGAAGTATAGATAGCCAATGCGTCGGCCTCCGAAACGACCCGGGGATTATTGACGAGCAAACGCGTCTGCAGCATCGCATCGCTGGCCATCCGTTCCAGACCGCTACGTTCGATGCCCACGGCCCGCAGCGTCGCGGGTATCCCCGTCGCTGCAATCAGGTGTTCTACATGCTCGATCAGCGCCTGGGTACGGCTTGCGTCGCTACCGCTCGCTGCCGGCACGATCACACCGGCCAGTTCGGCGTACAGATGCGCCGCCGCCTCCGCGTTGAAGCGCAACACGTGCGGCAGGACGAGCGCATTGGAAAGACCATGCGGCACGTGATAGATACCGCCGATCGGATAGGCCAACGCATGCACCGCGGCCACCGGCGAGTTGGCGAAGGCCTGACCGGCAAACGTCGCACCGAGCAGCATCGCCTCACGCGCCGCGCGGTCCTGGCCGTTCTCGCAGGCAGGCAGCAGGTTGCGCGACAGCAACTCGAGCGCCTTCACGGCAAGCATGTCGGAGATCGGGTTCTTCAAACGCACCGACGTGTACGCCTCGATCGCATGCACCATGGCGTCGATGCCAGTCGCCGCAGTCGCGGCGGCCGGCAGTCCGAGCGTGAGCTCTGCGTCCAGAATCGCCAGATCGGCGATCAGTTGCGGCGCCACGACGCCCATCTTTTTCGCTTCGCCAACGGTGACAATCGAAACCGCCGTCACTTCGGAGCCCGTGCCTGCCGTCGTCGGCATCTGCACGAGCGGCAAGCGCGCCACTTCGACCTTGTTGACGCCGTACATTTCGCCGAGCGTTTGCTGGTCTTGCGGCACCAGCACGGCCAGCAGCTTCGCCACGTCCATCGAGGAGCCGCCGCCCAGGCCCAGCACAATCTCGGCGTTTGCGTCACGCGCCCACGAAGCAGCTTCCAGCACGATATGTTCGGGCGGATCGGCGATCACATCATCGATCACGGTGACCTGCCACCCATGGGCGGCGAGATCGGTCAGGGCGGGATTCAACAGACCGCTGCGATGCAAAAAGCTATCCGTCACGACGCACAAGCGCGTCAGCGCCGGAAACTGCTCACGCAGCAAACTGCCAAGGCGACGTGCGGCGCCATATTCGACGACGAGCGTCGGCACGGTCTGAAAGCGGAATGTGTTCATGGTGGTGTCTCCTCCGGTACCATATAGCCTGAGATTTCGAGGCGAATTTCAACATGATACGCAAGACGTTCAACGCATCCCAGCTACAGCAGGAAGTGAACCGGCGACTGCACCGTCTTCAGGAAGTCGTTGAAGACGGTGTCAAGATTCGCGTTCCCCGTCCGCAGCTGCAAGAGCCCGACAAAACCGGCTGCAATTGGGATATGAAGCACTTCGGCAACGCCGCCGGGTTCGAGCGGGACATCGCCGCAGTGCTCCAGGCGGTACGCGCTGAATACAATCTGCGCACGGAAGCGAAGGAAATGGAAAACCCCTTCGGCGACTTTCCGGGCGACTAAGTTGCGAATTGCAAACAATCGCAAAGAATCGGCTGAGCGTCACTGACGGTCAGGGCTCGCGCGCGAATTTTTCGAGGCTGATGCCCAGTTCCGCGGCCATATGCTCGACGAGCGTCTGAAGGCGCGCCAACTCGTCGCCCTGACGCTTCACTTCCGCTCTCAGCGCCTCGACCTCGGCGAACGCCTCCGGGTCTTCCGCAACGCCGCCACGCGTAGCCTCTTCGCTCACGCTGACTTCGCCGCACAACAGATGCGCCCAGCGATGCTCTCGCCCACCCGGCGCGCGCGGCAGCTTCACCACGCGTGCCGGTTCGTGCGCCGACAGTTCATCCAGAAACACTTCAACCGATGAGATATCGGCGAAATCATGCAGGCGCGAACTGTTCAGGCGCAATTCCGCGGCGGTTTGTGGACCGCGCAGGATCAACACCGTGAGCAATGCAGCTGACTGGCTCGGAATACCCAGCACGCGATTCATGTTGTGCTCGAAGCGCGGTACGCGGCTGCTGCTGCCTTCCATCACGAGACTGAGGCGTTTCAGATCATCGATGGCGGTGAGCACCTCGGCCTCGCTCACGTTCATCACCGGAGCGCGTGCGGTCTTCTGGTTGCAACCGGCAGTCAGCGCGTTGAGCGAGAGCGGATAGGTGTCCGGCACCGTGTGCTGCTTCTCGACCAGCACACCCAGCACGCGCGCTTCGATGGGCGTCAGGGACCGCATGGCGGGACGCGGGATAGCGTCAGAGGTGGTATTCATAGATGACTTCGCTTCGGGCGGCGCCAGACGGGCTACCCTGATCGTGGGCCTGACGGGAATGTCGGGCGAAGATCACTATGATATCCGGCATGGAGGCGTCTGCGCGATGGGTTCACGTCATGTATCGCGCCCTGCGTTGCACGTCGGGTTGTCAACCGAGCTGCGCCCCTAGACGACTACGCCCGCCGGGCGAGGCTGCCCGGCGGTCTTCAGCCATTACTTACGCTGCGCCACCAACACTTCGAACGTCCCCGGAATCACCGCGGGACGAGGATGGGGATTGTCAGCCGTCGCCGCCCCTGCCGGGCCGAATTTAGACGACACGAGATACACACGATGAGCCTTGGCATCGAGGGCCATCGTCTTTGCGCCCTCCAGCGTCTGAACGTTTTGCACGACCGTATAGTGATCGGCATCGTCCTCATGAACGATGGTCAGCGTGCCGTCCGCACCGTTCGAGCTGAACGCCAGCTTCAAGGCCGGGTCGAACGCCGCGGTGTCGGGGTGACCGCCGATCGGCACTTCCGTCACGTGACGGCCTGTGGTCGAGTCGATCACCATCATGCGCTGGTTGGCGCAAACGGTGAACAGGCGTTCCTGCGCGGTATCGATGGTGAGCCCGGTCGGTTCCTCGCACGGGGCGATCGACCAGTGCGTAAGCACGGCGCCAGCGTCGCCGTCCATCTCGACGATCTCGCCTTTGTCCTCCACATTGACGAAGACGTGCCCGTGGTTATCTGCGGCGAGCGCCTCGGGTTTGCCACCCACCGGCATGGTCGCGACCACCTTGCGGCTAGCTACATCGATTGCGCTCACGCTGTTATCGTGCCCATTGCTGACGAACACCCGCTGCAACGCCGGCACATACAGGATGCCGTCGGGGTCGGGGCCTGCCGCCTTGATCGTGTCGATCACCTTCAGCGTATCCAGGTCGATGACGGTAATGGTGTTCGCCCGGCCGTTGGTAATGAAGCCGAGCTTGCGATCCTGCACGAACGCGAAGCCGTGCACGCCATCGGTGTTTTCGATCTCTCCAGATAGCTTGCCGGTGCGCGTATCGACTACCTGTACATGGGTGTCGCGACTGACGAACAGATGGTGACGCACCGGATCGTACGCCACGTAATCCCAGTGATCTGTACCGCTTACACCGTAGTGTTGAGTTATTTCGAACTGCGTATGATTGCTTTGCGCGGCGACACAGGCTCCCGCCACTGCCAGCATTGACGCGAGCGCGCCGGCAAGCAGACTTTTCAGAACGTTTCCTTGTTTCACTTTCATTCGACTCCAGTGGATGTTGCTTGAGGCTGTTTCAGGTAAGGGTCCAACCGGACGAACGATTACGAATCGTGGTCGTCGAGGTTGAAGGTGACCCATAACTGCTCGGACAGCGTTTTGCCCACAAATGCAGGCTCGGGTTTGGGATACGCCGCATCCCGCACTGCAGCCAGCGCAGCGCGATCCAGCAATCCGATGCCGCTCGATACCACCACGCTCACGTCGGATACCACGCCGTCGCGATACTGAAATGCAACACGCGTGCGGCCGGACATGCCCGCCATGCGGGCCGACTCCGGATAACGCAGCGCCGCCTGAATCGCCGCACGCAGCGCACCTTCAAAGCTTGCGTTCGGCGCCGTCGCAGCGGGCGCCGCAGCCGGTGGTGGCGAAGGCTGACGCGGCGCGGGAGGGGCATCGGTAGGTGTTGCGGACGGCAGCATCGGGGCCGGCGTCGGCACCGGAACTGGCTCGGCCTTCGGCGGCGCGACATGCGCAACGTGCTGGACGTGACGCGGCGGGACAACCGGGTGCGTTACCGGTGGCGCCTCCGGCTTCGGCGGATTCAGCGGTTTCGCAACAGGTTGCGGCGTCGGGGCAGGTGCAGGCGCGGGCGCCGTCAGCGTCAGCAACGTCGGCGGTCGTTCGGGCGCCGGCTGCGAGCGATGCGTCAGGAGCACAACGCCGCCGCCAAGCAGCAACACTTCTGCAAGCAAGGCGAACGTCGCAGCAGACGCGAGACGCGGCCGTTCCCGCACAACCTCAGGGGCGGAGACAGTCGCCATATCAGTTCGCCACGGGTTGCGCAGCCAGCGCGATCTGCGAGACGCCTGCGGCACGGCAAGCGTCCATGACCGCGACGAGCTTCTGGATCTGCGCCTGCTTCGAGCCGGCAATCGTCACCACGGTGTGGCCCGCATCCGCTCGCGCTGCCAGCATCGCCGTCAGTTCAGCGGGGCTCAGAGTCCGGCCGTCGACCGAAAGGCTGCCGTCAGTGGCAAGCGTGACGGTCACCTTCGGCGGCGGCAAAGACTGCGTCGTGCTGCTCGTTGGCAACTGCGTGCGCAAGCCGGCATTCGGAATCATGTGCAGCGTGATCATGATGAAAAACACCAGCAGAAAAAACATAATGTCGATCATCGGAATGATCTCGATGCGAGCCTTGCGCGCTTCGAAATACTTCATCGTCACACTCCCTGCGACGCGAGCTTTCCGACCACGGCGCGCGGTGCTTCGCGCACGGCCTTCGAGACTTCCTGCGACGTTCCAGCCAGGCGGTTGACGAGCGCAGCCTTCACGGTCTCAAGCTGATGCACAACGCCCCGCACGCGATTGTGCAAGCCGTTAAAAAACACCAGACCGATCATCGCCACAAACAGCCCAGAGGCTGTCGCAATCAGCGCTTCGGCGACGCCGCCCGTCACCTGGGTCGGCGCGTTGCCGGGGTTGGAGAGGACCTGAAACGCGTTGAACATGCCGACGATCGTGCCGAACAGCCCGAGCAGCGGTGCAAGTGTGACCACCGTGTCGAGCACCCAGAGAAAGCGGTCGATACGCGGCGCTTCGCGCATGATCGCTTCTTCGAGGCACGCGTCGAGGTCTTCACGCGAGGCGTGCCCGGCAAGACGGGCGGCAGTGGCGAACAACTTGGCCGTCGGCAACGAGCCGAACTGCTCGGCGCAGGCGGCTAGCGTCGTCGCGTTGAACTGGTCGAGCCGGTCGATCTGTTCGAGCGCCGCGCGGCTATTGCCGGCGGCGCGCTGCAGAAACCAACTGCGCTCGATAATGATCGTCAACGCGACGAACAGCATGGCAGCGATGACGTAGAGGACACCGCCCGAATTGTTCGCGAGGTGCAGCAGAGTGTCGACGGTCATGGAAAACTCCTGTTAGAAATCGGTGGACAAGGTGCCGATAAATGCACGGCCCGGGATGGTCCAGTACAGCGGGGTATTGTCGGCAGCGGTGAAACCCGCCAGCGCATCGATACTGGTGCGATTGAACAGGTTGTCGATCTGGAAGCCGATACGCGTGTCATGCATCCACGGCGCGAGGTTCTTGATCGTGTAGGCGGCCGAAAAGTTGGTCACGGTGAAACCGCCAATCGGCTGGGTGTCGCCGGTGTCGCCGAACTGGTGGCCGACAAACTTCGTGATCAGCGAGCCGGCCAGCGGACCATGCTCATACAACACGCCCGCCGCGGCGGTTTGTTGCGGCGCGTTCGGCATCCAGTCGCCGGTGCTCTTCTGCTTGGCCGAGTTGAACGTCAGATTGGCGTAAAGGCTGAAGCCGTAGCCGAGCGAGAACGTCGCTTCCGATTCGAAGCCTTTGTAGACCGCGCCGCCGGCATTGGTGAAGATCGTGTTGTCGCCCACCGTGCGGCTCGTTACGGCGTTGCGGAAGTTGATGTAGTACAGGTCCGCTGAAACGGTCAAACGGTTCGTCTTGTAGGTCGTGCCGATCTGATAGTTATCCGTCTGCTCCGGATTGGGCTGGCCAGAAACCGTCGGGCTCTGCACATAGAACACATTCAGGTTCGGCGCCAGAAAGCCCTGTGCGTACTGGATATACGCACTCCAGTCCGAGGTAATCTGATCATGCACCGTGAGCGACGGCAACACCTTCGACCAGGTATGACCGAAGTCCACCGGAGTGCCTGAGCCCTGATTCATCGGCGAGTCGATTTGCCGGTTGAACGACACGTATTTCACGCCTGGCGTTACCGTCAAACCATACGGCAGCTGCAATGCGTACTGCAGATAAGGTTCGAACGTCAGCAACGTATCGGTCATCGTGAAGTTCTGCGACAGGAACGCGTAGTTCAGCGAGTCGTCCACATTGAAGTTGTCGCGGAAGTTGGACTGATGCGTAATCCACGCGCCCAGTTGCAGCGTGCCTGGGCCGATCTTCCGTTCGGCGGTGAGCACGTCGCCCCACGCGCGGTAATTGTTGTTCATCTCCTGACCCGGCACGTCGTTCGGCCCGAGGCTCGTACCATTGGGGGTTTCGCCGTTCGGATCGAGTCCATTAAAGCCGTTATGGTAGTAGCCGTATGTGTACACCTTGTTATCGATCACCCATTGGGCGACCTTCGTTTTAACGTCGATGTACTCGAAGTCGGTATTGATCAGATCGATGTTGTAGCCGTAGTACGCCTGGCTCGCCGGATTGTTGTTCAGGCCGAAGTTCGGACCAAAGTCCTGGATCTGCTGGGCGGTTGCGCCAAGCGGCACGTTTTGATGGATCTTGTTGTAAGTAGCGAAAAAGGTGACTAACGTATCGTCGCCAAGCGGCTTTTCGAGCTTGAAGTAGACGTTCTCGCGACGTTGCGCAGAATCCGTCAGGTAGCCGTCGCTATTGGTCTGCGTATAGCCGACCATCGCGCGGGCATCGCCCCATTGCTGGATGTCGCCCGTATTCATCTCCGCACCGGCGGTCCACGTGTTCCAGCTACCGTACGATCCAAGCACCGAAAACGACGGCGTGAGCGAAGGATCTTTCGAGTCCAGCCCGATCGTGCCACCGAAGGTCGCAAAGCCGATCTGCGAGGCGTCGCCCGGACCACGGTCGATATTGATCGAGCCCAGCACCTGATTCGAGAAGAACGACGTCGAGTGGTGGGTGAAATCGTTCGAATCGCCAAACGGGACGCCGTCGAATGTAACGTTGTACTGACCGTCCTGGAAGCCGCGAATGGAGAGACTCTGCGATTCCATCAACCCCGCGCCGTTCGGATCGATGTTCGACACGCTAGGAGCGATCTGGATGATGTCGCTGTAGTTTGACGTAGGCGCCGTGCTGTTCTGGATATAGTGCTGGCTGATAATCGATTTCGGCTCGGTGGTCGTGAGCGAACCCTGCGAGGGTGCCTGAGCCGGCGCCGACTCCGTATTCGTCGTAGCAGGCGTGCTGTTCGCGGACGACGACACGGCCGTGCTTTGTACCGAGCCAAGATCGCCGGTTGCCTGGGCATGCGAGACCTGTGTTCCGGCGGCGCAGAGCGTCGCGAGAACGAATTGCGTCAATGGCTTCTGACTGAGCTTTGAACGTACCCGTTGCATGATTCATGCATCCTTGTTTTTGAATAGAGCGGTGGGGGCGGTGGAGCAGACAAGGCGGGATGCTATCGATAGCGCATTAATACCGAGTGATGGGTAACTTACGAAGTTAAAGTTCTTATTACGGATACCCAACAACCTGTGCTGCGAACAAAAAAGCGCGGACACGGGCTTAGATTTGTAAGTTTCCGTACACTGCGCATTCATCTGTCCACGCTAGGATGGGCCCTTTCGTCCAGGCGCCGGTCCTCCCTCATGCCACACGATCAATCGGAAAAACGTTCTCTTGGAAAGTGACGCATCGGCCTCTTACCCGGCGGGGCGCAGACCTCGGATTCTGATCGTCGAAGATGACGAGCGTGTGCGCCTCGAAGTCGCAGCAGCACTCGAGGACTACGGCTTCGCGGCCGATAGCGTAGCGAGCGGGCACACTGGCCTGCTGCGCGCGCTGGATGGCGACTTCGACGCGGTCGTGCTCGACCGCATGCTGCCCGACATCGACGGCCTGTCGATCCTCGCCACCCTGCGCAATGTCGGCAAGGAAACGCCCGTGCTGATCCTGAGCGCGCTGTCAGCGGTGGATGAGCGTGTGAGGGGTTTGCGCGCCGGCGGCGACGACTATCTGACCAAACCGTTCGACAGTCTTGAGCTCACCGCGCGCCTGAATGCGCTGTTGCGCCGCCGTTCATCGCCCAAGGAGCCGTCTGCGATGAGCGTCGGCGATCTTGTGCTCGATATGGGCACACATCAGGTAGAACGCGCCGGTGAGGTGATCGACCTCAAGCCGCGCGAGTACCAGTTGCTCGAATTCATGATGCGGCACGCCGGACAGCCGGTCACGCGAGCCATGTTGTTCGAGTCCGTGTGGAATTACCATTTCAACGCCCAGACCAACGTGATCGACATGCATATCGGTCAGCTACGCCGCAAGATCAGCCTGAACGGGCGGCTCTCGGTGATGATTCATACGGTGCGCAATGTCGGCTATATCCTCCATGCCGGCGAGTAAGCGGCGCACGCGCATGCATCTGAGCAGCGTCGGCTGGCTGCTGGCGGTGTTCATCACCTCTGCGATCGTTCTGTTTGCGATGCTTTACTGGGCGACCCACAGCTACCTCGTACACGAGGTCGATGAGCGCCTGCTTGGCGAAGTAGCCGAGTTCCATTCCATCGGCCGCGCCGAGGCGATTGCGAACATCGATGCACTGAGCCGGCGCGATGTGGCGAGCAGCCGTCCCTACGGCGTCTTCGATTCCGACGGCACGTGGCTCGCCGGTAACATCCACGTCCTGCCGCTAGCGCACGACGGTAAGCCGTTCAATTACCCGCAGATCGTGCGCGAGGGTGACCGCACCGAGACCGAACACTTTCGCGGCATCATCGTGCCTACCGTCAGCGGCGTGCGCATCGTCGTCGGACACTCGATCGATGAGATCCGCTATTTCGATCACACGCTGTTGAAAATGCTGTGCGTCGGCCTGACGCTCACGATCATCCTTGCCGTGGGATGCGGCGCGGCGCTCAACGCGATGTCCAATCGCCGCATCCGCGCCATCAGCCTGACTGGACGCGAGATCATGGCGGGGCAACTGAACCGGCGCTTGCCGACCCGCGGCACGCATCACGATCTGGACCGCCTGGCTGAGATCGTCAACACGATGCTCGACGAGATCGAGCGGCTCGTTGCCGAAGTCAGAGGTGTGTGTGCCGGGATCGCACACGACTTGCGCACGCCGATGACCCATCTGCGCGCAGGTCTCGAACGTGCCCGCCGGCGCTCCAACAGCGTCGACGACTACGAAAGCGCGGTCGATGCGGCCATCGTGCAATCGGACGTCGTGCTCAATCGCTTTACCGCCCTGCTGCGAATCGCGGAAATCGAAGCCGACGGCCGACGCGCGAGCTTTGGCGATGTGTCGCTCGACACCGTGATTCGCGACGTCGTGGATCTGTACGAGCCGGTAGCTGACGACCGTGGTCTGACGGTGTCGGTGCACGCGCCCGCAACCGTCCAGGTGCGCGGCGATATCGATCTGCTGTTCGGTGCGATCGAAAACCTGCTCGATAACGCGCTGAAATTCACCCCTGGCGGCGGCTCAATCTCGGTCGAAACGAGGATGGAGGCAGGCGAGCCAGTCCTGCAAGTGGCCGATTCAGGACCCGGTATTGAAGCGGGCGAACGCGAGGCGGTTCTGCGGCCGTTCTATCGCAGTCCTAGCCAGCAAGCCCAGGCGCCGGCCGGTCACGGCCTCGGCTTGAGCCTCGTGGCGGCGATTGCGCGGGTGCACGACGCCGACGTGGAAATCCACGACAACCAGCCGGGTTGCAAGATGGTGCTGCGTTTCAGGGGCAACGTGCTGGCGCGGTAATCGACTCGCGCAGCGCCTTGCTTGCTCGTGGCCATGAGGCGTAGCATGACGCACTCCCCTACGCCCTCTTGCATGCCCGATGCGTTCTCCGTTGCCCCGAGCGGTGCAACGACCGCAACCAAGGGCGAGACATAGCGGGCAAGAATTCATTAGCCAGCAGGTGGGGGCCGCCATGGGATGGAACGTCCACGCACCTGCCTACTCATCAGGACCCGCACGACATGACCCTCTCGATCTCCACCCGCTTGGCCGAACTCGGTATCACGCTCGAATCCGCCGCCGCGCCAGCGGCCAACTACGTCCCGTTCGTGCAGGACGGCTCGCTCCTCTTCATTTCCGGTCAAATCTCGCGTAAAGACGGCAAGCCAGCCTACGTCGGCCGCCTCGGCGACAATATCCCGGACGACGAGGGCGTGCAGGCCGCACGGCTCGCCGCGCTTGGCATACTGTCGCAGATTGCCGCGGCCACGGGCGACCGGCTCGACCGCGTGGCCCGCATCGTGCGCCTCGGTGTCTTCGTCGCCAGCACGCCGGAGTTCAACCGTCAGAGTGCCATCGCCAACGGTGCCTCGGATCTGATGGTAGAAGTGTTCGGCGACGCTGGCCGCCACGCGCGTGCCGCAGTGGGTGTTGCATCGCTGCCGTCCGGCGTGGCCGTGGAAGTCGAAGCAGTCGTCTCGTTGAAGCAACCCTGAACCCATCCTGCATCACTGGAACCTTCAAGTTATGCCAGCTCCCCTCACCGACGCAACCGTAGACGCATTGCGCGCCCAGACGCCAGGCACGCAGCACACCACGCACTTCAACCACGCTGGCGCGTCGCTGCCATCGACGGCGACGCTGGAAGCGGTCCACGCCCATCTCTGGCGCGAAGCGACCATGGGGCCCATGGAAGCCGGCGTCGCGGCGCGCGCGCAAACAGAGCGTGCGCGTAGCCTCGCCGCCGGGTTGCTCAATGCGCAACCGGCCGAAATCGCCGTGACGACGGGCAACTCCCAGGCCTGGGGCAGCGCCTTCGCCGCGTTGGGCACATGGCAGCCCGGCGATCGCATTCTGGTTGGGCGTCACGAATGGGGCGGCAACCTGGCCAGCATGCGCCTGTCGGCCGTGCGCGCGGGGGCATCGATTGAAGTGATCCCTTCCGACGACAGCGGCGAGGTGGATCCCGAGGCACTCGAAGCGATGCTCGACGAACGGGTGCGGCTGATCGCGCTGACGTGGATGCCGGCCAACGGCGGCCTCATCAACCCGGCCGCCGCCATCGGACAAATCGCGCGGCGCCACGGCATCACCTACTTCATCGACGCCGCGCAAGCGGTCGGACAAATACCCGTCGACGTGGCGCAACTCGGCTGCGACGTACTGACCGGTGCAGGCCGCAAGGCGTTGCGCGGTCCGCGCGGCACGGGGTTGCTGTACGTGCGGCAGGACTTTCTGCCTCGGCTCACGCCGGCCTATGTCGATACCCAAACGGCGCCGCTCGATGACGACGGTGAACCGGTCGTGCGCAGCGACGCAGCGCGGTTCGAATCTGTCGAAGTTGCGTCCGCGCTGCGCTGCGGTTTGGCCAATGCGCTGCAGGAGGCGCTGGATATCGGCGTTGACAACATCCGCACCCGTATCGACGCCGTAGCGCAGACGTTGCGTGCCGAACTCGCGCAAATCGACGGCGTGGCGGTCCTGGATCAGGGACGCGAACGCTCGGGACTGGTGGCCTTCAACGTGGCGGGCATCGATGCCAGAGAGGTGCAACGTGCGTTGGCGGCGCAAGGGGTGGCCATCGGCAATAACGGCGTGGGCTACACACCGTTCGATATGAACGCGCGCGGTCTCACCCAGATAGCACGCGCTTCCGTTAGCTACCTGACCACCGAGGCGGAGATAGGCAAGCTGGTAGAGAGCTTGCGCACACTCGTCCGTTAGGGCAGGCTTCACGCGACACAACGCGGCGAC
>Ga0302302_1002028_pt1 | contig 12034 bp, 7 predicted proteins | sample III_Palsa_E1_3_FD_198766 | JGI IMG/M metagenome (GOLD analysis project Ga0302302, IMG submission 198766) | Peat permafrost microbial communities from Stordalen Mire near Abisko, Sweden - III_Palsa_E1_3 | ecosystem: Environmental > Terrestrial > Soil > Palsa > Peat permafrost | place: Sweden...
AAGCCCTGTGCCAACTACCTCGTTAATGCCGGCTTCGACTTCGAGCCAGTCTACTAGCTTCGCAAAGGGGTCGAAGCCGAGGACATTGGGGCCGTCGGCTACGAAGTTTGAAAGCGCGTTGGTGTCGTAGTAGTAGCGCTGGCCGTCACGAGCGTCGGTAATGTATTCGACGCCGCCGATGTCGATGCCGGAGTGCTGCATGATCGTTTCGACATCGCGAATGGCTTCGGCTGGCGGTTGAAAGGCTTCGACCGTGATGCCGGTTTTGGGTGCGTCGATGGCGCAGGCGCCGCGGTTCAGGTCTGTTCCCGATGTCGTCCGGCAGATGTCCGCGGGGCAAAGGTCGAAGGTTTCTCCCGTGATGTGGACCTTGATGGCATAGAGGAATTTGCCGTTGAGCACCTCGACGCGAACGATGTGGGCGTCCTGCGCGGGGATGAACTCCTGCACGAGTGCGGTGGAGTCCAGGCCGAATTGGAGCGCATTTTCGCTGCCGGGCTGGGCTTCCACAGCGTGACGAAGCTGCGACAAGCCATCAAAGCGTTTGACACCCGCTCCGGAGCCGCCGATGTTTGGCTTGACGACAATGGGCCAGCGCAGGCCTTCGCTGGCTTCGACCGCTTGCACGGCGCGATGGATGACGCGGGCCTTCGGGTAGGGGATGTTCAGCTTATCCATAAGGACGAGCTGGCCGGCCTTGCTCAGCTCGGAGCTGAAGGCCTTGAAGCCGTTGAGGACTTTGACGCCGCGAGCTTCCAGGTGCTCCAGGAAGCCAAGCGTGTAGAAGATCTGGTCGCCGTGGTCGCGGTTCCAGGCCGAGGGGCTCATGCGGTTGAAGACCATCGAATACTTCTCTTCCGGATGGTCTTCGGGCGAGTAAAAGTGGTCCGGTGCGAAGAGCTTGACGTAAGGCGTGCCGCGGCGGTCCAGCTCCGCAAAGAGCGGCTTGAACCAGTTCGGCTGCTCGTAGTAGATGGCGATGGGAAGTGTGTTCGACATGGCTTTAAGGTTTGACTCGGGGCTACGGGTTGAAGATTCAGGAAGCGGCAAGTTACTGCCTGAGGAAGTTGGCGATGAGCTGCTTGCCATGGTCGGTAAGGACGCTTTCGGGGTGGAACTGGACGCCTTCGATGGGGAGCTTGCGGTGGCGGAGGGCCATGATGGTGGACTCACCGGCGACGCGGGCGGAGATCTCCAACTCCGCCGGGAAGTTTTCTTCGGCGACGATGAGCGAGTGGTAGCGGGTGCAGGTCATCGGCTTGGGAAGGCCGCGGAAGATGGTGCGGCCGTCGTGCGCGACGGCGCTGGTTTTGCCGTGCATGAGCTTGTCGGCGCGGATGACATCGCCGCCAAACGCGGCTCCAATAGCCTGGTGTCCAAGGCAGACGCCGAGGAGGGGAATCTGCTGCTTCTTTGGCAACGCGGCGAGATGCTTGACCAGCGGGATGAGGATGCCTGCCTCCTGCGGGGTGCAAGGGCCGGGCGAGAGTAGGATGTGGTCAGGGTTCATCGCGACGATCTCCTCTGGGGTAATCTCGTCGTTGCGGCGGACGATGACTTCCGCACCCAGCTCGCCCATGTACTGGACGAGGTTGTAGGTGAAGGAGTCGTAGTTGTCGAGCACGAAGACCATCCTTCTATGGTATCGCGGAGGAGCAGACCTGCCGAATGGCCGAAAAAGGTGTCAACTGTGCCCTCTACTAGGCCCTCTACGACTTTCGTACCCTAGCGGACAGCGGCAAAATGGCCGATAAAGGTAGCAGCACCAAGACCATACAACCTCAGAATCTGCCTCCCCGGGCCAAACGAAGATAGCTGGCGGATAATCCCGATGCTTACCTTTCAAGAGTCGCTACTGATCTTTGGCGTCACGATCCTCACATGCGGCAGCGTGGGGCTGCTGGCGGTGCGGCTTAGCAACAAGATGTTGAAGGGACTCGGCTGGCTGGGCGGCGCGTTTGCCATGGGTGGCGGCGGGGCGTTGCTGTTCGTCTTCCAGGACAGGATCCCGCGGGTATTCGGAGTCGTGCTGGCCGACCTGATGGTGCTGGCGTTCTTCGTGCTGCTGCATGTGGGCGTCCTGGAGATGGTGGAGATCGATTCCCTCTTCCCGACGTTTGGGGTTGTTCTTCTGCTGCTGCAGGCGGGCGCCAGCCTGCTGTCGCTGTCCGTGCCCGGGCTTGCGAATACGCGCATGGCCTTCATGGGACTTTGTATCGCCGCGCAGACCACGCAGACCGCCGTGCGGCTGTTTCGCGCGGGAGAGCAAGCTATGCGCACATCGTCATGGTTTTGCGCCGCGGTGCTGGTGCTGTTTGCGCTGTTCAACACGGTGCGAGCGGTGGCCATCTGGCTGGGGCTGCAGAGCCATACCCACCGGTTCAACCAGGAGGAGGTTTTAACGCTTGGCGTCTATCTCTCCGTCGCGCTGGGTGTCGCGTTCTGCTTCTTCTGGATGACGACGACCATGCTGAGCACCGGACTGGAGCGAATCGCTACGACCGACCCGCTGACGAGGCTGTTCAACCGCCGGGGCTTTCTGCTGTGGTGCGACAAGGAGATAAGCGAGAGCCAGAGAACGGGCACTCCTTTTTCGATGTTGATGATCGATATCGACCACTTCAAGAAGATCAACGACGACTACGGCCACGTGGCCGGGGATACGGCGCTGTGTACGGCGGTGGAGCGGATGCAGGCGTCGATCCGTGGGATCGACGTGCTGGCGCGGTGGGGCGGCGAAGAGTTTGCTGCGGTGCTGCCGAATGCGAACCAGGAGGCTGCGATGATCGTTGCCGAGCGCTTGCGGGGCAATGTGGAGCGGATCCTGATGTCGGCGCGGAGGATCGGCGAGGAGCAAAAGTCTCCGGGTCTGCGGCTGACGGTGAGCGTGGGCATCGCCACCTATAGCGGTCCGGTGGACACCGTGGATGCCATGCTGCGGCGGGCCGACGCGAATCTTTACCAGGCCAAGGCCATGGGCAGAAACCGCGTGCTCGCGGAGCACGAACTGAAGCTGATACGCGCTTAGAGCCGGCGGCGGGCAACAGCAGACGCGGTGCGGGACTCCAATGCTGTATGTTCCTGACGAATCCAACACGAACGAAACACTTTGCGGCGATGGTGCTGATTGGCGATGGCGTGATGGCACTGGTGCATCCGGGGCGGGACGCGGCCGCCTGGAAGGCCGGACCGAAGCCTTGGCGCAACCTGATGCATGCGCTCTCGAAGCGCCCGGTGCTGACGCGCGCTATCGGCGTGGCGCAGATTGTCGGCGGCGTATGGTGGGCGCTGCACCAGGAAGACGTCGACGACTAGCTGCCTACGCTGGCCTCGCGACGTGAATCTCTCCAGCAGAAGACGATGAGTGCTGCCAGCAGCGGCAGTAGCCAGACAACGCGCGCCTGAAAGCGTGAGTCTACCTCTGACGCGACGGCTGTGATAAAGGCGTTGGCCACGAGCGTGGGAATAATGACAATCAGGAAGCCCTGGAACCGAGTTTGGCGGGTGCGCCACAACCACGGCAACGACGCGGCGAGAATGAGGATTGCGGCGTAGACGGGCCAGCGCTGAAGCTGCGTGAAGAACGTGGTGGGTACGACGCTGCGGGCCTGCAGGCTGCGCTCGTAACGGGCATGGGAACCGGGCATGGTCTCTTCGATGGAGTCTTCCATCCAGGTGTTGTTGTCGAAATCGTTCACGCCGAAGTCGTTGAGCTGTTGCCAGAAGCTGTCGAGAGAGATAGCAATCTGCTGTCGTGGGTAGGTACGCATCGTGGCGAGCAGCAACGGCGTCTCCTGCTTCAGGATCAGTTGCTGGTCGGCGGGTGAAGACTTCGTCCAGATGGTATTGTCGCCCCAGATAAAGTCGTCGTCGTTGTCGGGGAGATTCTTTACGTTGGCGCAAAGCACCCATTGCTCCGTTGCGCAGTGCTGCTGTAGATACCATTTTTCTGGACCGTCCGCGATGAATCGCGCGGAGAGATACGGCAGGCGCCTGCCGTTCAACGAAGGCTCGTGGTAGAGGTATGTGTGGAGCGCCACCTGGGCCACCGCCGCAGCTGCGACAAGCAGCGCGATCTCGCCGAGCGCCCGGCCGCGATGCTGCATGAGACGGCTCTTGAAGAGCAGCATCGCGGCGAGGAGAGCGATGATCCCGAGCGTCAAAACAAAGTGCGTGGAGTGCGAGACGATGCCGAACCACGCAATAAGCGCGACGGCCCAGTGCTCGCGTTTCGACAGAGTCTCCGGCGCGAAGACCAGCAGGCAGATGCAGAGATAAAGAATCGGCCCGAGGATATCGGGCATGACGAGCGACACATACCAGCTCATGCTCGTAAGCGCGCTGAGCAGCGCCATGAGGATGAGGTACTTCGCGGCCAGACACCGCGCTATGAAGGCTCGCGCGACGAGCCAGACGATATAAGCCGTCAGCAGCGCCTGCAGTACGACGACGGGCCACGGGCTTATCCCCCAGTGAAACACGAAGATGGCGAGGCTATAGAACTCCGAGCGCATGGCGATGAAGGTGACAGGCCTGTGCCCGAATGCCTTGAGGACCGGCAGGCCTTCGCCGAGGTAGCTGAGGGAGTCCGCGTAGAGCAGCGGATAGCGATTGAGGAGTGCGGGCCACGCGGATAGAAGCGCGGCGGCGAGGATGGCGAGGGCGTGGGCGACTCGGCCATGCAGGGTCGTCTCGACTCTTGGCGTGCTTGGTGTCATGAGGTAAGGTGTTGCGAAATTGTACCGCGGTTACTGCTGGCGGGCGCGCTCAATGGCCCGCACAACGGCCTTAGCCTTGTTGCCGCACTCTTCGTGTTCCTTCTGCGGGACAGAGTCCGCAACAATGCCGGCGCCGGCCTGGATGTAACCCTTTTCGCCGTCCATGAAGAGGGTGCGGATGGCGATGCAAGAGTCGAGGTTACCGCTGAAATCCGCGTAAAAGATGGCCCCACCGTACACGCCGCGGCGCGTAGGCTCGAGCTCTTCAATGATCTCCATGGCACGAATCTTGGGCGCGCCCGAGAGCGTACCCGCGGGGAAGCAGGCGCGAAACGCGTCCAGCGGCGCGAGGTCTTTGCGCAGCGTGCCTTCGAGCGCGCTGACCAGGTGCATGATGTGCGAGTAGCGCTCGACGAACATCAGGTCTTTGACTTTGACGGAGCCGAACTCCGAGACGCGACCAACGTCGTTGCGGCCGAGATCGACCAGCATAATGTGCTCGGAGACCTCTTTGGCGTCGGCGCGGAGATCGGCTTCGAGCGCGCGATCGGCAGCTTCATCCGCACCGCGAGGACGCGACCCAGCGATGGGGCGATACTCCACGCGGCCGTCGTGGACGCGTACCAGCAATTCAGGCGACGAGCCGACGATGTGGCAGGAACGAGAAGAGGGCCCAGGGTTCAGGGCCCAGCGTCCAGAAGGCAACTTCGTACCAGCGGTTTTGCTCTCTGAGCCCTGGGCCCTGAGCCCTGAACCCTTCTCCAACCCAAAACGCAGAAAGTAAAGATATGGCGAAGGATTGACGATGCGCAGCGAGCGGTAGATCTCAAAGGGATCGACACCCGGGACAACGTCGAAGCGCTGCGAGAGCACGCACTGGAAGATGTCTCCGGCGGTGATGTAATCCTTCGTGGTTTCAACGGCGCGCAGGAAGTCCACAGCCTTGGTGCGCGGCTTGATCTTGAGCGCGCCTTTAGCGGTGGAGCGCGGCTGCTTGGGAATCGCCGCGCTGAGCAGGCGCTCCAGCCGGTTCAGGCGATTCCCTGCCTGCTTGTACGCTGCCGCATTGATAGGCCCGCGCGCGCCGACCGTGACGATAAGGTGAATGGCCTTCTTGACGTGATCGAACGCAAGGACCTCGTCGAAGAACATGAGATGGGCGTCGGGCACATGTAGCTCATCAACAGCCAGCGTCGGAAGCTGCTCGATAGAACGAACGACATCGTACGAAAAGAAGCCGACGGCGCCAGCAGTAAACGGTGGCAGCCCCGGCAGCTTCGCGGGGATTTCGCCTTCGAGCGCGGTCTTGAGCTCGGTGAAGATATCGCCGGCGTAGCTGCGGCGCTTGCGGCCTTCGGTGACCGTTATGACGCCGTCGCGCGCGGTCATCTTGCGGTAGGGGCGAATGCCGATGAAGGTATAGCGGCCGATGTGCTCGCCGCCTTCAACCGACTCCAGCAGAAAAGCCTCGGGCTCGGCGGAGGCTACGCGCAAAAAGGCGGAGACAGGGGTCTCAAGATCGGCGGCCACGGTGCGCGTGACAGGCACAAGCGAGTGCGACTTCGCGAGCCGCTGAAATTCGCGGAGCGGCGGAGTCGTGAGGGTGCGAGAGTAAGGCATCTCCCCATGATACCGAGGAGACGCCACCCTTGCGTTATCTAGCGATGATCGTCGCGGTGGTCCGGCGGCGGTGGTGGCGGCGGATGGTGGTCGTCGTGATGGTCGTCATAGCGCGGCGGCGGAGGCTGCTGCGCCGGTTGGGCGGCAGCGGGCTGCTCCGGTTGCACAACCGTAGTGTGGCAGCCGGTGAAGGCCAGTAGAGCGGCGCTGCTGAGAAGCAAAACTACAAGCGGCTTGGATCGAGTCATCTATCGTTCTCCTCGGTATTGCTGGCCTGGGTTACCCCTATTCAGATGCGGGAATGCCGCCCCTTCTCAGGGCAAATCTTGTGCACAATTTTGGTTGCCTGCGCAAGACAAATCGGTCAATTTTCGGCGTACCGATAGTCGCACTTCTGCATCTTGCGAAAGACTGAAAAAGGGGCCTATACTCGGCGGGTTTGGTCGCGGACCGGCCCGGCTAAACGAAGAAGAATGTGACTCGTAACGGCCTTCGCGCGCGTCTAATCACCTGCGAGGCTGGAACGAGGAGGCACGCGATGGCCGGAGAACGGTTAGTCCCCACAGGAGCAGCGCTGAGCGCGGTTCCAACGCTGGGCAGAAATCAGGAAAACAGAATGGAAACACCAATGAGAAACACAGCAACCATGTCACTGGAACAGGAAACAAATCCCTGGGAGGCGCAGGCGGCGCGCTTTGAAGAAGCCGCCAGCAGACTGAAACTCGACGCCGGAATATGGAAGGTGCTGCGCTCGCCCTCACGCGAGATCATCGTGCACATCCCGGTCGCAATGGACGATGGATCAATCGAAGTCTTCACCGGCTACCGTGTGCAGCACTCCATCTCGCGCGGACCGTGCAAGGGTGGCATACGCTATGCGCCGGATGTCTCGCTCGACGAGGTGCGCGCGCTGGCAAGCTGGATGACATGGAAGTGCGCCGTCGTGAATATCCCCTTCGGCGGCGCGAAGGGCGGCGTGATCTGCGATCCGAAGAACATGTCGCAAGGCGAACTCGAACGCATGACGCGCCGCTATACCGCAGAGTTGATCGAGTTCATCGGGCCGGAGAAGGATGTTCCCGCACCGGACATGGGCACCAACGAGCAGACCATGGCGTGGATCATGGACACCTACTCCATGCACATGCGCAATACCGTAACTTCGGTAGTCACAGGCAAGCCGGTCAACCTCGGCGGCTCGCGCGGACGCCGGGAAGCTACAGGCCGCGGCGTAAGCATCGTCTGCGACCAGGCATTGAAGTTCCTGAACATGACACCACAAGGCACCACCGTGATCGTGCAGGGCTTTGGCAACGTAGGCTCGAACTCCGCCAAGCTGCTTTGGGATAAGGGCTACAAGGTCATTGGCATCGGTGAGTTTGATGGCGCGCTCTTCAACAAGGACGGAATCGACATCAGTGAGTTGCTCGAACACAAGGCAAGGCGTGGCACCATTCACGGCTTCGCCGGCGCAGAGGCTGTCGATAAAGACGAACTGCTGACCATGCAGTGCGACGTGCTGATCCCCGCCGCAACCGAGAACGTCATCACCAGCCGCAACGCCGACCGCATCAAGGCACGCATTCTGTGCGAGGGCGCGAACGGCCCGACAACCTCGGTTGCCGATGAGATCCTCGCCGAAAAGGGTGTCTTCGTCATTCCTGACATCCTCGCCAACGCCGGCGGCGTAACCGCCAGCTACTTCGAGTGGGTGCAGGACCGCATGGGCTACTTCTGGACCGAGGACGAAGTAAACCAGCGCTTGGAGCGCATCATGATCGACAGCTTCGACGACGTGATGCAGTATTCCGTAACGCACGGCGTAAACAACCGCATCGCCGCCTATATGCTCGCGATTGACCGCGTAGCGTATACGGCCAAGCAACGCGGTATCTACGCATAGGCAGGAAGAGCGAGTAGAAAATAGGAAGTAGCTGAAACAACAACGGCGGCGATCCCCAGGATCGCCGCCGCTTCTATTCCCTATTCCCTATTCCCTATTCCCTGCACTTAGATCACTACCGTCATCGTCATCGTCTGCGATTGCGTCGTCGTACTGGGCGTGGTGGAGCTTCCGCCAACAGGTACAGCGACTGGGACAGGGTTATTGCCTGAGCCTGCCGTCCCCACGACCGTGAAGGTGTAGGTTCCGGGCTTTACGCCAAGATCGATGCAGTTGCTGCATCCGCTGATAGCCGGCAGGATGCACAGCACCGCCGCCAGCAGCAAACCCTTGAGCACGCGGCGTCGCCGAGCGAAGAAGGCCAGAACAACGACCGCAAAAATCGAGAGATAGGTGTTGCTCCCCAACGACGCCGTTGTCGTGCAGTTGTGGGGCGCGGAGACAGTGACCGTCAGCGGCGTCGAGCCGCCCGTCGCAGGAATGGTCGGCGTGGCAAAGATGCAGGTAGCCTCTGCCGGAAGACCGACGCAACTGAGCGCAACAGGCTGATTGAAGTTATTCAACTCCAGGATGGAAACAACCATGCTGGTGCTGCTGCCGAGGCCAACCGGGAACGCCGTCGGCGACACCGACATCAGGAATCCCGTACCGGCCGAAGCCAGCGACGTATTCACCTGCTGCGACACCGCAGCCGACGTGCTCGGCGCCATGGTTGTGCTGCCGATATACGCCGCAGTGATCTGGTGCAGCCCGGCGGCGAGCGTCGAGGTGGTCAGCGTCGCAACACCATTGGTCAGGATGCCGGAGCCGATGGAGTTTCCACCATCGTAGAAGCTAACCGAGCCGGTGGGGAAGCTGATGAAAGCTCCGGTCGTCGCGGCAGTTGCCGTAAAGGTAACGCTCTGGCCGACGACGGAAGGATTGAGGCTCGAGGTAAGGACAGTCACCGTTGGATCGACCGATGGCGGAAGCGAGATAGTCTCGATCAACGGCGTGCTACAGCTATTGACGAAGTTCTGGATAGTCGGCGGGATGATCGCGGACGTAAAGCAGGCCTTGATGCTATGCGCCCCAATAAGAAGGTTCGTGGTGCTGAACACCGCGGCATTCGCGGTAGCGGGAACTGTGCCCAGAACGGCAGTGCCGTCATAGAAAGTAATCGTGCCACTCACGGGCGAGTAGTAGGTATCGGTCACATTGGCCGTAAACGTAATCGACTGCCCCGGCGTCATATTCGGCGCAGAGCTTGTAATCGCGGTGCTGGTGGGATCGGGGAGCACAACGACGTTGTAGACAGGCGTACTCGAAGACAGGAAGTTGGCATCGCCGGTGTACATCGAATACGTAGTGTGCGTGCCTGCGTTATAGCCTTGCCCAGTGGGCGGCGGACATGCGCCGCCAGCATTGGCTGTCAACGTACACTCTGGCAGGCCATCGATGTAGTACAGCATATTGCCACCATCGACGGTGGCCGGGCCGTTGGAGGTAACAGCTTCAACGGCGGTGTCGCCGATAATCTGCCCATAGTAGATCGGCGTAACAACCCCTGGGATTGTGCTGCCGGAGGCCACGACCAGCGTGGTGATCGTGGGGTCCTTTTCGACATTCAGAATGGCAGCAAGAGAGTTCGGCGTGAGATAGTCTGTGGAGTCGGTGGGGGTAAAGGCCACCGACAGAGCGAGCATCGGATTCGCATTCGGGATAGTGCCTGCCGGTGGGGTATAGACAAACGTTCCGGGAACGCTAAGCCCGGACGCAGGATCGTAGGCCATTGCGTCAAGCTGCATGCTGCTAAGCGCAGTGCCGTATTCGATAGCCGCAGGCTGCGCCCAGGTGAGCGTAACCGGGCCCTGGATCTCGATCGTGTCTGTTGTGCTGGGAGAGACAAAGTTCGAGAGGTTATACAGGCTGAACTCAAGGAATTTTTCCGCGCCGTTTTCCGCCGGTGTCGCCGGACATTCCGTGGGGAAATATCCGGTATTGGCCTTGCCGCTTACGGGAGTCTCAACATGGTACTCATTGAAAAGAACACGGCCGCACTGCTGCGTATCTGCGAGATCGCCGCCTGAGAGCGACGCTGTGATGCTGGCCTGCCCAACAGTTGCCTGTGAAGCAATGCTGAATGTCAGAGCTACCGCGTCAGACGTTCCCGCGGCAAGCGACTGACCGCTAACCGTTCGGTTGCAGGTGAGCGTAGCCGGATTGCAGGTCCAGCCAGTGTTTCCCACTCCTTGTAGTTGGGTCGGCGTAATGCCTCCCGGAACTGCAATCGTAAGGGTCAGCGATGAATCGGCCGCCGTCGCGCCGGTGTTGGTCACATTGATAGTCACAGTATCGGAACCGCCCTGCTCAAATGGCGTGGATGGGTTCGTATAGGTGATGGCTACGGTTGGAGTGCCCGCTGATCCAATGGGAGTATCGAACGTAAATTGCATAATCGGTGTGCCAATAGCGGAAGAGCTGTAGGGTGGATTGAGCGTGCCCCAGGACTGAGTCGGCGCAATAACACCTGATTGATCCTGTCTCAGGTTATCGACGTTTGTGATTTCTCCATATGGATCGGTTGGATCGACAATCTGTAACCACTTCGCAAGCGTCACCCCTTCAGGGTATGAAGTATCCACCGTAATAGTCCCAGGCCCACTTGAACTGGTCCCCGGATCTTTATCTCCGTTATCCGGCAGCCAATCGGCGGTATCCTCAAACGTTTGAGGCTTGTTAAGCCATACATACCCATAATGAGTCGCAAAGACGCGACCGCCCATAGCCGCATATTGAGTGAGATTATTGAGACCCGTATCGTTGTTGGTCACCGTTGGATCCGCTACTTGCCCCTGACAACCGAACATCAGCATGTCGTAGCTGTTAAGGAGTGTGGTGTCCATTAAATCCGCTTCGGTCTGTGTTGATCCCTGTACTGACACTCCTGGTTTTCCAGTGCCCGGGAAAAGATTGATATGGCCGGTACCGCCAACCGCCGTAACCTCCTTCGTAAGATTGATCCCCATTGACTGAAGGACGCACTCCACCGCGTCGGCGCTTCCGGTAACGATCGCAATATTCGGAAGATCGCCCTGTGACGAATCGGCAGGCATCGCAAGGTTGCCGACTGCCGTATTGCCACCAACGTTCACCGTCTCCGTATACTGCCGTCGCCACTTACCGGCTTGGATAACAAGGTTGACCGTATTCGAGCTGATCGAAGCGCTGGTCAACGTAAAGCTGCCCTTATAGTCCGTTGTTGCAACACCCAGTAAGGTTGTTGGGACCAGGGCAGCTTGCGCCGTACAACTCACAGGCCCCGTATTCGGGGTAAAAGGAGCTAGAACTGAGGTCGATATATAAACCAGAATGTTTGGTAGTGGATCGTTTCCGTTGGGCGCATAGACCGTGCCGGTAATTGTCGTAACCTGCGCCGCGACCACGCCGCTGCAACACACCACACAAAGCAGCGAGAAGGAAAGCCAACGAAAGGGGCCGGAAAGCAGACGGGAGAGGCGCATGATTATTATGTCGGACGATTCTCTTGAACGATACGGTTCAGATATCCCCGTGTCAAAGCCCAAAAATCCTCGCCACCACGTACGACAGCGCACCCACCCGGGCTTGTGGGAGAATGACAGTGTCCCCGCAGTGCCCGTCTGCCGGCTGCGGAACTTCGCCAGCCTGCCTGTTTTTCTGGCGAACACCCAACCGTAGCCACATCGTCGTGTCGTTAGCCCTGGTCAACCGCCCGTGAATCTGCCCAACTCCATCACGCTGAGCCGCATCGCAAGCGTACCGCTGCTCATCT
>Ga0302302_1002038_pt1 | contig 11993 bp, 13 predicted proteins | sample III_Palsa_E1_3_FD_198766 | JGI IMG/M metagenome (GOLD analysis project Ga0302302, IMG submission 198766) | Peat permafrost microbial communities from Stordalen Mire near Abisko, Sweden - III_Palsa_E1_3 | ecosystem: Environmental > Terrestrial > Soil > Palsa > Peat permafrost | place: Sweden...
AGGGTGGGCGCTTACTTTCTTTGTGACGTTTGCGCTGTATCACGTGCAGGCCATGAAGGTGCTGGACTCGCAGGCGGTTGACCTTGTGCTGATGCTTGCGATTGCAGCGGCGATGGTGTGGCACTCGTTGCGGTACAAGTCGCAGGTGGTTACGAGCCTGGCGTTCCTGTTGGCGTTTGTGACGGTGGGCATCAGCGACGTTACGTTGTTCTCGCTGGTTGCGGGTGCGTTGCTGGCGGCATCGTTAGTGCTGGTTGCGGCGCGGGAGTACTGGTATGAGCTTGGGCTTGCGGGGTTGGTGGGCGTTTACCTTAACCACTTTCTGTGGCTCTATCGTGTGCTTCCGGAGGGTGGGCAGCCAGGGCATGTGTTTCCGGAGTTTGTGCCGAGCGCGGGCTTGCTGCTGCTTTACTGGCTGATCTTCCGGCTGTTTTATGTGCTGCGGGTGCCGAAGAATCATCGCCAGGAGGTGGTGGCTTCGCTGACTGCGATTCTGAACTCTGTTGGGTTGATGTCGCTGCTGAAGTTTCAGTCGTCGCATCCGGAGTGGGCGTTCTGGGGATTGGTGGTGCTGGGCGCGGCCGAACTGGTGCTTGCGTTTGTTGCGCGGAAGCGGTGGCGGACAGCTTTCGTTGTGCTTTCGAGCATTGGGTCGGTGTTGCTGGTGGCGGCGATTCCCTTCCGCTTTAGTGGTGCGAACTGGTCGCTGCTTTGGTTGCTGGAAGCGGAGGCGCTGCTGGTCGCTGGGTTGCGGTTGCGGGAGAGTGTGTTCCGGCGGCTGGGGATGTTGGGGGGATTTGCTGTTGCGGCGCAGCTATTGGTCATTGGCGTTGCACCCATTTTTTTGCTTCGCCAGCAAGAGCTTGATCCTTCGCGGCATGCGAGCCTTGCGGTCACGTTACTTTCAGCAGCGGTTTTGTTCTGGTTGAACTCGGAGTTCGGGCCGAGGCGGTGGACGATCCTGAACGAGACAGAACTGGATCGCGTAGCGCTGCTGGTGACGTCTTATCTTGCGGCTGCTTTGGCGCTATTTGGGTTCTGGGTCTGCATTCCGGGTGCGTGGACGGTTGTGGCTTGGATGTTGCTTGCACTGCTGGTGGGGTGGTTGGCGGGACGCATCGGATCGCCGGATTTGGCTATGCAAGCTGATGTGATGGCGCTTGCAGTGATCGCGCGGACTGCGGGGGTCAACTTCTTTGTCGAAGATCACCTTGGTGTGCTGACGGTTCGCAGTGTGACGGTTGCGCTAGTGGTGGCGATGCTTTATGCGGGGATGCGCAGGCGCGCGGCGTCGCGCGTTTTGGAGACGGAGTGGATCGCTACTGCTTACTCGTGGCCCGCGTCGACACTGTTGGCGGTGTTGCTCTGGTATGAGGTCAGACCGGTCGGTGTTGCTGTTGCGTGGGCTTATCTGGCGGTGGGGTTGTTTGAGCTTGGCCGCGTGTTTCGCAAGGAGTATCTGCGGCAACAGGCTTATGTGCTGTTTGTTGTGAGCTTCGTCCGGTTGGTCTTTGTGAACCTGACTTCGGGAGGAACTGCGACTCACGTATTCAACACGCGTGTGTATACGGTGCTGCCGTTGATTGCGGCGTACTTCTGGGTGTATGAGAGGCTGCACCGGGAGCCGAATGCGTCGAAGGTCGATGGTTTCATCTCCACGCTTACGGCATGGCTCGGCACGTTTGCTGCCGGGATGTTGCTTTACTTTGAGATGCGGCCGGAGTGGTTCGTTCTTTCGTTGGCTTGCATGGCCTGGGTGTTGCTCTTTGCGGGCTGGAGGCTGAAGCGGTCGATCTTTCTTGAGCAGGCTCTTGTCGCCGTTATTCTCGTTGCGGAGCAAGCGCTTTTCGCATGCTTTACGGATGGGACTTTCAGTAACAGCCAGTCCTTCTATAGTTCGCGTGTCTTTACGGTGAGCCTTGCGAGTGCGATTCTGCTATCGGCGCTGCCTGTGGCGTTTGCAGTGCGGCGGCAGTATCCGGTGCCGCCGAAGGATAAGCCGGCGTGGATGCTATTCACGCTCTATCGGCCGGATCAGCCTTTCTTCTTTGCGCCTCTGCTATTGATTACGGTGCTGCTGGCGGTGGAGTTGCGTGCCGGGATGATTACGATTGCATGGAGCGCGCTTGGTGTGCTGGCGTTTTTGTTTGCGTTGACGGTGGGCGAGCGCAGTTATCGGCTGGCCGGGCTGGCGCTGTTGATGCTGGGCGTCGCGAAGATCATTCTTATCGACATATGGCATGCATCGCCGAGCGACCGCTACATCACGCTAATTGTGATGGGCGCGGCGCTGCTGCTGGTGTCGTTCCTGTACTCGCGCTATAAGGAGACCATGCTGAAGTTTCTCTGAAGCGGGTCAGGACTGCTTTAAAGAGGCTTTGAGCAGGTTCCAGTCGTGCTCGGTCTTGTCGGCGTAGGTGCGGGCGAAGGCGAGGATGGCGCGATCGAAGCGCTCGGAGTTGCCGAGATAGGCGGATATCTCTACGGGGTCTCCGGCTCGGGCGTGGCCGCGGGCGAAGAGCTCGCCGCAGAGGTCTGCGTAGCCGAGGAGGCCTTGTGGGGTGAGGGTTACGATATCGAGCGAGGCCTTGTGGTCGTTCAACTGGCGGACGAGGTAATCGCGGCCTTCGAGCGTGGTGTATCCGAGAAATGGGTCGGAGGTTAGCTGCATGGCTCGCTGGCCGTCTACCGCGCGATGGCCCTGGTGAGTGTGGCCGGATGCGGCTTCGGGAAGATAGGAGGCGTAGGCGGAGGTGGTCTCTTCCTTGACCTGGAGAAAGAGCGGGTCGGTGGACTCGGCGCGGGCGACGCCTTCGAAGTAGACACAGTAGTCGCGCAGGCCGACGGAGCCGGTGCCGACTACCTTGAACGCTACGTCGACAGGGCGATACTGTGCGAGGAAATGGCGGCGTTCGGGCTGCAGCGTGCGGGTGTAGGGGCCGAGGGCTGCGAGGACGGCTTCGGCTTCTTTTTTAGGAACGGGCTCCAGCAGCGGCGGTTGCGAGCGGAAGCGGCGGGCCTTGCCGTCATCGACGGGCTCGGTGAGTTTCGCGAGAGACTTCGTTGGAGTGGAACGCTCGGCGGTGCGGAGGATTGAGGCGATGGGATCGATGGTGGTGAGGCGATGGATCTGGTAGTGGGCGAGATTGAGGACGGGCATGACCGCGAACTCGCGCATGGAGCGGCGATAACGGGAGGTGAAGGTTTCGACGGCTTGTTCGCGGATGCTGCTCTTGATGCGAGCGGCGCGGCCGGCGAGGAGGAGGCTGGTGGCGAGGCGCTTGACGTCCCACTCGAAGGGGCCCTGGATGGTCTCGTCGAAGTCGTTGATGTCGAAGACGAGACGGCCGTCGAGCGCGGCGTAGGCACCGAGGTTGAGGACGTGGGCGTCGCCGCAGAGCTGGGTGGTGATGCCGGTGTTGGGATGGCAGGCGAGATCGGCGGCCATGATGGGCACGGCGCCGCGGAAGAATCCGAAGGGCGAGGCGGCCATGCGTTCGCGCTTGATCTTGATGAGGCGCGGCAGGCGGCCGTGTTCGGCTTCCTTGAGCAGGTGGAGCGGGTCTTGCGGGCAGGCTTTGTGGTGAAATTCGCCGTTGGCGCTGCGAGAAACCTGCTTGCGGGCGCGGACGCCGAGGGCGTGGCGCTCGGCGTAGCTGAGAGGGGTGGACATGATGGGCCGGTCTCCGAAATGCGGACGGGACGTGCAAAGCCCGGCCGCTTGCCCGATGATAGTGGATGGAGCATATGAATGGGCGCAGCAGAGGATTTGAAGGTTATCGACGAGCAGGAGAAGCTGCTACGGTTTACGGGCTTTGATGCGGGCACTGCCTGGCAGCTTGGCGGCTTGATGCGACAAAGGCTGATCGACGCTGGAGCCGGTGGGACGATCGAGATCGAAGTCGCGGGACAGGTGTTGTTTGCCTGCGCGACCACAGGGGCGACACCGGGGCAGGCTGACTGGATTCGGCGGAAGCGCAATACGGTGCGGCGGTTTGCGCGGAGTTCGTATGCGGTGGGGCGCATCCTGGAGCGCGATGGCGAGACGATGGAGGCCAGGCACGGGCTGACGTTGGCTGATTATGCGGCGCATGGGGGAGGGTTTCCGATCTTTGTGAGTGGCGTTGGGATGATTGGGACTGCGATTGTCTCTGGGCTGCCGCAACGGGCGGATCATGCGCTGGTGGTGGGTGCGATCGCCGAATTGCTCGGCTGTGCCGTGCCGGAGTTGGGCTGAGCATGGCTACTCTTCGAGTGAACCGTCGTGCAGCGGATCGGATTCGTGCGGGGCACCTGTGGGTGTACCGCAGCGATGTTGAGGGCGACGTGCAGGCGGAGGCCGGATCGCTGGTTACGCTGACCGATAGCCGTGGGCCGTTAGGTTCGGCGATATATTCGAGTGCGTCGCAGATTGCGGCGCGGCTGGTCTCGCGGACGCCGGAGTTGAGCCGCGAGCAGTATCTGGAGGATGTTCGGGCGCGGATTGGCGCGGCGCTCCAACTGCGTCGAGAGCTCGCGCCCGCTGATGCGGACAACAATGCGCACCGGTTGATCTTTTCCGAGGCCGATAACCTGCCCGGGATTCTTGCCGACCGGTACAACGACCTGGTTCTGCTGCAACTGCTGACACAAGGCACCGCACAGGATGATGTGCGGCAGGTAGTGGTGGAGGCGCTGCGCGATGGGCTGGCGGCGAACAAAGAGCCGCTGACGATCTGGGAGCGGCCTGATCCGCGGATTCGCGATCTGGAGCAGCTTGCAGCGCCTGCGCCTGGGCCGCTGTTTACGACCCATGATTCGGTTGCGCCGGATGGGCTTTCGTTTCGCAGCGTAGCGGATGAAACGGCATCGCAACGGCTGCTCGCGCCTGTGACGACTACGTTTGCGTTGAATGGATTGCGCTTCAGCTATGACGCGAGCGCGGGGCAGAAGACGGGTGCGTTTCTCGACCAGCGGCTGAACTATGCTGCGGCAGCGGCGCAGGTGAGGGCTTCGGGACGGACGAAGCGGGCGCTGGATGTCTGCACGTATCAGGGTGGGTTTGCGCTGCACCTGGCGCAGGTTTGCGAGGTTGTTACGGGGGTGGACGCGAGCCGGGCCGCGCTGGAGGCGGCGGACCATAATCTGACTCTGAATCCGGAGCTGCTCGCGGCTACGGACTGGATTGAGGCGGATGCGTTTGAGTTGATGCGGGCCTATGACACGCAGGGCGAGAGATTCGATGCCATCGTGCTCGATCCGCCGGCGTTTGCCAAGAGCAAACGGGCGGCGGAGGGTGCTCTGCGGGGATATAAGGAGCTTAACCTGCGCGCGATGCGGATGCTGAACGCGGGTGGGACGCTGGTTACGAACTCCTGCTCGCACCATGTTTCGCTTCAGGACTTTACGGAGATCGTGGCATCGGCCGCGGTCGATGCAGGCAGGCGGGTGCAGTTGCTGGAGACTCGTGCCGCGGCACCGGATCATCCTGAGGTGCTGACGCTGGCGGAGACGCGGTATCTGAAGTGCCTGATCTGCCGGGTGGACTGACGGCGGCTACATGTGCAGCGCGCGATTGAGGAACTTGATGGCCTGCGCAGCTACCTGCGCGTGGATTGCGTCGCGGTCCACTTCGTCGGTGCAGTAGACCGCGAGTTTTTGTTTGCCCTCTGCGGTGCAGGTATCGAGGAAGGTATAGTGCGTGACCTTGGGCAGAACGGTGTCGCGTGCTCCGTGGATATACGCACGGATGTAGTCAGCGTTCTCGCGGGGCGGAGCGATTCGGTCGGCTGAGCCGACGGCCATCTCAACCGGAAGCTTGATCGCATGCAGGCTGTCTTCGGTGAAGGTAAAGCCGAGGGCCGGAGCGATGGCAAAGACTGCCTTGATGCGGGAATCGGCGTAAGACTCGCCGGAGCGCGCTAGGGACTCTCCGCTGGTCTTGTGGACGGCCTTGAGGAGATCGTCAATGCTGCCCATCGAGCGCATCTCCGGAACATGGCAGATGGTGGTGTCTACGTCGGGGCGTGGCATGTCGCTTTTTGTGCTGCAGAGGTCATAGAACTCGCTGATGTCGGTCTGTGCACCTACGAGTTCGAGTGCCGTGAAGCCGCCGATGGAGAAGCCAGCGGCGGCGATGCGTGAGTCGTCGATATGGGGTGCGAGCTCTTTATCGGCGAGCATGCCGTCGAGTACCTGGCTGAGATCGGTGGCGCGCTCCCACCAGAGCGCGAAGCCCTCGGGGGTGTAGGGCTCATTCGAGTTGTTGCCGGGATGATCAACGGCGACGGCGATGTATCCGGCCTTTGCCAGCGCGGTTCCAAGCCATGCCATCTGCTCTGCGGAGCCGCCTGTGCCGTGCGAGAGAAGCACCAGCGGATAGGGACTCAGCGAGGGCGCGAAGGCGGCGTGCGGCGAGGCCATGCCGGCTTCAAAGAGCGGTGCATCCGGCGGGCCGATGGTCTGCCTTACTTCCACCGCGGTATCGACGGCGGGATACCAGATGGTGCAGCGAAGATCTTTCTCCTGCGCGCCACGCCAGTTGCGCGGGGCCGTGGGGTGGAAGACTCTTGTTGCCAGGCCAACGTGATTGGTGGGTTGCGGCTTCGGGGCGGCAGCGTTGGCTGTGCAGCTCGCTACCGACAAAATCAACACCGCTGCAACGCCGAGTCTCCGCATACCTTCAGCCTAACCCTTATCCACGCTCTGCCGCAGCGCGTTCATCTGGTGGATGTACAGCTTCGAGTTGAACTTCTTGCCAGTGCTCGCGCCGGACATGTAACGGCGTTTGCCGAAGATGGGGCGGTCGAACCAGGCGCGGTCGAACTTGCCGAGCATCGCCCAGGCGATGCCGGCGTAACCGTTGGGGTCGCGGCCGTCGAGAAAATACTTGTCGTTCAGGTAGATGGCGACCTTCATGGCGATGCGCACGTTTGGGGTCCACTCGAGAATTTTCTTGGCCCAGTACATGCGCAGGTAGTTGTGCATCCAGCCGTAGTGGATCATCTGCAACTGTGCGGCGTTCCATAGCTCGTCGTGAGTCTGCGCGTTCTCGAGCACAGGCAGTTTGTAGAGCACCTCGCGCTGGTCTCGATCGTGCTCCTCGATGGTCTGCCGCGCCCAATTGTCGGCACAGGCGGGTGAGTCGTAGTCGGGTTGATAGCGCACGAAGTTTACGGCGAGTTCGCGCCATGCGATCAGCTCGTTGAAGTAGCTGTCGCGTGCGGGCTGGAGTGCTAGATGTTTTTTTGCGACGGCATCGACGGCGAGAGCGATGGTCTGCGGACCGATATGGCCGAAGTGGAGATATGGGCTCATCTTGCTGGAGCCATCAATCTCAGGATGATTACGGTCGTGGTCGTAGGTCTGCAGCATCTCGTCGCAGAACTTCTGTAGGCGCTTCACTGCCGCGTGATGGCCGCCCTGCCAGGCTTCTACGGGCTTTACGGTTCGGTCGAAGTCCTGCCAGCCGAGGGTGATATCAGCGTGGACATCGTCGGCGAGCAGGCCACGAGGGCGCTTCCATGCGGTGAGAGCATGAGGGTTGGCATACGGCTGCAAGAACTCCGGAAGAGCGCGGTAGAGCCGTGGCCGTGCGACGCCCGCGCTGAACTGCGCTTTCTCCAGCAGCCGTGAGGGCACGATGACGTCCGCGTCGATGGTCCAGAACGGGATGCGCAGAGACTCCGCCAGTTGCGCGCGCCGCTGTTCAGGGACGCGCATGGGATTCTCGTCGCCGAGCACCATCGCGGCTTCGACGTCGGCGAAAAAGCGTTCGTGGTCTTCGTGTGGAGCCCGGCGCATGACGAAGCCGACGCCGCGCTCGGCGCAGTCTTCTTCGATATCCGGGAGGCCTTGGTTAAGGAAGGCGTAGTGCCGCAGGTTCGCGTGGGGGAAGTTGCTGATGGCGGCGAAGTACGCCACGCAAGGGAGGCCGAGTGCGTTGGCGATGGCGATGGCTTTATCGAGGGCGTGGTTGTCGCGGCCACGCTGCGCGCGCTGCATCCAGTAGACGATGCACTTGCCTTCGCGAGCGGGAGTGCCGCCGCGGCGGATGGTTACTCGAGGATCGTCTGCGAGTTTGCGCAGCGCCTCCGGGATGCTGGCATCGCGCGCGTAATCCTCCGCGAGTTGCGTGTAGGCTGCGTCTTTTTGCTGTACTTCAGATTGCACCGCGATCTTAACCCTCCTCTCTAAGCTATCCTCAGCGCGACGTTGGATATCATGGGTTCTACGAAACGATTGAAATTGCCATGTCTAATGATCCTGTGAAGTCTGATGCATCTCCGCTTGAGCCTGTGAGCGAAGCGGTAACTCTGCGGCCGGCGACGCCGGCCGATACCGCTGCGTTGGCGCTGGTTGGAGCGGCTACCTTTCTTGAAGCGTTTACCTGGATGCTGCCCGGAGCGGACATCATCGCCCACTGCGCGAAGAACCACACGTCGGAGGCCTATGCCGCCTACCTTGCGCTGCCTACGACGCGCATTACGCTGGCGGTGGCCGGTCTCGACGCGCCGGTAGGCTATGCGATGCTGACCGCGCCTGACCTTCCCACAATTGAGACCACTGCTGCCGATGTCGAGCTGAAGCGTATCTATCTATTCTCGCGGTTTCGGTCGTCGAAGACAGAGGTAATAGGGCATCCCGGCGTACGAGCGGCGCAGGCGCTGATGGATGCCGCCGTAGCGGATGCTCGGTCGATGGGCTGCAAGAGGCTGTTGCTTGGTACTCATGGGGATAATGAGCGGGCGATTGGGTTCTATCACCGGAACGGGTTTGTGGTGGTTGGGACGCGGGTGTTCAAGGTCGGGGTGCAGGAGTGCTCGGACTTGATCTTCGCCAAGCCCTTGGATACGCCGCAATCATGAAGCTGACCCCGCCGACAGGCCGCGGAAGAGCTTCCGCTGGCAATGCCTTGGCTCGGACCACGGCACCCGGGTTTCGCAATCCGAACGGGCAGGTCGTGATCGCGGCTACGGGAGCGCGTTCGGCGAACCGCGACAGCCAGACGATCTACCACCTTCGATGCTCTAAGTGCACGTATGACTACGGTTGCAACGGGATGGACATCAAGGGACGATGCTGCCCGAAGTGCCAGGACGGCGTGGAGGGCGAGCCGCTGCGCGAAGCGGCGCCGATGTTTGATTTTTCGGGTTCCTCATTGATTTGAGGGCTTGGAGCGGTTTCAATCCACAATTCCGACCATAATTATAATTGAACCGACTATAATTATGATTGAAACGGGAGGTGAGATGGCTACCTGGCAGCTACAAAACGCCAAGACGCACTTGAGCGAGGTTATTGAGGACGCTCACACGAAGGGTCCCCAGATCATTACGCGGCATGGGGCGGAGCGGGCGGTTGTAATTTCGATTGAAGAATACGGCAAACTCACCCGCTCCAAGCCGAACTTGCGGGATTTCTTGTTGAATGGCCCGAAGTTCGACGACGAGGACATGCTCGACATCACACGCGACCGGGATACAGGTCGTGAGATCGACCTGTGACTCGATATCTTCTCGACACGAACGTCGTCTCCGAGACGCGCCGAAAGCGGCAGGACAATCGGGTCGCTTCCTTTTTCGCATCGATCCAGCCCGCTGAGTTGTACATCAGCGTTCTGACCTTTGGGGAGTTGCGAAAGGGAGCCGCTCTCAAAGAGCGTTCCGACGCCGCAATCGCCAGTATCTATACAAACTGGATCGATGGATTGGAACTGGTCTATGACACCCATATTCTAGACATTGACGGCAAGATTGCGAAGCTATGGGGGAAGCTTTCCGCAGACCGTTCGCGACCTGTAGTGGACACACTTTTGGCGGCGACCGCAATCGTCCACAATTTGACGCTGGTGACCCGCAACACAGCCGATATGAGCGGTTTGCCCGTCAACTTGCTCAATCCATGGCTGTTCTAGTGCTGTATCGAAATTTGAACAGCCCAAATCTTGTCAAGCCCCCAAACCTCCTAAACCATAGAAAGCAAACGAAATAGACGTGGCGTACTTACCCCACCCAATTCGCTACAATTAAGACATACGCCTTACTTTGCGAACCTTTGTGCTCTTTGCGTGAAAGCTTTTCGCCAGTTGAGCCACTACACTCCCCTTTAGAATGAAACACTTGGAACTAACCCCTTTAGAAGAACATAGTTACGAGACATCGCTGTCCCAGAGGCAACTATCCCCTCTACCCAAGTAAGCCCTTTTCTCAATTTGGCTTCTGGTTTTCTGGCAGGTTTGCAAGAAGGTCGGAGAAGGCAGCATTTAGAGCAGCATCAGAAATGGCCAGCCGCATCTCAGCGTAGCGCTGCTGGGCCGTCTTCCGCCGTTCAGGATCGGCTATAGCCGCATCAACTCGCTGTTTCAGGTCTGGAAGATTGATGGATCGGCTATCAAGAATAGCCTCATAGTAAACATCGTTCTCGATGGACTGGTTTTCGATTTCGGTACAAATTTGGTGCAGGGTTTGTTTGAGTTTCTCAATCTCTGTCATCGGGACATCATACGGAGGAAAACCCCATGAATGACACGAAAGAAGATGAGTTCCCCTCTAAGCAAGTAGGGGAGGGAAACCGCGCTGCGGTAAAAACCCTCATCTGGGATGGGCTGGATGATGTTGGGCGGGAGATTGTCCGTAACTTTATTGCTGGTCGTCCGTATCGGGAGCCATCAGCCATTCAATCTGAGATAGCGGCACAAAAATCCAAGTAGTTTGGCCTGCGATGAGCGGAAACGGGAGCGGTTTTCCTTCCCCGATGAATTCTTGCCCGAGGCTGCTGTTCTTGAACCAGATGCCTGTATCGTTTGAACCCATCAGGGTAACCGGGACAGGCTGAGGGTGATTCGTTCCGGCGAACTTTACAAGCACGGTTTTGAACCGCATTTTGCTGATCTTGAGTTCTGAAATCTTCATTGCGCTATCCTAGCCTCATGGCGAAGCTCGACACAACGCGCGTCCCGGACGGGACAGAGCAAGATTTCCGCGACCTGCTGGACTTGGCTTGCACCACTATCGTCCAGCCGTCAAAGCCCGGGCCTCGCGCATTGAAGGGCAAACCATCGTCGGTGTTCGCTCCAAAAGTTGGGTGAACATCGGCCGCATGACCTTGCGGCGGTTGTACCGAAACGCGTATTCGTTGAGGTAGGACTGTAGGTATTGCGGCCCGACCTGATAGTAAACGCCCTGAATCCCTCGTTTGACGAGACTCCAAAACCCTTCGATTGAGTTAGTGTGGGCGAAGTCGTCCACGTAGACGCCGGCAGAGTGGTTCACGGTCTTGTGCTTGTGATCCATCCCCATCCAGCGGAGCCCGTCGTAGGATGAATGGCCATCGGTGTAGATCATGGCTTTGCGATGAACGCTTTCGGCCACAACGGGCAGGATTGAGTCTTTGGTGGCGTTGGGCATGACTTTGGCGATGACGCGGCCTTTGCGTTCCACGATGCCGAGGACGGTGGTTTTCTGGCCCTTGCCGCGCAAGTGACTGTGCTTGTTGGCATCGGAGCCGCCGAAATACCCTTCGTCCATCTCCACCGGCCCTATGAGCTTTAGCTTCTCGGCCATCAGCACCCGAATCTGTTTCATCATGCGCCAAGCTGTCTTGTACGTGACGCCCGTTTCTCGCTGGATCTGCTTGGCCGAAACCCCAACTCGTGTCGTGCTCATCAGTTTGATGACGTAGAACCACGTCGTTAGGGGCGTGGTGGACTTGTGGAAGATGGTTCCGGCCAGCGGGAAGATGTGCGAGCCGCAGACCGGGCAAGCGTAGCAGGTTCGGCCCGTCACCCTGTAGTGCTTCCGCTCAACCCCACACTCGGCGCACAGCGCGACTCCACCCGGCCAGCGTTTCTGCATCATGTATTCGAGGCAGGCGCTATCGTCGGGAAATTCAGTCTGGAATTGCTTGGTGGTGTACTTTTGCTGGGGAGGGATAGTCTGTCTACGGTTCATCGGGTCTTACCTTTCCCTACTTGATACTGGGGGTTTCCATGCTGACCGCGTGGCAGTTTGAAT
>Ga0302302_1002048_pt1 | contig 11952 bp, 9 predicted proteins | sample III_Palsa_E1_3_FD_198766 | JGI IMG/M metagenome (GOLD analysis project Ga0302302, IMG submission 198766) | Peat permafrost microbial communities from Stordalen Mire near Abisko, Sweden - III_Palsa_E1_3 | ecosystem: Environmental > Terrestrial > Soil > Palsa > Peat permafrost | place: Sweden...
TTTCGGCGAGGGCTTTGGCGCCGCGCAACTGCATGAACTTGAGCGCGGCGAGGGAGTCTTCGTTGGAAAGATGCACGATGTAGACCGAGCATCCGGCCATGTCGGCGAGGGCGATGCTGCGGTGGGTTGCTTCGGCTTCGGCCTTCGGGCTGCGCGAGAGGGCGTGGTAGTGGGGCTCGGTGTGGCCGGCGGCTATGGTTTGGGCGACGACGACGTCGATGGCGCTGCCGTTTTCGGCGTGGATGCAACAGAGCGCGTTGAGGGATGCGGCTTTCTGCATGACCTGGAACATAAGGCCGTCGTCGATCATGAGGACGCCAGGGTAGGCCATGAAGAGCTTGAAGCTGGTGATGCCGAAGGCGACCATGTCTTCGAGTTCGGCCAGGCCGGCGGCGGTGCTGCCGGTCTTGTTAGGGTCGAGATCAGTGACGGCCATGTGGAGCGAGAAGTCGATGCAGGCTTTGTTGTCGGATTTGGCGAGCCAGGTGGTGAGGGCTTCGGCCATGGTGTGACCCTGGGACTGGAGCGCGAAGTCGATGACGGTGGTGGTGCCTCCGACGGCTGCTGCCTGTGTGCCGGTGGTGTAGTCGTCGGCGGAGGTGGTGCCACCGAAGGGCATGTCGAGATGCGTGTGGACGTCGATGCCGCCGGGCATGACGAGGAGGTTGGTGGCGTCGACGACGGTGTGGTTGGCCGGGTCGATGCTGGGCGCGATTTAGGACGTCGAGTTTGCTTGAGCCTTCGGCGGTGACTACGGTGCCGTTTTTGATCAGGGTTCCCATGGTGTCTCTCGTGTTCTATACGGTGGCTTTGTGCGCGATGCGTTTTTGAATAAAACGAATAATAAAGAAATAGAAAGCGGTGTTAACTGTCAGATACAGGAGTTCTAAGATAATTTTCGCGGCACCATCCTCGGAACCCGTCTGACTAATCATCAGATATACCAATCCGCCGGGAGAACCGAGCAATGTAAAAGTAAGACTAAAGTGCAAATATCCCCATCCGCATAAACAGGAAAATCCAATTGCGATAAGGAGCGCAATGATTTTCGATAAAAGAAAGCTTCTGTTATCGCGGTCCATAAGGAATTGCACCTCAGCGGCTAGCTATGCTCCTTCAAAAGCGATGCTACTGGTGATTCGGGTTGCCGTGGTTTGCGTCCGAGACGCCCGTGGGGACGACTCCTGCGGCTACGCGTTCGGCCCAGGTTTGTGCGGGGATGGTTGGGTCGTCGCGGCGTTCCATGGTGATGCAGTCGGGGACGGGGCAGACGAGGGAGCAGAGGTTGCAGCCGACGCACTCGTCTTCGTCGACGCGAGGGATGCGGTTGATGGGGGTGGCGTAGGGGCCGAGTTCGCCGAGGTTGTCGAGGTCGAGCTTGGGGATTGGGGTGGTGGAGATGGCTTTGATGGATTGCGCGAAGCGTTGGTCGGGCGTGGGCATGTTGTGCGGGTTGGCTTGATGCATCGCGTAGCGGGGGTCGGTGCCGGCGAAGGTGATTGCGGTGCCTTCGGTGCGGTCCATGTGGATGCACTGGTGGGCGCCGTCCCAGCAAGCGGTGTAGCAGAGCTGGCAGCCGATGCACTTGTCGGCGTGGATTTCGGCGACGACGCGGTAGTTGAGGTTGAGGTTCTTCCACTCGCGAACATTAGGTAGCGAGAGGCCGCGGAAGTCGTCGATGGTTTCGTAGCCTTTTTTGCGCATCCACGAGAGAAGGCCGTCGCCCATGTCTTCGACGATGCGGTAGCCGTAGTGCATGGCCGCGGTGCAGACCTGCACGGTGCCGGAGCCGAGGAGAATGAACTCGGCCGCGTCCTGCCAGGTGCCGATGCCGCCGATGCCGGACATGGGGATAGGGTCGCCGTCGATGTAGTCGGAGTTGACCTGCTGGACCATGTTGAGCGCGATGGGTTTGACCGCTGGGCCGCAGTAGCCGCCGTGGGAGCTTTTGCCATCGACCATCGGGTTCGGTTGCAGCGTGTCGAGGTTAATGCCGGTGATGGAGTTGATGGTGTTGATGGCGGAGACCGCGTCGGCCTTGGCGCGCTTGGCGGCGCGGGCGGGGATGCGGATGTCCGAGATGTTGGGCGTTAGCTTGACGATGACCGGGGTGCGGGCTTTTTCTTTGACCCATTCGGTGATTTGCTGGCAGTATTCGGGGACCTGACCGACCGCCGAGCCCATGCCGCGTTCGGACATGCCGTGTGGGCAGCCGAAGTTGAGTTCGAGGCCGTCGGCTCCGGCGTCTTCGGCGCGGGCGACCATGTCGTGCCAGGACTCGCGATTGCTCTCAACCATGAGTGAGGCGATGACTACGTGTTTGGGATAGCGGCGTTTTACTTCGGCGATCTCGTCGAGATTGGTTTGTGTGGGACGGTCGGAGATGAGCTCGATGTTGTTGAAGCCCATCATCTTCACGCCGTTGTAATCGATCGACGAGTAGCGCGAACTGACATTGGTGATGGGTGCGCCGATGGTCTTCCAGACGGCGCCGCCCCAGCCGGCGTCGAAGGCGCGCATGATCTGCTCGCCGCAGTTGGTGGGCGGCGCGGAAGCCAGCCAGAAGGGATTGAGGCACTTGATGCCGGCGAAGGTGGTTTCTAGTGTCGGCATTATTTTTGTTCTCCTGAGGCGCTGACGGTTGTGGAAGCCCGGGTCCGAGAATCCGGACCCGGGGCACCCGCGCTTGTGGTCAGTGATGCGGCGATGCCGATGCCGGCGCGTTTGCCATCGGCGACAGCGTCTACGACTTCACGACCGCCGTTGGTGCAGTCGCCGCCGGCGAAGTACCTGGGGTTGGACGTTTGTCCGGTGGCGCGGTCGATGAGTATGCGGCCGCGCTCTAGCTTTACTTTGTCTCCGGAGAGGAACTCGGTGTGCGTGGCTTGGCCGATGGCGAGGACGATGAGGTCGACGGGGAGGGTGAACTCGCTTCCCTTCACCGGGACGAGCGAGCCGTCGGCGGTGGTTTCGAGTTTGGCTAGTTCGAGGGCTTCGAGTTTGCCGGAACCTTTGAGGCTGGTGGTGACTGTGTGCCAGAGGAATTGCACGCCTTCCTGCTTGGCGTGGTCGTACTCGAAGCTGAAGGCGGACATCTGCTCAGGGCCACGGCGGTAGACCATCGTAACTTCTGTTGCGCCGAGTCGGACGGCGGCGTTGGCGGCGTCGATGGCTGTGTTGCCAGCGCCGATGACCGCGACCTTTGCGGGTGCGGTGGTGATGGCGCCACTCTTGTAGCCGGCGATGTAGTCGAGCGCGTTGGTGACCCCGGGCATGTCTTCGCCGGTGAGACCGAGCTTGTGGATGGCGCCGAGGCCCATGCCGAGGAAGACGGCGTCGTAGCTGGATTCGAGCTCAGCGAGTTTGACGGCGTCGACGGTGGTGTTGAAGTGGAACTCGACGCCTAGCTGCGAGAGGAGATCGATTTCGCGCAAGGATTCGGCTAGCGGAAGTTTGTACTCGGCGATGCCATAGGTGTTGAGTCCGCCGGGGAGTGGGCGGGCGTCGTAGATGTCGGCTGCAATGCCGCGGCGGCGGAGTTCGGCGGCACAGGCGAGCGATGCGGGGCCACCGCCGATGAGGGCAACGCGCTTGCCGGTATCAGGACCGGGATTAAATGGAAGAGGTGCACCGCTTTCGTGGAGAGCATCCATGGCGAAGCGCTGCAGGCGGCCAATTTCAATCGGCTGCTTGTTGTAGCGGTGCATGACGCAGGCACCTTCGCAAAGGACGTCTACGGGGCAGGCGCGGGAGCAGGATGCACCGAGGATGTTGGCGTCGAGGATGGTTTTGGCGGAGCCTTCGAGATTGCCGGTGGCGATCTTCTTGATGAACTTCGGCACGTCGATGTGCGTGGGACAGGCGGACATGCAGGGGGCGTCAAAGCAATAGAGACAGCGGTGGGCTTCGGCTACGGCCGCGGTTTTTTCAAACGCCGGATGGAGGTCCGGAAAGCGCGCGGAGACTTCGCCCGGAGTGGGAGACTGCGCGTAGAAGCTAGTGGGTTCACTCATCTTGCTGCTTGAATCTCCTTCTTTGCTGGCTGTGGGATAGTGAAAATGAAAATGCGAAGCCCACAGGCCACTTGAAGCTTTGTATGCCTGGTCGAATTGAGAAATAGCTTTATAGAAGAGACGATTATGCACCATTTCCGGCGCGAAGGCGAGCGTAGCGGGTACCGGGATGGGTACGGGAGCGAGATGTGGATCAGATTTGTACTTCACGATAGAAGGCCTTCACGCGAACCGCTTTTTGCTCCGCGTTGAGCTCGACGACATCGAGGACACGATTGCCATTCTCGCGTTGATAAAGAACGGCATACCCGCTGGGCGCGGAGAAGACATCTTCCAGCGTGAATTTGAGTTCGGGAGCGAGCTGGAGGCCGAGACGGAAGTGAGCGCGGAGCTCTGCGATGCCGCGAAGAGTGCCGTTTGGTTTCTGCCAGCGGCGAACGACGGTGTTGGCTTCGAACTCGATGTCGTTGGAGTAATGCTCCATGATGCGGTCCAGGTCGTGTTCGTTCCAGGCGGCGATCCAATGCTCGGCGAGAGATCGTAGTTCGGCGTTTGTGAGGGACATGCGCATTTCCGGTGAAGGCTCGTGCTAATGGCTTTGGATCCAGACCATTGTGCGTTCGGCAAGTGAGTTTAATGCGACTACGGCCTGCTCAATGTGGTTGCGGTCGGTGTCTTCTAACTTATTGTGGCTCAGGCCATTGATGGACTGGACGAACATCATGACGGTAGGAATGCCAACGCGGGCGACCTCGGCGGCATCATGGAGTGGGCCTGACGGGAGATGGTGCGACGTTCTGGTGGCATCGCGGACGGCTTCATCGCAGATGGCGATGAGGTCGGGGTGGAACGGAATGGGTTCGATGGACCAAATTTCGGACCACTCGACGGTGCAACCTTCTTCAGCGGCGAAGCGCTCGCTGGCGGATTTGGCATCGGCGAGCATCTGCGCGAGAACGCCGGCGTCGAGATCACGCATGTCGAGTGTGGCTTCGCAACGACCGACTACCGCAGTGACAATCCCGGGAAAGGTTTTGACGCTGCCCATTGTGGCGACAGACTGCGGATGTTTGCGGGCGATGGGACGGATTTCGAGCGCGAGTTTGGCACATGCGGCGAGCGCATCGCGGCGAACTTCCATCGGGGTCGAGCCGGAGTGAGCTTCCTGGCCTCGGAAGGTAATAGCCCAACGCTCAACACCCTTGGTTCCCTGCACTACTCCGAGAGGTAGACCGAGTTTTTCGAGGATTGGGCCCTGCTCGATGTGGAGTTCGAGATAGGCCTTAATGTTCTGTTGCTCGATGGTGGCATCGCCAATGCTTTCGACGGCGTAGCCGCAGTTTTTGAGAGCGGCTTCAAGGGTGAGGCCGTCGCGATCAGTGCGGAGGCGGTCGGCTTCGATGCTGTGGGTTCCGGCGAAGGCAGAGGAGCCGAAGAGGCTGCGGCCGAAGCGGGCGCCTTCTTCGTCGGCCCAGTCAACGAGCTTGATGGTCACCGGTGGGCGACCGCTGTAGCTCCTGGAGATGCTGGTGAGGACTTCGAGGCCGGCGAGGACACCTAAGCAGCCGTCGAGCCAGCCGCCGTTAGGGACGGAATCGAGATGGCTGCCGAGGACCAGGGCTTTCTCGCTGGCGCCGGGGAGCGTGACCCAGTGATTGCCCGCAGCATCGTAGTGGTGCTCGACGGGTAGGACGGCGAGCTTTTCTTCAAACCAGGCGCGGGCTTTGAGCCATGTGGGCGACCAGGCCAGGCGCTGGGCTCCGTCGTCGTCAGCGGTGAGGGCGCGAAGTTCGTCGAGGTGCTGGAGAACAGTCTTGGGATTGATCATGAGGAGTTGATTTTAGCTGGATGGGAGTGTTGGCGTCCCCGACAGGATTCGAACCTATGTTTCTGCGTTGAGAACGCAGCGTCCTGGGCCACTGGACGACGGGGACTTGGAGACCATACGCGTTCGAGCGGCGCAGGACCCTCTATAAAGCGTACCGCAGAGGTGGAAACACTATGTTTGCGAAGCTCAGCAGGCAAGTGTTCCGATGCGGTGCGCGTTGGCCATGGCTGTGAAAGTAATGGTTGTGGAGGCGATTGACGGCAGCACACTGGAGTCGACGATGTGGATGCGGCTGAGGCCCGCCGGGCGACCGAGAGTGTCGGTTTCAAGACCGGAGGGGTTTGCTGACATAGGAAAGCTGCCGCCAGTGTGGAAGCCTCGGCCTGGATCGCCGGGCTGCATGAGAGGAGTGAGTGGAACCATGCCGGTGAGGCCGCGGATGCGGGCGAGCTTGCGGGTGAGTTTCTTCAGCATGTTCGTCGTGTGAGTCCGATGCTCGCTGGAGAGATGCAGCGCGTCGCCAGTGGCCGTGCGTTCAAGGCGTCCTTCGATGGAGCGAGAGTCGTCGGAGTGGAGATAGCCTTGAAAGAGGAACAGACGCGAGAGGAATGCTTTGGATGGAAAGATCTTTTGAGCCGGGCCCAGCTTTTGCGCGATGGGGGCTTCGAAGAGATCGTTGTAGGTGTAGGTCTGTAGATGGATGCTGTTGGAGCTGAGCGATTCGTCCATGATTTCGACGAAGAGTTGGGCGAGCGTGTGCAGATTGCCGCGCTCAAAACCGGAGACACCGCGCAGGCGCAGCATCGGCAAGAGGAAGTACTGCGAGTCGGCGAAGGTCACCGTTGTGTCGTAAAGCCCAAGCGAGCGGAGCATGATGGCCGTTGTAGCCAACGTGCCCGCAGCCATAAAGGCTCGGTCTGCGATGAGGGTTTCGGGGACGCCTTGCGGATTGAGTGTATGTACGCGAACTTCGCCGCCGGTTTCTTCCACGCGCTGAACGATGAAGCCGGGGGCATAGCGGAAGTTGGGGTTGGCCAGAAGTGTGTCCAGCGTTTGCGCGGTGGAGTAAAGCAGACCGTATGGACAGCCGTACATGCAGAGGCCGCAGCGGACGCAGGGGCCGGGTGCGTCGATGCCGGTGACGTTGACGGCCAGGCGCGAGCGGCCGAAGGTGATTCCCTGCTTGTCCAGGGCTTGCTTGTGCGATTGCAGGTCGCCGAGCAGCGCGGAAGCCTGCGGGCTCAGCGGCATGGGCTCGGTGACTTTGAAGGTGGGCAGGATTTCTTCCAGAGCGTCGTGACCCTGCGCGACGGGCATGAAGTCGAGCACAGCACGGTAGTGCGGGGTGAGGTCGTTCGCAGTAACCGGCCAGTTTGTGATGTCGTGCTGGCGGAAAGGCAGGATCGATGTGCCCCAGACGGTGCTGAAACCACCCTTGCCGAGTGAGAATTTCGTGTTGACGCCTTCGCCATCAACGGTTGGGGCGCCGGGAAGAATACGGAATGGGTAGTCGGAGCCGAAGGTGAGCTTCAGCGGAATGCCTTCGGCGGTGGGCTGCATGCCCTCGCGCATCCAGTTAGTGGCTGCGCCCTTCCAGGTTGCGGGTGGCGTGGCGCTGAGAGCGGCGACCTTTTCGGCCCTGGCAGGTTCGAGGGTGTTGCCGCCGTCGATCAGAAGCACCTGATGGCCCTGAGCTAACAATGCTATAGCGCATGAGATTCCGGCAGGGCCGGAGCCTATGACGATGTAAGGTTGGCCCATGTGTTTAGTTTAGCCTCTGCGTGCATACCCCATCGGCGAGCCTGGTCCTTGCAGCCCGATGGGATTTATTTCACCCAGGCAGCCAGTTGCTCCGGTGTGACGATCTTGCCTTGAACCAAATTGTCCATCAAAGAGCGGGTGCGGATGGCTTCGTAAGGGGTGTCGATGCGCGCGGGAGTTTTCTGGCCGGCGAGATGTACGATGTAGCCGGGGCGATCGTCGAATTTGTCGCCGTCAGAGGCGGCTTGCTCTTCAGAACTCCACGACGCGGTCTTTGCCCAGATGAAGTTGGTACGCCATGAGTGATCGCCCATGACAACGAGCGTCGTATCATCCCAGGTTCCGTTGGCTTCAAGCAGCGAGCGTACATGGCCGAGAAAAATATCGGCTAACGCCAGATTATCGATGTAACCAGTCTTATCGGTCGAGAACTGACCGGTATGCCGGTTATAGAAACCCTGAGGGTGGGGTAAGTTCATGTGGAGATAAATGAAGTCGTCGGAAGGGTCGTTGAGGTACCCGTCAGCCGCGGCAACCAGTTGTTCATACAGAACGTGCTGATCGGTGTAACTGGGCTCAGGATGCTTGTGGATCAAGCGAAACTGGGCAGCGCGATCCAGAAGGGGCTGGGTAAAGAATTCCTTCAGGTTCCAGGCGATGCTCCTGGTGGAGTACATCCCAGCGACCAACGAGGCGTTAGCTGTCCAATAGCAGTGGTCGAGAACTTCAGGGAAGATACGGCAGTACGGTATCCACCATCCGGCCACGGAGGGACTATAACCCGCGTTTAAAACATCCTGAAAAACGGTCTGATGGGGATCGATTAGCTGCCACTGTTTGGTTTGAGAGTTGCGAAGATACAGAGGCAGTCCTGCGGCTGGAGCCTTGTTGTCATAACCGGAAATGCCACTGATAAGAGAAGGAACCACGTTTTCCGTTAGAGTGCCCTGGGGGCGCGCATCCGTGAAGACGCTTGAATCCTGAGCGAGGCGATCAAATGCCGGCAGCTCGAGACCAGGATAGCGGTGTTCGTAGACCTGGCGGTAGGAGAGTTCGTCAAGAAGCATCCAGATAACGCGAGGATGTTTGGGAGCCGAGGCTACGGCCGGTTGATGCAATGGGCGCGGCGCGTTGAGATTGCGTGCCTGCCATGTGTAAAGAGCGATCTTGACAAGAGTAAATGCACCGCTGAAGGCAACAAAGGCGAGGACGACTGCTGCGAAGCTCTTCGTGCGGCGCAGAGCCCCTGGAGCTCTGCGATGCAAAATCGGCAGAACGATGAGCGTTGCAAGAACTATAAGGAGAAATAAAAAGTTGACCCACCGAGGAAGTGGTGTGACTTCCTCCCACAGCTTATCCGTCGGCTTGAGGGTGTTCCATGCCTCGATCAACTCACGGACCAAAATCACAATCAAGATGCCCCAGACGTACGTGTCGAGGACGGGGTATTTGCGCCCTGCAGCCAGGAGCAGGGACCAAAAGAGCCACACCGCACAGAACCCGATGAAAAGCGGGATCATGACAGCGAGAAGCGAACCGGGGAGATGAAAAAAACCCTGGTGCAACGACGACGCCAGGGGCGCGAGCCAAACCATGAAAATAATTGTTGTTGCGCCAAGCGCCGTCACAGCTGGATTTTGAAGTGGCTTCACGTATTGCTCCTGACAGGCGAAGTGGCACAGCAAAACTGCGCTATAGTCTTTGCGAAGGATTGTTATTGCTGTTGGCCGGATCGATATAGTGCGGGTTGATCCAGAGTATATGTTAACGCCATACGACGGGCAAAACTCATGTTTGGAACTCCGACAAGAGTTTGCGCCTGAACACAAGCACCGGTGGCGCGGCGAACCGCACATCACAGACTCGTATTCAGATGCTCAGTTGAAGGGTCGAACTGGAAGATCGAATGCGATTTGTGGTGCGGGGTCCTGGTACACGAGGCTGATGACGCTGTCGGAACGGAAACCGAGTTTCAGCCCAAGGGTTTCCGCAGTTTTGAGAGCTGTGTAGATGACGCGCCAGGGGACGCTGACCAGCTTGACCGTCTTCCCTTCCTCGGTGGCCATGCGCAGGATCAGGTCACGCAGCAGCCATGGCTTCGGGTTGGCGATGGTGAGAACGCGGCCAGTGAATTCGCCTTTTGCAGCGCGAACGACAATGGCGGCGAGATCGTCTTCGTGGACGAGGTACTGCGGGTAGCGGCCGTCGCCGATGGTCGGGACGATGCCACCTTTGCTGACCTGCTGGCGGAGCGAACCGAACATGCCGCCGGGACGGTCGCCCCAGACGAGACCGGGACGGATGACGGTACCGCCGGAGGCGAGCACGATCTGCTCTACGGCGAGTTTGGATTTGCCGTACTCCGATCGCGCGCCGGTGAAGGCGGAGATGGTGGATACGAAGACGATCTGCTGCACGCCAGCAGCTTTTGCTGCTTCGATGAGCTTGCGGGAGCCTTCTACATTGCTCTGCCAGTTGTCGGCGGCTTTGGGATGGCCGAAATCCCATGCCGTATGGACCAAGACGGTCGCGCCGCGGGTTTGCAGCTCGGCGGCGATGGCGGCGGTGTCCGCGCTCGAGTTCATCTGCCAGCGGATTCCTTCAATACCGGCGCTGCGCCCCATCGGGATGACGTCGAACTCGGCGGCCAGAGCGGCGGCAATCCGGGAACCTACATAGCCGGTTGCTCCCGTCACCGCACAGACTGTTTTCATGAAGGTCTCCTCGTGGTTTGAACCGCTCCTGAAAGGCAAGAGGATGCGGATGTTGTGTTCGGCAAGTCTATCGCGCTGAGGCGGTAAATCCGGTATCTGATACCTACGGTTATACTTGTGAGATGCCGACACTGGATGTCACGATCCTGATGCCATGCCTTAACGAAGCCGAAACCCTTGCCGTCTGTGTGCGCAAGGCCAGAACTGCCATTGAGACGCTTGGGCGTCCTGGCGAAGTTTTGATTGCCGACAATGGCTCAACCGATGGCTCGCAGGCGATTGCCGTCGCCGAAGGCGCGAGGGTGATTCCTGTGCCGGTACGCGGCTACGGCGCCGCCCTGATTGCCGGCATCCAGGGCGCGGAAGGCAAGTACATCCTCATGGCCGATGCCGATGATTCGTATGATTTCGGGCATCTTCCGCGCTTTGTTGAGGCACTGGATTCGGGTAAAGAGCTGGTGATGGGCAACCGGTTCAAGGGCGGCATTATCAATGGCGCAATGCCGCCGCTGCATCGGTATCTCGGCAACCCAGTGCTTTCGTTTATTGGGCGGCTGTTCTTCAACGTGCCGATTGGCGATTTTCATTGCGGCATACGTGCGTTTCGTGCTGATTCGATGCGCGGACTGAATCTGCGAACGACTGGCATGGAGTTTGCAAGCGAAATGGTGGTGAAGTCGTCGCTACAAAAGCTGGCGATTGGTGAAGTGCCAACTACGCTTCAACCCGATGGCCGCACCCGCGCGCCGCATCTGCGGACATGGCGTGATGGCTGGCGGCATTTGCGGTTCCTGCTGATGTATAGCCCGCGCTGGCTGTTCTTTTATCCCGGAGTGTTTCTTACCCTCATTGGGCTGGCGCTGAGTTCGTGGTTGATTGGCGGGGAGCGGCATATCGGCCGCTTGAGTTTCGACGTGGATACACTGGCGTACGCGCTGGGCATTCTGCTGATCGGCGCCCAGATCACGGTTTTTGCTGTCAGTGCAAAGGTGTTTGGAACGCGCGAAGGCTTTCTTCCTGTGAATCCCACTTTCGAGAAAGTGCTGGATACGGTTTCGCTTGAGAATGGGCTGATTCTCGGAGTTTTGCTGCTGCTGGCGGGTCTTGGAACAGGTATTTATGCAGTAATGCAGTGGCATGCGGCGGGGTTTGGCGCTATCACGGCTACGCGGATGCTGAGGCTTACGCTGCCGTCGGCTTGCGCGCTGATGCTTGGGGTTGAGGCGATTTTCGCTAGCTTCTTTATTGGGCTGCTACAGATTCATCGGCGTTAGAGGCGGCCTGATGAGGCGGGCTTTCAGCCCTTGAACGCTTGGGGCGTTGTCCAGGCTGGGATGATGGCGCGCCGTTGGCGCTAAGACAAAGGCACAGAATCGCGAGATTCGTTCTAGCTGCCCGCGTTGATGCGCTTTCGCTGCACGCGGCTATTTGCTGTGAGCATTGAGCTGTTCGATGACGTGCTTTAGTTCATCGAGCTTCTGGCCTGCTTCTCCGAGTTTGCCCGCTGCGGTGAGGCGTTGGTAGTGTCGAAGTCTTTGCCGGCTTGCGCGATGAGGGAGTTGAGATCGGTGGCCGGCTGGGGCGCACCGGGCGTTGCAGCAACCGCTGCCGGTTGAGTTTCGGTGGAACTTAAAGA
>Ga0302302_1002050_pt1 | contig 11951 bp, 9 predicted proteins | sample III_Palsa_E1_3_FD_198766 | JGI IMG/M metagenome (GOLD analysis project Ga0302302, IMG submission 198766) | Peat permafrost microbial communities from Stordalen Mire near Abisko, Sweden - III_Palsa_E1_3 | ecosystem: Environmental > Terrestrial > Soil > Palsa > Peat permafrost | place: Sweden...
CTGCAGCACCAGATTGCGCCGCGTCAGCGCGCGGTCCGGCGCGCGGCGCGGATCGTAATAACTGGGCCCCTTCACCATGCCCACGAGCAGCGCGACCTCCTGCGGCCGCAGATCCTCCATGCGACGGCCGAAGTAGAACTCCGACGCCGCGGCGAAACCGCGGATGGCCTGGTCGCCCTGCTGCCCGAGGAACACATCGTTGACGTAGGCCTCGAGGATCCGCCCCTTGCTGTAGTGCGCCTCGAGCAGCATCGACATCAATGCTTCGTTGATCTTGCGGGTGAAGTTCTGGTCGCGGCTCAGGAACAAATTGCGCACCAGTTGTTGGGTCAGCGTGGAGCCGCCCTGCACGGTATGCCCGGCACGCATGTTGGCGAACGCGGCACGCAAGATCGCGCTGAAATCGATGCCGATGTGATGCTTGAAATCACGATCCTCGACTGCCTGCAGACCGCTCAAAAGCAGCGGCGGCACATCGGCCAGGTGCACGAAACTGCGTTCTTCCTGACTGGCGCCGTACAACGTGGCGATCCGCGCAGGATCCAGATGGGTCAGCGGGATGGCCTTGTCGCCGACCACATCCTGCACGGTCTGCACCGTGCCGTCGCCCAGCGTGACGCGAATGCGCTTGGGCAGCTCGCCACCGTCGGGACCGGCGTACCCGCGCGAGGTAATCGTGTAACGCGTGCCCTGCTTCACCCAGCTGCCGGCCACCTGGCCATGGCCATCATCGCTATAGCCGGCAAAGGTGAGCTCGAGCTCCAGCGCGGCCGGCGTCATCGGCGTGCCTGCAGCCAATGGCAGCGGGCGCGCGTAAACACGGGTGGGCACGGCAAACACCAGATCGTTGAAGCGATCCTGCACGCGCTTGTTCAACACCAGCGTGTAGGGCAGCACGAAACCGAACAGCAGGCCCATACCAATCCAGAACGGGATGCGCAGCCACGGCCAACAGGCACGTGCGAACGAACGAATACGGTTCAAGAAGTCCAACGTGGGGAAATCCGGCAATCAAGTGGATCGATCATAGGGCCTGCTACCCGGCGGGCATATGAACGCGGGGGCCGGTTGCGTGGCAAAACGCGGGCATTATGCCGGGTTGCGCCCCTACGGCGACTTCCACTGCGCCGGCTCGGGCCGGAACGGGCGCGGACTGATGCCCAGCAAGCTCTGCAATTCGCCGTTGTCGGCAACCAGGTCGACATCCAGCCGATTCAACGGGCCGCGCAGCCGCGGCAACACATAACGACCCAGCTGGAGCAGCCATGCCGGCAGCGGCAGCGGCAGGGTGGCCTGCGGCAGGCTGCGGCGCACCCGCGCAAACATCTCGCCAGCTGGCAGGCGTTCACCGCCGCCGATCGGCAGAATTCGCCCGGCGGCGGCGGAACATTCCAAGGCAGCCAGCACCGCCTGGGCAATATCGTCCGCATGTACCGGTTGGCGCAGGCCGCTGCCGGAGGGCAGCGGAAACAGTCGCGTGCGCATCGCACGACGGGCAATCGGGGTCAGACTCTTGTCCATGCCGGCACCGTAGATCAGGGTCGGTCGCAGCACCGTCCAGGCACAGCCATGACGCGCACACGCAGCCGCGAGTGCCGCTTCGCCTTCACGCAACTGGCGAGAGATCTCGCGCTCGGCGGGCATGCTGGAATCGCGTTTGGTTTCGGCACTCATCGAGCTGGTGGCAATGATCCGCGGCGCATCGACCAGCGCGGCGTGCGCCAACCAATCGGCAAACGCCAGCAACGGCCCGAAGCTGATGATCGCCGACAACGCTGGCAAAGCCGGCATCGCATCGGGTAGTTCGCCCCGCAACCATTGCACCCCGGGCTGCGCGGGTCGCGGATGCCGACTCAACGCGACGACCGGCTCACCGCATGCGGACAGGCGCGGCAACAGGAAATGGCCGATCTGACTGCTTCCGCCAAGGACCAGAACCGTCATATGGGTCTCACGGTCCGCCCTGTAGCCGCGCGCTCAGATCGAGCACGCGCGGTTGATTCGGCGCCAGCTTGCGTGCCTGATCCAGCGACTGGCTGGCGCCGGAACGATCGCCTTGTGCAAGCTGCTGTTCGGCCTTGTCCAGCCACGCCGTGGCCAGCCGCTCGCTCAGCGCACCCTGCGCAGCGTCGCCCGGCGCCAGGTCGGACAGGTCCGCTCGCAGTTCACTGGCTTGCGCCAGGTCGCCGTGGGCCAGCGCCTGGCTGAACTGCTGCTCGACCTGGGCGGGCAATGCCTGCAAGCCCTGCAGCGCGACCGTGTTGTTGCTGTCGATGGACAACGCATTGCGATACAGGTCATAGGCGCTGTCGCCGGGCGGCAACATGATGTTGCCATGCGCGGTAGCGGCCTGCGCTCTCTGCACCAGCCGGGCCACTGCCGCGCTTTGCTGCGGTGACAACGTGGCGGGTGCGGCCGGCGCGACCTCGTCGTCACCCGGTTGTGGTGGCGCTGTCGCCGCTTGCTGTGCGATGCCGTGCAGGCGAGCCTGCGCGGCGGCGAGATCCGCCGATCTCGGTGCCAGCGCGACAGCCTGCTCGAGCAGTCTTGCCGCCTGCGTCGCATCGCCGGCATCCATCGACGCATTCGCCTGCACGATAAGTGCCTGCGCCACCTGGCCAAGCCCGCTCCGGGCCTGCGAATTGTCCGGGTCGAGCGCGAGCGCGGCCTTGAAATGAGCCAGTGCAGTGTCGTCGCCGTCGCCGCTGATGCGGCCAGCACGCAAGGCATCCAGCCCTTGCTTCAGCGCATCGTCCAGTGCGCCGTTCTCTTGTTTGAGCTCCTGAGCCTGCAACGCACGCAGCGCCGGCAGTGCCCCGTTGTTGGGCTGCAGCGCGGCGAGCTGCTCGATGCTGGCATTGGCCGTAGCCCGGTCGTTGGCATCGAATGCCTTGTGCGCCTGCGCGGCCAACGCATCGCCCACCTGATCCAGTCCGTGTGCCGCTACCGCATTACCGGGGTCAGCCTGCAACATCCGCTTGTACAGCGCTCCGGCGCCCTGCGGGCCATCCAGCTTGCCGGCAGCTAGCGCCTGCTGCGCCTGATCGACCAGATCCACGGTCTGTACCTGCGCGGCGCGTTTGCTGCTGATCGCGCTATCCAGCCGGTCGATGTCGCTACCGCCGCCAAGCAGCTCGCGGGCCACCGCGGCCTGCTGCGCCGCCTGATCGAGATGCCCCGCCTGCAACGCGGCATCGGCCTGCGCCAGCTCGGCTTGGCCTACCTGACGCAGGCCGTCGTGGGCGCGGTCGTTGTCCGGCTCCAGTGCCACCGCCGCCTGAAACAGCTCGCGCGCACTGGTGCCATCCTGGCCATCCAGATGTCCGGCCTGCAAGGCCTGTTGCGCGCGCCCCAGCACATCGTTCAATTCGGTACGCGGCAACATGCCGCGCAAGCGATTCTGGTTGGTCCAGACCACCGTAATCAGCCCGACCAACAGCAGCAGCAAAAGCGGAATCAACCAGCCACGCCGACCACTACGCGACCTCGGCACCGCAGTCGCGGCACGTGGTTGTCTCGCTTCGACCGTCACCTGCGGCAAACCGTCATCGGACGGCGAGCGCGGCTCATCCAGATGATCGAGATCACCCAGGGTGGGCTCGGTGCGACCGTGTGAATCTGCTTCGTGCTGGTCTCGGCGTCCGCTCATGATCCATGTCTGTGAAAGCAACTGATGCAGCTTAGCATCGGGTTGCCGGCGCGCTTTGCGCCGCAAGGACGTCCGTTCAGCTTGGGTCGCCGGCCCGGTGACAAGCCTGAAACGGCAGGCAGTTCCGCCGTTCAGCCGATACCGACGCGCCGCGCCTCGACCACGTTCGGCAACGCGTGCAATTTGCCGAGCAGGGTCGACAATTGCTCGAAATCGCGCACGCGCAGGGTGAAGCGCATCTCCACCTCGCCGGTGCGCGCGAACATGCGGCTGGACGAGGCGATGATGTGGGTAGCGGCGTTGCTGATGACGCTAGTGACGTCCTTCTGCAGGCCTTTGCGGTCGTAACCGCGGATTTCGACGTCGACCTGATACGCCTGGCTGGCGGCGCTGCCCCAGCTCACCTCGATCACCCGGTCCGGATCGAGCCGCGCCAGCCGGGCCAGGCTGCCGCAATCCGCACGGTGCACCGATACACCGCGTCCGCGCGTGATGAAGCCCCGTACGTGATCACCAGGCAGCGGCTGGCAGCAGCGCGCCAGCGTGGTCAGCAGGTTGCCGATGCCCTCGATACTCAGCGCATCATGGTCGAGCGTGGCTGGCCGCGCCGCCACCGGCGGCCCGGACTGGGTGACTTCGGACCGATTGACCTCCGGCGACTGCGCCTCCTGCAGCACCCGGGCGATCTGGCCGGGGGTGATTTCGCCCAGCGCCAGCGCCACCAGCATTTCGTCCTGGTTCTTCAGATGGAAGTGCGCCGGCAGTTTCGCTACCTCCGCCGTCGTCAACGCCAATCGCTTGAGTTCACGCTCGAACATGCCGCGACCCACCGCCAGGTTGGCGTCATGGGCGATTCGCCGGAACCACGCACGCACCTTGTCGCGTGCCCGCGCGGTGTGCAGATAACCGTGATGTGGCGACAGCCAGTCGCGGCTGGGATCAGCCACCTTGGTGGTGAGGATTTCCACCCTGTCTCCACTCTGCGGCTGGAACGTCAGCGGCACGATACGGCCGTTGACCTTGGCACCACGGCAGCGATGACCGACTTCGGTATGCACCATGTAGGCGAAATCGAGCACGGTGGCGCCGCGCGCGAGATCGAACACCTCGCCCTTGGGGGTGAGCAGGTAGACCCGATCTTCCAGCAGCTCGGTTTGCAGGTCGGCGGCCAGCGCGTTGTCATCCTCGCCGCGCGGCTCCAGCAGCTTGCGCATCCAGGCAATCTTCGCCTCGAACTCGGCGTCACCGCTGCCGCCCTCCTTGTAACGCCAGTGCGCGGCCACGCCCAGCTCGTTCGCACGATGCATCTCGTGGGTGCGTATTTGTACTTCCAGCGTGCGGCCGGCTGGGCCCAGCACGGCCGTGTGCAGCGAGCGGTAACCGTTCGCCTTGGGTCGTGCGATGTAGTCGTCGAACTCACCCGGAAGATGCGGCCAGCGCGCATGCACCACGCCGAGCGCGGCGTAGCAATCAGTCACGTTGTCGACCAGCACGCGTACGGCGCGGATGTCATACAGATCGGAAAAATCCAGCTCCTTGCGCTGCATCTTCTTCCAGATCGAATAGATGTGCTTGGGCCGTCCGGCGAGCTCCGCATGGATGCCGGCCGCCGCCAGAGCCTGCTGCAGCTCGGTCAACGCATCGCGGATGAATCCTTCGCGATCGGTGCGTCGTTCGTCCAGCAGGCTGGCGATGCGCTTGTAGACATCCGGCTGCAGGAAGCGGAACGCCAGATCCTCCAGCTCCCATTTCAGTTGCCAGATGCCCAGCCGGTTTGCCAGCGGCGCATGGATATCGCGGGTCAGTCGCGCCAGTGCGGCAGCCTGCTCCGCCGGCAGCGCGGCGGCTGCGCGCATCCGCGCCAGCTGCCGGGCGAGCAGCACAAACACGACGCGCAGATCGCGCACGATCGCCAGCAACAACCGGCGCAGACCTTCAGCCGCGCCCTCCGGCGCCCGCTGTGCATGCAATGCCCACACTTGTTCAGCCGCCTGTTGACCGCCGACCAGTCGCTGCAGCTCCGCGGGAAGCCGGGAACCTTGCTCGGCCCACAACACCGGATCAACCCGCGCCAGCTCGAACCACAACGCCGCGGCCTGGGTCTGCGCATCGCAGCCCAGCATCGCCAGCAGGTCCAGCACATCGCAGCACTCGGCCTCAGGTACAGCGCGCGACGCGCTCGCCTGCAGCGCGTCGGCGAGCAGCGGCGGCAGCACACCAGCACGATCGCGCCAGTGGAGCAGACTGGGGGGTTTGGCGGCTTGAGCCATGGTGCGCGGATCCTGTGCAGACGGCCATAGTAAAGCCTGTCCAAAGTCTGCGAGCAGCCCCCGCAAGCATTCATTCCCTGCTTACAGGGATGGCCATGGCCGAATGGAATCCCCTTGGGGGGATGTGGCGATGGCTTTCGATCTTCAGGCGGAGCCGATCAAAACCTTCACCACCCCCCGTCAAGAAGAATCAAGGCAAGTGCGGATAGCCGCTGAAATCCAGCCGTGCGAGGCCAGCGGAAACCCGCAGCCGCGCGGGCACACCAAATGGCAAGGTGAACTTGTCCGCCTCGTGTCCCATCGGCAGGCCAGCGATCACCAGCATGCCCGTCGCCGCACGGATCTTCTCGAAGCTGTCAGCCAGGTCATAACCATTGTCATAGCTACTGGGTTTGCACTGACTGAAATCACCCAGCACCAGCGCGCGCTGTCGCCCCAACACGCCAGACAGATGCAGCTGATACAGCAGTCGTTCGATTCGAAAGGGTGGCTCGCCGATATCCTCGACAAACAGGATGCCACCGTCGATCCCGCGGCCATCGACACCGGGGAAATAGGGTGTGCCGATCAAGCTGCACAGCATCGCCAGGTTGCCACCCCACAGCGGTCCTTCGACGTCGAGTTCCACCTCGGATGAGGTCGCCCACTCGACCTGTGTCGCAGGCGAACGCACGGTGCGCCAGAAATGCTGCCAGGTGAATTCACTGAGCGTCGATGCACCAAAGTCTGGCCCCAACATGGGCCCGCTGAACGTGCACAGTCCGCTTCGCGCATACAGCGCCAGCTGCAAGGCGGTGAAATCGCTATGCCCAACCAGCAAAGTGTTGCTGCCCGCCAAGCGCTCGCGCAGCGCGTCGTAGTGCAGGTGTTCGAGCAGGCGCGTCGCGCCATAACCACCACGAATGGCCAGCACGATATCCGGCAGCGACTCCAGCGTGGCTAGCGCATTGAGATCGGATGCCCGCTCGGCGTCGCTGCCGGCGTAGCGTTTCTCGTTGCGATCAAGCACTTCCAGCCCGCTCAATGCACAGCCGGCGTCACGCAGCCGCGCCACGCCGCGCGTCATCGCTTCACGATCGTGCGGATAACCGGAGGGAGCGATCAGGCGAACATGTGTTTCGGACATCGATGCTGCCCATGGAATGATGATTGATTATGCAGTCACAAAGCGACTTCAGCATGGCGCGGATATGGCACGGCTGGGCGCGGGCCTTGTTCTGGGGCCAACTTCAGCCTCGATGCCTTGCACGCACCTGGTACGACTGAAGTCGCCCTCAAGGAAGCTTCCGGTTACACGTACTCCACAACCTCGAGGCCGAAACCGGCCAGACCGACCAGTTTGCGCGGGGTGCCAAGCACGCGTAGTCGATGAACGCCGAGGTCGGCCAGCATTTGCGCACCGAGGCCAAGCTGACGCCACTCCTGCTGCTGCGCTTCTTCTGGCGGTTGCGTGCTGGGTTGGCGATTGAGCCGGGCCAGCAAGGCCTCCGTCGTGTCTTCGCCAGACAAAACCAGCAGCACGCCGCGGCCCTCGTCGGCGATCCGGCGCAGCGCCGAGGTCACGGTGAGTCCGAGGTCCTCGCGCTGCAGATGCAGTACGTCGGACAGCGTGTTGCGTACATGCACGCGCGACAGCACCGGCGCGCCGTCGTCAATCGTGCCGCGCACCAGCGCGAAGTGCAGGCCGCGACGGATCACATCGCGGTATGCCACCAACCGGAAGCTGCCGAACTCGGTCTGCACTTCTTCTTCGTGCACGCGCTGGACGGTTTTTTCCGTTTCCAGGCGATAGCGGATCAGGTCGGCGATCGAGCCGATCTTCAAGCCATGTTTCTTCGCGAAGACCTCAAGTTCAGGGCGGCGCGCCATCGAGCCGTCCTCGTGCAGCACCTCGATCAGCACCGCCGAGGGCTCCAGTCCCGCCAGCGCGGCCAGATCACAACCGGCCTCGGTGTGCCCGGCGCGAGTCAACACACCACCCGGCTGCGCCGTGAGCGGAAAGATGTGGCCGGGCTGGCTCAGGTCCTGCGGCTTCGCCTCACGTTGCACGGCCACCTGGATCGTGCGCGCGCGGTCGTGCGCGGAGATGCCGGTGGTGACGCCCTCGGCCGCCTCGATCGAGACGGTGAAATTGGTGTGATAGGCCGACGTGTTGTCGCTGACCATCGGCTTCAGGCCGAGCTGGCGTGTGCGCTGCTCGGTCAGCGTGAGACAGACCAGTCCGCGCGCTTCGCGCACCATGAAATTGATGTCCTCCGCACGCACCTTCTCGGCGGCCATGATCAGATCGCCTTCGTTCTCGCGATCTTCATCGTCCAGGATCACCACCATGCGGCCGGCGCGGATATCTTCGAGGATTTCTGGAATGGTGTTGAAGCTCATGGGTGTGTCCGTATGGTGATGTTTCCCTTCTCCTTCTGGGAGAAGGTGCCTCGGAGAGGCGGATGAGGATTCGGTCAGCGCGAAAGGTAGGGGGCCGACCGAAACCTTACCCCTGCCGCAATCAGGCGAAGCCGTGCTGCTTGAGGAACGCCTCATCCAACTTGGGTGCCTCACCGGCGCGTAAAAGTTGCTCGACATAGCGCGCGATCACATCGACTTCGATGTTCACCGCATCACCGAGTCGACGCGCATGAAACGCGGTGTGTTCGACCGTGTGCGGAATCAGGTTCACCCCGAAGCGAACGCCGCTCACCTCGTTGACGGTAAGGCTGGTGCCATCGATGCACACCGAGCCTTTGGCGGCGATATAGCGTGCCAGTGCGGTGGGTACTTCGAACGTCCAGCGCTGCGAGCGGCCGTCCGCAGTGATCGAGACCACTTTGCCGAGACCGTCGACATGACCGGACACCAGATGGCCGCCTAAACGGTCCGCCAGGCGCAGCGCCTTTTCCAGATTCACCGGATCACCGGCTTTGAGCTTGCCCAACGTGGTCAACGACAAAGTTTCGTTGGAGACGTCAGCGCTGAAGCCGCGCGCTTCCAGCGTTATCGCCGTGAGGCACACGCCAGAGACAGCAATCGAATCGCCCAGTTGCACATCGCTCAGATCAAGGTCAGCCGTATCGATGGCCAAGCGCACGTCGCCGCCGCGCGGTTCGAGCCGCGCGACGCGGCCAACGGACTGGATGATGCCGGTGAACATCAGCGCACCTCCTGCAGGAGGGTGACGCTTTGGCTTGCCTGGATGGTTTTCATGAAACGTTTCCCGCGTTGGACCATGCGAAAACGCCTCAAGGCATGAGGTCGACGCACAGCATCGAGGCTGCGCATTCGACCGTCTTCTTTTATCCGGACTATGAGGAAACTGTCGCCAGCTTCCAACCGTCGGCTCCGGCATTCGACCGGATCTGCTGACCCTTGGGCCGCTCCTTCAGGATCGGACCAAGGCGCTCGCGGGCTCGTTGTCGGGTTACCCCTTCAACCTACCGCCGGTGGGGAATTTCGCCCCGCCCTGAAGACGCTATGTGATACCACCAGCTATGCCGGCCCAGCCAGTCTAGCACCGACACCCGGGAGACCTCGCGTGCGGACGCGGGAATGCAGCGTTCACCGTTACGTACAGTCCATTCAGAGCGGACGCAGCCTGAGTCGCCAGTCGTTGCCGAGCTGGCGCTGCTCGATCGGGCGCAGCTGCCAGCGCTCAGCCATGTCGGTCAGTGTGGGCAGTTGCAGCAACGGGCGTGCACTGTCGCCGAGCAGCAGTGGAGCGACATACAGCAGCAATTCATCGACCAGGCCGGCCGCGAACAGCGCTCCGCAAAGCGCGGCGCCGGCTTCCACATGCACTTCGTTGCAGCCGCGTTCGGCCAGCAGGGTGAGTACAGCCGACAGGTCGAGCGAGCCGCCGTGCCCCGCGACTGGCAGGCATTCGACCTGCTGGAAACGATGATCCGGATCGGCCCCCGCCGCATGCAACAGCAAGGTCGGCACCGAACCGTCCAGCACGTGACTGCCCACGGGCGTGCGGAACTGGCGATCCAACACCACACGCCACGGTGGGGTGAACGCCTCGCCCTGCGGCAGGCGTACGGTCAATTGCGGGTTGTCGGCCAGCACGGTGCCACTACCCGTGAGGATCGCCGAACTGCGCGCGCGCCAGCGCTGCACATCAGCACGTGCGGATTCGCCGGTAATCCATTTCGACTCGCCATTCGCCAGGGCAGTGCGGCCATCCAGGCTCATTGCCAGCTTCACGCGCAGCCATGGCCGGCCGCGTTCGATGCGGCTGAAGAAGCCGATATTGAGCTCGCGTGCAGCTTCGTGCATCAGGCCGACATCGACCGTAATGCCGGCTGCGCGAAGCTTCTCGATGCCGCGTCCAGCCACTTGCGGAAACGGATCCTCGGCGGCGATCACCACGCGCGCCACGCCGGCGGCAATCAGCGCATCCGCGCACGGTGGCGTGCGGCCATGATGCGCGCAAGGCTCCAGCGTCACGTAGGCAGTGGCACCGCGCGCACGCTCGCCGGCTTCGCGCAACGCGAACACTTCCGCGTGCGGTTCGCCGGCGCGCTGATGCCAACCCTCGCCCACTACCGCATCGACCTGCGCGATCACGCAGCCAACGCGCGGATTCGGCTGCGTGGTGTACAGCCCACGTTCCGCCAGGCGCAGCGCATGCGCCATATGCGCGTGATCGATCGCACTGAATGCACTCACGGAGCTGGCCCTGGCACGGAAGTCCACATATCCACAGCTGATTCCAGCTCCTCATCCGGAAACGATTCGAGTACGGCTTGACGCGCCCGTTCACGCATTACGGTGTCGGAGCCCTCTCTCGCTAACTGCGCGAAGAAACTGGTGCGCGCTTCACGTGACGCCCAACGCGCGATGGCCACCCAGCGACCTTCGGAGTCCTTGAACAGACTGGAGCCACCAGAGCCTGCGGCGAGAGCTAGTGTCGTGATCCGCTGCCAGTTCGCAATGAAGTCCTGCTCCAGCCCAGGTTGCAAGCGCCAGCGATAGATGGCTACGAACACGCTGCCTCCTTTGTGGCGCGCGAGCAGATTCAGCTCTTCTTGCCGCGGTTGGCCGCATTTTCGCCAAGCAGCGACAGCTGCAGGTTTTCCAGCCCCGGCAGGTCGCGTTCGAGTTTCTCGATCTCCTCGCGAAACGCGTGCACATCCTCAAACTTGCGGTAGACCGAGGCGAAACGCACGTAGGCAACCTGATCGAGATTTTTCAGTTCCCGCATCACCAGCTCGCCCAGTTGGCGCGAAGTCACTTCGCGCTCGCCGCTGCGGCGCAGGTCGTTGATGATCGTGCGCACCGCACTGTCCACATCTTGAGTGGCTACCGGCCGCTTCTGCAGCGCGCGCTCGAAACTCACACGCAGCTTGCGCTCGTCGAACGTCTCGCGTCGCTCGCCACTTTTCACGATCGTCGGCAGCTTCAGCTCAGCCGTCTCGAAAGTGTTGAACCGCTCGCCACATTGCGGGCACTCGCGCCGACGACGCACCGTGCCACCGTCTTCGGTGAGCCGTGAATCGATCACCCGGGTGTCTTCGTGCTGGCAGAAGGGGCAATGCATACTTAGTGAGTGTCGATCATCGCCTGTGCAAAAGCACGTACCGCTGCAGGCAACCGGCCCTGCAATGCGGCACTCTCGGGCTGAAACAACGTGGCGACAAAGAATGGATGACCATGCAGTTCGAGCCCCCGCACGTCACCGGCATCATCTACCGCAGCGATCCACAACGGGCCATCGGCGAGTGCCTCGCGAAATTCAGGGCTCAGGCCATAGCTGCAGTGATACCCCTCAACGATCGAGGAGACAGCATAAGCCTGTGCCAGTCGTGAACCTTCGGCCAGATGCACCGCATCGGTTACTTCGACCAGCGAGCAAAGCAGCGGCACGATGACCTGACGCCCTGCTTCGAGTGAAGTTTCAGCGTGCTCGGCGTCGGTCCAGCCCAGCACATTGCGCGCGTATTCGATCACGGCGTGCTGGAAACCACCGCAGGTGCCGAGGAACGGAACATGCCGTTCGCGCGCCACGCGGATCGCCGTGAGCGCGCCCTCCATGCTGC
>Ga0302302_1002069_pt1 | contig 11894 bp, 10 predicted proteins | sample III_Palsa_E1_3_FD_198766 | JGI IMG/M metagenome (GOLD analysis project Ga0302302, IMG submission 198766) | Peat permafrost microbial communities from Stordalen Mire near Abisko, Sweden - III_Palsa_E1_3 | ecosystem: Environmental > Terrestrial > Soil > Palsa > Peat permafrost | place: Sweden...
GTGTCGAAGAAGCATAAGCGGCTTTCGACACCAATTTCTTTGGCACCTTCAACGTCATTCGAGCGGTGCTGTCGCACTTCCGTGTAAACCGCTCCGGTCATATCGTGAATTTTTCTTCCGTTGGAGGCATAACCGGTTCGGCGGGATACGGCGTCTACAACGCCACAAAATTTGCCGTCGAAGGGTTATCCGAAGCACTTGAACGGGAATTGAGGCCATTTGACGTCAAGGTAACCATTGTCGAAGGCGGATACTTCCGTACCGATTTTCTTTCCCCTGGCTCGATCAAGGCGGCAGTCAATTCTATCGATGCGTATGCCGAAACCGCAGGGAAAACCCGCAGCAATGTCTCCGTGCGTAGTGGCAGTCAGCCTGGCGACCCCGCAAAAGCTGTTCGCGTGATCATCAAGGCGCTTGAGTCGGCTGATCCGCCTTTGCGCTTGCCGCTGGGGCCGGACTGCTACGCACGTATCGATGAAAAATTGTCGCGTCTCAAGCGGGATGTCGACAGCTGGCGCGAACTTGCATCGGCCACACAATTTGATCCGTAAACCCGTGTCGCCGTTGCTGCCGTAGTTCCCTCCATGGATGGAAACGCTCTGACAACTATTGATGCTGACGATCCGACGTATCACCCGGTCTAGCAGTGCCCGCATTGGGTCGAAAGCCGGACATGCGTGCGAAGCAGCGCCAATTCAGTCGCGCCTTTTAGAACACCACAGCCTTTCATGCGCTCACTTGGAACGAATCTTCACGGCATGTAAAGTGCTCGTGAAAATGGCAATTCCGTCCGGTCGGGGTGCGTGAGGTGGCGATCAACCTTAAAGCACGGCTACTGCTGGTGACCGGCGCGCTTATCTTCGCCGCTCATTTTTCTCGCGCAGCTTCTGCGCAGACAGGCGCCCCCTCTCTTCCACAGGCGGCGATTGACATTGAAAACCAGCCGCCCGCTTCCTTTGACTATACGGTGACGGCATACGGCCAGAGGGAGGGAGCTCCCGAAGTACTAAACATTACCCAAACACCCGATGGGTTTCTATGGCTCGCCACCCCTCAGGGCTTGGTTCGATTTGACGGCACCGAGTTCAAGCTCGACGACCATGTCCAAAAATATGTGCGTAATGTCGCCGCCAACAGCAAAGGCACGATATATCTATCTTTTCAGTTCGGCGGCGTCGGTCGTATCACTGATGGTCACTACGAGGATTTGAGCGCGGGCCTTCCGCAAGCACCGGTTTTTCGCTTCGTGTTTGACCACACAGGCGGCGTATGGATTGGCACGACTGCCGGCGTTTTTGAACTCGTGGGCCGCCAGTGGCAACCACTCGGAGCGTCCCGTGGTTTCCCCGATCACGAATCGGTCGGTGCCATGGGGGTGCTCGAAGATGGCTCCCTATGGATCATTGATGCCAGTGTGCCACGCAAAGCGTGGCTCAAGCCGCCTTCGAGCACTGACTTTCACGCCATCGATTCGCGAGAGCTATGGCTGGCGTTATTCGGCATTGCACCTGCCGACGTCTCCAACAACATCGCCACCAGCCTCGATAATGTATTGAATGTGCGCAATGCACCTTATGCCTTCGCCCACGACCAAGCGAATGTTTTGTGGACACTGGATAAAAGCCTCCAGCGCTTATATTGGAAAGCAGACCGAAGCGGCAGAAAATTCGTCAACGATGATGATATAGGTGATCTGTCGCTTCTGAACCGCGAAGTGACTTTCGGCCTGTTCGCTGACAAAGAAGGAAATATCTGGCTGCCTAATTCTGATGGCTTGCGGCGCATCAGCTTGAACCGAATGCGCGCGCTTGCCCCTCCAAAAACCATGCAGTCGCCAGTGCTAGCGCGCGGCAAAAATGGAGATATATGGATAGTCGCTTATGGTGGAAAAGGCTTCTACCGCTATGCGGATGGTCTACTTACGACATGGAAAAACGGTGGGGGACATACGAGCGCCCTCTGGGTTGATCCATCGGATCGACTCTGGGACTTCTGTTATTCACCACGATTAAACGAGGCGGCGCTAAATCACATCGAGATCTTGGATCGGGCAGGATCCACTTCGTATATTGACTATCCATCGACCGCGACAGGATATCCGATCGCATTTGCCCAAGATCCCTCCGGTGGCTATTTGTTGGCCGCCAGGTCTGGCTTCTATCGTTATAAGGATGGCACTTGGACATCTGGATCGGGCCGGAAAAACCGGCCCAACGGATTCGCGATTCGCCTCATGCCGGACCGCAATGGACGCCTTTGGCTTAGCTGGTCAGATGGTCACGTTGGATACATGGACGCAACGAATGCCGGCATCTTTGACGCAAAAGATGTTTCATTGGGTCCGATTTACGCGATATGGCCTGGAAAGGCCCATACATGGCTTGGCGGTGAAGACGGCGTCGCATTTACAGCGAGTAATCACGTGACCCCGCTTTGGTCAGGAACAGACAATCCCTTTAAAACAGTGACAGGGATTGTAGAAACCGAGCGCGGAGAACTTTGGATTAATGCGGCCGAAGGTTTGTATCGCATCGACCAGCAAGGCGTGACAGATCTGCTATCCGGACATCATCCAAAACCCGCATCGATGTCGCTCTTCAGCCAGGAAGATGGCCTACAAGGGGGACCCGGTCCCTATGCACCAGGCCCATCCCTCTTCGAAGCCGGCGATGGCCGAATCTGGATTTCTCGCCTGGAGGGGGCAAGTTGGATTGATCCAAACCGGATACTGCGAAATGTCGAGCCGTCGCGCGCGTACATCGACGGCCTGGAAGCGGACAATCAAAAGCTATCCATGGTAAGCGGAGCGGCGCGAATCCCTCCAAACACGCACAGCTTACGGATCGACTATACGTCGCCCGAGCTGACAGCGCCTGATCGCGTGACATTTCGCTACCGCTTGGTGGGCATCGATGAGGACTGGCAAGTTGTTGGCAGTCGACGCTTCGCCCTCTATACCGATCCGCCTCCGGGCACATATAAGTTCGAAGTACTTGCATTCAACGAAAATGGCGTCTCGAGTGGATCGCCTGCCAAGATGTCGATCGCCGTTATACCTATGTTCTATCAAACATGGTGGTTCAAGATCTTATGCGCACTGGTTGCGCTTGTTCTTGTGATGTTTCTTTACACCCGACACCTGCGCCATGCCCGCGAGGGCCTTCGTCTACGTCTACAAACAAAACATGAAGAGCGAGAGCGCATCGCGCGTGAATTGCACGACACGCTGATGCAATCCATGCAAGGCATTACGCTTAAAGTTCACGCATGGTCATTGGACAAGACGACGAATCCCGCGCGCGCTGAAGAAATGCGCGTGGTCTCCGAGGTGGCCAATGATGTGTTGTCGGAAGGTCGAGACAGAATTCTCGACTTGCGGCACACCGCAGAGTCATCCCGCGATCTTGGCAATCGGTTACGCGCAGCGGGTGAAAAGCTGCTGCTTCTGTACCACCAGAAACTGAGTTTCGACGAATCGGGCATACACACGGCACTGCAGGAAGACGCGGTTGAAGACATCTTCCAAATAGGCAGGGAAGCGATCCGAAACGCAATGGTGCATGCGCAGTCAAACGTGGTTTTCGTTTCGCTCCACTATGGGCTGCGGACCCTCACGCTCGTGGTCGCCGATGATGGCATCGGCCTACCGCTAGTCGTTGCCGAGACAGGCTTGCGAGAAGGTCATTGGGGGCTTATCGGCATGAGAGAGCGCGCGATGCGGTTGCATGGCAGGCTGAGCCTGGGCAAAAGGGAACCAGCCGGGACCGAGGTACGCCTTGTCGTTCCAGCACAGGTTGTCTATGTCGACTGGCTCGCCCGGATCTGCAAGGCGGCTCTAAATACACTCTTGTTCCGGCCAGCACAAAATACGACCTATCGTCGAGACGCTGGACACTGACCGAATGTTACAGCCGTACCCCAGATATGCTGAACCGCGCCTCCAGCCACGCCTCGGTTATCGATAGGGCCAGCCCGTACTCCTCCTGGAAATTATTTTCTCCAGCTGCCAAACGTAGGCCGTAGCCCTCCTCCAAACGAACCCCCTCGAGCATCCATGCAACAAGCGCTACAGCGACTGGATCTGCACTGGCGCGCCCATCTTGTCGGGCAGGCCAGAAACGATCACGAGGTAGCGTCGCGGGCCTGAAACGTTCCCGGCCACAAGCTGGCGAATTGGCCCGTCAGCGTTCACGATCGCGCTGCCGGCCGGGTTGGTTGTGAATCCCACTAACGGCTGCAGCGTCCCACTTCCGTCGGGTGAGGTGGCCAAGGCCAGGACGTATGGTGATTTTGGGTCAAGCTTTGTGACCGCGGCCTGCAGCACCTGCACCAAGCCCTGATCGAACAAGCTCACACTGGTCGTCGGCGCTGCGCCCGGCGCCGCGAGCACAATTTGAGCCGCCTCGCCCGCCAAGCCGAGCGGCTGGAGATGATCACGACCACCGTCTGGGGCAGCCGCGCCCGGCACGTAGGTCACCGCCTGCGCGGCTTGGCCGATAGGCACAGTGGCGATCACACGATTTTCCAAAGTGTCGATGGCAGCCATCGCATCCTGGTTCTCCAGGCCCACATAGACCCGGGTCCCGTCGCCGGATGGCCAGATCCCATGCGGAAGCTTCCCAACCGGAATGGTGGCAACCCGCGCAAAATTATCCCTTCGGATGGCCAGCACCTCGTTCAGCCCACCGATGGTCACGTAGGCGAACTTGCCTTTCGCATTGTCGACGACATTAACGTGGTTGGTGAGGGGCCCTGTGTCGAGGACCTTCAAGGTGTTGAATGGCGGTCGCGCATTGATCACGACCGTCTTTCCGACATCCTTCAGGGTGTACCAAACCTGCTCACCGTCAGGGCTCGCAGCGATGTCGGGGCAAAACGGGCTTGGCTGAGGAACCCTGCCCACCTCGGCGTGGGACTTCACGTCGAAGACGACCAGCTCCGGAGTGAAGGATGAGCAGACGTAGCCGTACTTACCGTCGGGCGAGAAGATCGTCATGCCGGGACCGTTCGGTGTCTTGATCCGCCCGATTTCCCGGAAGGTCCGCCCATCCAGAACGGCCAGGTAGTCCTCGCCTCGAACCGTCACCCAAACTTCTTTGCCATCGGGGGTGAAGAAGGCCTCGTGTGGTGCACGGCCGACATAGGTCGTGGCTTTGGTCGCATTAGTGGCGGTGTCGATGAAGGTCACCGAATTTGTGCCGATCGACACCACGGCAATGGTGCGTCGGTCCGGGGAAAAGCCCATGCCGTGGACGAGAACCTGACCGGCGTACAGCGGACTGAAGTTGGTCGGCTGCGGATCGCCTAGGCGAATGACACCAAGAAGTTTGTTCGACACCGGGTCGATGACAGACACCGTGTTGGAGAACTGCTCGGAGGCATAGACCCGGTCTGAATGGCTCACAGGCAGGTTCGGCGCGGAAGCCGCAAAGGGAGCTTGTCCGGCCTGAGCCACGTTGGCGACGAAGGTTACGCCGAGGGCGACGGACAATATCTGCTTCAGTGGTCTCATTGGGTCATCTCCATTGTCGGCTTGCGGGGCAGCCTGATTGACGGCGTCGAAGAAGATCGAGATGTCACTCGCCCTGCGTTGGTGCCGGCGCCGAGGGCGGCAATGGCTGGCCCAGAGCCAGCCGCATGGCGCCGATCTCCTGCTGCTGATCGACAACGATTTCCTGGGCGATACGACGGAGCTGCTCGTTGCGCCCGTAGCGCAGTTCAAGCACGGCCATTTCGATGGCACCCTCGTGATGCGGGATCATCATTGCGGCGAAGTCGGCGTCAACGTCGCCCGTTGGCTTCACTGCCATCCCCTGCATCATCCTGTCCATGATGCGCTGGTTCCCAGAGAGGAAGGGCCGCTCGCCCGCCTCACCTCGTGCGGCGGGTACCGATGCGAGGGCGGCGGCCACAGCAGCCAGAGCCAAGAAGGACGCCAACGCTGCGCATCGGAATAACTGGGCGGTCATCTTGCCTTCCTCCTGATCATCATGAGTTGACTCGGATCACGCTGGCCGGGTGCGAGACGCCGCTAGAGCGCCTCAACCTCATCTCCCATGTGCGGGCATAACGGCTGCAAATTCCTCGCGAGACGCAGGGTTGCCGTCAATCATCTCGAAGATTTTCTTCGAATTGCCGAGGTTTTCCATGAGCGATTTCGGGCCAGCAAATGGGCGGCCACCGATATGCCAGCCATCGGTATGGAGCTCTTCAATCAAAACCCATACGACTTCACGGAAGGCTTCGGAGCCCTCGTACTTCACCATTACTTCGGTAAGCTCTTTCGCCATCGCGTGTTTTTCTTCGCTCGTGAAGACGCCGTCTACAAGTTTTACGTTGACAAATGGCATGCTGATTTCCTCTGGTGTGATCGTCAAAGCTTCTGAATACCGCGTCGCTTTAGGCGCCCTTCGCGTAAGTGAACCCTGCGCGTTGCAACTGAGCCAAAAACGCGACCACGCTGGGCACTAACACCGCGCCGGGTATCAAGTTATTCGTGAGATCCGCCGCGATCACGTCTGCATCCTGCGATGCCTTTGCTTGCAGTCCTCGCGCAATGGCATGGATGGAGTCGTGGCAGGCAACAAATACGGCACCGCGTCGTTGGAGCGAAATGATGTTGTTGTTCATCGCTCCATAGAAGCCTGCGATATTTTCCTGGTCGTCAGTGGGAGCAACGCCGCGCTTTTCGATGATGAACGTGTTGCTCGTGGTGACGCCGCCGGTTTTTCCAGCGAGACCATACTTGTCCCACATGTTCTGATTGAATAGCGCAAGGTGAGCAGACCCGTGCGTCGCTGACACCGAGAGAAAGTCCGGATTGTGATGAGCAAAAACCTGCCCATTCAACGATTCGCGCATCAAGCCTGGCCACGCCGCAGCGATATCGCTGTTCTCCCACGCCTGGCTGGGTCTCCCGCGGTAACCGAGAATTTCTGATGCGGCTTCATGGTCCCAGAACTCTGGCTCATCGACCATAAACGGTACGCGTTTGAAGTCACGACGGCGCGGCGCGGCAGAGAGCCTTTGTGTCAATGATGCAAGAGTCTCTGCGCCGTCGGGCAGCGCGCTGCTACGCGAATTGATAATCATGCTTCCTGCTGTGGCCGGCGCAACTTTCAACGCAACGACGGCACCCGCGGCTATGCCCAAGAGGCGTAGCGCACCACGGCGGCTTAGGTTATTGGAAGTCTCTAACATGGCGTGATCTCCTTTTTCCGACTCAGTACGCGTAGACATTGGCAGCCTGCGCGACCAGGTGATCCATAAATCCAGTCATGGCAGCGATGGTGGCTGGATCCGTGATCTTGTAGCGATCAGCAAGTTCATCCAATCGCGGATATCCAATCCAGATGCGTCCACGCTCGTCCTGCCAGACCAGCACATGCAAGGGAAGATCGAGACCGATGGCTTGGTTCTGCAGCATCAGCTTCGTACCAACTTTTGGATTACCGAATGAGAGCACCGTTGTGGGCCGCAGCTGGAGCCCCGCGCGCGTAGCGTTATCACTGTGATCAACAACCGAGAATAGAGGTACCTTTTCTTGAGCCAGCAAAGCCTTGATCCGTGCAACTGTCTCGGCAGTACTGAACTTACTTTCCTGCGCGACGATGTGATGCTGATCAATATCGGGTCCGAGCCCTGTCTTATAAGCATCAGCGATTTCACGTGCGAGGACGGTGAGATCGACCCCTTCCTTATTCGTCAGCAGGGTCACACAGACGAGCTCATCGGCGGCAGTAAAGCGGCTCAGGTATGAGCTGAAGCCAGGAGAATTCCCTTTGATTTCCATGAAGCCCGGATGATGCGTGAACTCCCATCCAATCATCGCCGGCACGACTTTTCCGCTGTCCAGCTTGGTCGGCGAGTAGATGAACTCGTGATCCTCCATGTTCTTGACCAGTGTCAGTCCAGCCAGACCAATGTCCCATTTGCTGATGTCTTCGGCGGATGACCACAAATCTCCAAAGCCGAACAGGTTTTCCGATGCCTCCGCGGCCACCGGGGAAAGCTTGTCGCCTGTGGCGATATAGCCCGTCGCAGGTTCGACTGGATTGATGAATGGAACTTCCGTCTTGAACTTCGAATGCTGATTGTCATTCGGGTGCGACGCAGGTCGATCGATTTTTGCCAATTGAGGCATGTCGCTGGCGAACATAGTGCTGGGCAGTTGTTCGACATCGATCTGGTATTTCCAGATGAAATCGTGGTAACTCATGCCGCTTGCACGTTCAATGGCGAGTGCCAACAACGTTGCATCCGTCGCACTCAAGCGCACGTCGGTTCCACTTCGGAAGGCTAGAGGCTTGTTCTGAACAAGCGCCAGTAACTCCCGTGGGGAGTAATGCTTGCTGTTGTCGATTTCGCTGCGATAGTCCGGAAGGCCCGAGCTATGCTGCATCAACTGCTTGATCGGGATGCGCTGCCATGTGAATGGGAGATTGTCGACATATTTGCCGATGGGATCGGTCGTGCTCAGCTTGCCCTGCTCTTTCAGCTGCATGATCGCCACGGCTGTGAAAGCCTGGGTGATCGGGCCTATGTTCCATATCGTCTTGGTGGAGGCCATCTCATCGAGATCGATGTTCGTCTTTCCATAACCTGCAGAGCGCGGGACATAGGGCGCCTGAACGATGGCCATGGTCAAACCCGGCAAATGGTGTTCCGCGACAAAATCGGCGACCAACTCATCAATGAACTGCCCATGCGTCTGCAGCGTCGGATCGCCACGCACGATCGGAAGCTTTTGAGCGCTTGCTTGCTGAGATATAGCCGATGAAACGAACAGCACCAGCGATCCTAGGAACGCTAACGGCTTGATACGAATAGTGCGCATTGGGCAACCTCCCTAAGGCATAACATCGACAGAAGATTTTCGATGTCAAAGATAGGTACTGGCCAAAGAGACGTATTGGATAGAACTGTGTTTCTTGACTTCTTCCGTCTCGACGCACCAACCACGCTGACTCCTAAATAGAGAGTTCGATACGCAGTTCGAAGGTCCTCGGATCGAGGAATATTTGTCGCCGATCAGATTGAGTACGCGTGTAATTAGCTTGCAATCGCAGGTGCGTCCCGCAGTACCAGTTCAAACCTGCCGTCCAATCGCGTTCCCAACCACCAGGAACCGGGCGATCGTTCAGGTCGACGGAGCTGTAACGAAATACCAGTTCGACCGCGCCTCCGGCGTGTTCAGGCACCACATTCTGAACGGTCCCATCGTTATAACGGCGCGATTCGCCAGTAAGCACCCAGCTCCCGAACACATAGCGACCATTGACGGTGTAGCTTGGTTCGGTCGTGCTGAACTCGGTTCTCGCGCCGAGATACTCGGCTTGCCACGAAACTGGGCCAGCTATCCACAGCGCTTCCAAGCCTGTTCGTTCGATGCTTTTGACGTTCTCGAGTGTCCCAGAGCTTTCGAGACTGACGTCATTCAGAATAATTGATGGTGCAACCTTGAATGACGCAGTGGATGGCCCTGGCATCCCTGCCTCATCAACGCGACCTTCCGGATATTCCATAGATCGAGCCACCCCCAGGTGGACGACCTCGCCAGGCAAATTGATCGGCACCCAAGCCCCATGCAACGCCCAGGTATGCCCTGGGTTGCTACCTTCCAGGTTGTCACCGTAGTAGCCGGCGTCGATCAATGCATGTTCACCGTGCAGCGACCATTGAGCGCCTATCCGATAGCTTTCAAAGACGGCCTGCGATGCCGTCGAATATTCAATGAATGACGTCTGCGTCGAACTGATGTTTTTTTCAAAATCCAAGGGAATCTTCCCTTCACCCAACCGCAGCGAGCCGAAATCATAAGGCGTATACGCCGATGTCTGCATTTTGATAAATGCATCGCGCCATTGCTTGTTCAGTAGCGAATAGTAGACCGATATCTCGTAAGCACCAGGCTTCAACGCATCAAAGCCCACATGATTAAATTTCCCCTTCTCGGCGTTGGCAAACTTGCCATCGTCACTAGTGAAATTCGTCCTTATGAAGTCATAGCTCAAGATGGGCTCAATAAGGGTTTCGTCTCCCCAGACCCATTGCGGCGTTGGCTCGCGAAATATGTTGGGTTCATCTGCTATGGAATCCACAGACGTGCAAAGAAAGATGAAGGTCATCGCACCTCCAAATATCTTGAATCGTCCACCATTTTTCTTGGAGGCACTCATTGTAGCGTCGCAAGGCAGTCCACCAATCGGAATGCCACGAGAGTGTCAGCGAGCAATCTGCTTTGTTCTTGTTGAAAAACAGGATGATTGTCGTCTACAGATACAACGAGTGCTTTAACGAATCGCGTGTGATGACAGTTACCTCACATACTTGATTTCTTGGCGAAAAGGCGCTTCGTTCAAGCGCTCAACGAATTAACGACCTACTCCTTTTGGATGAATCTTCATGGCTAGTGGTGTCGTAAGATCGGACCCGAAAGTGCAAGGATCGCCAAGGTGAAATGATTTGACCTACCGATGTGGAAGTTTTGGACTGCGTGATGAAAAGAAGCGAGTGAGGATTTGCCATGGCAAGCCGTACATTGTGGAATTTCGAGATTGGAAATGCTGGCGTGCTTTCACGCGGAAGAACGCTGGCCATCCGATGCCTGATTTGGGCGGCGGCTCTTTACGCTCTTTTCTTTGGATTTCTCTTCGCTTCCGTGTTCGCTCCCACTTGGCTGCACTTGTCGTCGTACGCCGGGTATGTGGCGGGCATCGGAATCCCCATCCTTGGCTTTGTTTTCTATGCTCTTCTGATTCGTGTCTTCGAGCGACGTGCACCCAGCGAAATCTTCTTCCAGGATTCCTCCTGGATTGACCTGCTGGTGGGCGCCATCATCGGCATTGTCATTCTCTCGTTGATGCTGCTGTTGCTTGCTTCACTGGGCTTTTACAGCGTCCATCTCGGGCACGGCAAAAATTGGCTCAATAGCTTCGTCTTCGACAGCTACATCTCCGGCATGCTGGAGGAATTAGCTTTTAGAGCGGTGTTGTTGCGCATCTTCGCCCGCATGTTCAATCCCGTCGCAGGCCTACTTATTTCCTCCGCACTTTTTGGCATTGCTCATCTCACCCACGCCACACCGTTCCAGGCCATTGAAGTTGCATTCAATGCAGGCTTGACTCTGGGCTTGCCGTATATGCTGACCGGACGGCTTTGGATGTCCGTGGGCTTGCACATTGCCTGGGATTTTTGGGAAGAATCGTTTCTGGGCGTCAACACCACGAACGGTGTCCTCGTCAGCGTTCCAGACCTCAGCAAATCCGTCTATCTCACGGGTGGTGCTTATGGTCCTGACGGATCGTTGTTAGCTTCCATCATTGCTACGCTAGCCATCGTTGCCATGCTTTATGCCGGCAAGAAAGGTTGGCTGGGACCACGCGCCTCCAACCCGCCCCATTTCCAACGCGCTTTCAATACGAAGCGTGCAGACTAAAGCGTTGATGAAGTGATGAGAAATTCGTTGCCTGCCTCTTTGGGATGAATCTTTCCGTCATAGAGCTACCTAAGCTCGCGGCGAAAAGTGCGATAGGTGCTCTCCTTGCCAATTGGAGCCTTGCATGAACCTCACGCAGCGTATCCCCGTCGTCCCAGCGAGTTTCTTCGGCATCGTGCTGGGTCTGATCGGCCTAGGAAGCGCATGGCGACTCGCCCATAAGGTTTGGGGTCTTTCGTGGGCTATTGGCGAAACGCTTGAATTAGTGGGTAGCCTCGTCTGGTTGCTGCTGGTGATCTTGTATGCCGCCAAATGGATATATAAACGCGAACACGCCCGTTCGGAATTGCACCATCCCGTCCAATGTTGCTTCGCGGGCCTCGTCGGTGTCACAACGATGTTGGTTGCCGGCGCGGTGGACCCCTACTCACGTGAAGCCGCGGCCATATTTTTGACT
>Ga0302302_1002070_pt1 | contig 11894 bp, 18 predicted proteins | sample III_Palsa_E1_3_FD_198766 | JGI IMG/M metagenome (GOLD analysis project Ga0302302, IMG submission 198766) | Peat permafrost microbial communities from Stordalen Mire near Abisko, Sweden - III_Palsa_E1_3 | ecosystem: Environmental > Terrestrial > Soil > Palsa > Peat permafrost | place: Sweden...
ACGGGCTCAAAGAGCAGCTCCTCAACGTCGCGCAAGCTCAACTGAAAGCGGAAAAACCAGCGCACAGCGCAACTGATCACCTCGGCTGGGAAACGATAGCCCTGATAAAGCGATTTAGATTTCTTCATCCCCCATTTTGCGCGACCGACCCAACAACTTGACAATGCCATGGCCCGACATTCCCAATCCACGAGCGTCGGCCCGGCTGCTCTGTCTATCCTTCACGCGTTTCCATGGCCGCGGCCCGGAATTCCAGGATGTACTGCTGCCTCCGTACGTTAAGCACCTTCGTGGTTTGCCTTCAATCAAGCTTACTTCGACGTTATGGAACACCATTTTCAAAGGGAAACCTATATGAGCGAAGCACGTTTCTGCTTTTGAAGGGTATCAGTCAGCGAGCCACGATATTATAGGTAGATAGGACGCGGTTCCTTAGACACGCGTAGTCCCGGCAGGCAGCAAGCGGATCGGCATTTCCTGAGTTTTGCGCGCCACGAGGTGAGAGCGGGTGTCAACCGTGACTGTATTGTTCAACATCTGTAAGCGGATGAAGCATTAAAACGGAGGCCCATCGCAAAATCGCGTACGCAATGGGCGAATCGGGTTTCGTGGAGGGCGCATGGCGCGATCGAAAATACAGCTTCGGCATCTCCTTTACTTTGTCAAGATTGTTGAAGCAGGTAGCTTCTCGCGTGCAGCGAACAGGATTCACGTCGCGCAACCCGCTCTTAGTCAGCAAATGGCTGAACTGGAGAACAGCCTCGGAGTGTCGTTGCTATACCGCAGCGCGCGAGGTGTCCTCCCAACGGCAGCCGGAAAGCTACTGCACGCAGAAGCCGAGGCGATCATACATCGGATCGAGCATTTGCCGGACCTTGTTCGGTCATGTGGCGAAGACGTCAAAGGTGTGGTTCGCGTCGGGATGTCGACGGTGTTAGCGTGGTTCATGGCAAACGCTATAACGGGTGCCTGCAAGGCGGCTCTCCCCAACGTTACGCTACATTTCGTCACTGCGACGAGCGAACAACTAACCAGTCGTATTCGTGAACACAGCCTCGATATCGCAGTAATTTTCGATGGCACATTTGCGCAGGGGGTCGCTAGCCACTCGCTTTTCAAGCAGAAACTTTTTCTTATCTCGCATGCCACGACGCTGGTCGGCGAAGACCATGTCGCTTGGGACAGATTGAGAAACATGGCCCTCATCCTGCCCGCGCATTCGCATGAGATTATTTCCCGAACGATCCTTGCTTCGCTGTTTAAAGAAGGGTCTCTTGTGCCGCGAATCATTGAAGAGAACGATGTCTTTGCCACACTTTCGGCGGTCCAGGCGGGCCTCGGGAGCGCGCTCATGGCGATCGGTGATTTATCCCACGCCAAGGGCGGGTCTGAGGTGAAAGCTGTGCCGCTTGAGCCACCGATATATATGCCGGTAAGTCAAATAACGTCAGCCGAACAGCCGTTGGTGCCAGCTGCTGAGGCGGTATCGCAGGTGGTCCGCAACCTGATAGCCCGATACATGGATGAACACAAGATAGCGGGTGCTGTGCCTGTCTATCCTTGACTCGTTATCGTGATGCTGAGACGGCTAAAGTTGGAGCACCAGCCCATATGCGCTGCTTATAGTGACATCGCAACCAGGTATTTCCTCTCTTCGGTAAAAACCAGCAAACTTCGCAACGAAGCGTCGAGAGGACGGTATGTCGCCGTCAGATGCGAAGTGGGAGTGATGCATGGCAAAGCTGGTCTACCGGGTAGTGTCCGCATGCGGCGCCTTGGGTTGCGGATTCCCGCATGAGTCGCTGCAAAAAGCGCTGAATGGCCGTATCGATGCGGTGATAGCCGGTGTAGGCCCAATGGAAGCGGGTCAGCACTGCCCCGGCGGCGGCGCCTCGGACTTCGAGCGAGACGCCGTCAGAGACGATTTTCGAAAAATGGTCGAGGCTGGAGAGCGAATCAGCGGCCCCGTGATTATCGGTAGTCGCGAGATGGCCGGTGGCGACCACGATCTCGACTGGATGCTCGACATTGCCAAGGAGATCTTCGAGGAACTGCAGGTGCGCGGCGTGAAGGTAGCCGTGATCCGCTCCGAAGTTGACCCATCGATTGTGATCGACGAATTGCGTGCCGGCGCTTTGCGTCCTTTGGGCGCCGGCCCTACGCTCGACGAAGAGGCGCTAAGCACGAGCACGATCATAGGCCTGATGGGCATTCACCCATTATGTGCGGCTCTCGCGAGTAGCGCGAAGTACGTCTTCGCGGGCCGCTCGTGTAGCTCGGCGCTCTTTGCAGCCGACATGATTCGGCACGGTATTGCGGCTGGACTCGCGTATCACGTAGGCCATGTGCTTGAGTGCGGCGCGCGCGCATGTGAACCCGGATCGCCATCCGACTGCCTAATAGCGGAAATATATGACGATGGCATCGCGGTTTTCGTTTCACCCGACGAAACGCGTCGCTGCACGCCGTACTCAGTCGCGGCGCATTCGCTCTATGAGGAGGCTCACCCACAACTGCAGTTCTATCCTGAAGGGATCCTAACCACGGCTGAAACCGAGTTTTTTCCCGTCAGCGCGCTAACCGCCGGGATTCGCAAGAGTCACTTCTACCGCAAAAGGGAGCCGTGGCCAGCAAGCGTCAAGCTCGAAGGTACGCGGCGTCGCGGAGCCTCCTATGAATGGACGATCAACCACCTGCTGAAGAACGAGGAGGTCATCCGCAATAGCCTGTTTCCGATCCACTATTACCAGGCAAGCGGGCGAGAGTGGGTGGGCGAGGGTCAAGCGCGAGCGAAATATTTCGACGTGGGGGAAGTGGCAGGCACACAGGATCTCGATGCCAGGACGCTTTGTGTCATTGAAGATGCTCCACCGCACTGCAGGCCATTCGGAAGCCGGCGCTTGCTCCAGATCGCTCGCGTGCTCCGGAGCAAGGGTACGCGCCTCGGCTGGCTGACTATCGACGTATTTTTCATGTCGAAAGAGGCCTATGAAATCGCGCTCCTTTCCAATCTCTTCTGCGCACGCAGCTTGGCGAACGTGCTTGGACTCGAGATGAAGGCCATCACTGGCAGTTACTTTGTCGACAATTGCAGCGCGATTAAGATTACTATCGAGTGGCCTAAGCCTCCTGCGGCGCTCGACAACCGCGACAAGTTTGGCGCTCGGCTACAAACTGCAATCCAGTGTCTTGTCGTTCCAATGTACATTGATCACAACTTTGCAGTGGTTCAGGGCCACGAGCGCTGACATTGATGCCCAAACAGTAGCGTCGGACTGAATCGGCTATCTGGACGATTGGATACTTCACATCCCCTCCGGGGTGCGCATTGGACTAGGTGCTTAGCGATACTTGGCTGGTCGCCGGACGCTTGAACATCGCTCTGGCGAAATACGGCGTGGGGTCCTTCAGGTTCGATGTCGGGGAGAGCCGGCTGATGTCATTGAACGTACCGCTAGTCTTATCTGCCATTTTCTCGTCCTGCTGTCTTCAGAAGCCGAAACATGTCAGCACCATCCCGCAGGTTGCCGGATCGCTTGCCGATCGCGGGTTGCTGCACGGTCGAGCCGCCCGAAGACCTTTTGATCACGATCGCTTGCTTCGACGCGAGCGTGTCAGTCGATGCGACCGTATCGCTTGCTATGTGGTCGATCGTGAAGCTCGCGCGTCGGGAGTTAAGGTTAAACTGGTGTTCGAGTGAGGCAGGGATTTGAAGGCGGTGGCGGCTTAGATAAGAATGTTGCTTGTCTAGAGTAACAATGTAGTGGTCAAGTTATTTCAGACAGGCAGATAGGTTGTTCCTCTGTCGGTTTTGCCTCATAGGCCGCGGGCGACATATAGCCCAAAGTCGAGTGCAGGCGCACGGGATTGTACAAGCCGTCAACACAACACCCATATTACCGAGTCGCGGGAAGTTCGCTATCGCTGGCACCCATGGTACGGACGTACGGTGTGGGTCTTCAACACGGTGGAGAAGAACGGCGAGATCGTCCTGCGCTGCGCACTCGATCCACTCGAGACGGCACGTGTATCGGAGGTGCCGTTGTGGATGTTCGACCCGGTCGCCTGTTCTCACGTTACTTCCGCAATTTCTCCCGTCGTCACCTGTGAGGCGCTGCGCGATCTGAAGCGCTTGCTGGCTGATACATCGCTTGCCGCGCAAGCGAATATGGTACAAGCCGAGCACCATCCTTTGCTCCTTACCGGAGGTGCTGATGCGACGCGCGACGAGCCCACGACCGGGCGATCAACTCGACCTGTTTCATCCTTATCCGAAGACACCGCAGTGGACGCACTTGCCGCCGGAGGTACGTCAGCAGACGATGCACTTGCTGGTGCAATTGCTGCGGCAACACCGACGCGGGCTGTACGCCGCCGCACTCCAACAGGAGGTGTGCGATGAGTGACAAGATCCGGGCGCAGCATCTGGCGCGCAAGGCGATGCTGTATGTGCGCCAGTCGTCGGCTTACCAGGTCAGCCACAATTTGGAGAGCCAGAAACTGCAGTACGCGATGCGGGATCGTCTGCACCAGTTGGGCTGGCACGAGGTTGAAGTAATTGATGAGGATCTGGGCCGCTCTGCAGCCGGCACGCAGACACGCTCGGGTTTCGAACGGATGGTGGCAGAGGTCTGTCTTGGGCGCGTTGGCGCGGTTGCCGCTCGCGAGGTTTCGCGATTCGCGCGCAACAGTCGCGAGTGGCAGCAACTGGTCGAAGTTTGCCGTGTCGTCGATACCGTGCTGATCGATCAGGAGACCGTATACGCGCCACGGCTAAGCAATGACCGTTTGCTGCTTGGATTGAAGGGCAGCCTCAACGAATACGAACTGGATCTTCTGCGTCAGCGTTCGCTAGAAGCTCGCCGCGAGAAAGCCAGACGCGGCGAGCTCATCATCACGGCGCCCGTCGGTTATCGCAAGACCGAAGACCAGCGCCTGGAGAAGGATCCGGATTTGCGTGTGCAGGAAGCCATCCGTTCAGTGTTCCGCCAGTTCGCCGCGATTGGTTCTGTACGGCAGACGTTACTATGGTTCCTGGAGCACGGCCTGCAGTTGCCGGCGTGCACACCGCGCGGCGAGATCCACTGGAAGCGGCCGTACTACGGAACGGTGTACCAGATCCTGACCAGCCCGGTCTACGGTGGCGCATATGCCTATGGCAAGACGGAATCTACGATCCATTACGAGGACGGAGAACCGCGCAAACGTGACCAACGCAAACCGCGAGATCAATGGTTGGCGCTGATCCCCAATGCTCACGAGGGATACGTTGGTTGGGATGAGTTTGAACGAATCCAGCGCGTGATCCACGCCAACGTGCGTCTTGGCGGGCAGGCAGGTGCTCCCAAGAACGGCGAGGCGTTGTTGTCGGGGCTGTTGCGGTGCAGGCGGTGTGCGAGCAAGCTGACGCTACACTACACGGGTAACCAGCATGACGCCTTGCGCTACACCTGTCATCGGGCGTGGCTCGACAAAGGGCAGCCTCGCTGTATCGCCTTCGGCGGTACACGCGTGGATGCAGCCGTTGCCCAGGCGGTCTTGCGGGTAGTCCAACCTGCAGCAATCGAGGCGGCGATCGTGGCGCGTGAAGAAGATGTCCATAAGCATGACGAAGTACTGGCCGCATTGCAGCGCGATCTGCAGGCGGCCCGCTACGCAGCGCAACGCGCGCAGAAGCAGTACGACGCGGCTGATCCCGAGAACCGACTCGTAGCCGATGAGCTGGAGCGGCGCTGGAATGATGCACTAGTGCGCGTGGCGGAACTGGAATCGCGTATCGGGCAGCAGTCGTACGCATCCGGCCAACTCCCGCCTGCGCAACCCGAGGAGTTCACGGACCTTGCCGCCGCGCTGGAGTCGATCTGGCCGCAGGCCGATGCTCGCCTGAAGAAGCGCATTGTGCGCACATTGATTCACGAAGTCGTCGTCGATGTCGACGACACGACAAGCGAGATCGTACTCGTCATTCACTGGAAGGGCGGCGTCCATACAGAAGTCCGCGTACCGCGCCGGCGCCGTGGCCAGAACGCCACTCATACATCCCCGGAAGCAATTGATGCCGTGCGCCAACTCGCACGCATCTGTCCGGATCTGTTGATTGCGAGCGTGCTCAATCGCAATGACCTGCGCACCGGTCGGGGTAACTTCTGGACTCAGGAGCGCGTTACCTCGTTGCGCAGCCACCATCAAATCCCGGTCTATTCGAGCGAGCGGCGCGCGGCCGAAGGATGGATGAATCTGACTGAGGCCGCGGCGTTCATCGGCGTGAGTCCCAAGACCCTCAGGCTCGCAGTCGAGCGCGGCACCATCACGGCAGAACATCCGTTGTCCAATGGGCCATGGATCTTCAATCGTAATTCACTGAACACCGACGCTGTCACCGAACTCGTCGCGCGCACTCGTGCCCGGCGCGGACACCCCGAAATACCAACGGCAAAACAGGGCTCTCTAGATTTATCAACGACATAGCGAGGTTGGGCATTATGAAACATACTTGTAGAAACCGACGTTGTACTGATTGATGTCGCTGCGTGCCTCGTCGTGGTTGGCGTACCGGCGCTGCCACATACGTTCCATCTTCAGGCTCAGGAGAATCTTTCCATCACCGCGTTGACGCTCCTATGTCAAACAACACGCGTTGAATCCGCCAGATCGGCCAGGATAAGCGGGGTACAGTTCCCGGACGATATAGCGCTTCAGACAGCGATGGATTTCCTTGTTCGACATCCTTCCTTCGTCCGACGATCCACATAGGCTCGGGCGCGCGGATCGCTGCGCATTCGAACCATTGCTATCGTCCATAGGTAAGCATCCGGCGATCTCATTTGGTTTTCTGCTCCTTGGCGTAAGAGCATACGTTTCCACGATCAGGAAGCGGACACGTGCACAGTATTTCCCAAGACATTTCGACCGGGCGCACACGGCGGACCTATAGCACCTCGTTTAAGTCAGAGCTTATCGACAATGTCGCCAGGTCGGCGTCTCATGTTCAGCCGTGGCGATCTCGCATGGCATGAATCCCAATGTGCTGCGGCGTTGGATTAAAGAAGCTGCCCATCCCAGCGACGCTGCGGCGACGGCGCCCACACCGGTTGATGTCGAGCTCAAGCCAGCCTTCGTCGCGCTGCCAATGACCGTGCCGACACCACAAGCGCCCGATGCGGTGCAAGTGAACGTGCGAATCGACATTCAGCGCGATGGCACAACCATGTCGGTGCTGTGGCCGCACTTTTGTTTGAGCGACAGCGCAGCTTGGGTTCGGGAGGTGCTGCGATGATCCGCATCGACGCCATTTGGCTGGCGACCGAACCTCTCTATATGCGTGCCGGCGCCGATACCATCCTTACGCGTGTGGTGAAGGTATTTGGATCCGCACGACCTCACCATGCGTATCTGTTTGCTAACCGGCGTTCGACACGCATGAAGGTCCCGGTGTACGACGGATTTGGCATCTGGCTTGCCGCACGACGCTTGAACAAGGGTCATTTCGTTTGGGCCAATAGCCATAGTGAGATCGCTGAGACATTGAATCCCGAGCAATTGCGTGCACTCGTGATCGGGCTGCCTTGGCAGACGTTGGCACACGACCACGTAATCGCGGTGGTATAGCAAATGACGTAAACAGTTTCGATTCCCCCAGCCTGCAGGTACTGGCAAACTTGGGGCATGAATTCACCCACTGATCTCGATGCCCTGAACCCGATCAACTGCGCGCGCTCGCGCGGCAGTTGATGACCCAGGTCGACGAGAAGACTCGTGAATCGCACTACCGCCAAACGCGCATTGACCAGCTCACCCATGAACTCTCGGTCATCAAACGCCTGCAATTCGGCAGACGTAGCGAACAGTTCACCGCCGAGCAGTTAAGCTTACTGGACGAGGCCATTGATGAGGATTTGGCCGCGCTTGAGGCCGAGCTGGATGAACTGCGCTCGGACGCGCCGCAGGAGAAGCCCCGCAAGCGGGCCAAACGCTTGCCGTTGCCGCCCCAGTTGCCCCGCACCGACATCCTCGAGCAGTCGTTCGATAAGCTGCCGGAATGCACCGGGCAAATCATTCGTCGCATCTTCGATCAGATCTGGCACGCGCAGGGCGATGTGGGCAATGCCTTGCGGCACAACGACGCCGTACTCACCCAGCAGGCCGCGGATCTGGTTGGCCTGGGCAGTGCGAGCCCTTATGAAGCCTTGGCGCACCCGGTGCAGGGAGAGCACGGTCTGTTGTTCGACATTTTTGATCGGCACGAACCGCATCGTCGGCCGCGTCACTGCCTCGCAAATGGCTTCGGCATCGGCTGCGTCGTTTTTGTTGCTTTTCACATAAGGTTTCACAAACTGCGGTGCCATCAATCGGACCGTATGGCCAAGCGCTTGTAACTTGCGAGCCCAGTGGTGTGCGCTCCCGCAAGCTTCCATTCCGATGAGGCAACTTGGCAGGTTGGCGAAGAACGCGGCGACTTGCTCACGCCGCAATTGCTTGCGCAGCACCGTCTTGCCTCGTTCGTTTGCCCCATGGACCTGAAAAACGTTCTTGGCTAGGTCAAGCCCGATTGTCGTGATCTGCATGGTAGACGCCCCTTCCGGTTGAGTGGTCGATGACACCTCCACTCTGGCACATCGATGCCGTTATCGGGGTGGGGACGTCCATCCCATTGCTTACGATGCTTCGGCGCTGCGGTAGACCCACAGGTACGACTTGCTCTGCGCAGTCTTGCCGTCCTCCTTGAGCACCTGCACCGTCGTCTCGTCGCCATGGATCAGCGACTGCGCGAGCAGCGTGCCGCGCAATGCCTCGTACAGCCGGGACAGGTGCAGTTCGGCAGGCCGGATGATCCAGTGCGCCAGCGTGCCACGACTGACCGCGATGTTCGAGCGGCCCAACGCATCTTCCATGCGGTAGAGCGGCGTGCCATCCGCGTACTTGGCGGTCATCACCGTGGCGATCATCGCCGGACTCGCGTTGCTGCCCGGCAGCGGTTGCGCCGGCATGGGCGCGATCAAGATGGGCGTGTGCTCCGCATGCCGTTCGCAATGGCGGCACGCGTACTTGAAACGCACGTGGTGCAGCACTGACGCCTTAACCTCAATATGCAGCTGTTCGCAGGTCTGCTCGCCCATCCGGTGCATTGCACCCTGGCAGCACGGACAGACCTTCTGATCTTCAGGCAGGTCGTACTCGATACGCGTACGCGGCAGATCGGCCGGCAGCGGCTTGCGCCCCCGTTTCTGATGGCTTGGTCCGTCTACGGCTGGCAGGCCCGTGTCAGGCAGTGCAAAGACACCGTCCGGATCGTCTTCACGGGGTCCGCCAGCGCCACTTGCTCGGCTTCGTCGAATACTCGGTCTTTGAGTTTCTCGCTGCTCGGGGCGAAGCGCTTGAGTTGCGCGAGGCGAAACAACTCCTCGAGCTGCTCGACGCGTTGAGTGAGTTGCTGGTTGCGGGTCTCGGGTTCGCGGATATAGGCGAGAACTTCGGGTGGCAAACCGGCAGTGGGATCGTGTGATGGCATGACGCTTACGATAGCGAAACCGCCGGGCGAATGGGTTTACCGAATGTGTAACACCGCTCACGAATGTTGCATTACGACATCAGCCAGCGTGCCGATACTGGCGCGCCGGATGACGACGCACCGCATCGATGTCGATGCCCTCAAGTAACCAATGAAGCTGCTCGGTCGAGAGTTCCATCACCACCTGCTGCCGGCGCGGCCAGACGAAGCGGTCCTCTTCCAGGCGCTTCATCAGCAGCCAGAAGCCGTTGCCACCCCAGCCGAGTATCTTGATGCGATCCCGTCGTCGGTTGCTGAACGCGTAGAGCGCCGGCGCAAACGGGTCCAGCCATGGACTGCTCGACCAGAGGGGCCAGGCCGTTGATCGACTTCCTGAAGTCGACTGCCTCGCGATGAACGTACACCTTGAGTTTAGCGTCGAGCCTGAACATCGCAGCGCCCCAGTGTCTCGATCATCGCCGATACCAGCGGCGCATCCTGTCCGGCAGAGTCCAGCCGAAGCGTTACGCCGTTGGGCATTTCCACCGTCAACTGCGAGCGCACGGGCGGGGGCGATGAGCGCGTGGGCTCCGAAGCCAGCTTTACGGCGTCCTTGTGCTCAACCACCTCACGACGGCTGATCTCGACGACTGGCACGAACGCCGACGGCACGGCAAGCGCAGGCGCATTCTCGACAACTTCCGACGTCGCTGCCACGCCGTTGCGTTCTTGATGCAGCTTGATCCACCGGCGCAGCAAGTTGGCGTTCACGCCGGCCTTGAGCGCCAACCCGGCCACCGACACGCCCGGTTGCAAGCAGGCCTCAACAAGCCTGCGTTTGGATTGCGAGTCGTAGCGCCGCTTGCCGTCGCGACCTACAAGCGTAACGGCAAGAAGCGCCGCATCTGAATCGATCTGAGTCATGGGCTGTGTCCACTGTTAATCAGTGGACACAGCTTGCCTTGCTCTCAGTTCGGGCGCTATGTGCTGATAAATTCGCGCTTACGTTTGAGCAGACAGCACGTGCCTGGACGACGCAGGACGCAACTTACCATGCGTTCAAGGGATTGAGCCTGTGGGCGATGGACGGCACCACGTTGCGCACGCCCGACAGCCCGGCCAACCGCGAGCACTTCGGCGCACAAGGTTACGCCAGCGGCAAGGTGGCCAGTTATCCGCAGGTGCGCGCAATGACGCTCACCTCGATTCCGACGCATCTGGTCGCCGATATTATTGATATTTCCGTAAAACATGACAACCAATCGGAGTCCTGTGCGTTATATCTTCAACGAACTGTCTGGAGGTATGGGGCATGGTCAAGAGAAGATCGGACGAGGCGACAAGGAAGCGATTGCGTGCAGGGAGACTTCTGCTCAGGGGGAAAAAGCCTGCCGAAGTCGCGCTCGTTGTGGGCGTGGCCCGGCAAACCGTGTACACGTGGAAGGCCTTGCTCGATGAAGGCGGAATCGATGCGCTGCGCTCGGTGCCGTCGAGAGGCCGTCCGGCCAGACTGGACGAGTCCCATCTGGAAGGCTTGCGCCGAGCCATTCTGCAAAAACCTACCGAGCACGGCTTTGGTACAGAGCTTTGGACGCTCAAGCGCGTGGGGGTGGTTATCGAACGGCTGTACGACGTCAAGTTCGGCCAAACGCAAATCTGGCGAATCCTGGGCGCCTTGGGTTTTAGCGTGCAAAAACCTGAGAAGCGCGCCATCGAGCGCGACGAAGATGCAGTGCGTAGCTGGAAACGCAGTACCTGGCCCGCTCTCAAAAAAAAGCCCGGCGAGAAGGCCGACTGATCGTCTTTGTAGACGAGTCCGGCATCAGCGAGCGCCCCACGCGCGTGCGCACCTGGGCGCTCAAGGGTCAGACGCCCGTCATCCAGTTTCACTTCAACTGGAATCACGTTTCGGTGATTGCCGGACTCACGCACACCAACTGTTTGTTCAGGCTGCACGAGGGCAGCATCCGCAAGGAAGAGATCGTCGAATTTCTCAAAGCACTCAAGGCCCATCTCAAGCAACCTCTGCTGGTGATCTGGGATGGTTTGAAGGCACATCGCAGCCGCTTGGTGCGCGACTATCTCGATGGGCTGAACGGGCACATTCAGATTGCTTTTCTTCCCCCGTATGCCCCCGACCTCAATCCCGTCGAATATCTGTGGGCGTGGCTCAAGCGACACGCACTGGCCAACTACTGTCCCAACGATCTGAGCGAGTTGCACGCCACCGCTCGCAACAAACTCAAGAGCGCTCAAAAGCGACCCTCGATCATTGCGGCGCGCTGGATGCAGGCTACGCTCTGGTGATGTCATAAATTATGGAAGTCTCAATAATTTCGGTCGCTACGATACCAACGAAATGGTGTACGCCAAAAGCCTGCTGCCGCAGATACCGGAAGACTCGCTA
>Ga0302302_1002071_pt1 | contig 11893 bp, 13 predicted proteins | sample III_Palsa_E1_3_FD_198766 | JGI IMG/M metagenome (GOLD analysis project Ga0302302, IMG submission 198766) | Peat permafrost microbial communities from Stordalen Mire near Abisko, Sweden - III_Palsa_E1_3 | ecosystem: Environmental > Terrestrial > Soil > Palsa > Peat permafrost | place: Sweden...
TATGCGGCGGTGCCGCTGGCCGCCGCGTCTACGGGATTTTCCCAACTGACGAGTTACTCTCCCGGTCCGGCCTCAGGGCCTGTTACGGCAGGGTCTGATGCCTGGTTGACCAACCCATTCGGCTCGCAGCTTCTCGCTCCCACTGGCACATCCCTCGGAACTTTGACCGGGGTCGGCGGGGCCATTACGGTACCTGCGTTTCATCTCGGTTACCCGCTTGTGGAGCAGTATTCAGCCGATGTTGAGCATGAGTTCGCCGGTGGCGTTGTGGTCAAGATTGGTTACGTCGGAGCCCACGGGCGCAATCTTCCCGATGCAGTCAATATCAACCAGATTCCCGACAACATTCTGGCTGAATATGCTCCTGGCGGTCAGTATGCGGGCACCAACCTAGCCACCAAAGTCGCAAATCCCTATTACGCGAAGACGGTTGGCGGTTACCCATCGACGCCCTTCGGCATCATTGCACAGAAGACAGTTCCTCTTGGGCAAACGCTTTTACCCTTCCCGCAATTCGGGTCCATCACGGAGACCGAGAGTGTTGGTCATAGCCAATACAACGCGTTTGATGTGAAGGTACAGAAGCGGTTCAGTCATGGCGTCACTGCGTTGCTCGCTTATACATGGTCGTCGAATTGGGATAATCTCTGGGGCTCACCGGTTGCCGGGTTGAACACGCTAAATCCGAATCCGACTACTGCCGGCCCTCAGGATGGCTACGACCCGAACGCTGAATACTCGAGGGCAACCAATGACATCCCCAACCGATTTACCGCGGCGGTGAATTATGAGCTGCCCATCGGGCGGGGCAAGCCCCTGCTGGGAGATGTAAACAGGTTTGTCGATGCGGTTGTTGGCGGATGGAAGGTCAACGACGTGACCATTCTTGAGAATGGCGGCCCGCTGCCAATCGTCCAAACCAATCTCAGCACCGGCACCTATGGAACCACCGGAGTCGCAGGAGCGAATCAGCGTCCCAATCTCGTTCCTGGTGCCAACCCGTGCTACTCAGGTTCGCCGGAGAGCCGCTTAGGTGGCACCAGCGGCCTCAAACCGTACTTCGATGCTAGCGCCTTCTCGATTGCGCCGCAGTACACCTACGGAAACGCAGAGCGCACTTTGAATTGCTACGGACCTGGTTTCGAGAATTCCGATTTATCTCTCAACAAGAATTTCAAGGTAAGTGACAGGGCAAACTTTGAAGTCCGCGTGGAAGCCTTGAACGCGTTCAATACTCCGGAATTCGGACAACCGGGCATCACTATCACCACGGGCGCGAGCAGCGCCTCAACCGGTGCGGTCACCTCGCAGCTGGGGTTCTCACGCATTATTCAGATCGGCGGCCGGCTCGCATTCTGACCGCTACGCCATATCGCAAGACGGGAGGCGGCCTCGGTTCAACTTTCAAGCCGCGTTCACGAGACAGACACTTTCACGCATGGGATGGTTATGATCCACAAAACTCACGATCACGATTCAAGGGGAGATAACTTCTCTCAACACAGTACAGCTTCAACGGGTACGGCGTCGCTCGGAACGAAGCGAGGGACGCATAAGGCGATACAGAATATCGCTTTGGGGCCAAAGCAGTTGAGCCGGTTGCTGGTTTTGTTCGGTGTGGTTTATGTTGTGTGCCTCGGCTGGGTCATAACGCGCGCTCATGGCCAAATCGCTGTGCGAAACCAGGGATACGTCCCTTACAGCGATGCGCCCATCAACTATCGCTCAGAGGATCTGAGCGACCCGGTGGCCATACTGCAGCAGGAACTGAATCAGGGAAAGCAAAAACTCAAGTACGAGCCGAAGTTCGGATATCTCAAATCCGTATTGAAGCTGTTGAAAGTTCCTGTCGACTCTCAGACGCTGGTCTTTTCAAAGACAAGCTTTCAGTACAAAAAAATCTCGCCGGAGCATCCCCGGGCCCTCTATTTCAACGACGACGTCTACGTGGGCAAGGTACACGATGGCAAGGCAATTGAAATTGTCTCCTTCGATCCAATGCAGGGCGCCATCTTCTATCTGCTGGATGAACACAAGGTAGACAAGCCCGTGTTTCAGCGGGCCGAACTGGACTGCACGCAGTGCCACATCGCAGCCGGAACACGCAACGTTCCGGGTGTGTTGCTGCGGTCCATCTATCCCACCACGACCGGCACGCAGGCTCCCGCCAGTCAGTCTTACATTACGGACCAGGAAAGTCCGATCAAAGACCGATGGGGCGGATGGTATGTGACTGGTAAGATCTCCGGCCTGCCGCACATGGCGAATGCGGTGGTCGAAGACAAGCAAACAGCAGGTCAGCCCGATCAGGCCGCCTCAACCAAGCTCGTTTCGCTGTCCAACTCCTTTGACTCATCAGCGTATCTGATACCTGACAGCGATGTTGTGGCGCACCTTGTGTTGGCTCATCAGACGCAAATGCATAATCTCATCACATTGACGAACTACAAGACGAGGCTAGCTCTTTATGCGGAGGCTGCGAAAGATAAAAGTGCCGGCCAGACTGCGGATGCGCCTCTTTCGGAGAGCGCTCGCAAGCAGTTTGAGCGTCCCGCCGAGCAATTGCTCCGGTATCTGCTCTTCGTCAATGAAGCGCCAATCTCCGGATCGGGCGGAGATGGAATCGAGGGCTCGTCAAAGTTTGCAAAAGAATTCGCTGCGCGGGGTGTCCGCGATGCTCACGGGCGATCGCTGCGCGACTTCGATCTGAAGACCCGGATCTTTCGCTATCCGTGCAGTTATCTCATCTATTCAGCGTCCTTCGATTCGCTGCCTGAACCCGCCAAGGGGTATGTCTATCACCGCTTGCTCCAGATTCTTACCGGGCAGGATAAGAGCGGCGATTTTTCACAACTTTCAGAAAGCGGCCGTCGTGCGGTTCTCGAAATTCTGTTGGCAACCAAGTCGGGATTGCCAGCAGAATGGCAAGAATATGCACGATCCAATCACATTTCCTTCCACGCGCCAGAAACTCATTCACGCCCGAGTTAGCCAGGGTAAGCAACTTAACAGCAGGCAACCAGAGAGGAAACAGGACGATGAGAATATTTTCGAGAATGGTAGGGATCGCAACTGCATGCGCGGCCCTGGGCGTATCCGTCGCGGCACAAACTACGAACGGGGCGGAATCGATAGACGGGCGCTGGGACGCCAGCCTTGATAACCATGGGACTCAGATTCCCTTCAGGCTCGATATCTCCGGCTCGGGACCGACGTTGAAGGGAATTTTTTATGACGGGTTCAAACCGTACGACGGCACAACCAGTGCAACGTTTCAGGATGGCAAGCTCACGCTGAACGTCGAACACTACCTGACAACGATCACGGCAACGGTGAACAACGGAGCCCTCGCCGGAAATGTGGTTACGATTTCGCGAGGCGGCAACGCGAATTATGGCTTCCAGGCAACTCGCCATGTGGAGTCGGCAGCTGCGGCGGTTGATGCGCCGTCCATTGCCGGCTCATGGATCATTCCGCTGGATAATCCATCGGCCAAGGGCGAGAAGGCCTTCCGGTTTATTGTTCAGCAGCAGGGCGCTGAAGTGGCCGCGTCGATCCTTCGCGTTGACGGAGATACAGGCGCTTATACCGGCAGTTATAAAGATGGGAAATGGGTGCTCAGTCATTTTGACGGCTCTCGTCCTGGAGTTATCGAAGTTTCTCCGGCAGCGGATGGGACGCTCGAAATCCACCAGAATGGCGGCCGCGCAAGGGTAGCCGCGGCTCCGGCTGGCGGCAATGCGAGCGGCGGGCAAGCAGTTGCGGCTGCCGTCTCCACCAGCGGCAACCAGTATGGTGAACAGCCAGGAGGCAGCCGTTACGCCAATAAGCTGGTTGCCTATCGAGCCGAGGTGGCCAAGGCAAAAGGACTTCCAGAACCCGAAGACTACGACACGCATACCACCGTCCGTGACGCAAATGAGAAATTCACCTTCAACTTTCCCGATGAGAACGGCAAGCTGGTCTCGAACGACGATCCTCGCTTCAAAGGCAAGGTCGTGCTGGCAATCGTGACCGGAACCTGGTGCCCGAACTGCCATGATGAGGCACAATATCTGGTCCAGCTGGACAAGAAATATCGCGACAAGGGACTGGCCATTGTTGCTCTCGACTTTGAAGAGCCTGAGCAGCAGGGAAGCTTGGAGCGCGAGCGCGCCTTCGTCAAGAAGTACGGCGTGGAGTATACCTATCTGATTGCGGGCGCGCCGTCGGACATGTGGGAGAAGGTCCCGCAGGCGGTCAATCTCAACACGTGGCCGGCGACAATCTTCGTTGGACGAGATGGACTGGTGAAGGGCATCCACTCAGGATTTGCTTCGCCTGCGAGCGGCGATTTCAACCGTCAGCTCCAGGAGGAATTCACATCGAAGATTGAGCAGTTGCTTTCCGAAAAGCCAGCTCAAAACCTGGCAGATACATCGCCCGTGCCTGCCAAGCCCGGACAGTAGATCTGCGGTATAGCCGGCGTGCGAAGATCAAATTCCGTTGACGAACTCCATGAGTTGCAGCCGTTCCATATGGACCGGCTGCAACGCGTCCAATGACTTCGTGGAAGGGTCAGGCACCTACGACTTGCGGAAGCCTGGATAACTCTTCGTCGGTACTGTCATTGGGGACAGAGCAGCCAGGAGTCAGAATGAATTTGCCACCTGCCGCGTGGCTAGCGTTTTGCCACTGTTCGCGGATCTGAGCGGCAGAAAGCTCCTTGTACTTCACCTCATCGATCCCGGTGGCGATGGTCTGCGAGAACTTGCTGCGCACGGTGTTGACCTGTACACCGCTGGTCTGCACCGACCAGTTGACAACCGGGGCATTAAAACCGACGAACTGGTCAACGTACTCATTCTCCCAGTGCAAATGTAGGAAGTTCAGCTTCGCGCCAGCGGTCGCGTCAAAGAAGCGCTTGTCGAAGGGCGCGCTGAACCGAGCGTAGTCCGCGGGCGAGAGCTCTTCGCGTTTTGCGTTGGCAATTGAGAAAAGTATTCCGGATGCGCCTGCTGCAAATGCACGCTTTGCGTGATTGATGTGCGACTGAGTAAGCACATCAAGCGCGTCGAGCAGCCTCTGCGGATTCTCCTGCTGCAGACGAAGAACCTCTTCCTTGGACGACAATTTGACTGCGACCTGCCAGGGATTGAAGGCGGTCTCAAGGATATACGCGTCTCCGTTCAGGCCGGAGTTGATCAGTTCGAGAGCCCGAATCTGGTCGGGAAATGGATTGTCGAGAACCTTCAGTTCGTACCAGTTGCCAGCAGGCTTCGGATATTCGAAGTCGCTCATTACCTTCACGATGTCCGTCTTGTATTTCCAGTGATAATCGAGTGTCGCTTTAGCATGGACTTCGGCAGTCTGCGGCCCGAAGTGATGCCAATGCGTGAAGGGCGGCCGATCGACATCGCGCCCTGCTAGAGCGCGGTCAACACGTTCTTTTCGGGAGAGCGGCTTCTGGCCTGCCACTTGTCCAAGAATGGGTTGTGCGATTGAGGTGCCGGCGAAAGCGGCGGCTGATACGAGGAAACTTCTTCGGTCAGTCATGAATGGCTCCTGGAAACGGATGGAAGCAGATGAATAATGCCCAAGTACAGATGGAATAGCCGCAACATGCCAATTTGTGAATTGTAAGGATGCGAACCTGGGCTTGCGCAAATAAGAGGGAGGTTGCAGCTGAAAGTGTCAGCGACAACACAGTGAGCGACAAGCGTGTGACCGGTGGGAGATGAATGCCATAGGCGCTGAAATCTACTACTCCAAGTTTACAGCCACGGTAGCGTTAGTTTGGCGCTGATTGGGGTTGCTGTCAACAGGTGTTAGCCTCCCGCGAGCCGGGTCGAGACGATATACGGTCCTTCTGATGTCAGTCACGTTCGATCATTGAAATTGACTTGGCAGCCCGTCTCCGGGTACGCTCATCGCATGAGTGCCGATGCTTTTCGCCGCTGTTGTTGCTCCCGCGCCTAGCTGGGTGAGCGAACGCTGCTGTTTCATGTACGCGATGAGATTCACGCACAGACTCTTCCTCAATCCAGCGATTCCCTCGATCTGGCTCCCTTCGTAAGTCGCGTAACCGCGACATACAAGAGGTAAGTCTTTGAGGCTCTGAATTTTCAGTTCAAGCTGCGTTGCCCGACACACAAGGAGATTTGTCGATGATGCTCAATACCGCGAAATATGGCCGTGCCCTCTTGAAAGGGCTTCTGCTCTTTCCCCTTGGTCTTGCTCTTGCCGCTGCAATGCCGGAGCTAGCGCCGGCTCAGCAGGCGCCGACAGTGCCCGCCGCTACAGCATCCGATCCAGCAAAGAAGGATTTCACGGAAGAGTGGGTTTACCGCGTTCAATACGGACACAAGGACGAGTGGTGGAAGATTTTCAAGAAATATCAAATTGCGATTCTGGAACGTCAAAAGCAGTTGGGCTATGTGAAGGACTTCACAGTTTGGGGGCCGGGGTTGCATACCGACGAGAACTCGCGCTGGGACTATCGCGTGATTATCGTGCGGGCCTCGTACGACGCGCCTCCAGGACAGTCGGAAGGAGAGGTTGCCAAGCAATTGTTCCTGGATCAGGAGACGTTCAAACGGGACGAGAACCGTCGCTGGGAACTTACATCGAACCACTGGGATCTTCCCATTCACCAGGTGAAGATCGATTCGGCGGAATGACTGAGACGAGACCTTTGCAGCATTGGTCGAAGGATGTGAGAGCGGATGAGCACTTGGCTAACAGCGCCATGGCCCTGGTATCTTGCGGGCCCGATCATCGGACTCTTCGTTCCGGCGCTTTTGCTCGCCGGCAACAAGGTGTTTGGAATCTCCAGCAACCTGCGTCACCTTTGTTCCTTTTTGCTTCCCGGTAGGCTGGAGTATCTTCGTTATGACTGGAAGAATGTCGGGCTGTGGAATCTTGTTTTCTTGTTTGGGGTCCTAATCGGCGGCGTTCTAGCCGCGCACTCGGGAGCGCCGCACAACATTGCGATTTCGTCTACGACAAAGGCTGCGTTGACCCAGTTGGGGCTCCACGATCTGTCTGGCGTAGCGCCGCATGAAATCTTCAGCTGGCAAGCCCTGCTGACCTGGCGTGGATTTGTGTCCGTCGTCTTGGGAGGATTCCTGGTTGGGTTCGGCGCCGCGTATGCGGGAGGATGCACTTCAGGGCACGCAATCTCCGGTCTTGCGAATTTCGAATTGCCCTCGCTGATTGCGGTCCTCGGCTTCTTTGCAGGAGGCCTCGCCGCAACCTACTTCATTCTGCCGCACCTCCTCTGACAATCATGACTGTGAAATCACAAATCGATAATGAATCTCCCGGAAAACGGGAAAGTAAGCCAGTGTTTCTATTCGTATACTCGCTGCTCGGGATTGCTTTTGGCATCGTACTTACCAGATCCGAAGTCCTGTCGTGGTTCCGCATCCAGGAGATGTTTCGTTTCCAATCGTTCCGGATGTACGGCATCATCGGCTCCGCCATTGCAACGGCTGCACTTTCGATCGTACTTATCAAAAAGTCGACGTTGAAGTCCGCTTCAGGGGAAGTCATCGCGATTCCAAAGAAGACAGTTGGCACTGGAGCGCGATACGCCATAGGCGGGACAATTTTTGGGTTGGGATGGGCTCTTACAGGAGCGTGCCCTGGGCCTCTCTTTGCACTTGTCGGCAACGGAGTGTCAGTGATGGCTGTAGCGGTCTTGAGCGCTCTGTTGGGCACGTGGGTCTATGGATTCCTTCGGCCAAGATTGCCGCATTGAGTCAAATCACGAGAACGTGAAAAAACACTCGATAGATCGAGAAGTCCGTACAGCAGGAGCGGCCCATGAGCAGCGACATCGAACTAAACGAGATTGGCGTGTTGAAGCGCCGCGAAATTGAAGCACGAATTCTCTCTCCCATTCTGGAAGCTCTCGGGAATGAATTCGGGCGCAAGGAAGTCATTGAAATTACCCGCAGTACGATCACCGAGATCGCGCGCCAGCAGGGCCGGGAGCTGGCCGAGCAGATGGGTACGAACGATCTTGAATCCTACGGCAAATCAATTGAACCCTGGAGCCGCAGCGGCGCTTTGCAACTTCGGATTCTAAATCAAGACGAAAGAGCCCTGAGTTTTGATGTGACAGCGTGCAAGTATGCTGAACTCTATCGCGGCCTTGGCACTCCGGAACTTGGAAGTGTCCTTTCGTGCAGTCGCGATGCGGCGTTTATAGAGGGTTTCAATGCAGACATCACACTGGAGCGGACTCAAACCATCATGCAAGGATCGGGGTCCTGTGACTTTCGTTTTAGAGTCCGCGAGGGCCGCGAGCCTTGAGGAGCCCAAAGCAGGAACTCTAGCAACCTATGACGTTGATTCGGTTGTTGACACGGCTTTGTGGAAAGCTCTAGCCTGATTTCATTGCAAGATATGCGCGATCGCGCATTGCACCGAACGAATGAACAGACTCTCTCCAACCCGCATGTGTCTGCGCGCCTGTCGGTTCCGCGCCTTGCGGGTGTGTGTTTAGGGGAATCGAGCCAGGCTTCGACAGTCGCCCAGAACCCACCCGCCGTCAGCCGGCCGGGTGGGTTTTTATTTTTGTGCCCCAATCGACAAACGAGACAAGAATCTCCACGGGAGGAAATGCAAAATGTCACTTCGCATCAATGATATTGCTCCGGATTTCATCGCCGAAACTACGCAGGGTCCAATTCACTTTCATGAATGGATCGGCAACGCCTGGGCTGTGCTTTTCTCTCATCCCAAAGATTTCACGCCCGTTTGCACCACTGAGCTGGGCGCGGTCGCCGGCCTCGAAGAGCAGTTTGCCGAGCGTGGCGTGAAGGTCATCGGTCTAAGCGTCGATCCTGTGTCGAACCACAGCAAATGGGCTTCGGACATTCAGGAGGTGGGCGGCCACGCTGTGAACTATCCTCTGATCGGCGATCCCGAACTGAAGATCGCCAAGCTCTACGACATGCTCGCGGCTGACGCTGGCGACACTTCCGAAGGTCGCACGCCTGCCAATAATGCACCTGTGCGTACCGTATTCGTCATTGGACCCGATAAGCGCATCAAGCTCACTCTGGCCTATCCCATGACTACGGGGCGCAACTTCGACGAGATCCTCCGGGTTCTTGATTCCATTCAGTTGACCGCAAAGCATCGTGTGGCAACGCCGGCGAACTGGCGCCAGGGTGACGACGTCATCATCACCGGTGCCGTCTCAAATGAGGAGGCCGATAAGATCTTTCCTGGCTACAAAACGGTGAAGCCGTACCTGCGCACAACAGCGCAACCGCAGTCGGTGTAATTCCGCGATCGTGCGGATTTTGGGCATATCATGCGCAGGGATGGAGATGCGATGCAAGATCAGCGACGAGGTGGGCAAGGTCGACGCTGTGCTGATGCGCCACTAAACCTGCTGCTATACGCTATTCCGTTCGGAGAATACTGGCTGCTGATTGAATCGCTAAGCATATGCGGCGAATCAACCGGATGTCGTCTCTGTACGATCACGTGGCACGTAGAAAGAAAATCCGTTCACCGGAGAGACAAGGATGGCAACCGCGACCACACGCATTACTTCCGCTCGATTTGAGCAAGGCCTCACCTACAGCGATTTCCTGGCCGCGGCGAGCGTCAATCGCGACAAATTTGAGCAAAACTACAATAATCCTGTGCTAACGGCGGACGATCGAATCTTCTTTCAAAAGGCCAGCCAGCATCCCGATGGTCCTCGAAAAATGCTGGTGATCGCTGAAGCCTGGTGCGGCGATGTTTACCGAGAGTTGCCCACCGCAGTGCGCATAGCGGAGTCCGCTGGAATCGACTTGCGCATTTTCCTTCGCGACGAGAATCCCGACATCATGGAGGAGTTCCTCAGCAACAACGGGAAGTCGCGCGCGATCCCTGTATTTGTCTTCTACTCGGTCGACACAAAGTACATTACACATTTCACCGAACGCTCCGCGAGCGCTCACGCTGGATTGGCGCTTGCCATGGAACAAGCGAGAGCGAAGTTGAATCTGCCCGCGTCGGCCACCTTCGGCAACCTCCCCGATCCAGCGAGGCAAGAGTTTCTTCTGGACGTTATCTCGCGGATTGAGCTGCATGCAGACCGATGGCGACGGGATGCTGTCAAGGAAATCCGTCAGCTTCTTGCGACAGCTTTGCACTTACCGGATGCCGCATGACAGCCCAGGATAGAACTGCGGCGCACCAAGAGAAAATTCCAATCGTATATACCATTCGCGGCTGCGACTCGTGTGTCAAGCTTCTGGCGAAGTGGGACGCCGAAAAGTTCGTCTATGACGAACGCCGCGTGGAACTCAGTCAGGCAACATTGGATGAAGCCCGGCAATACGGCAAATTAGTGCCTATCGTGGTGTGGCCGGATGGTCGAGTTGAACAGGGGTTCGGAGACAGTTTTGGATGTTTTATCTGATAAGCCGGCCGTGTCGCGACAGCTCCCTCACGACCTGTTTTAAGGCGGTTTAATGGGTCACCACCGAGTTGGCAACCAGCGTCGCATTTACCTTCGTGTTGTTCTGGAATCTGCAAAGAAGCGCGACAAAGAGCGCCTCTCCGCGCTGGACCTGCTGGCGCTCCTTAGCTCACTTCCTGCAAAAAGGAATGTCCTAGCGCAAAGCCAATCGCTCATTACTTGAGAAGTCGTGAAGTCCTGCGTCTCACAGATCAAGGAGGTAAGCCATGCAGCAGGGAAGCGTCATTCAAACGACCAGAAAAGAAGGTCCGAGTGTATGGCAGTTTCGGTGGTCGGAAAAGGATCTGAACGGCCACCGCGTATACCGCAAACGGGTCATCGGAACGGTGGAGCAATACGCTGATGCGGCCGCCGTGCGCCATGCGGCGTCAGCTCTCTTGTCCGATGTGAATTTACGATCCCGTCAAGATCGGATCGTCTCTATCACGGTGGATCAGCTGTGTGAGCATTTTGAGCAAACCGAAATGCGTTCCGCCGCGAACTTGTGGAGCATTGCAACTCAAAGGACCTATCGCGGTTACATTCGTTGTTGGATCAGGCCACGTTGGGGCACTCGCACTCTGGACGAAATCAAGGCAGTGCAAGTGGAAGCTTGGCTGCATGGGCTCAATCTTGCCCGCGCCTCACGAGCCAAGATTCGAAACGTCCTCTGTGTCCTCTTCAATCATGCTTGTCGGCATGAATTATTCGATCGCAACCCAATACGCCTCGTTCGCCAAAGCGCCAAGCGCCGAGGAACTCCGGACGTGCTGACAGGCGCTGAAATCAAGGTGTTGGTCGAGAATTTGCCACTGCGTGAGCGCACATTGGTTCTGCTGGCCGCATCAACCGGGTTAAGACAGGGCGAACTCTTCGGTCTGAAGTGGAGAGATATTGATTTCGAACGAGGAGAACTGAATGTCATTCGATCGATTGTCTGCGGTGTGGAGGGTCATTGTAAGACGGAATCCTCGCAGAAGCCGGTTCCGATGCATTCGCAACTCGCCGCGGCATTGATTGCATGGAGACAACAGTGCAGACTGAAGACCGGTGATGATTGGGTGTTCGCCAGTCGATTGCATAACGGGCGAAGGCCGTATTGGGGAGCAGCAATTATGCGTCATTACATCCAACCGGTTGCCGAAAAGCTGGGCATTCAAAAGCGCGTTGGTTGGCATACGTTTCGCCACACCTACTGCACGTTGCTCAGAAGCCTTGGAGTTGAATTCAAAGTCATGCAGGAACTGATGAGGCATTCCTCCCTGCGCTCTACGCTCGACGTTTATACGCAAGCGGTTGGCCCAGCGAAACGGGCCGCGCAAGCCGCGGTGCTTTCGCTGTTCGTAGCGCCGCCGGATTTACACAACGATTGGGAGATCATTGGACTGGCGTAGCAGGGAGTAATCCGGTTCCAAGGGTGCAAAAAGGACACCAGAACGGGGC
>Ga0302302_1002078_pt1 | contig 11877 bp, 10 predicted proteins | sample III_Palsa_E1_3_FD_198766 | JGI IMG/M metagenome (GOLD analysis project Ga0302302, IMG submission 198766) | Peat permafrost microbial communities from Stordalen Mire near Abisko, Sweden - III_Palsa_E1_3 | ecosystem: Environmental > Terrestrial > Soil > Palsa > Peat permafrost | place: Sweden...
CACGTTCACCCATGCTGCTTGAGATCGCCGCAAACTCGGTTGCCTCCGCGCTGGCCGCCCAGGAAGGCGGAGCAGGGCGTGTCGAACTCTGCACCGCGCTTGAACTGGGCGGACTGACGCCTTCGCACGCGCAGATCGCGCTGGCCCGCGAACACCTGCGCATTCCGCTGTATGTGCTGATTCGTCCGCGCGCCGGCGACTTTCTCTACAACGATATCGAGTGCGAGGTGATGCTGCGGGACATCGAAGCCTGCGTGGCACTCGGCTGTGATGGCGTGGTACTCGGCGCGCTCGATGCCGATGGCGAGGTCGACATGCCGCGCTGCCGTGCGCTGGTCTCCGCCGCAGGCAACGTGGGCGTCACCTTCCACCGCGCTTTCGACCTCGCGCGCGATCCGTTCTCGTCATTGGGAGACCTGATCGAACTCGGCTGCGAGCGTGTGCTGACGTCGGGTGGCCGGCCCACTGCGATCGAAGGGGCGGAGCTGATTCGTCAGCTGGTCGAGCTGTCGACCGCGCGTATCGTCGTGATGCCGGGGGCAGGTGTGGATGCCGGGTGCATCGGCAAGCTGCGGGAGATGACGGGAGCAAATGAATTTCACGCGTCGGCGAAACGACAGTATCTGTCTGGCATGCGCTGGCAGCCATCGTTGTTGACTGATATGCAGGGCGGAGAATGGCGCAGTGATGTGGAACAGATACGAGGCATCCTTGTTGCCTTGAGCGATGCCGGACGAGGCTAAGCTCCGCTCCAGAAAGAAACTGGATTTGACCGCCACCATCCACTGCAACCAACCATCAGGAGCACCCATGTCGAATACTGATGTCCTGATCGTAGGCGCGGGCCCGACAGGCTTGACCCTGGCTTGCACGCTGGCGCAGCGGAAGGTGCGCTTCCGCATCATCGAGGCCTCGCCTTCGCCGCAGGCGGGTTCGCGCGGCAAGGGCGTGCAGCCGCGCACGCTCGAAGTGTTCGACGACCTGGGCATCGTCGATCGGGTGATCGCCAATGGCAGCTTCGAGATGAATATGCTTCAGCACGACGGGAACGGCGCCACCACGGAGTCGCCGCGTCGTTACCTTCCACCCAGGCCTGACGCGCCCTATCTGTCGTCGTTGCTGACGCCGCAATGGCGCATCGAGGAAGCGTTACGCGCCAGGTTGGGCGAACTCGGCGGTCGAGTTGAATTTGGCGTTACGCTTTCCGACTACGTGCAGGAGGACGACGGCGTGACCGCCCAGCTCGCCGGCCCTGAAGGCGAAGAGACCATCCGCGTGGGCTGGCTGGCCGGCTGCGATGGCGGCAAGAGTTCCATTCGCCAGCGGGAGGGCATCTCCTTCCTGGGCGATACCCTCGAGACCGTACGGATGATGCTGGGCGATGTCCGCCTGATGGGGCTCGATCGCGACCACTGGCACGTGTGGCGCAGCGCCGAAGGTTTCCTGGCGCTTTGCCCGCTGCCCTCCACCGACACGTTCCAGTTGCAGGCCTCGATCGCACCGGGCCAGGACGATCAGCCGTCGCGGGAGGCCTTTCAGCACCTGATCGATCGATGCACGGGACGACAGGACATCCGCGTGGAGGAGACCGGCTGGGAATCCATGTGGCGGGCCAACGTACGCATGGTCGACCGCTATCGCGCCGGCCGCGTGCTGCTGGCCGGCGATGCCGCCCACGTCCATTCGCCCGCTGGCGGGCAGGGCATGAATACCGGTATCCAGGATGCCTACAACCTGGGCTGGAAACTCGCCGCCGTGCTGGGCGGCGCCGACGCGAGGCTGATCGACACCTACGGCGAGGAGCGCCTGCCGATCGCCTCATGGGTACTGGGCGTCTCCAACGAGTTGATGAACGCCGCTGTCGCTGCCCGCGGCTTCGTGCTCAGCCGCGACGAAAAGACCTTGCAACTGGGCCTGGGCTACCGCGGCTGCAGCCTGTCGCAGGACCAGCGGCCCGACGGCGATGGCCTGCGTGCGGGCGATCGCGCCCCGGATGCGCCCGGCCTGTCCGGCGCTGGCGAGTCGACACGCATCTTCGATCTGTTGCGCGGACCACACATCACCTTGCTCGGCTTCGGCAGACGCTGGCGATCGGTCGTCGACGCGTGTGCCGCAACGTTCGGTGACGACGTGCGGGGCTATGTCATCGCCGCATTGCCGGATACTGCGGCAAACCTTGTGGATGAGCAGGGACACGCCCGCGCTGCTTACGGCGACGACACCCTTTTCGTGATCCGACCGGACAATTACGTCGGCCTGGTGGCGGCGGATGCCGATCCCGCGCCAGTGATGGATTATCTCCGACACATCACGGCACCGGCTTCCTGATCGGGTAGCGAAAGACCTAGTGGCGATTCTGCAACGGAGACGGTACCTCTGATTGCCTCGTTTCCCCATATCGTCATTCCGGCGAACCCCACAAAAGGGGGCAAGGGCAGGAATCGCTCTTCAACAACGAAGCGCCCCATCCATTCGGCCTTTCGCAACAGCAACTGCGATCCCGGCCTCCGCCGGGATGACGAGTAAGAAAACCTCCCCACATCGTCATTCCGGCGAACCCCACAAAAGGGGCAAGGGCCGGAGAAGTTTTTCAACAACGAAGCCGCCCATCCCTTCGGCCTTTCGCAACAGCAATTGCGATCCCGGCTTCCGCCGGGATGACGAGTAAGAAAACCTCCCCATATCGTCATTCCGGCGAACCCCACAAAAGGGGCAAGGGCCGGAGAAGTTTTTCAACAACGAAGCCGCCCATCCCTTCGGCCCTTCGCAACAGCAACTGCGATCCCGGCTTCCGCCGGGATGACGAGTAAAAATCTCTCCATATCGTCATTCCTGCGAAGGCAGGAATCGCTCTTCAACGACGAAGCCGGCCATCCCTTCGACCTTTCGCAACAGTAATTGCGATCCCGGCCTTCGCCGGGATGACGAGTAATACCGAGTCATTCGAAGTTCCCTACGGCAGCGCATGGGCCTCCCGCTTGGTTAATATGGCGAATTGCCGAACAGCAGCAGGAGCCACCGAGTGATCATCAAGCCCAAAGTCCGCGGATTCATCTGCATCACCGCCCATCCGGTCGGTTGCGAACACAACGTGCTCGACCAGATCAAGGTCACTCAGGCCGCCGGCCACGACAAGGCGAAGGGGCCAAAGCGCGTGCTGGTGATCGGCGCCTCCACTGGCTACGGCCTGGCTTCGCGCATCACCGCGGCGTTCGGCTACGGCGCCGCCACGCTCGGCGTGTTCTTCGAGAAGCCCAGCAGCACGGAGAAAACCGGCACCGCCGGCTGGTACAACTCCGCCGCGTTCGACCAGGCCGCCAAGCAGGCCGGCCTGTACAGCAAGTCGATCAACGGCGACGCGTTCGCCAACGAAACCCGCGCCCGCGCGATCGAGATCATCAAGAACGACATGGGCGGCCCGATCGACCTGGTCGTCTATTCGCTCGCCTCGCCCGTGCGCAAGCTGCCGGACACCGGCGAAGTGGTGCGCTCGGCGCTCAAGACCATCGGCCAGCCATTCACCAACACCTCGGTCGACACCAACAAGGACACCGTGATCGAGGCCACCATCGAGCCGGCCACCGAGCAGGAAATCAAGGACACCGTCACCGTCATGGGCGGCGAGGACTGGGCGCTGTGGATCGACGCGCTGAGCGCCGCCGGCGTGCTGGCCGAACACGCCAAGACCGTCGCCTACAGCTACATCGGCACCGAGATCACCTGGCCGATGTACTGGCACGGCACCCTGGGCCAGGCCAAGCAGCACCTGGACAACACCGCCAAGCAACTGCGCAGCCGCCACCCCGGCCTCGACGCCTACGTCGGCGTGATGAAGTCCGTCGTCACCCAGGCCAGCGCCGCCATCCCGGTGATTCCGCTGTACGTGTCCATTGCCTTCAAGATCATGAGGGAGAAGGGCATCCACGAAGGCCCCATCGAACAGGCCAACCGCCTGTTCCACGACCGTCTCTATCGTGCTGATGGCAAAGCTGCACCCACCGATGACGAAGGGCGGTTGAGGCTGGACGACTGGGAACTGCGCGACGACGTGCAGATTCCCTGCAAGACCCTCTGGCCCACCGTCACCACCGAGAACCTCAAGCAGATCACCGACTACGTGGGCTACAAGCACGAGTTTTTGCAGCTGTTCGGGTTTGATCGGGCGGATGTGGACTATGACGCCGAGGTGGAGGCGGATCGGCGGTTTGATTGTTTGGAGTCATAAGATCGGGAGGTGAGGGGGCCGAGAAAATGTGACTACGACGACCGCCGCGGAGCTCCAACCGGCTTATTCGGGCGGGTGACCGGCAGTCTCAGTTTTTGAGATGGAAACAGGACATAATGTCCGCATTCCGTCCCGCCGCTGAGGCTCTCCATGCAAGACGTCCGCAAGCTCCTGACCACCCTCCGCGGCCGCTACAACCAGCGGGAACTCGCCGAAGCCTTGGGCATCGCGACCCGTACCCTTCGCCGCTGGGAGGTCGGGGAATCTGATCCACCGCCGTATGCCGCCGACGCCATCCGCCAGCGTCTGCTGCCGCTGGTTGATCCGTTGGATGGCGGTGATTACGACTTCAAGTTCATCGACCTGTTTGCCGGCATAGGCGGCATTCGCATGGCCTTCGAAACCCACGGTGGGCGCTGCGTGTTCACCAGCGAATGGAACCATTACGCACAGAAGACCTATCTGGCCAACTTCCCGGAATCCGCCCATACCCTGGCAGGTGACATCACCGAGGTGGACGAACGCGACATCCCCGAACACGACGTGCTGCTGGCCGGCTTCCCCTGCCAGCCTTTCAGCATCGCCGGTGTGTCCAAAAAGAATGCGCTGGGCCGCGCCCACGGCTTTGCGGACGAAACCCAAGGCACCCTGTTTTTCGATGTGGCCCGCATCATTGCCGCCAAGCGTCCGGCGGCGTTCCTGCTTGAAAACGTCAAGAACTTGGTCAGCCACGACAAGGGCAACACCTTCCGGGTCATCAAGAAGGTTCTGGAAGAGGAGCTCGGTTACCACATCAGTTGCAAGGTCGTGGACGGCGCGCACTTCGTCCCGCAACACCGCGAACGTATCCTGATCGTCGGCTTCCGCGAGAAGACCGACTTCGACTTCAAGGACGTGTACTTGCCGGAGAACAAGCCGAAGCTGTCCAGCATCCTGCACCCGCAGGACGGCACCGAAGCGCCAGAGGCGCATTACACGGTTGGGCCGAAGGCCAAGGTGGATGATCGCTACACGCTCACGCCCAAACTGTGGGCTTATTTGCAGGCCTACGCGGAAAAGCACCGTGCCGCCGGCAACGGTTTCGGCTTCGGGCTGGTCAACGGCGACAGCGTGACCCGCACGCTCTCTGCCCGTTACTACAAGGATGGTTCGGAAATTTTGGTATCCCAAGGCCCGCGCAAACGCCCGCGTCGCCTCACCCCCCGTGAGTGCGCCCGCCTGATGGGCCTCGCGGATGATTTCATCATTCCGGTTAGCGACACGCAGGCCTACAAGCAGTTCGGCAACAGCGTGGTCATGCCGGTGATGCGTGAAGTTGCCCGCGTGATGAAGCCGCGCATCCTTGAGCTGATCGACCCGGAACTGGCCAGGCAGAAGTCCCTGCTGGTCGCCTGATCCAATGGATGTCGTTGACCAAGCCACACGAAGCCGGATGATGTCCGGCATTCGCGGCAAGGACACGAAGCCCGAACGGATCGTGCGCAGCTTCTTGCATCGCGCGGGGCTGCGGTTCCGGCTGCACGTCAAGCTACCGGGCAAACCGGACTTGGCTTTTCCCAAATATCGGGCTGTGGTTTTCGTGCACGGCTGCTTCTGGCATCGGCACGAAGGTTGTCGCTATAGCACCACCCCTGCCAATAATGCCGAGTTCTGGCAGGAAAAATTCGCCGGCAATGTACGCCGGGATGCGCGAGTGAAGCAGAAGCTTGAGGAACTGGGTTGGCGAGTACAGGTAATCTGGTCCTGCCAATTGAACGAGCGCGAGCTGGGCAAGCTGGCAAGTAGAATCCGAAAGGACACAGTTAGGGAAGGCGAGAATGGCGAAGGCTGACGATGCAGACAAGTGGCTGTCGGAGATCGATTTGGCCACTGTGTTCGCCATGCTCCAAGACAATGGCGCAACCGAGACCCTTTACAAGATTCTCCCGAAGAATGCGAACAGCAAGAATCAGGTCTATTTGGCCTCGGACCTGTCGCAGCTTGGCAAGATTCCTTCCGGCGAGATCACAGCGCATACGTCCATCTCCCAGAAGAAAGGAGGTGAGGAGGCAGTCTTCCGCGCCGCGCTAGAGCTCTACTGGCTGGGCCCGAATGGCCTGCCGTTCCTTGCTCCGGATGCAAAACTGATTTTCTACCCTCAATACCCCGAGGTTCGTTTTTCGGGATTTCTACAGGGCTGCAAAGATGCACCTTCGACGCTCTTGGTAAAGGAAAAGCGTGGTCGAGAGGCAGACCGAATTCTCGTCCTCGGCTTGGGAAATGGCGCCAAAATTTTCGCCCTGACCTTGCCACCTGAATCGCCTGCGGCGAAGGAAATCCGGGCAACCGAGCCGCACGATGCTTACGGCGCCCTCAATATCTTGCCCATGCCCGGCCAAGAAGTGGGCAATGGTTTCCTGGAACTCATGCGCGAACTTTGCGGCATTCACCGTCGCATGTGGGTTCCTTCGACGCGACTTGATCCGAATGGTCGGCTTGTTACGTGCAACGCATCGAACTGCAACGGCAACACGCTGGAGTCACTCCTTGGCATTCGCTCGAATGGATTTTCGCAGCCGGACTTCAAGGGCTGGGAAGTGAAGGCCCGGCAGGTGTCGAATGCCGACAAACCCGGTTCAAGCGTAGTGACGCTTTTCACTCCAGAACCGACTTCGGGCGTTTACACGGATGCAGGTGCCGCAGAGTTCGTGCGCCGTTATGGCTATCCGGACATTCAAGGCCGAGGCGACCGACTCAACTTCGGTGGAATCCATCGAGCTCAAAAACCTGCTCACGAGCGAACAGGCTTGCGGCTTGTCCTGGATGGATTCGACACCGAAACCGGCAAATACTTGTCGAATGGCGCCATCCAGCTCTTGGACGGCAAAGACAATATCGCTGCAGCATGGTCTTTTGCGAAGCTGTTGGATCACTGGAAGGCGAAGCACGCCCACGCCGCATTCATTCCTGCACAACAACAAGTAGAACCCGAGCGACAGTACCGATATGGTCGCAGCATCCTTTTAGGAGAAGGTGCGGAGTTTGGGTTGCTGCTCAGCGCCGTGAACGAGGGCAAGGTGTATTACGACCCGGGCATCAAGCTTGAAGATGCTTCGACAAGCAAGCCAAAAACCAAGAAGCGCAGTCAATTTCGCGTTGTGAGTAAAGACTTGCCGGCTCTGTATGTAACCAGCAGGGTAGTGGATGTCTGCAAGGAATCTGGTGCTGAATTCAGCACCTGAGCGAGGTCGACTATCGGGGTCAACCTGACCCTGATCTTTGCATGGCCTAGTGCCGATGCGAATGGCGTGGACGGAAAGCAGCGGGAGCGGCTTCACCTTCCTGCAGCGTTAAGCCAACCTGCGGGGGATTGCGCTGCTTTGCAAACTCGGCAACGCATGCTTCTTGGGGATGAATTTCAAAAAAATCTTCTGCGTCGCGATCCGTTTGCATCCTTCGGATCGTCCTTGGTGTGTCCCAAACACAAGGAGCCATGCCATGTCCGACGAGTCCGTCATCTTGATCAATATGCTGAAGGTCAAACCCGAAAAGCAGGGTGCGCTGATCGCGCTCCTGAAGCAGAACACCGAAACGGTGATCCGCACGCTCCCTGGCTGGAAGACGACCCGGCTGATCGCGGCAGGGGACGGTGCCGGTGTCGTCATCTACTCCGAGTGGGAGAGCGCCGCAGCCGTCGAGGCGATGCGCAGCGATCCGCGCATGCAAGCCTGTTTCCCCAAGGTCATCGAGCTGGCGAGCCTGGACTCGATCGTGGGCTCGGCGGTGTTGAGCGAAACCCGTTGCGGGTGAACACACAGGCAAGTCGGCGTCACGCAACCAACCAAGGAGAACCGCCATGGCTCGGATGGTAGTGATTTACCGGACACCGAAGAACGCCGAGGCATTCGACCGGCATTACTTCGACATCCACGTGCCTCTCGCCAAAAAGATTCCGGGCCTGAGGAAATACGAGGTCAGCGACGGCCGCATCGCAACGCCGGTGGGAACTTCCGATGTTCATCGGATCGGAACGCTGCATTTCGACGACCTTGCGGCGATCGAAAAGGCGTTTGCCAGCGCGGAGGGACAGGCGGCCGGGGCGGATCGCCGGCTTTTTGCGCCGGACGACTCGGGCGTCCAGATGTTCCTTTTCGACAGCAGGGAGGTTTGAACCCGTCGCTCCTGGCTCGCCTCGGTGGGCGAGGGGGCCAATCGCGGCGACATGGCGGGTGCTTGTGCAACTCGCGAAGATCGTAAACTCACATGAAAAGGACTCAGCCATGTCGGCAACCAAAGCAGTTTTTGTCCTGGTCCACGGCGGTTGGCACAACCATTCCACGTGGGATAGGGTGACGCCCATACTTGAGGCCAACGGCTTCGCGGCGTTGACGCTCGACCTTCCCGGCGCGGGGGTGAATGCGATCGCACCCACGTCGCTCGGTCTTCACCCGTTCGACCCCGCTGCGTTTGCCGCCGAGCGCTCACCCGTCGCCGGCGTGACGCAGGAGGAGCGGACGCAAGCGGTCATCGCGCTGGTCAAAGAGGCTGCGTCACGCAACGACGGCAAGGTCATCCTGGTCGGGCACTCGGCTGGCGGGATGACGATTTCGGCGGTCGCCGAGCAGGTGCCGAACCTGCTGCTCGCGGTCGTCTATCTGGCCGGGTTCATGGTGCCGAGCGGCATGCCGCTGCTCGCGATGCTGCAGCATGAAACCCTGTCTTCGGCGCTGGCGCCCGGGCTGTTCGTGGGTGACCCCGTCGCCATCGGCGCGACAAGAATCCATGCCGGATCAACCGACGAAGCCTACCGGTCGCTGCTCAAAGCTTCTTTTTATGCCGATGTGCCGGAGGCCGACTTCACGCATATGGCCTCGCAACTTCATTGCGACGAATCGAACGCCGGCGCGCTGACCCTGTCGGACATCACGCCGGGAAGATTTGGCACGGTGCCACGCCATTACATCCGCTGTACCCAGGATCGCGCGATTCCCTTGACCGGTCAGGATCACATGATTGCGACGGTTGACGCTGCCCTCGGCGGCAAGACCACCACCCACACCCTGGAAAGCAGCCACTCGCCCTTCCTGTCACAACCGGCCAACCTGTCGAGGATCCTCATCGACATCGGCGTCCAGTCCCTGGCGCAACAGAGCGCGGAAGCCTTCCATCCATGAACATGGACGAATTCGAGGATGGTCTGAAAGCGCTGCGGCCTCGCCTCCATCGCTACTGCGCGCGCATGACCGGATCGGCGGTCAATGGCGAGGATGTATTGCAGGATGCCCTGGTCAAGGCCCTTCACGCGCGGGCCGAGGGCGCCGAGGTGGATAATCTCGAGGGCTGGCTGTTTCGCATCGCCCACAACACGAGCCTGGATTTCCTGCGCAACCGGTCGCGGACCACGGTCGTGCCGCTTACCGACGACATCGAAGCGGCGGCCATGCCCGAGGCGGACATCGTCGAGATCAGCTTTCAGACGTTTCTGCGGTTGCCTGAACTGCAACGCTGCGCAGTGATCCTCAAGGATGTTCTGGGTCATTCGGTCGACGAGATCGCAAGCATCGCCGGGTGCTCTCCGGCCGCCGCCAAATCGGCGCTTCAACGCGGGCGCATTGCGCTGCGGCAACTCGCGCAGGCGCCCGAAGACATCCGGCTGCCGCTGATGTCCGACGCCGACCGGCGGAAGATCGCCGCTTATGTGCAGCTGTTTCAGAGCGGCGATTTCGACACCATCCGCGCCATGCTCGCCGACGATGTGAAGCTCGATCTGGTGAACCGGCTGCAGCTGGAAGGGCGCGACAAGATCGGCCTCTATTTCACGCGCTATGCGGAAGTGGCGAAATGGCGGTTTGCCTTCGGCGCGGTTGAAGGGCAGCCGGCCATGCTGGTCTTCGACAGCGAGGGCCCGATGGAAAGACCTGCGCATTTTGTCCTGATCGACTGGTCGGAAAACCGGATCATCGGGATCCGGGATTTCCTGTTCGCACCCTATGTGCTCGAAGGCATGGATTGGGCGCGGTTGGGCTGAAGGAAAAGGTGTCTGGGTGGTCCAGGACTATCGGGGTCAGGTTCACTTCCCGTCACTGTCCGAACCGCTTAATGAGCGTGGTGCCGTTTATGGCAAGGGTCTGCAACAGCAGATGTTCAACGCTGGAGTTAAGCGGCGGCGCAGCCATCCGCCTTTAACGAATAGTTTGACCGCAGTTGCGCGCTCACTGACCTGCCGGCGGCTCCCAAAGCTCAATCTTGTTTCCATCAGGATCCAGTACCCAACCGAATTTTCCGTACTCCGAACTTTCCGGCTCCCCAACGACGTTGCAGCCCTCGCTGCGCAGTGCACCAAGAAGGGCATCCAAGTCGTCTACACGGAAATTGACCATGAAAGATGCGGTGCCAGGTTCCATCTTGTTCGTGTCTTCAGCAAAAGGAGTCCAAAGGGTCATTCCTGGAGAGCTATCAGGACCACCCCACTCAAAAACCGTTCCGCCCCACTCAGAGACGTCCAATCCAAGGTGGTCGCGATACCACGCATTCAGTGTCTTTGGATCTTTCGACTTAAAGAAGATTCCACCGATTCCTGTAACACGCTTCATGGTGCTCTCCGATTGGGCAGCGGTTTGTTCTGCGGTCTGACACCTAAGCTAAGCAGCCGTGCGGGCCGCAGCACATGATCGCACTGGAAACTTCCTGCGTTCGCTTGGACGAACTGTTAGGCCACTATGGGTGCTCGGCAGTCGTTGGTTACCAGCATATGCCTGAACATTGGGGCAAGAATGGCCGATGAAGCAAGACTGCAACAGCGACACGCCCGGCGATAAAAATCAGCAACGCAACCACAAATTGAACGTAGCCTGGGACCGCGATGCGAACATATTTTTTTAGAAGCGTCGCAGTGATTGGACAGGCTGCGATACCCGAGAACATGGCGAACCAACCATTTGTGATGGGCAATGGCCCTTCATGTATGAGTAATGCCAAACCGCCAACACCCGCGACAAGCGCCCATACCCAAGCGACAATCCGAGCGACGGCTAACCCAGTTGTTTGCAGGTAGCTGTTCATTTCGTAGCGCTTAACTACCTAATAGACGGGCCTTGGTCTAATAGACGGGCCTTGGTCGGGTTATACATCTCGCACCAAGCGATACTCGCAGACGATATCCTCTTGTGCCACTTGACGTTGCCAATCCTGGGTCGGGTTATACATCCATCGCAAGCCCCGATTGGGATCGTCCCACAACGAGCCTCATCGTGTCTTCGTCACCGGCAGCTTCGGGTGGTCTCTGCCCCTCGCAGCTTGCCCGGACACTCATCGTGCCTGCAAGGGCTGAGATCGGCCAACGCCGGCCGGTCGACCTCTGCAAACGCGCGCCGCATAGCAGCCGTTCAAAAAACGTCGGGCGCCGCATCAGGTTGGGCGCACCCACCGCCGCCATCGGTCCCCGTCGGCAGGGCGGCTTGCTCAGTCGTGCAGCACCGCCTACGCTTCGCACGGAAAATTCCTGGAGGCATGATGACCAGAGCCACGCCGCTACTCTTTTTGCTGCTGATCGCCGGAGTCATCTGGCTGAGCTGGCGCCATTACCAGAACGCCAGGGCACTCCTGCAGAACTGGGCCGACGCCAGCGGTTTGCGCATCCTGCATGCGAAATCCAACACGCTCTGGCTGTCCGT
>Ga0302302_1002089_pt1 | contig 11841 bp, 10 predicted proteins | sample III_Palsa_E1_3_FD_198766 | JGI IMG/M metagenome (GOLD analysis project Ga0302302, IMG submission 198766) | Peat permafrost microbial communities from Stordalen Mire near Abisko, Sweden - III_Palsa_E1_3 | ecosystem: Environmental > Terrestrial > Soil > Palsa > Peat permafrost | place: Sweden...
ACTCTCTGAACAAATTGAGTTGATGTTCATGAGATAGCACCCATTCGAAGTTCGCTGGGATCTGATACTGCTTATATGCGAGCGGCAAAGACTGCTCGATTGCTCTTGCCAGTTCATCGGACGATAGCTCTCTCAGCAACCTTGTGGCTTCTTCGTTGTGGCGTTCCTTTTGAAGAAAACATTCACGCAGCGCTTTGGGGGGATTGAGAGTGTTTCCGGAAAATGCAGCACAGCCTTCGTGTGCGATACTCCAGGCGATGTGGTCTTGCAAAGCTGTCTGTGCTGTGGCGGAGTGGAAGCACGATAGAGCGGCTATGGCGGCTGCAAAGGAAAGCGACTGAAATCTCATGGCTGATCGGTTGGAGTGTTCAGTCTGCGCCATTTGAAACCGAAAGACAACGGTTTTCTGGTTGGTCTCGTGGCAGACTTCGGTCCATTGGGGCATCGCATTTGGCGACTGTGAAGCGACACCGGAGCGGTACTTGGACATCGAAATATCCATCGGAAGTGTCCCGTCTGGCGCAATCTTCAGCCGAGTACGTGGTGGTCCATGAATTGACGCATCTAGTCGAGCGACAGCACACAGCAGCTTTCTGCCTGTCTGTCGAGCATAAAATGGTCGATTTTGAGCTTCGAAAGCTTTGGCTCGCCGAAAACGGCATTGGGGTCGAAGGGCTGTGATCGTGAGACGGTCGGGCTAATAATGCGCGGGTATCGACACGCATTGATTTGGGGCGCGCTTCGTCGAGATTCCTTTATGATTTAGAAGATGGCTCTCGGATCTCCATTTGACCGAATCGGCTTTCTATACCAGTTCACCGATCAAAGGAAAGTCGCTTCCATTCGGGATATGTCTGGCCTGTACTCGACGGCTAAACTCCGCCGAAAGGGAATCATGGCTTACTCTATCCGCTTTCATCGCGAACTTTGATGTAGGCGTCGGCTCGATTCCGCGCTGCCTTAGATGTCAGCGAATTTTCCTTAAGCACTCACCGGCGCGGGCCAAGATAGAGGAGAACACTTGAGAGAGGCAGCGGCTCACGAAGGTCTTAGTTCAGCGCGTCTGATCATGGTGCTGAGCAGTATATCTCCACTCTTCGTCCTTTGGGCGATCCGAGGAAACAAGCTAATCCCGAACAAATATTTTGTCGCTGGCTGTATTTTGATGATCGTACTTCCAAACGCTTTCCTGTTCCTGAGGCTGAGGACTGCAGAGAAACATAAAGACACGCGCGACATTGTGGTCGGCAGAGCTGAAGATCATCGAGACCACCTGCTGGTTTATCTATTTGCGCTTCTCCTTCCCTTTTACGCCACAAGCCTTGCGGACTGGAGGGAGTTTTCAGCGACGTTGGTGGCGGTTTCCTTCATTGTGTTCTTGTTCTGGAATCTCAACCTCCACTACATGAATGTTCTCTTTGCGGTTTTAGGGTATAGAATCTTTACCATTTATCCACCACAAGATGAGAACCCCTATACGGGCAATGAGACTATCGTGCTCATAACGCGCAGGACCACAATTAGTGAGGCGCAGAAGATCATCCCGTATCGTCTGAGCAACTCGGTGTATTGGGAGGTTTGAAGAATGGTACTCAATTTTGATTTTAACGTCGTGAGATCGACTGAGTTTGGAGTCGGCCGCGATGATGATGAAGAAGGAAGCTTTGTTTTAATACCGGTCGATGCGGAGGTACAGGCCGCGCTGCAGGAGATAGCCACTGGAACTCGCGAGACCATGGCGGAGACAGAAGGTGAACCGCAGGAGTATCAACCATCTGAGAAGTATTCTTCACAGGAATATGTTGTCGCCCCCATAGGCAGCGCCGAGGTTGCAAGGATACGAAATTTACATCGCGCGAACAATCTCCGAATAGATACGACTGCGCTAGGAGACCCAAATGCGATTACCTGTTATTTCGCAAAATTTACGGATTCCCGTGATCGAAGACTTACTGCAATTCGGCGAGCAACTCAGTTCAAGGGGCTCTTAAAAAGCAGAAATAGGCTCGTCAGATTTGTCACGGATTCATTGCAGATCGTCGAGGATGAAACGTTTAAGTTGGACCATGAGTTCGACCTCCTGATCGATTCGGCGCAAGTGCATATTCTGAGACCAAGTGGTTTTGAGTTCATCGCAAAACTTCAGCAGGTAATACGCGATGCGGTACCAGATAACATCGCGTCTATTCAGGAAGATATGCCTTTTGTCGACTTTTCAGGCGTCCAGGAGTATGCGGCTCGGCACACTCGAGCGGCGAGACACGTGGCATCTATCCGCAGTCAGCGCGAAACCCAGAATGTCTCGCAATCGCTGCTCAAGAAAGCATGTAAGATCCACGGCGTGAATGTAAAAACAAGCGGCGGGAAGCTTACCGTCGCAGTCGGTTCAGAAATGACGTTTCTGGACATCCTTGATCGCAGGATGTACGAACTGGAACTCGTTGAAAACGCACCAGAGAAATATCGGGCGGGAAGCCGTAGAAGAGTGGGGATTTGATAACCGATGCGCGGCGGGGGCCTCTAGCGAAGCCGATCTGACCACGACGATGGCTGACGTCACAAAAACATTGCGAAGGAACGCTTTCCAATTGAAATACAGTTGCCTTATCGAAAGGACGCGATTTGAGCATAACTGATGGGATAAAACGGGCGATTTTGTTTGACCTTGATGAGACGCTCGTCCTTAGTGCTGCCCTCGAAAGCCTTCGCCGGGCGCGCAACTGGACAAAAGTATACGAGGGACTCGGGATGACTTCCCTCCCTCCTGGAACGGTTAATGCGTTGGACACTCTCGGCAAGTCGAATTATGTTTTGGGTGTTGTTACTAAGTCACCTCGGCCATACGCGGAACGATTGATCCGCCACCATGCGCTCGGAATTCCAGTGCTTGTTGCTTATCACGACGTCAGAATGCGGAAACCACACCCTGAAGCATTGATCAGGGCATGCGAAGTGATTGGGATCAGCACGGATAGATGCATTTATGTTGGAGACCATGCGGACGATATTTCAGCTGCTAGAGCCGCGGGGTGCAAACCTTTGGGGGTAAACTGGGGCTCTGATGCGTCCACGCTCGACATCAATCCTGTATGTATCAGTTGGGAAGAAATTCTGACCGAGATCGGACGGATTTCATCTGGGGGTCTGGCACATGAATGAGCAAACGCAATGGTCGAATGTAGCCTTTCGGGCCGATACGATCCCGTCAGCAGACGCTAAACCTTACGTATTTGCGTTGGCGCACTTGCTCCATATTGGTGCGAGGACTGCGATGAAGGTTCTGCTTGATCACCCAAACGTCAACGATCTCAGATCTTTGAACGCTTCTGGCGAAAGGCTCCTTCGGACGATTTTGCGTGATCGAGCCGATTCAGTTTTGTCCACGAACTGGGATGACCTACTCGAAACCGCGCGACGCGAGATATCAAGGCATTCGAAGCTGGGAATCGAAACCATCTCCATCCAACAAGACGATTATCCTTATTTGTTGCGGCTTATCCCAGACCCTCCTCTTACTCTTTTCGTAAGAGGGATGAACAAGACCGTATTGTCTAAGGCGGGTGTTGCTGTAGTTGGAACGCGAAACACAACTCCGGTTGGCGAGATGGTGGCCAAAAAGGTCTCGCGCTTCTTCGGAGAAAACGGATTCAGTGTCATCAGTGGCCTTGCCAAAGGCATCGACGCAGCTGCGCACGAGGGCGCCTTAGATTCGGGGGCCATTACAATTGCGGTATTCGCTACCCCGTTGGACAAGGTGTATCCGGCTGAGAATCGAGACCTAGCCTATAGGATTCTGGATCACGGCGGCGCATGGGTTAGCGAATTACCTTTGTTCAAGTCGGCTCACCGCAACTCCTTTGTCGAAAGGGACAGGATTCAGAGTGGGCTGTCGGTGGCGGTAGTCCCGGTGCAAACTGACATAAAGGGGGGAACAATGCATACGGTCGGCTTCGCCGAGAAGCAACATCGGATGCTGCTCTGTCCTCGTCCTCTGCAGGCGGAGCAATCTCGCGACCAATACCGTGGTGTCAAATATCTCATCGAAACGGGACGGGCATTAGCTTTCGATAGCGCGGATTACGATGACATCCTGAGAAAAGTTCGGCGCCATCTCATCGATTTCGATATTCCTCACAAACATCGGGAAGATCTGGCTGACGCTTTATTGTCGGTGCCGGCACAGGATGAACAATTAAGTTTTGAAATGGTTTCGCCTATTTCTGATGCCCCTATCAGTTGGTCTGGGAAGGAAATCAGCAAGCTTTCTAAGGCGCTCCGAACCGCACTTCGGTCCGCGACTGAAGACGAGTTCGATGAATTAATCCGGCTAATTCGAGATCAGCTGTTTGGAAACCTCAAGGATAAATCCGGGGCAACCGCAAGCAGCCCTAAGTGACCATACGGCTGTTATCTTGTATGGGATCCTGAGCCGCCGCGCCACGTATATCACGGCAATCTTCGCTGCCCGAACAAACTACAACGATCAAGACATCGCAATTCAGTGGCAATCGGAAGGCTTGGCGAATTCGCACCTGAACTGCACTAGGCATCTCCTGCCCGTACGTCAAAAGATGCTCAGAGCGTATCTGTCAGAGCACCCTGAGCAGATCTCGTCTGGTCGTTCGCAGTTCTTGCAACGCAGATGGCGAAATCGCACTTGCCTCCGCCTTCAATGATTCTCTTGGCTGCCGCCATGAGATGTCCGCCGCCCGTACAAACGTCATCGATCAGAATGATCTGCGCATCCGTTGGAACTGGCAGGATTACCTCGATATTCTTATAAAGAGTTGGTACGTCCCGAGGTCCTCCTTCCCTACTCTTCATTAGAGCTTTCTTGAATCTCAGACCGTCCCAGAGAGAAGCGATTTTCAAATTTCCGACAGCGGCAACCGCCAACGGGTGCGTCTTAGAAAGGCGCCTCGCCGCGGTAGTACAGCCACTATCAGGAATCGGGGCTAAATAGACTTTCTTGGGGCTCCACTTTAAGCCGCCTACGAGCTCTCCGAACCAGGCCCTGGCCTTCGCTGTATTTCCATCATCAGAGTCTCGGAATGTTTTGCGATGCCCATCGATATCAAGGTGCGAATACCCTTTGAAGACTTCCTCTTTCGCCGCCTTTACGAACATCCATGCTCCATAATCCTCTTCGCGCCACTTTTCGCCGCGTTGGATGCTCAAGTAGCGACAGAACGACAGAACGGACATTGTCATTCAGAGATTTCACATGCAAGCCCTATCGTTGTCAATGAAATAGTCCATTCAGTACATAGTGTCTTGTCGGGTAGTTGGTCTGCCCGATCATTTGAACCAGATTGGTTGTTAGTGTAGCGCAACGTTGAAGGGCCTAGTTTTCTTGTACCAAGCTTAGTGTTAGTCCTCGGCCGGTTTAGGTTGCAGCCAGGTCGCGGCGAGCCGCGACCTGGCTGGCGAACTCGCTTGGTGTCCTGTCATCGAGAGATGCGTGAGGACGACTCTCATTGTATTCCTGCCTCCAGGCTTCGATCAGCTGCCTGGCCTCCTTCAGATCTATGAACCAGTGGATGTTCAGGCACTCCGATCGGAAGGTGCCGTTGAAGCTTTCGACGAACGCGTTGTCGGTTGGCTTCCCTGGTCTGGAGAAGTCGATCTTCACTCCATTCCGATAGGCCCATAGGTCCATCACCTGACTAGTGAACTCGCTGCCGTTGTCGCAGTACAGTACCTTTGGAACTCCACGGCTGGACTTCAGCCGGTTCAGCGTTTGTACAACGTCCTGTCCCTTCAGGCTCTGACCAGCGTCGATTGCGACGGCTTCGCGGGTGAAGACATCCACGATCGTCAACGAGCGGAAGCGCGTCCCGTCCTGAAGCTGGTCCGAGACGAAGTCCATGCTCCAGGCCTGATCCGGCGCTGTCGCCTTCAACTTCTCTTCGCGTTGCCGTGACGCTTTGCGCTTCCCAGCAGGCTTCATCCGCTTCAGCATTAGGCCTTCCTCCTTGTACAGCCGATACACCAGATACTTGCCCACATCCCAACCTTCGCGGTTCAACAGCACGCGGATCTTGCGATATCCGTAGCGCACTCTTGCCTGAGCGATCTCGCGGATCCGCATCCGCAACTCAGTCCGTGGATCCAGGCAGCTCTTGTACCGGTAGGTTGCTCTTGCCAGGCGAAGCACTCGACACGCACGCCGTTCGCTTACCAGGTAGCTTCCAACCAGACGCTCCACCATCGGTCCACGCCGCGAAGGCTTCACCATTTTTTTGAGAGCACATCCTGCAACATCGTCTTGTCCAACGTCAGCTCCGCCACAAGCTGCTTCAGACGCATGTTCTCCTCTCGCAACTGCGCCATCTTCCGAACCTCGTCCACCTCCAGGCCCGCGTACTTCGCCTTCCATCGGTAGAACGTCTGCTCGCTGATCCCAGCTTTTCGGATCACCTCAGCCACAGGAACACCCACCTGTGCCTGCTTCAACACACCAATCATCTGCTCCACAGAAAAACGCTTCTTCTTCATCCAAAGCCTCCACCCTCTCAGGTTAGGTTTTGGTCGAAGACTAACATTTCAATTGGTCCAGGAATAACGAGGCCGATCACCACCACTGAACGTCGCAGCGATATTGTCCGGTAGAGGCCCTGGATTCATAGCATCAAAGACCCTGCCCATTGCTCCCATAGTGCCAGCTTCAGCGGGTCTAATTTCGGGGGGCCTGGCGGCCTCTTCCAGTGCCTCGTCAGGCCCCTCTTCCTCTTGCGCGTGTACGACAGGAAGTGACCAAAACGAAACTTGTTGTTGGGCCGTCTGCTACATGTCAATTCTGACCGGCATCATGATTAGGGTACGCGTCCCGGTTGAAGCCTGGTATTTTGCAGCCATACTCACGTTGAAACAGCCTGAACTCCCATAATGCCCGAGGCTGCTTAATCGCATCGTTTAGTGATGCAAGGCTCGCACACAAATCTCTGGGGCTCAATAAAGCCAGAAAGCTACCGGTAGAATCGTATACTCTGATCCGCATTTCATTTGACACTTCTGAATGTCCTATTGAGGGCAACTCGGTTTGTGCCGATCTATGCCAGGCTAGCTGCATAACGGTCAACCGTTCAATCAGCCTCTTCATCTCCTCGAGCGAAATAAATACTGTGCGGCCTTGATCGAGCATAGGCGCGGTGTTCAGCCGGGTATCGTCTTGATCTACTACGCGAAACAGCATTGCAGGGTGGGTATAGTTTTGCGGAGGCGAGAACGAGAAACTAGCCACAGTATATTTATTAACTGGAACCGCCAGGGATTGCGCATAGGCTAATGAGAAGCCTAATAGCAGCGTCAAGAACATGCAGAACATACAAGCTATTCGAACAAAATGTTTCATTGGGCCTTCTTTGCACGACAGAGTTATTGTATTTGCCAATCCGGACTATGGTTTTGCAAGACTTTGACCGCACCATTAAGTTCGGAAGAAGTCGATTTCCTTGGTGCGTAAAAATTAAAGTTTCCGCCCGCGCTGATTTTGTACCCGTAAGACATCCCGCCCCTGACCTTAAAAGACTTCGCTGCGATATTAGTGGTTCCGAGAATCGCTACTGCAGAAAATGTCCCATGCCCACCTTTTTGGGTAGCGGGAGTGTCAAGAAAATAATTGCTCGCAGGGCTCTCCAGGCCGTATAGCGGCCCGATACCGCCGCCATCTTTCTTCGGTGACTCGGCGCCGCTACCCGTTCGCGATACGACCTGCGCCCAATAGCAGCTATCACAGTTCTGCGACGTTGCGGTGATTTTCACTCCCCCTTGTTCGTTGGAGAATATTGTTCCATAGTCATAAGTTACGTTCGTGTTAGCTCCGCTGAAGTTCAGCGTCGTTGAACCTGAACCTTGTTGTTGGGCCTCTGACTGCCCTTGTTGGGGCGAAGCGTTCTTATCGTTTGTGTTCGTTGGGGTGGCTTGAGCACTGGCGAGGTCAGTGTCTATCGCGGCCATTTGAGCTGCGTCCAACACTTGTTCCGCTTGCGACATATCCAGTCCGGCGATTCCCACATTTGGGCCATCGAGTTGCTGCATCGCGATGATATGTCCGTCATGGTCTGCAGCTGTCTCCACGTTGCCTTGCACGTAGGCATATAGATTCAACGACTGCGGGTTTTCTAGTTTGGCATACGGTATGGGCTCGGCCTTGGCAGCCCAGTCGGGCGACATGAATCTACCGAGACTCGCACTGTAGTAACGCGCTCCGAAGTAGTCATTAGTCGTCTCGGTGTCCCGCTCCTTGCCCGTAAACTTATACTTCTGGTTCGTTAGGTTTTGCATGATAATATCCTCTCCGCCGAAAGGATAGAAGTCCGACTCATTCTGGATGACACCTGTGGCATTGGTCACCACATTCGAGCTGCCCAACTGGTCCGAGAAATAGTAGTACACATTACCTGTCGCCACATCCCGTCGCGCTATACGCTGGCCTCCCGCGAAAATATACTCGCTGGTCAGGGTGCCCGCCGCATTACTCTCTGCCAAGCTACCCCAATACAACGTGCCCGAACTCTTAGCCACTCGCTCGCCATCCCCGTCATACGTGTAAGTGACCCCGGCCGCCGAGTTGATCTGATTCTCTCCGTTGTACGTATAGCCCACCCCACTCCCATCCGCCGTCATGTCACCATTCGTCGCATACCGGTAGCTCACTAGCGACGACGTCACCTGGTTGGCTCCGTCCGCGCCTCGATCCGCAGGCTCCGGCATTGGGTTGGTCAGACTGCTGCTAGGGATACCGGTTGTCTGCGTCATGTTCCCCCACGCGTCGTAAGTGAACTGAAGTCCCCACGTACCGCTTTGTGCACTCGCTAGACGATTCACTCCGTCATAGGTGAAAATCTGATTCCTTGCGGTGTTCTTATTGTTCGATATGCCTTGGACGTTGCCGTTATCGTTCACCGTTAGGCCGAAGTTGTACCCCAGCGAGAGCACTGTTGCGCTAGTTGTTGAGGCTTGCAGAAAAATCGGTTGCAGGCGACTGTTGTAGCTATCAGTGAGTGCGATGCCGGCAAAACCTCCTGTCACCATACCATACGTGGAAGTTGCCATCGCTCCGCTTGGCGCGTAGGTCGTCCCAGTCATGTAGTTGATGCCATTAGTCATGTCCACTGCGGACAGCACTCTCCCCGCTCCGCTGGCGGTGTACTGAACAACGGCGCCGCTTGGATACTGAACCTGATACGGTCCATCCAGCAAATCGTAGCTGGTAATCAACGACTTGGTAATTCCATTGATCGTTCGACCTTCGCTGGTGACTTTACCCTCGGGATCATAGTTCCATATGGTCGATCCCGAGGCGTCGGTCATCCCTGTTCGGCGGCCAATCCCGTTAGAGACACTTGTGCTGTCATATGTATACGTAACCGTCGGCTCACTGTCGCTGTAGGTCTTCTCAGTCACGCGGTTGAGTACGTCAATCGGCGATCCACTGGGATTGTAATTGATGGTGATACCACTGGGGTCGGTCTTGCTCGTGACGTTATTTGCAGCATCGTACTGATAGGTGATCGTGCCGTTTTCCGGGTTTTTGGCCGTCAGAAGGCGCGACAGCGTGTCATACGTGAATCTACGAACGCGCCATAGGCTTGTCGCGTCCGCGCTGGGGCTTGACGAACAACCAGTGGAAGTGACAGGCCCATGCTGTTCGACACAAAGCAAATTACCGAGAGGATCATACTGATAAAGCGTTGGCCACCCCATATTGACTTCAGTCACTTGGGTCAGCCGTCCTAAAGCATCGGTCGTGCTCTGATGTGAAACACTTGCCTCATCCGTAGTTGTTGTCAAATTGCCAGAGTAGCTAATCGTCACATGGTCCGATGTGCTGCTGCCATCCGCTGGGATCGTAGTTACCTCACGACTGAGCGCATCGTAAAGATGGGTTGTAATACCCCACGTCGTCTCGCCCGCACATGGACCCCCTGTCATAGGATTGCAGCGTGTCGGATTCCATACTTGATAGGGACGCCCCAGACCGTCATAGTCTGTTTGGGTATAGGTCACGCCATCCGGGTCGCTGAGCAGACGGGTCAGGCTCTTGCGTCCGAAACCATCGACTTGCTCCTCCTCTTGCAGATTCGTCGTGGGATTGACCGCCTCTGTGACGACAACCGCATTGACAGGACTGCTGCTCGTACACTCCGCCGGAACGTCGTCATAGCAGATCGTTGCCTGCGAATGCGTACCGGTCCCTGGAAAGACCTCGGGTCGGGTGATGCTGATGGTTCGACCCATGACGTCGTGATTCCAGGTTGTGGTCTGGGTGTTTGGATCGGTCGATGAAGTTTTCACACCGAGGTCGAAATCGTATACGAAGGATGTACTCTGAGACTTGGCATTGGTTATAGTTGTTGGCAAAGATCCAGCGTAGGTACTCGAATACAGCATCCACGAGGATCAATCAATTGGTAAGGCTCACCTGTGTCATACCAATTGGTATAGCTCGACGGACTCGTGCCTCCGCTCAGCCATGCAGTAGTGGTGGTCAGATTGCCACGCACAGCGCTGATTGGGGTTCCATGCTGAACAGTCACCCCGGAACTTGTAATATAGTTCGATTGATCGTAAGTATAAGTTTGTTGCGCAACTGTGTTATTGGTTGGGCCAAGTACAGTATGCGTTGAGATAAGATTCAACGTATTCGCTGTCAAATACGGTGTTGACGACTGGAATAGGTATGCTGTCTGCTCCTGACGCAGAAGTGCTCCTGGCGAACCAGATCCGTAGTCGTTGATAGTCGATTGGGTAACGACACCATAATTGCCCGTCAGCGATCCGTTGGCCGCGGCATAGATGTAAGGAAAAGTTACACCATACGTCAGGTTTTTTTGTGTAACTGCCCCCCCGAGAGTCGTTGTTATAGTTTGCGGGAAATATCCCTGTTGGGAGTTGCCGTTGTTCACTGAAGAGCCTATCCACGAGCCATAGGTCGTCTGTACCTGTTTTATGACGTTTCCGCCCGAGGCTGCCCCCGTGTATGAGGTGACCGCAGTTTCGTAAGGCAAGTATGCGTCCATGAACGTATGCGCCGTATCGTTGCCAGCGGGGTCGGTCACTATGTTGGTCATAGCCGCACTGTAGCTGCTAGGCATCGTCCATGTATAAGTCCACGCATTGTTACTCGCACCATCCCCGGCATTCTCCGTGCGTGACGTTGCCCACATTGATGTTGACCGGTAGCCCATCCCAGCCGTGGGGGGAGTTTCAAGCGTATAGGTGTAATTTATCGTTCCTCCCGTCGGGAAGGTGAGTGTCGTCAGATCACCATAGTTGATATTGGAGCTGTCTCCGGGATTACGAGAACTGTATTGAAAAATCCAGGTCTGTCCGTTCGGAAGCACGATGCTTTGCAGCACCGTCTCAGAGGTGTCGACTCCTTTAGCCGTGGAATAGGTGACGCCTGTTGGAATGTCGACTGTGATTGTCGCCATACAGAACTTGTAGGTGAGCGTGCCTCCGTTGTATCCGGGCGGTTGCCATAAACTCGCAGAAACCGTCGGCAGCGGTCCGGCGCAGCCCGTGAAATTAGTCGTCGCTACGGGCATGGGTATCTGTCTGCCAACTGTGTCCGTGATTTCGGTTGGAATTCCTTCAGCGTTATACGTTCCCGTGATCTGATTACCGTTCGTGTCCTCGCGAATAATGCCAGAGCCGTTTGATATGTAGCCATTTGGATAATAAGCGTTTCCTTCGGAATCCGTTAGCGCACAATTTGCAGTGCAAGTGAGAAGACTTCCATTGGCATCGAGATATGGGTCACCAACGAAGTAGCCGGATCCATCTATGGATCGTTGATGAGTGCTATCGATGGGCATGCCATGGTGGACAGCACCG
>Ga0302302_1002105_pt1 | contig 11809 bp, 6 predicted proteins | sample III_Palsa_E1_3_FD_198766 | JGI IMG/M metagenome (GOLD analysis project Ga0302302, IMG submission 198766) | Peat permafrost microbial communities from Stordalen Mire near Abisko, Sweden - III_Palsa_E1_3 | ecosystem: Environmental > Terrestrial > Soil > Palsa > Peat permafrost | place: Sweden...
CGGACAAACCCTGGGAAGCGAATCCAACTAGCGCTTTTTGCGGCGCGTGGGGCTGGGAAGTGCGGCGCACGACTCACGCACAATCATCCGCATAGGATGTTTCGAGCGGCGGATGCCGGACGGCGCGGTGCCGTCGATCAACTGCAACATCATGTCCGCTGCTTCGCTGCCGACGTCGCGCGGATTTTGCGTCACCACGGTCAACGCCGGCGACGCAATGCCCGAATACTCATGCTCGCCGATGGAAATCACCGATAGGTCTGCTGGAATCAACAGACCTGCCTCCCGCACGACTTCGAGCACGATAGCCACATCGTTCAGCGTGGCGATGATGGCGGTGGGCCGCTCACGACCGCTGAGCAAGGCACGGCAGACGTCCTTGCCAAAGGCACTCGTACGCAGCACGAACGCTGGATCGAGCGCAATGTCAGCGGCCTCGCACGCGGCCTGATAGCCGCGCACCATCTCTCGGCCCACCCAGGTGTTTTCGTGGCCGGCCACGAGCGCAATGGCGCGATGACCGAGCGACGCGAGATAGCGCACGGCCTGGCGGCAGCCATCGGCATGATCGGTCAGCACCGAGTTAAATTCGCCCTGGGCGTCGCGTTCCCACAACACGACCGGCATGTTCAGGGTGTGTAGGAAGTTGAAATACGAAGGCGTCTCGTCGTCGGAAATCGCGCCGATAAATCCGTCGATGCGGCGCTGCTTCAGGCTCGACAGAATGGCGCGCTCGCGCTCGAGATCGTAGTGAGAATTGGCAATCAGAATTTCGAAACCTCTTGCCCGCAAGCGCTCTTCGGCAGCGCTCACCATCTGTGCGGCGGTATGTTGCGTGATGTCGGAGATCAGGCAACCAATCGCGCCCGAACTGCCTTTGCGCATGCTGCGCGCCACCACGTTCGGCACGAAATTCAACTCGGCCACTGCGGCGCGCACCGCCTCCTGAATCGCAGGCGCTACATTCTCGCGGCCGTTCAGTACCCGCGACACTGAGCCGACCGACACCTTCGCGAGACGCGCGACATCCTGCACGGTAGGCGAGCCCTGTGGGGACTTGCGGCTGCGCAAGGCAGGCTGAACGGGTTTGCTGGCTCTATCTTTGGGCATGACGGAAGGCTACAAGGTCGTCGATCGATTCTCAATGAATCGATGCATCGGGGCGATTATAGTGCGTCCCGGTTCCGGCCAATACTGGCCGGGCGTTGTGGTGCGAACTGGTCGAGGTTCGTTTAGAGGAAAAGCAGCTACCGGGGTATGCATAAAACAGATACGTCTTCAAGCACTTGTGCAAATTCGGGCAGTGCACCGCAGCTTTCATTGTCCGCAGACATCCGGCTTTCAACTCCCGCATGCATGAATGAGGTACTGCTGGAACGCAACAGCCGGCGTATGCAACGTTGCGCCCTTGTGCCACAACATGCCCGCATCCATTTGCGGAATCGCGTTGAGAATTGGCCGCGCATCGATCCGCTTTCCTTCCAGCGACCACGGACGAAATACCATGTCGGACAGAATCGTCACGCCGAAACCATGCGCGACCAGACCGCGCAGCGCTTCCATCGAACTGGTGCGAAACGCAATATTCGGCTCCACATCGTTCTGTTTCCAGTATCGCAGAGTCGACTGCTCGCCTTCGTCCACCGTAATCAAAATGTACGGGTAGCTTGCGATATCCGCGAGCGAAGGTGCGTTCAGTTGCGTGAGTGGATGGCTGGGCGCGGTCCACAACTGCCGGCGCGAGCGAATCAGCACATGGTGGAGGAACCGCCGGATATTTTCGACGTTGGACAGCAAATCGACCTCGCCATTGAGCACGGCCTGTTCGATCGACTCGCGGTCCAGGTCGCGCAGATCGATCACGATATCCGGGTACGTCGCACGAAAACGCGCCATCAACTCAGGCAGAAAGTAACCCAGCACCGTATACGACGCCGCAATGCGCACGGTTCCCTTCAGATCGTGCGAACGGAATGGCGCCTTGTAGACGGCGTCGCGCACCGAATCGAGTATGTGTCTCGCGTGATTCAGAAAGTCATGGCCGTCTGGCGTCAACGTGACGCCTTGGGGCAGGCGTTCGAACAGCCGGGTGCCCAGGGTTTCCTCCAATGCAAGCACCGCATTGGTGATCGCCGATTGGGACACATGCTCGGCCGTCGCCGCCATCGAAAACTGCCCGCTCTGGGCTGCCGCCACGAAGTAACGCATCTGCCGCAGGGTGAGGTCTTTTGACATGTGTTTTTCGAATAGCAGGATTCGTTATTCGTGATTTTACGTTGGAAATTCCGCTTCCTATACTCCGCTTCCACTAAAGCTGCTGGAGACTTCCCTATGAACGCCCCGCTAACGCCCCCGCTGCGCGATGCGCTTGCCGACGTATCGCTCGACGATAAATACACGCTCGAAAAGGGTCGCGTCTATATGAGCGGCACCCAGGCGTTGGTGCGGCTACCGATGTTGCAGAAGGCGCGCGACCGCCGCGCCGGCCTCAAAACCGCAGGCTATGTGTCAGGCTATCGCGGCTCGCCGCTCGGTGCGCTCGATCAGGGTCTATGGAAAGCGAAAAGGCATCTGAAGGACCACGACGTCGTGTTTCAGCCGGGGGTGAACGAAGATCTCGCGGCAACAGCCGTGTGGGGCACGCAGCAGCTCAATCTGTGGCCCGGCGCCAAGGTCGATGGTGTGTTTGGCATGTGGTACGGCAAAGGACCGGGCGTCGATCGTACGGGCGACGTATTCAAGCATGCAAATTCGGCAGGAACCGACCCGAACGGCGGTGTGCTGGTGCTCGCGGGCGACGATCATGCGGCAAAGTCGTCGTCGGTCGCGCATCAGTCGGAGCACATGTTCGTGGCGAGCGGGATTCCGGTGCTGTATCCGGCGAGCGTACAGGAGTACCTCGACTATGGGCTGCACGGCTGGGCGATGAGCCGCTATTCGGGCCTCTGGGTCGCGATGAAATGTGTCACTGACGTGGTCGAATCGAGTGCATCGATCAACGTCGATCCCGACCGTGTGCAAATCGTTCTACCCGACGACTTCCAGATGCCCGAAGGAGGACTCAGCATCCGCTGGCCCGACCCGCCGCTCGCGCAGGAAGCGCGGATGCTCAACCACAAATGGTACGCCGCCCTCGCCTACGTTCGGGCGAACAAACTGAATCGTGTGGTGATCGATAGTCCCAGCCCACGTCTTGGCATCATGACCGCAGGCAAAGCCTATCTCGACGTGCGGCAGGCGCTGGCTGACCTGTCTCTGGACGACGAAACCTGCGCCAATATTGGCATACGTGTGCTCAAGGTGGGTTGTGTCTGGCCGCTCGATGCGCAGAACGCGCGCGACTTTGCCACCGGTCTCGATGAGATTCTGGTGGTCGAGGAGAAACGCCAGATCCTCGAGTATGCACTGAAGGAGGAACTGTACAACTGGCGCGACGATGTGCGCCCAAAAGTGTTCGGCAAGTTCGACCAGCGCGACAACGAAGGCGGTGAATGGTCCGTGCCACGTGGACAAACACTCCTGCCGGCACATTACGAACTCTCGCCAGCCCTGATCGCGAAAGCGATCGCCCGGCGTCTCGCCAAAGCCGAACTGCCCGCCGATCTGCGGGCCCGAATCGATGCGCGCGTCGCCATAATCGAAGCCAAGGAACGCGAGGCAGCAGCGCCGCGTTCGGTGACGGAGCGGCAACCGTGGTTCTGTTCGGGTTGCCCGCACAACACATCCACACGCGTCCCCGAAGGCTCACGCGCGCTCGCTGGCATCGGCTGTCACTACATGTCCATGTGGATGGACCGCAATACAGAGACTTTCAGCCAGATGGGCGGCGAAGGCGTCGCGTGGACCGGCCAGATGCATTTCACAAATGAACGGCACGTATTCGTCAATCTGGGCGACGGCACCTATTTCCATTCCGGCCTGCTCGCGATTCGCGCGTCCATCGCAGCGGGCGCAAACGTAACCTATAAGGTGCTTTATAACGATGCGGTTGCAATGACCGGAGGCCAGCCCGTGGATGGCGTTCTCACGGTCCCGCAAATCGCGTTTCAGGTTGTTGCCGAAGGCGCGAAGCACGTACTGATCGTAACCGACGAGCCCGATAAATACGATACGGACGTTCGTCTTCCGGAAGGAGTCAAGGTCTATCACCGCGACGAACTCGACCGGTTGCAACGCGAACTGCGCGAGATGGCAGGCACATCGATTCTGATCTACGACCAGACCTGCGCAACTGAAAAGCGCAGGCGCCGCAAACGCGGCACGTATCCGGATCCGGCCAGGCGCGCCTTTATCAACGATGCTGTATGCGAAGGTTGCGGCGACTGCTCGGTGCAATCGAACTGTCTGTCGGTCGAACCGCTGCAAACACTGCTGGGCACCAAACGCAAGATCAATCAGTCGTCCTGCAACAAAGACTTTTCGTGCGTAAAGGGCTTCTGCCCAAGTTTCGTTACGGTGGAAGGCGCGCAGGTAAAAAAGCCCGCTAATCAAGCATCCGCAGCCACGTCGCCGAACTTCTCGGCATTACCGCGGCCCACGATTGCCTGCTTAACCAGGCCGTACGGTGTGCTGGTGACGGGTGTCGGCGGAACCGGTGTCGTGACGATCGGTGGGTTGCTCGGCATGGCCGCTCACCTCGAAAACAAGGGCGTCACCGTGCTCGATATGGCGGGGCTCGCACAGAAAGGCGGCGCGGTGCTAAGTCACGTGCAGATTGCCGCAGCACCGGACCAATTGCACGCTACACGGATTGCGGCCGGCGAGGCGCGCCTGATTCTCGGCTGCGATGCAATCGTCTCTGCTTCTTCTGAAGTGTTGGCACGTATGCAACGCGGGGTGACGAAGGCGGTGATCAACAGCGGTGCTACGCCGACCGCGCTGTTCGTGAAGGATCCGCACTGGAGCTTTCCCGCCGGACAGACACAACAGGATCTTCGCGCGAGTGTGGGTGACGATTGCGACTTCATCGACGCCAATCGTCTCGCGCTCGCGCTGTTAGGTGACACGCTCTATGCCAACCCTTTGTTGCTCGGCTTTGCCTGGCAACGCGGCTGGTTACCGCTTGACTACGAAAGTCTCGATCGCGCGATCGAATTGAATGGCGTTGCCGTTGAGAAGAATCGTCTGGCATTCGAATGGGGCCGCTATGTCGCGCAGCACGGCGAAGCCGCGGCCGACGCTTTTGTGCCGCAGGGCGGCAAACAGCAGGCCATTGTCGTGCAGATGCCCGAATCACTGGACCGGCTGATCGAGCGTAACGTCGAGCAGCTTGGTCTTTATCAGGGCCCGCGTTATGCAGCACGCTACGTCGACGCCATAGAACGGCTACGCACAAGGGAAGCGGCACTTGCACAAGGCGCTAAGCTGCGACTCACGCCGCTGGTAGCGCGCAATCTGGCGAAGCTGATGACCTATAAGGACGAGTACGAAGTGGCCCGTCTGTATGCCGATCCCGCGTACATGGAGAAGCTTCGCAGGCAGTTCGAAGGCGAGCCGGGTCGCGATTACAAGCTTACCTTTCATCTCGCGCCACCGTTGCTTGCCAAACGTGATGAACACGGCCTCCTAAAGAAGCAACGATTCGGGCCATGGATGCTCACGATGTTTCGTGTGCTTGCAAAATTCAGGGCCTTGCGCGGCACAGCTTTCGACATATTCGGCAGAACTCACGAGCGGCGCAATGAGCGTGAGCTGATCGAGCAGTACTTCGCGCTGATCGACGAGTTCTGCGCAACGCTCGACACCGCCCGCTTCGACGCGGCGATGAGGCTTGCCAATCTGCCTGACGAAATCCGCGGTTTTGGTCACGTCAAGGAACGCAATGTATTAGCTGCCGCAGCGAAACGTGAAAACTGGCTCGCCGAGTATCGAACCGACAACGCCAGTGCCACTCTCGCTTCATCTTCCCAACTTTCAGCAAGAACGATATGAATACGACAATGCACGACCGCGATGGCATGATCTGGCTCGACGGCGAACTTGTGCCGTGGCGCGACGCGCAACTCCATTTTCTGACCCATTCTCTCCATTACGGCATGGCCGTATTTGAAGGCGTCAGGACATACGAAACCGCTGAGGGCCCGGCGATTTTTCGCCTCGACGATCATACGAAGCGACTGTTCAATTCGGCGAAGATTTTCGAAATGGCAATCCCGTTTAGCTTCGAGACGATTCGCGAGGCACAGCTGGAAGTCGTGCGGCACAATCAGTTGAGCGCATGCTATCTACGTCCGCTTGTGTGGCTAGGTAGCGAACAGATGGGGCTTGGTGCACGAGGAAATACAGTACACGTGGGTATTGCCGCGTGGCCTTGGGGAAGCTACCTGGGCGAGGAAGGTCTGACTCGAGGTATTCGCGTCAAGACATCGTCGCTATCCCGCCATCACGTGAATGTCTCCCTGGTTCGGGCAAAGGCCAGTGGGTATTACATCAATTCGATTCTGGCCAATCGCGAGGTCACGCGTAACGGGTACGACGAGGCACTGCTTCTCGATACTGAAGGCTACGTTTCAGAAGGAGCGGGTGAGAACGTATTCATTGTTCGAAACGGCGTGCTGTACACGCCTGACCTCGCCTCATGCCTTGACGGTATCACGCGAGCATCGATCATGGATCTCGCCGCAGAGCACGGTTTTAAAGTGGTAGAAAAGCGTATTACCCGCGACGAGATGTACTGCGCCGACGAGGCGTTCTTTACCGGCACAGCAGCGGAAGTCACGCCAATCCGGGAACTGGACGACCGGGTGATTGGAACGGGTGCGCGAGGGCCGGTTACAACCGCGCTTCAGGAAGCGTTTTTCGCCGTCGTCTCCGGGAAAGGTGGGCGCTTCTCGCAATGGCTTACACCGGTCACTGCATCAATGTGACCAGGCAGTACTTAGCTCTTTCCTTTGACTTTATCCGATCCCGCCATGTCCAGTACCGTCGCAACTCTTCCGCAAGGAACACCTGTTCTGAGGGTCGTCCCACAGCCTAGCAGCGCAAATATCCATGGCGATGTATTCGGCGGCTGGATCATGTCGCATGTTGACATTGCAGGCTCAATACCGGCGAGTCAACGCGCCAACGGTCGAGTTGTCACGTTTGCTGTCGACTCGTTCACGTTCAAACAGCCGGTATTCATCGGCGATTTACTAAGCTTTTACGCGGAGATCATCCGCGAAGGAAATACATCCATTAAGGTCAAGGTAGAGGTCTTTGCGCAACGCATGGGCCTACTTGCAGATATCGTCAAAGTGACCGACGCGACGCTCACGTTTGTCGCAACTGACGACAATCGATCGCCGCGAGCCCTGCCATCAAAGAGCGCCACATCGTTCCAAACTGAGTAGACCAATCATGACGACAGTTACCAAATTCTCACACGTCCGCCCGAATGACACGCCCTACCGGGAAGAAGGACTTCGCAGTTTCTTCGAGTACCGCGATCTGGGAGTCGCAAGTGCGACCTCTGGCAAAGTAATCGTACATCTGGTGCGGGCAAAGAACGCCCCCGTTGAAGGTACCGGCTGGCATATTCACGAGGCCGACTTTCAGATCGTCATCATGCTAAAGGGCTGGGCTCGCTTTATGTACGAAGATAAGGAAACGCTGGTGTCGGCGGGTGACTGCGTTCATCAGTCTCCCGGTATCCGCCACTTCCTCTTCGACTACTCGGAGGATATGGAATACCTCGAAATCGTGAGCCCGGCCGACTTCAAAAGCATCGGTGTTGAGGGTCCCTGCGCCGTACCAAGCCCCACGCCATGGCCACAAGCCGCGACGAGACAAGCCAGCTGAAGGTGGCGTGTTGATTTGCATGGAATCCTGACCCCCTCCGTGCAAATCAACAACCGTGATCATGGTCACGTGCAATATCTCCGATCCTCGTGAACAAGCAGCTGAACTTCCCGATGGAGTACCGTCGGCTACCAGAGGAATAATCATTGCAGCCTGGTGCATAGATCGCGCTGATCGCGTGCAGCACCGAGACTAGCGCGATTCTGTTGGTCACGTCGCAACGACAATACGTTGAGTGGCTGGCGACGTCCTTCCTGCAGCTCCCACTAAAGGATGACATAGGCGAAGCCGTGACGATCGGATCTCCCGCCCTCCTTCCCAAGGGCCCGCGAGGTTTAGCGCCACTGGCGCTGTTCTGCGCGCTCATCTTCTTCTCTGGCATGTTCTTCGTAGTTGGCTGCGATCCGCTCAAGTAATGCGGCGGTGCGTGGCCAGTCGAATTCGAAGGCCTTGGACCAGTTCCGGAAAGATGTCGCGAGGATCCGCTCCTTCTCACCCCCGTCGTAGACCCCGCTGACGGTAACGCCTCGCCGATTATAAACACCAAGATACACTCCGTTTTCCAGATGCTTGCTTTGCGTTGCCTCTATCACATCGCGCACAGCCAAAGGCGGCCATTGCCCGTTTCTTTCACATTTGGATGCCGATATAATTTCGCCGATTCGCTGATCGCCTATATCGGCTCGGCCACTCTCTGCACACAGAATGCGCACCTCCTTTACCCATGCATTAAGCGCAGCCGAATCAAACGTGCCATCCTCGTTGGTACCGGGCACACGCTCCCAATCATGCAGCAGCCTCCAAGCCTGAGAGGCAACAGCGGAAGCCGATGTGGGATCCTCCGGTTCCGGCTCGACAATCCCGCTTTCATCGGAAGGTCCGTAGACCATTTTGAGTATCTGGACGAAGAACGCCGGATCAGAGGCCAGAGCTTTCTGCAAGGTTTTAGCCGGGCGTTGTGAGTACTGGAGAATTGCAAAATATGCCCATTCGAGACGGGCAATGACAGACCGATCTACTTGAGGTTGGGTGTCAAGCCAGTTAATCAATTCCGTGGCGAAGTGGCCAAACATCGTCCCTTCATTTGTATTCGTTACTGCACGGTCGCCACATTCAGTCACGGCGGCGAGCAGCACGCGGACGACAAGATCGGGGGACAGCTTAGCCTGTTTTGGGCCACCTAACACCTGCACCGCAAAACGAGCGCGTTGAACCTTAAGCAGTCGATCGCAGGCAAAACTGAGGTCATCGGGTGATGGCTTGAAAGGACGGCTATTAAAATTCTTCCAATATTCCAGTTCGATAGCTTCCCCCGCCTCCGCTGCCGCATCCCACGTGCTTCGGATTGCCGGCAATGCGCGCAGGATACGACTGATAGTTCTCGTGCCCCATTGATGATCGACGGCTTTTTGAAGCAAAGCTTCCGACCAATCCGTTCCGTGGGAATAGCTTCCAATTGCTATGAGCGCGTGTGCCACATCGGCCTCGCCGTGACGGTCGCTGAGCAGGCCCGCCTCGAGTATTTCGTCCAGTACTTCGTCGGCCAAATTCGCAGCGACAATTGCCTCGCTGATGGCACTCGATCGTTCAGCCCGCTGGATAAGCGAACGTAGCATGGGCACCCCACCTTCGGCCAGAATCGATCTCACTGCTTCAAGCCTCAGGCGCCGTGTCTCATCTTCCAGATCATGCCAATCTGATGACGGTGGGTTTGGCAGCGCAGATCCAGGTTCAAAGAACCAGGCTACGCGGTCGACAGCATCATTGGGTTCCAGTTGATCATAAATGGTCTGCAGTTCTGATAGCTCGGTTTCTGGAAGCGCCCAAGCCATTTCTGAATAAGTTCGATGCCTCCACAGGAGGTGGCGGATGGACGCGCGCAGTCCGGCACGACCCTGTGCATCGGCGATAAGAGGCAAAGCAGCAAACAGGCGCCTTCGTATATCTGTACGGATTTCTGCTGCGAGGTCACCCATGCAGTCAATGACGTTTTGCCACCTGCGTGGGTTGTTGCCAACATCGTCCATCAGCCTTGATGCGACGGATTCGGTAGCCTTTGCGAGTAACTCGTACGTGACGACCTCCTGTTCACCGCCCGCGAAATCTCTCCACTGGGGCGGAGATGAATGAAAGGTCATGTTATGTGAACGCGGGATCATGGCAAGCAGCAAACTCCAAGCGACTGCGGGCCGGGCGGCACGTAACCGGTCAATGACGCGGAATCGCTCTTCGATGGTCGCATTCGTCTGAGGCGACCAGAGTAAGAAAATCTGAGTCAGGCTGCTGGCAGGTCGGTTGACCTGTTTCCCGCCCGGATCAATAGCCATGAGGTCTGCAAGAATATGGGTGACTCGCGCCAGGTAAGACTTGTTCCAAGCAAGTCTTTCCAATGCGAAAAGTAGATGTGCACCATAGTGGCCACTGAAGAACTGGCTATCATCTTCGATGAAGAGATTTTTCAACGCGTCGGGGGTGTCGGCGAGAGCGTCCTCAACCGCGGTCAGAAACGCGACGGGCGCCGCCTCCGCCAATTTTGGGAAGTCCCCCCGCAGAGACCACCATAATTTTTCGTCAGCCCGATTGAGCAGCTTGCCGACGGCCTGCTCCACGACCATAGCCTGCGCAGGGACATTTATCGCACGGTCCCCGAATACAGCCAATAGAATCAGCGTATCTGCGAGGCTTTCACGAAGCAGGCTGGAATAAGAAGGGGGCTCTTCCCGATTAAAGGATAAAAAGCGTTCCTTGCTACCCATTCCAAAAGTTGGATCAACCGTGCCGAACACGGCCGCAAACACAGTCAGCAAATTGTCGATGTCGGCGCTGGAAAGATAGGCGGCCAGAAGAAACCAGGCGTCTCTGCGTGACGCAACGGACCATGCAGCGCCTGATTTGCGTAATGGACCATCAAGTGTCGTCGCGAGGGGCATTAAAGTTCTGCGAATATCGTCGTAACTCTGCCCTGTCAACTTTTCCATGGCGGTATGGTCGCGCTCGTTGTTATCGTCCCAGCCCCCCGCCAGAATGGCACCAAGCAATGCCGGTCCCGGAGCTGTCTGCGCCCACCGGGGCAATCGCCCGGGTGCAGCGGGAATCAAACGACGAATGACCGTGATGCTCCTACCAGAGTCTGCAGCAAGGGAGCGTGCCAAGTGCGATTCCAGACCCATCTCACGCAATCCTTCCTCGATCAGGTCACGTCGAGCACGCGTAAGCCGTAAAGCGCTCGAAGGCGTTCCCGCGTCTGCCCCGAGTGCAAGATATACGTGATGTCCTTTTGCCACGAGACTCTGAGCCAGACCCGCATCCGCTCCGCGCAAGATAATGATCAATGGCGATGCGGAGGTTCCCAGAAAACGGGCAGTGTCGTCATCTATCGGCACAAGGGCGCGAGAGAGGTACGCAGCGCGATATTCGGGTGGGAGTTCGGAGATGGATGCGTGCAGGAACGCTAAAGCTTCCTCGGGCGATTCCGCCTGCACCGACAGTACCGAAGGCGTGTTCCGGAGCCAACGCAGAACCTGCGCGGCGTCTTCGTCCCGGGCGGCGAGAAGCAGATCGGCTGTGAGCGGCAGCTGAGTGGCCAGAGACCACTCTGTCCAGATGACATCCAGTTGTTGAATACCAGGTGGCCGCTTTCCAAGGAGGGTTGCCAGCCAGTAAGCGACGGACGGGTATAGATCGAGCCACTGAATGAGATCGTCAGCGTCGATGACGCGAACATTCAGCCAGGTTTCTTCCGCGCGTCGTTTTGCCGCCCACTGATCTTTGTCCGGGAATCGGCGGGGAGTAACGAATACGAACGTAGCGTCCTTGGGGACAATAGCGCCAGGAGCAGCGGTCCTTTTTTCGTACTCCTCGTCCGCTTTTGTCCGGATCGATTTGCGTTGACAGCCAATTTCCCAGGCAGAACGTCCCGCGGGCAATATGGTGATGCCGTGGGGCGCCTCGCAAATGCCGTCCCAACCCGAGTGCTGAACGCTGTCGCCGGCGGGAAAGCGCATTTTTGCAGCAAATCCACTTGTTGCGT
>Ga0302302_1002107_pt1 | contig 11804 bp, 17 predicted proteins | sample III_Palsa_E1_3_FD_198766 | JGI IMG/M metagenome (GOLD analysis project Ga0302302, IMG submission 198766) | Peat permafrost microbial communities from Stordalen Mire near Abisko, Sweden - III_Palsa_E1_3 | ecosystem: Environmental > Terrestrial > Soil > Palsa > Peat permafrost | place: Sweden...
GGCGCGTGCCCTCATTGGACGACAGGAGCTAACCAGGCTTTTTCACGTCTACGGCAAGCCCTCACCGGTTCGACAGAACCCCTGTCCTGGGTGACGTGGGCCCCCGACAGGTCTCGAACCTGTCACCTCCGCTTTACGAGAGCGGTGCTCTACCCGATGAGCTACGGGGGCATGTGGGGTCCATAGTACCGCATGGACCCCCGGTCCGCTACTCCGCAGCGGCATCCGCAGGCGTGGCCGTGGATTCCGCCACGACGGCGTCCACCATCGTCAGCAGCGTCCGCCGGTACGGTGCGTGACTGGTGACCTGGTTCCGGAACCAGGTCACCAGCTCCTGGCGCGCCGGGGACAGTGGTACACTGCCCGGCAGCACACCCGCATTCTGCGCCTGCTCCAGGAACTGGGTCCAGATGTGGCACCAGCTCTGGTCATTGCCAATCTGCTCCAGCTCCTCCGCTGAGGCCGGGAGCGCACTGAGGATGACGAGGGCCTCGGACTGGTAGTCCTTGCAGTTGTCCACGATCCAGCCCACCAGCGGGTCAGCGCTGTCCAGCTTCATGCGGTTCCACGCGGTGTTGACCGTGACGTCCTGCTCCGTGCGGATGCCACCCGACAGTGTGGTGTACTCGGGGGAAACTCCGCCCTGGAGGCACTCGCTGTTGCTGCAGCCGCAGTTTCCGGACGTCATGTACTCGGACCGGCGCGACTGCAGGTCACGCAGCTTCTCGTCGTACACGCAAAGCGCCTCGTCACGCGCAGCGATGAACGCCTCAACCTCAGTGTACATGTGTCGTTCCTTCCCTCTTCCTGGCCCACGGCTGACTGTCGTGGGGTGGTGCAGTGCCCCGGACGGGACTCGAACCCGCTGCCTCCGCCTTACAAGGGCGGTGCTCTGGCCTGGTGAGCTACCGGGGCTTGCGTGAGGTCTACAGTACTGTGGACCTCACGCGTCGTCAACTACCGTCAGCAGCAACGGGGTTGGATTCGGCAGCTACGACGGCGTCCAGCAGTGCCGTGAACTTGCGCAGGCCCTCCCTGGTTAGATCGTAGTCGCGACACTAGTACAGGAGTTCCACGCGCTCCGGGGACAGCAGCACACTGCCCGGCAGCACGCCAGCGTTCCGTGCCCTGGCGAGGAACCCGTCCCACACGCTGCACCACTCGCCGTCGTCGGCGATCCGGCACAACTCCTCCACGGAGGCAGGGAGCGCACTCAAGATCAGCAGCGCTTGATCCTTCCATTCCCCGCAGTTGTCCACGATGAACCCGACCAGCGGGTCCGCACTGGTGTCCTTCAGTGCCAGCCACGCGGCACTTTTCCTGGCATTGTACGTGGCCAAGATATCCCGCTGCTTCTCGTAGTACTCGCCCGAGATGACACCACTGTGCGAGGAGCCGCACCCGGTACACGGGGTTCCCTGCGTTTCGTACTCGGACCGGCGCGACTGCAGGTCACTGCGGTCCTTGTCGTGGGTGTTCCGGGCAGCTGTCACGGCGTCCAGGTACGTCCGAACTTCGGGGTACATGTCGTTTCCTCTTCCTTCCTGAACCGCAGCGGATTGCTGCAGTCGGGCTTCCCGGGCGGGACTCGAACCCGCCTTGTCCGTACGGGGGCTACCCGTACGGCTGCCGCGCCCGGCGACTTCCGGGAAATGCCTCTGCCACCGGGGCTCCCACCCCTGGGTCGTACCGGTGGCAGAGGAGTCTCAACTGAGCAGGTAGGCCACAGAGCCGATGAGCAGGAGAAGGGTGACCAGCATCATCGCGGCCCCTCCGCAACCTCCGCCACTGGCGGGCGGCTGGTTCGTGGCCCTTGCCCGAACCAGCTTCTCCCGGTACTTGCGCATCTCGGGACTGTCGTCGTCCCCGGGGTGCTTCGGCATCGTCGCTCCTTCCGTCGCTTCCTTGTGCCGTGGGAACCACCCTAGCGGGCGGCTCCCCCGTTGTCCACACTATCGCCCGCATCCTGCGTCAGAAGACGTAGGCGATCATCAGGCGCAGGATGAAGTAGGCGCACAGGACGCCTAGTGCAGCCCCCGCAGCCAGGGCACCAATGACTGTCACGGCGTCCCTGACGACGTCCCAGAGGAGCCATAGGCCCCCCGCAGCAGCCCTCAGAAGGCTCTTGACACCCCATGTGCGGCCCGGTGGTCCGCTGTCCGTCATGTCCACTGCTCCTCCCATCCGGGCACCCGTACGGTCGGGATGCCCAAGTCCTCTTCCAGAGCCAGCACGGACGGGTTGTCGTCGTGCGCTCCTTCAATGTCCCACCAGGTCATCAGGTGGGTGAAAATGTCCCGCTTGACCTCGGCGTCCGGCCGGTAGTCACCATCAGGACGCAGCCACACGCCTGCGGACGGCACATCGTGCAGCGCCAGCCAGAAGCCTGTCACACGCTGGTACCTGAAACTCCGCGCGGTGACGATCAGGACATCGAGCCCCTGATCGGCCTTCTCCCGTGCCGCGTCCACCACCCAGTCATGGGGCGGGCAGCTGAGGGACGCGCGGTGGAACGCGTCAAAGTTGCGCACAGGACCCGTGACCAGGTGCCGGATCCCCGACACGTCACAGAGTGTCCCGTCCATGTCGAAAACCCATGCCCTACGACGCGTTCCCACCCTGTCAACGGCCCTTGCCGACCTTGCCGCAGCCGCCGCACGTCTTGATAGACGAGCCGAAGCCGGACCGTGCGTAGCCGCACCACTGGCAGACCCACTGCGCCAGGATGCCGCGTTGAGCCCTTGTCACTTGCCCTTCCTCCCGCCGTTGTAGCAGACGTGCGGCCGGTACGGGATGCGGCTCTCGAACCCGCAGGGACACATCCATCCCAGCGCGTCAGCAATCCTCTTCGCCACGGTCATTCCTCCCTCGTGTTTCTTCCCACCAGTGTACCACGGCTGTGATCACTTCTTGTAGTCGTTGCGCGGCCCTGCGTCCATGCGAACGTCCACGGAACCGTTGGTCAGGCGCACCTCGGGCCTGTTCTCCGACCGGGGCCGCGAGTACTCCTCCAACCCGTGGACCACAATGCCGTCCGGCGTGTTCTCGATCACCGCGATGGCGCAGCTGTACACCTGGTCGTTGTCACTGGCGTTGGCCGATCCCACACGCACCGTGGTCTCCGGATCACCTGTGTCCACGATCAGTGACACCTGGTGCCGCCGGAACGAGCCCTGCCCGTTGGACTGGGCACTGTAGGCCACCGGCACCACCGCCCTGATCCGGTCGTTGAGGCGGATCTCCACCGTCTCCTCCGCCATGGAGCCGTCCCCGCGCCGCACGTCCCCCAGGTGCTTCACCGCACCGTCGTCCGTGGCCATCTTGGCGCGGCGACGGTGCGCACCGAACGCGCTGACGTCCTCCGACGTCCCGTCTGCGTACAGCACCACGGCGAACACGTCGTAGTCGGTGACGTCCGGCCACGCGACCGTGGCATGAAGGATGGGCACCTTGGCCAGGGTGACGGCCGGTTGCCCCTTGCGAAGTTCGATCATGCTGTTCTCCTCTGTTCCGGAACGGTTCCTGCGGACATGCCGTTCCACAAGTTGAACGCGGCGGCCCAGTCCAACACCCGGTCCGCCATAGGTGCCTTGACCCGGTGCGTCTTCACAGCGCCGTAAGGCGTCACGAAGAGCAGCGTCACGAAGCCCGTGCGCTTCTTCGCACCGAACGCCAGGATGCCCCCGGCCAGGATACGCGTGACGGTATAGCGGCGTCCGGTGTGGTCGCGCGCCTCAATGGACACCTCGCACACTGGTGCGCGCCACTTCTGCCACAGCGCCCCGACGCACAGGTTCCCCTGGTCGTCGTACTTGAGCCGTACCCCGTACGGGGGCTTGGGCGGTTGTGCGGTCCTTTCCATGGTCCTCTCCTTGTCGTTCACTACGCCAGCACCTCGGCGTCACGGATCGCCGTGTCGTGGACACTCCAGTTTCCGGCCCTGCTGGTGGTGACGAGGTACATGCCCACGGCCTTCTGCGGGTCCTCGGCCGCGTCCTTCCACCACAGGTCGATTCTCTGGACAGCGGGGTCCTGCTGGAACCCGATGACAGCGAACATCTCGCCCTGCCAGAAGTCCTGATTCGCGATCTTGCCGTCCTCGGCGACCGTGTACGGGTAGGGAAGCTGGTACATTTCCCTGCCGTCCACGATGTTGTCCACGCGCGGGGAGGGCTGCAGCCTGATGAGCTTGTCCATGATCGTTCCGCTTCTCTCGTCGCTTCCTCGTGCTGACAGTGAGGACGCTACGGGGTGTGGACACCGGTGTCAACCCCACCTCTCAGAAAATTCTTTCCTTCCCGGGTTTGCACACGGACGATTGTTGTGTATATTGGTGCCGAGGGGATACCTGTACCTGCGTTGAGGTATCCCCTCACCCATTCTCGCCTACGGTGAAGGCGGCGCGAACGTACACACGGAGGTCCCCGTGACTGACTGGAACAACGGGAACAACCTGCTCCCCATGCCTGCACCCGGGGCCGACATCACCCGGGGGAAGAGCCGCGACCGCGAGGCCGCGCGGCTCAAGGCCATCGGCTGGACGCTGGAAGAGATCGGTGCGCACCTCGAATTCGGGGACGATGAGCGCCTCGTCGCTGCCGCAATCCGCCGGGCAACCGCGCAGATGGCACGGTTCGCCGGAGATGAGACCAAGCTCATGGAGCTCCGGTCCCTGGACGAGCTGGAGTACGAGGCATGGAAGATGCTTCGTAAAGGCCACATCATGGTCAGCCACGGCAAGGTCATCCGGAACGACCTCGGGCAGCCCATGGCCGACATGGAGTACCCGCTGAAGGTGCTTGACCGCATCATCAGGGTCAAGGAACGGCGTGCCAAGATGCTAGGACTGGACGCCTCCACCAAGATTGAGGTAGTCACCATCGACGTGATCGACGCCGAGATCGCCAAGCTGGAGCGGGAAGTTCTCGGTGCCAGCTGAGGGCGAGCCGAGGTCCCTGGCTGAACTCAAACTCCAGCGGCTCAAGTACCTGCGCCACCTGCAGCACCGCAAGGACGAGCTGCGCAAGCGCCCGGTTCCGCGCACGTACCTGCCCACGGCACGTCCCAAGCAACTCGCCCCTGACGATCCGCGTCACGATTGCGGCTGCGGCCGGAACGACGACACGTGGAACATCTGGCTTCTCATGGCAGGGCGCGGATTCGGCAAGTCCCTGGTAGGATCCAACTGGATCGTCCACCAGGCCATGGCGAACCCGGACAGTGAGTGGGCCGTCTTCGCCCCGACGTTCCGTGACACCCGCAAGGTCTGCATTGAGGGATCCACGGGAATCCTCGCAGCCATGCAGCCCGGTGAACTCCACCAGTACCGCCGCAACGAACTGCAGATCGTCCTCTCCAACGGCGCGACTATCTACGGCTACTCGGCTGACCAGCCCGAGCGTGCCCGTGGTGCCAACCTGTGGGGTGCCTGGTGCGAGGAACTCGGGAGCTGGCGATACGAGCAGACCTGGCATGAAGGTCTGGTCCCCGCGCTCCGCAAGGGCGAGAACCCCAGGATCGTCGTCACTACCACGCCGCGACCCACGGTCCTTATCCGGGACCTGATCAACCGCAACGACGGCTCGGTCCACGTCACCCGTGGATCTACGTGGGAGAATTCCGCGAACCTGTCGGCCACGGCCCTCGCGGAGCTCAAGCGCCGGTACGAGGGCACGCGCCTGGGTCGCCAGGAGCTTGAAGGTGAGCTCCTGGAGGACATCGAGGGCTCCCTGTGGCAGCGGTCGGACATCGACGCGACACGCATCCGCCCCGAGGATGTCCCCGACCTGGTACGGATCGTGGTCGCCATCGACCCCGCTGTCACGTCCAACGAGGACAGTGATGAGACCGGCATCGTGGTGGCAGGCGAGGACGGCCAAGGACAGGGCTACGTGCTGGCTGACTACTCGTTCCAGGGTACGCCCCACGAAACCATGCTGCGTGTCGTCCAGGCGTACAAGACCCACAACATCGGATCGTTGCTGCGCACGGTGGACCCCAATGTGCCCTATCGGGCTGTTCGGGCGTCCCGGGGCAAGGTGATCCGTGCGGAACCTGTTGCGGCGCTGTACTCACAGCACCGTGTCCATCATGTGGGGTCCTTTCCGGAACTCGAAGATCAACTCTGCACGTGGACAGCCGTCTCAGGGACCAAAAGCCCCGATAGACTCGATGCATTGGTCTGGGCCGTCGTGGAACTCAAGGGGCTGTCCATGGGCTCATGGGCCAGTGCGTACGGGACCGTGAACTGCACCCACTGCCGGAAGGGATTCCTCATCGAGGACCCGTCCACGAAACAATTGCGCACCCGTTGCCCGCACTGCCGTGCGCCCGTAGAACCACCGGAAGACCGTGACTGAAACACTGCTGACCCGCGACCTCCCCGAGACCGACTGGGAGTCGCTGACGCCCCATGAGCACTGCTCCGACTGCCTCACAGGGTCCTGCTGGTGCCCCGACACTCCCACGGGGGATGCATGAGCGTCAAGTCCACACCCCACGACCTGGCGGACCGGCCGTACGTGGGTGCCCCGGTGAAGCTCCCCCGCGTCCTGCTGTGCCACGCCACCCCGGAGTACCGCTGCGGGCGCGCCTGGGTGGCGAACACGTGGGAGCGGTACACGGAGTACACCGAGGCGCGGAAGGCCCACCAGACACTCTGCGAGGCGTCCTCCATGGCGGAGCAGGTCCTGGGGAGGAAACTGCGATGAGCTTTCCCCTGCCGTTCACCACGCTGGTCCCTGCGGGCAGCCAGTGGACGTACGTGTTCACCACCGCCAACGGGCTGCCCGCGTCCATCGCGGGCAAGGTGTTCGAACTGGTCCTTCGTGACGCCCCCGCGTCCACGGGAACACCCGCAGCGACTGTCAGTTCCACCGCGCCCACATCGTCCGGCTCGGTCACGGTCAACACAGGCGCGGTGACCGTGACCGCCGTGCTCTCCCCCACGGCCACCACCGCGCTCACCCCGGGCAGTACGTACGCGCTCACGCTGTGGATGGATCCCGGGGACACCGACGCTACCGCCGTCGTGGTCGGCCTGTTCTACGTCCAGCCCGCAGCGGCACCCTGACACCTCCCAGGAGTCCCCCGTGATCCAGCAGTCGACCATGTTCGGATCCGTGATGCGCGTCGGCATCGGCGCACCTCCCGGGGACCTGGGAAACAACGGCGACTACTACCAGGACACCACCAATGTCGGGTTCTACTACGGCCCGAAGACGAACGGCTCCTGGGGCTCCCCGATCTCTAACGGCGAACTGGCCACGCTGACAGCGGCCAACACCTCCGTGGTCATCGGAGGCAGCGGGGGCGCGCTGACTATCAAGGCCAACACGCTGGACGTGGTCGCGGCAGACGGACCCCCCGCAGCCGCATGGTCGAACAACAGCCAGAAGATCACGAGTGTCGCCAACGGTTCCGGTGCCCAGGACGCGGCTGCGTTCGGCCAGATTCCGCTCATCGACGCCACGGCCACGGACATCCAACCTCTGGGCACTCTCGGTGCCGGTAGCACGGGCAAGGTGGCGGATGCGGGCCACACGCACCCCGCGTACGAATGGATGCCCTCCGATCAGGGGCTTGTGGCGTGGAACTACGATCCGTCCAGTGCGGGCACGACATTTGTTCCCACAACAGGCGTGAACGGGTACATCTTCCTGACGGGAATCATTCTGCGCGAAGCGGCCACCGTTACCAATATCGTGTACGGACTCTCCGGCGCGCAGCTCACCGGGCTGACGTCCAATGCGAATTTTGTGGGCCTCTACAACTCGTCCGGTACCCTGCTCGCGTCATCGGCGGACCAGACTACTATATGGTCCACGGCAGCCGACCAGAAGGTCAATGTCATCCCCCTGCTCTCCCCGTTCCCGGAGCAGCTTGCTGCAGGACGCTACTACGTGGCCTTCCTGTTCAACGGCGTTGTCTCGGGTGCCGCGCTGAACTTCAAGGCGACCGGAGGCGGCACGACGTCCAACGCGGGCCAGACAGGCGCAAGTATGCGGTACGGGGTCATCACGGGGACAGCGACGTCGCTGACGAACGTCACCCTGTCCAGTATGACTACTCCGGCCCCGTTCAACAGTCAGTGGGTGGGCCTGAGTTGAACGATCACGAACTGACGCCGGATCAGAAGGCCGACGCACAGGCCATCTTCGAGGGTCGCATTGAGGGCCGCACGGCATGCCACCACTGCGCGGGCATTCATTACCATGTGGCCAAGCTCCCCATGGACCGCCAGCCGTGCCCGCGCATCAAACGCATCGAGCACCACCCAGACGGCTCCCGCATCGCTGTGGAGTACTGGCAGAACGGATCGTGGGAATCCGACGTGGTATTCCCCGCCGAAGCCTACGAAGAGGACCCCGACACGTGAGATTCGTCTGCGACCTGACGCCAGGCGGAGGCGCGCGCGTCTTCCTCGCGCTCAACCCCGCCACCCGGACCGAGGTCAAGCTGACACCCCCCTTCCCGTGGGGGACCAGGGAACAGCTGGACGTGTTCGCAGAGCACTTCGAGCGGTACTGCGAAGCCTCCTGGGCTTTCGGACGGTTTGATCCCGCTGAGGTCAACGTGTCTCAGTGGCCTGATTTCCAATCCCCCCAGACCGTCCCACCCGACAGTTCTTCCGAGGAGTAGGGAAGGACGGAACCACCATGTGCGTGAATTGTCCTCCAACACCCCAGGACGACCCAGGCACTGTAGACAACGAAGTACAGGGCAGTACCTCACCGAAGCCCCTTATGGAATCCGGTCACGAGGCCGGGGAAGAAACTCCACAAGAGGACAATGGAATGACCGAGCCGTCTTCAACACCTATGCTCCCTGTTGTCACCACCATGCGCGACCAGTCGCCGCGCGGCTGGGACTGGAAGGACGACACGCTGTTCGAGGAGCGCGGGCAGCGTGTCCTCGACCAGAACATCAGTAACGGCTTCCTCGGGGCTGCGCGCCAGCTCAACGAGGACGCCATGTTCCTCGACGCCCAGTCGGACCGCAACTTCCAGCACGTCCAGCGTGGTCAGAGTGATATCGACCGGGATATCAACAGTGGTTTCGCCCGCGTCGTCCAGGGGCAGGCCAACACCGATCGCGGTGTGGACCAGGCCACGCTCGGCCTTGCGCAGGGGCAGGCCAACACCGACAACATCGTGACGCAGGGTGTCCTGGGTCTGGCGCAGGGCCAGGCCAATTCGGACAAGGGCCTCGCGCAGGCCACGCTGGGCCTCACCCAGGGCCAGGCGTCCACGGACCGGAATGTGGACGCCGGTTTCCGTGGTGTGGACCGTGAGATCTACGACGTCGACAAGGACGTCCTGCAGGGTTTCACCGGTGTGCAGAGGGGCCAGCGGGACACGGACGACCGCCTCAGCAGCGGGTTTCTCGGCACCGTTCGGGACACGGACGCGGTCCGGCGGGACACGGCACAGGGGTTCTTCGCCACGGAGCGCGGTCAGCGTCTCAGTGACGACCGGACCAGCGACGGTTTCCGTGGAGTGGAGCGGGATGTCGATGCGGTGCGTCGGGACACTTCTCAGGGCCTCTTCGGGGTGGAGCGTGGACAGGCGGGACTCACCCGGGACATGGACCGGGGCTTCTTCGCCACCGAGCGCGGCCAGCGACTGAGTGACGACCGGACCAGTGACGGATTCCGCCAGGTCGAGCGCGAACTGTGCGAGACCAACCGCAACATTGACGGCAAGTCAGCCCAGACCAGTGACCACCTCGGTCGTGTGGAGCTGGGACAGGCTGGGATCAACCGCAACATTGACGACCAGGCGGCCCGCACCAGTGATCACCTCAGCCGCGTGGAGCTGGGGCAGGCGGTCAGTGACCGCAACGTGGATCACGGTGTCACGCGCCTTGAGCGTGACCTTGACGCGAGTGAGCGCCGCCTTCATGTCCGTGCGGACGACGTGGAGCGTCGTCTTGACAACCGTGTCGACGCGGCGGAGCGTCGTATCGAGACGGAGCAGCGGCACCTCTATGAGGAGCTGTCACGTGACGCTGTCGCTGCCGACCGCCGCAACGAGGTCCGCCTGACGGGTCTGGCGCACGACGTCACCTCGGAGGCCCTTCTCACCCGTGAGGCGGGACAGCGCGGTGAGCTGGAGACCAGGCTCTACCTGCGGGACCGTGAGGACCGCACTCATGACCTGATCCGCCAGCTGGCGGACCGGAACCTGTCCGAGATGCAGAGCTTCGAGCGCCGCGACCGGGACGACCACGACCGCACCCGCAACCTGGTCAACCACAAGGACGACCTGCGGGGGGAGCGGGACCTCATCCGCCACACGGCGCTGGAGACCCAGCTCCACACCAAGATCGACATTCTTGAGGCGACCTGTGCCAAGGCGGACCCGTGCGGACGCTCCTGTGACCCGTGCGGACGCTCCTGTGACCCGTGCGGACGTGACACCACCCCGCCAATCAACATCCGGATCAACGACAGCAACCGTGACGACGACCGCAACATCCAGCGGAACCGCCGTGACTCAGCGGTGATCGTCTAGTACCGCCCCGCAACTCCAGGTGCGCCCGCCACCGGTGAGGGGTAGCGGGCGCACCTGGGCTCCACAGGTTACAGCAGAACATCCGGCAACAGAAGGGGGTGACCGTGGCATCTCGCGGCAGCATCATCATGGGCGCGAAGAGCATTCCCGGCGGAGCACGACCCACCCCTGCTCCCCAGGGACTCGCCACAGCCCCGGGCTACGGAAGCTTCTCCCCGCTGGCCCAGGAGCTGACCAGCGGGGGTGCTACAGCCACGTGGGGGGGCGCGTACCAGGGCTACCTGCCGCGTCCCACGGAGACCTTCACCAACGGTGCGTTCGGGCCGTTCAGCCCCATCCTGCCTGTTCCGGTGGACGCTCCGGCCCAGGGCACGGAGTTCCCGGACCCGCGACTGTTCCAGTACGAACCGGGGTACAACCTCCCGACCGGGCAGCCCGGTTCCGAGGGCATCAAGCTGTGCGACTTCAACACCCTGCGCACCCTGGCAGACCTGTACTCGGTGGCCCGTGCGTGCATTCAGCTGCGCAAGGCAGAGGTACGCGGTATCGAATGGGACATCATGCCCAGCCTCGATGCGGCGAAGACGATGCGCGGTGACCGTGGCGCAATGAAGGATTTCGGCAGCAGGCGTGCGGAGGCTGTCAAGTTCTTCCGCAAGCCGGACCCCGACTACTTCTCGTGGAACACGTTCATTGACGCGTTCCTGGAAGAGATCCTGGTGTTCGACGCCCTTTCCCTGCTGTTCCGGCAGAAGTGGGCGAAGAGCACGAAGAAGGGCACGGGGAAAGGGCTGCTGGGGTCTGACCTGGATTCCCTGTCCCTGATCAACGGGCCCACCATTCGGCCCCTTCTCGGACTGCACGGGGAGCGCCCGCGCCCCCCCGCGCCCGCGTACCAGCAGTACTTGTACGGTGTGCCCCGCTGCGACCTGATGACGCTGATCAACGAGCGGGACATCGAAGAGGGCGGCCTGCAGGGCGCGGAGATGAACCGCTACAAGGCGGATCAGCTTCTTTACCTCCCCATGACCCCGCGCCGGTGGACGCCCTACGGCTTCCCGCCGATTGAGCGTGCGCTGATCCCGGTCATGTCGGGCCTGCAAAAGCAGGGGTACCAACTGGACTACTTCCGCGAGGGAACTGTTCCGGCGGTCTTCGTCTCCCCGGGCGGTGTCAACGCGAATATGACGCCCAATCAGATTCGGGAGCTGCAGGACGCGCTGAACGCCATTGCGGGGGACCCTGCGTGGAAGCACAAGATCATCGTACTTCCAGCAGACTCCAAGGTGG
>Ga0302302_1002108_pt1 | contig 11804 bp, 10 predicted proteins | sample III_Palsa_E1_3_FD_198766 | JGI IMG/M metagenome (GOLD analysis project Ga0302302, IMG submission 198766) | Peat permafrost microbial communities from Stordalen Mire near Abisko, Sweden - III_Palsa_E1_3 | ecosystem: Environmental > Terrestrial > Soil > Palsa > Peat permafrost | place: Sweden...
AGTCTCTGGAATTTTCTTTGCACCCCTGGAGCTGATTCCAGACAAAGATGCAGCGAACCGCCGCATCATGCGCACCCTGGAGCGAGCGCGCATGACAACAGTATTGTTGGATCGTTGCTACCTTCCCTATCCGGAGCGTTCCGCGCATGACCTGGTCGGGATCGACAATCGTCGAACTGGATACATCGCTACGGAGCATCTGATTCAGCATGATGTCACACGGCTTGCCTTTGTCGCGGAAGTCGATTCTGCCTCAACCGTCGACGCGCGCATTACAGGGTTTCATGAGGCAATGCGGAGGCGCGGCATCCGTGCAGAGATCGACCCGGCCTGGCGGGGCAGCGCTCAGGATCAGGACTTCGTCAAGAATTTGCTGGAACTGTCGCGACCGGAGGGCATCGTCTGTGCCAACGATGTCACAGCGGCACGCCTCATGCAGTCACTCATTGCGCTGGGACGCAGGATTCCGGAGGATATTCGAATTGTAGGCATTGACGACGTGAAATACGCAAGCCTGCTTCCAGTTCCATTGACTACGATGCACCAGAACTGCTCCGCCATCGGAGTGACGGCAATGACCACGATGCTCGAACGGCTCGAACACCCCGAGCTTCCGACACGAGACATTCTTCTCAAAACGAGGTTGGTGGTTAGGCGATCCTGCGGCGCTCATTTGGGCGCACAGTCTCCGGGATAGCGGTTGACATTGGGGCTTTTGGCAGCCAACCCGGGGAGCAAGTCCCAGGGAAATCAGGTCGATCAAGGTGAACATTCTGTTGATCGACCGATTCCGGCTGCGACCGTATCAGACCGCTCTTCGACCCGCGATCAGGTTGTAGATGAGCATGATGACTGCGAGAACAAGCAGCAGGTGGATGAGGCCGCCGGCGATGTGAAAGGAAAAGCCCAGAAGCCAAAGTACGAGCAGGACTACAAAGATGGTCCAAAGCATGGTTTTCTCCAGTGCTCCTTAAAGTTGGAGCTACGCCTGGGGGATGGCGCGGAAATGATAGTCGCAAATGAATGAAGGGCTTACTGTCCCGGATTGCTCACCGAAGCAGGAGTTTTCGCCGGTTCGGCGACGGGAGCAGGTGCTGGGCGGTGTTTCGCGCGAAGAAAAGCTACCAGTTGGGCCACTTCGTCGTGGGAAAGCGAATCTGAGAAACTGGGCATTTTCTGGCCGCCATTTTCGATCTGCGCCGAAATCTGCGCTGGCTTCATGTTTTTCCGAACCGCAGCCAGCGAGGGTCCCTTTTGAGTGCCTTGGGCGTTGGCTCCATGGCAATACGCACAGCCTTTGTCGCGGAATAGAGTCGCGCCTGCAACTGCCTTTGAGTCAGCGGCGAAAGCGGTGCCGGACGAAGCGGCGAAAAAGCAGAGGAAGATCAAGAAAGTAGGGGGCTGAAATAGTCGAGTCTTGAGCACGGTCACATCTTTTATTCTCGCATCGAATACCCGGCATCGGTTCAATCGGAAGGGGTAATCACGGGCGGTTTTAGGTCGGATTAGACGAGATCAAAAGGCAATATGGCTGAAGTTTTTCCGCTAAATTCTATTAAAAACTATGCGCACTTCGGTTAAATGGTCTTAACGGGAATGTTAACAAATATTCGCAATCGCTCCATGGGTTAAAGCTGCGAGTCTACGCGCTCGCGGAGCTCGGAAAGAGATTTCTGAAGAGTCAACCTATCGAGGCGTTTTTTTGAAAAGTTGGCATTTCGCTGTTTTCACAACAGCCTTAATTTTGATGAGGATGGCTTCGCTGTCCTCTTTGTGGGCGAAATCGTATGCGCCTGGGACGTTGCAGGGTTCAGTCGTCGATCCGAAGGAGCAGGCAGTAGCGGGTGCTTCCGTCACGGTGCAGGCTGAAGGCAATTCCGGAGCGCGCAAGGTCGTGAGAAACGGTGAGGGGCGGTTCACGCTCTCAGGACTGGGGGATGGAAAGTATTCCGTGGTCATCGCGGCGCCGGGCTTTGCATCGGTTGCGCGCCATGGTGTTCGTGTGGGTGCGGATGCAAGCCCCGCTCTTTCGATTACCTTAACGCTCGCCTCGGTTTCAGAAGAAGTGACGGTGAACGCGGAAGACAACACCTCCGTTGCCGCGCAACTATCCCCCGTGAAGGCACATCTGGATGCGGGTTCGGCGAGGGCCGAGATCACCAACTCGTACATTCGCGAGTTCACTTCGCCGGTTGTCGACTTTACCGAAGTGATGCAAATTGCGCCGGGCACGGTGAGCGTAAGCCCGAATGGCGTCGGCCTGGGTCAGACCAATACCTCCTTTCGCGGTTTCATCGACGGAGACTACACGGTCACCTACGACGGCATACCCTTTGAGGACACCAACACGCCATCACATCACTCGTGGCCGTTCTTTCCGGGTCCAACCATCGGCGGCGTCGATTTTGACCGCAGTCCGGGCACGGCTTCGGACATTGGACCGGCAAACTATGGTGGTTCGATCCACTTCCTTTCGCCGCAACTGCCGACCGATCAACTCTACCGAATGTCTGAGTCCTACGGTTCCTTCAATACGAATCTGATTGACGGCGAGTACAACACAGGATTGTTCGGCGGAGCCAATCCGAAGGCCAATCTCTGGTTCGACGGCCATCCCATGCGCTCGGACGGCTATGAGACCTTCAACTTTCAAGACCGCACTGCAAGCGCTGCCAAGTTCACCTACAAGTTCTCTGACAAAACCTACCTGACCTTAGATGGCAACGCTGGGATTCTCGATAGCAACACACCCAACAACAATCCGACGCGTGCGCAGATTGCCGAGCATGGCAACAACTATCTTCTGGATGGGTCCGAATTCTATTCCGATGGCTCCTCAGTCGATTCGCAGCGGTACGAGTTTTACTTCTACCATGTGCCTACGAAATTCGAGTACGCGGATCTCAACAAGGATCTCGGGAATGGCTGGAAGCTCGATACCAAGGCGTACACCCATGGCTATTCCAATCATCAGCACTACAACAACAAGACCGCAAACTCCACGCTCGATGATCCAACGACAGGGCTGCCGCTGCCTACAGTAACTGCCACCAGCGCGATCGATAAGATGAACCAGTACGAGAAGGCCGGAGAAATTCTTTCGGTCAGTTCGGCTTCGAAGTACGGTGTCTTCCGCACCGGTCTCTGGTACGAATATGCAGGGGCAACCGCTATCAGATCCAGTCCAATCCTCTGACTTGGATCGATGATGCGGGAACGGCAGGCATCAACTTTCACGAGAACTTCTGGACCAACTCGGTGGCGATCCCCAAATGGACGATTACGTTCGGCCTGAAGGACGCGTACTACAACATGAGCCTTAAGCAGTTCGCGGACAACGGCAAGATTGTGGGCGGCTTGAACGGTACCCCGTACGTGACCAATGACGCGAACTATAACAGCTGGCTGCCTTCGTTCGAGGCCAACTACCGCATCAGGCCGAACCGGTCTGCCTATGTGCAATATGGAATGGGCAGCGAGATTCCGCCCAGTTCGGTCTTCGACGTGAATCAGACGGCGTCCTCCTCAGGGACGGCCGCGGGCGTTACTGTGTTGCCCAAGCCGCAGATCGCCTCGACGTACTAGGGTGGATCAGTGCTGAAGCTGAACCACCTGAGCCTGGATGCAGATTATTACTACATCCACTTTGAAAACTCCTATGTCGCCACGCCGGTTGCGAACAGCTTTACCTACAACACCACGCCGCCTTCGAATTCGACCGGCTTCGAGGCCGAAGGCAATGTGGCTCTGACCCACGGCCTGAGCGTCTTCCTCAACGGAACGGTGGCTTCAGCAAATATGTGTCGACTGCCACGACTCCTTCGCTTTGGGTAGCGGGCGCCCCGCATGACACAGAGACTGAAGGCATCACGTACCAGAACAAGATCGGGGATCTTGGCTTCTTCAACAAGCGCGTCGGAACGCAGTGGAATGACAACATGGATGCGAGCGGATACCTGCCGCATCAGGCGATTCCAATCGATCCCTTCTCCGTGGCGAACCTGTTCCTGAATTACACCCTCAGGAATGGATCGAGGTTCGATCAGTCGAAGGTCAGGTTAAGCTTCAATAACCTGTTCAACAACAACAACAACGCGACTACCGCGGCAAATACCGGGGCAGTTGCTGTTCCGTTCAAGCCAAACGGTGGGGATCAGCTCGCGCTGGTGCCAGGGCGAAGCGTGATAGCGACCTTCCAGATGGGCTTCGGTCCCAAGGGAAGGTAGCTCACGGAAACCCACGAGAGCCTCCTCAATCAGACCGAAGCCTCAGAAGGGCGGCGTGTCTGAGAGGAGGCTTTCGGCATTTGTAGGTACGGTTGAACCGCTGTAGGCTTTCCCTATGAGGGAGAGGAACGGCAGCTACGCGAGCCAACTGCGGCAGGAGCTTTGCCTACGCAACCGGCAGTACGCTGTCGGCTGTGCGCACGTAGAGAGCTATGGTAGACAGCCGGTGATCGTCTACGCACCGGATGACGGGCGCCACGGGAACTTCTTCGACCCAGCGTATGCAGCGATTTACGCACGGCCGGAGTTGTTGCAGCGGCTGAACAAAATTCATGCGCAGGCGGCGCGGTCGTTGCCCAGGCATGAGGCCGGCCGGCGATGGTGCGAACTGGACTCCTCGACCAGTTCAGACGCTCTGTTGATGAATGTTTTTTGCACGCCGGGGGTGGTGGAGTCGCCGAGGGTGCGCCAGGCCTTGGGACTCGCGGAAGATGAGCCTCCGGTCTTTGGATGGAAGGCGCGCGTACCGCTCAAGAACGGCCGTGGGGACCGCACTGAAGTGGACTTGCGGTGGGGCGGCTTGATGGTTGAGGCCAAGTTGACCGAGACGGATTTCCAGACGCGCTCCGCTGCGGTAGTCGAGGGCTACCAGGACTTCGATGAGGTATTTGATCGGGAACTTCTGCCGAGAGTCGAATTGAAGACTGCAAGGCAGAAGGCTGCGGTGGAGTTTCCCGAAGAGTTCTCTCAGGAGTGGGAAGCGAGCGATCTCTCGGACGATGAGATCAATGCGAGGGCCAGAATAGCGAATGCGCATCAGGCAGCGATTATGGCTCAGGAAGCGGCGAAACAACCCTGGGAGCCGGGCTACGCGGGTTATCAACTGATCCGCAATGTGCTAGCGGCCTACGCAACGGGATGCAGCTTTTGCGTGCTGCACGACCAGCGAAGGCCGGATCTGCGCGAGGCCTGGTTTCAGGTGATGGCGGCGGTGCGGAGCGCGGAAATGCGGGTGCGCTGCAAGGTGCTGACCTGGCAGGAGCTGGCTTCGCTGCTTCCCGGACCGTTGCAGGAGTTTCTGGAGCGGAAGTACGGGATTGCACACGCCGGTTGATCGGAGCCGCTAACAATTGCGGGCTCTGATCTGCGGGAACTGATCTGCGAGGCGCCAAACGCCGCTCGTGAGAACGGGAACACTTCGCCTGAGTTCAGATTTTGTGACTTGCAGTTATCCGTGACGCGAATCACATTCTATCGATAACGATTTTCCGTAGGATCATCAGCAGAAACTCCCTATTCCCCATGGGAACGCCGCGCTGGCGTTATGAAGGAGCTGTGCCGATGCCTGGTTTTCCGATTGTCGATCCCATTCCGCTTCCCGCCCCGGTCTGGCTCTTCAAACTGCTGCACATCGTAACGCTTTCGCTGCATTTCGTAGCTATGGAGACTCTCGTTGGCGCGTTATTGATTGCGGCGCTGCTGAATCTGCTGGGGCGGTCTGGATCGACCAATCTTGCGGCCGGAGCGATCGCGCGAAGGCTTACGGTGGTGATGACCTACGTGATCAATCTGGGCGTTCCTCCGTTGCTGTTCGCGCAGGTTCTTTATGGACGCGCAATCTATACCAGCAGTGTGCTGATCGGCGCGTATTGGATCAGTGTTATCCCTGCTCTGGTGCTGGTTTACTGGCTGCTATATCGCTTCGCTGCGGGCATCGAAGAGGGCCGAAAAGTATGGTGGATGGCTCTTTTGGCGTGGATCATTACCGGCGGGATCGCGGACGTTTACACCACCAATATGACGCTCATGCTTCGACCCGAAGTCTGGCAGAAGATGTATTCGGCCTCACCGCTTGGCACGCATCTGCCAACGGGCGATCCGACAGGGTTGCCGCGCTTTCTCTTTATGCTGATCGGCGGTTTCGTGGCGGCTGGCCTGTGGCTGATCTATCTCTCGGGCAGAAAGAGCTTTGTCGAAGTCGACCGGCGATATCTGTCGGTGCTAGGCGGGCGCATCGCCGGCATCGGTTCAATAGGACAGCTGATTGCCGCGTATGCGGTCTATCACGCACAGCCCATCGTCGTTCAGGCGGCGCTAAACGAACATCTTCTCTACAAGATTGCAGGGTTAGGTTGGCTGTTGCTTGAAATGCTGATCCTCATCTTTGCGGGATTCGTCGCAATCTCGCGGCCAATGGGCGCAGAGACCAGTTGGGTGGCGGTGCTGTTGTCTTTCCTGTCGATCGCGCTGATGACGCTTTATCGGGATGGCATTCGCGACTTCACGCTGTTGAGCAAAGGCTACGACGTTTGGCAGCGGACAGTAGTTACAAACTGGAGCGTTGTCGGGCTCTTCCTCGTGCTCTTTGTCGCAGGACTGGGCATGGTGGGCTGGTTGATTTCAGTGGTGGCGCGGGCCGAACGCGTAATGGAAAGGGCGATCTGACCATGAGTGACGTTGTGATTGCAAAGCCGGAGATAGAAGAAGTAGAGCCGACGCGGACGCGAAGGGCGTTTGTAGCGGCAGCGGCTGCTGCTGGACTCTGCTACGCGGGCGCAATGGGCTATCCGATTTATCGCTATTTGGCTTCTCCCGCGGAGATGGCTGCGAATGAGTCGGCGGTTGTTGAAGTCACGCTCAAAGGCGCGCAGACGCTGGCGCCGGCATCCGCTCTGATGTTCAAGTTTGGTAGCTCTCCTGCGATGCTCATTCACGGTGCGGACGATTCATGGGTGGCCTTCAGTGCGGTGTGTACGCACCTGGGATGCACGGTGCAATTTGAGCCACAGATGAATCGAATTCACTGCGCCTGCCACGGCGGCGTGTATGACACGCATACAGGCAAGAATGTGAGCGGTCCGCCACCCAAACCCCTGACGGCCTACAAGGTCAGCGTCGGCGTGGACGGCATCGTGGTATCACGGACTTGAAAGACCAGGCTTGATAAAGCGGTCTTGCGGGATTTGACAGACAGAAGCAGAGAAGGGTGAGGGGCATGACTGGTTCGATCTATAACTGGGTGGACGAGCGGCTGGGTTTGACCGAGGCTATCGCCTTTGCGCGGCACAAACGAGTGCCGGTGCATGCGCAGTCGTTCTGGTATTACTGGGGCGGAATCTCGCTGTTTCTGTTCCTGATTCAGGTGTTCACCGGCATTCTGTTGCTGGTTTATTACCGGCCTGGCTCTGAAGCCTTTGAGAGCGTGCGCCAGATCACCTATGTGATGCACTTCGGATGGCTGATCCGTTCGGCGCACTCGTGGTCGGCGAACCTGTTCATGTTTGCGGTTCTGGTGCACATGTTCTCGGTGTATTTCATGAAGGCGTATCGCAAGCCGCGCGAGGTGGGCTGGCTCACCGGGATTGCGCTATTGTTCCTCGGCGCGCTCTTTGGATTCAGCGGCTACCTTTTGCCAATGGATGAGCTGAGCTACTTCGCGACCAAGGTGGGTTTGCAGATTCCAGCATCGATTCCACTGCTAGGGCCATTCACCGCGACGATTCTGCGCGGCGGTCCGGATGTGAGCGAATTCACAGTGCAACGCTTCTTTGCTTTGCATGTGGTGATCCTGCCGTTGCTCTTCTTGCCGCTGCTGGGTCTTCATCTTTGGCTGGTGCAGAAGCATGGAAACGCGTCGCCTGAAAGTGAGTTGGCGAAGCCGCTAGCGAAGCGCAGGAGCGTTCCTTTTTTTCCCAATTTTCTGCAGAAAGATCTGGCCATGTGGCTGATCTCGCTCAATGTGCTTGCCTTGCTGGCGTCTGTGTTCCCGTGGGACCTCGGCAAGCAGGCTGACTCCCTGACGCCCGCCCCGGTTGGGATTCATCCCGAGTGGTATTTTATGGCCCCCTTTCACATGCTCAAGATCCTCGGCAGTTTTCTTCCTGGTGAGTCAGGCGAAGTAATTGGGATTCTGCTCTTCACCGTGGGGCTCGCGCTGTGGGTCCTAATTCCGTTCTACGACTCGGAGAACGTCGCAGGAACGCGCGGAAGGGTGGCGCACTACTTCGGCATCTTCGCGGTGACTGCGTTGCTATTGACCACAGCGTTGGGCTACTGGGGCGTTCGATAAAGATCCGTTTGACAAAGACCGGTTCGAGAGAAGAGAGCTAAATGAACTATCCGTTTTGGGAAGTACCCTTTATCGGCAGCGGGTGGGTGATCGGCATGATCGCCATCTTCCACGTGATGATTTCGCAGTTTGCTGTGGGCGGCGGCCTTTGGCTTCCGATGGCGGAGCGCAAGGCGCTGAAGGAGAATCGCTCCGACTGGATGGCCGAACTGAAGAAGCATGCCCGATTCTTCCTGCTCATCACTGCCGTCTTTGGCACTGTGAGTGGAGTGGGTATCTGGTTCGCAATTGGACTGGCGCAACCCGAGGCCACGAGCACTCTGATTCACAACTTTGTTTTTGGCTGGGCCATGGAGTGGGTCTTTTTCCTGGTTGAGCTCACGACGATTGCTGTCTACTACTACACCTGGGGCCGGATACCGGACAAGCTGCATCTCAAAGTAGGCTGGGTGTATGCTGGCGCTTCTTTTTGCACGCTGGTGATTATCAACGGCATTCTGACTTTCATGCTTACTCCCGGCGAAACATGGCTGGGAGTCGCCGGCACGGGCGCTGAGGCGAGCAAGTTCTGGAATGCATTTTTCAATCCCACCTACTGGCCAAGCCTGGCAATGCGAACGTTGGTTTGCATCTCGCTGGCCGGCATTTGGGCCTTGATCACCGGCGCGCGGATCGATGGCGACAAGCAGCCGGCATTGAAAGCCGGCTATCTGCGCTGGACCACTCGCTGGCTCGTACCCTCGTTTGTGTTCATGCCGTTCACGTTGATCTGGTATCTGCTCATGGTGCCGGAGTCGCAGCGAGCGCTGCTCACGCTTGGAATTTCAACGATAGGCTCGGGAACTTTTTCGCAGGTGACGCGCTTGGCGCTGGTGATGATCATTACCTCAGCGACGATCATCCTGGTTGTCTATTACCTTGCCTACAAGAATCCAAAGGACTTTACGGTGGCACATGCCTGTGCGGTATTGCTGATGGCTCTCATAGCCACAGGCAGTGGCGAGCAGGCGCGCGAGATGCTGCGTAAACCGTATGTGATCGGCCGGCACATGTATTCCAATGGTATGCGGGTGAGCGCCGTAGCTGGTGCAAATCACGATGGATACCTGCGGAAGACGCTCTGGCTCAATGAAGATACGAGCGAGCATTGGGCCCAGGGCGAGGCCATGTATCGCGGGCAATGTGGATCTTGCCACACGCTGACCGGCTATCGTTCGCTGAACAGGTTTCTCGTCGGGCGAGATCGTGAGTCGATTGGCAACCTCCTGACAATGCTCCACGAGTACAAGCCGGATTCGTCCTACCGGCGATTCATGCCGCCGCTTACAGGTACTCCGGAAGAGATCAACGCGTTGGGAGACTATCTCTATGCGCAGACGATCACCCCTCAGCATGCGCCCGATACGACGTTGAAGGCGCAGAAGTAACACCGCCGTTAACCGCCAAGAAAGCAAACGATAGCCCCGCATCCACAAGTCTCTACGCCTGTGCGATGGACACCCGGATGTGGGGCTTGTTTCTGTTCGTTTGGAATCCTGCCGACTTACTCGCCCCCACCTGACATGTAGGTGTACTGAATCTTGTCGGAGTGCTTAACCGGGTCGCCAGTCAGATCGTGGGCATGCCAGACGACGCTTTCATTGGCTACCTCAGGGTGCTTGCGTAGGAACTCAAGTGCATACACCGATGCGGTCGGATCATCCTTTTGATCGGCGAAGCGCGCAGACTCGACTGCAGCCTTGTCCTTCTGGCCCAGGCGCCGATAGAGGATGGCGAGATTGTAGTGGGCGGCCAGATCGTCAGGGTCGACTCCCTGAAGTTGCTGGTATATGTCGCGCGCCTTCGGATAATTGTGCTGCTGGTAGTAGCTGAAGCCAAGTTCGCGCAGGGCATCTTTAGACCGTGGATACTTGGCAATCACAGCCTCAAGGTCCGCGACGGCTTCTTTGACCTGGCCGCCATTGCGCTCGACCAGCGCCCGGTAGTACAGCGCTCTCGGATCGCCTGGGAGCAGCGCCAGCGCCTTGGCCAGGTTGGGACGTGCATCGTCGTACTTTTCCCAGAGAATTTCGACGACAGCCATGTTGGTGAAGGCATCCGCGTAATCAGGCCGCAGAGCCGCCACTCGCTCGAAGGCGTGAACCGATGCGGCATACTGTTGCGCATCCAGCAGGCCAATGCCGTAGTTATTCCAGCGCATCCACTCCTTGTTTTCGTCAGGGCCAGGGGTAGTCGGCACATTCTCTCCCACATGGAAGGTGCGAGTCTGGCCAGCCATATCGATGACCGGCTCCGGATAGTGCTTTTCTTTCATCGCAAAGTCGATGAAGTGCTGGTCGAAACGGCGATACTTTACAGTTGTGGTAACGCTGAAAGAACCGGTCAGATCTTCGGGTATCCGGAAGCGATAGCGGACCAGTTGGCTGCGTCCCGACTGGACGGTGTTGTTGTAAGCCAGCACCCGATTATGCCAGATCTGGTGAAGATCGTTGAACTCGCCCTTGTTGTTGATGATGCGGTTGGTGAAGGAGTGGGCGGATGGATCGAGATAGCCATCGGGCTGAAGGAAGCCGCTTTCGACGAGTGTCTTGCCGGCCGAATCTCTTACGGTGAAATCCACCCAGGATTCGTAGAAGTCGCGCTGCTCTGGCACATGCGAGTGAGCTGCTCCTTTGTTCTGGATCACAACATCGGCGGTTAGGGTTTCTCCCGCGGCAAGCGAGTAGCTGGCGAGGCCAAGTGGCGCGATCAACACCGAGTCGGACGCCGTCGCTGCTGCATTTTCTTTCTCAAGCGCGAAGATGTCGACGTTGAAGACTCCATTGCGCAGAAAATCCGCCACCTTTTGTGCCTGCTCATCGAACTTGTAGTACTGGGGGATGAGGGTGTTGCCGCCCGGCCAGCGATGGCTCACCAGCTTGCCATCCTTGGCTCCGTAATCGGAAGCGGTTGTTGGCAGCGCTTCTTTCAACATGTGACAGGTCTGGCAGGTGGAGACGACGTCTTTGCGGTAGAAGGGAAGCGGCGACTGCTTGGTGAAGCTGGCCGCTTGCCATTCGTCGTAAGGAGTCATGGCGCGGAGCCACTTGTAGTCGTCGAGCGCGCGCGGGATGGCCGCCTTGTGGCAGGCCGCGCAAAACTCGGAGGTATGAAGCAGCGGGCGCATGACGGCCTTCGAATGGCGATCGAGATGCGCGAGGATTTCGCTGTCCGGCACCGCATGCGTAACCGGTTGCCCGTTTTCATCGACCATCACGGCCGGAATCCCCATGACGTAGCTGCCGGTGCCGTAGGTGGTGGTCGAGGTAATCGCATGGCAGGTCATGCATGTGACGCCTTCCTCCTCAAACGGCCGCTTGCGCGGCATGCCTTGCGACAGGTCCCCTGAGAGCAACGCGACCGGGTTGTGGCAACCCTCGCAGTGGCGCGAGAACTGCACGCCCTTCTCATCGATGAGCATGTTTACGTTCTTGAGATACCACGGAGCGCGGAAGCTGTTGGAGTGAGCC
>Ga0302302_1002109_pt1 | contig 11803 bp, 10 predicted proteins | sample III_Palsa_E1_3_FD_198766 | JGI IMG/M metagenome (GOLD analysis project Ga0302302, IMG submission 198766) | Peat permafrost microbial communities from Stordalen Mire near Abisko, Sweden - III_Palsa_E1_3 | ecosystem: Environmental > Terrestrial > Soil > Palsa > Peat permafrost | place: Sweden...
GTCGGCTTCAGCATGTAGTCGGCAAAGCTCACCATCGCCTGCCCTTCCAACACCGCCTCCCGCGCCGTGTCGGTCTCATCGACCTGTATGTGCCGGTTATCCTCCGCCACATCCTTCGCAACTCCCTCCGGTTCCTGGTCTCCCCACTTCGTCAAACCCACCCGCTGGTCCTGCAGCGCATGGGTCAGCTCATGCGCCATCACCGGCTCCTGCTGGTCCATAGGGACCCAGTTCAACAGCGTCATCTCCTGCGTCTTGTTGTCATAAAAGCCCGCAATCTGCTCCGTCAACAGGCTCAGCAGAAACTGCCGCATGTGGAAGTCGCGATCGATCAGCCCAAACTTCTTCAGCACCAGTTCATCCCGCTGCATCCGCTTGGCGTCCTTGTCCTCATCGAACTTCTTCCGCAGCATCTTGCTCACGTCATCGCGCGTCTCGAACCGGCCCTTGATCGGCCGCTTGATCCCCAGCCCCGTATCTTTGCTCACCCACTGAAACGTCGAGCTCATATCGGCCAACAACTGTGTCTCCTGCTGCTTGGTCAGCAGCGTATCCACAGTCACCGTAGTCTGCCCCGACTGCAACACCGGCGGCGTAGTCTCGCCCTTTGCCGGAGCATTCTTCGCCGGAGCACTCTGCGCCCACACCCCCGCACCACCACCCACCAACACAGCCGCCACCCACAACCCACGCCGTAAGCTCAATCTGCCTCCCAATGCACTCATTCTTCTAAGTGTATCCACCACTGAGACTTCTCCCACCAAAATCTGTCATTTCGCGACCCCACCCCAACTTTGTCATTTCGGCCGGAGGCGCTTTTGCGCCGTAGTGGAGAAACCCCCGTATCGGCACTTGCACTTGCTCTTGTCGTTGCCCTGGGGTACCCCAACCCTCTTTCGTTAAGGGCACAGCTTCAGCTGTGCCGTAGGTGCTTCAACTGCAATACGGCTTTAGCCGCCGAAATACGGTTTTCAAAACGCAAGCACGCAAAATTTCACTGCGAAACACCGCGTACTCTGCGAACTCCGCGTTTGCAGTTTCCTCATACTTATCCCGCAGCACTCCCCTCACAGGAAAATCCCAAGTCTTCAGCAATCTGAAAATTCATCGTTCTCACCTCTTTCGAGGCATGCACCACACCCTCCATCGCGCTACAGTGAAATCTCACTTCGATCTGCCACTGCCCGGGTATTTCTCACCGAGCCACAACCCGCAGCCTAAGGAGCACATCATGCCCTACCTCACACTCAAAGACTCAACCTCTCTCTTCTACAAAGACTGGGGCACCGGCCAGCCCATCGTCTTCTCTCACGGCTGGCCCCTCAACGCCGACGCATGGGACGCCCAGATGCTCTTCCTCGGACAGCAAGGCTACCGCGTCATCGCCCACGACCGCCGCTCCCACGGCCGCTCCGGCCAAACCTGGGACGGCAACGAGATGGACACCTACGCCGACGATCTCTCCCAGCTCTTCGAGCACCTCGACCTCACCAACGCCGTCATGATCGGCCACTCCACCGGCGGCGGCGAAGTCGCCCGTTACCTCGGACGCCACGGCACCAGGCGAGTCTCAAAGGCCGTCCTCATCGGCGCCATCCCTCCCATCATGCTAAAAACCGAAGCCAACCCCGGCGGTCTTCCCATCGAAGTCTTCGACGGCCTCCGCGCCAGTCAGGTCGCCGACCGCTCCCAGTTCTTCAAAGACCTCTCGATGCCCTTCTACAGCTACAACCGCACCGGCGCAAAGATCTCCGAAGGTGTCCGCGAGAACTTCTGGCTCCAGGGCATGATGGGCGGCCATAAAGGCGAGTACGACTGCATCAAGGCCTTCTCCGAAACCGACTTCACCGAAGACCTCAAAAAAATCGACATCCCCGTCCTCGTGCTGGCCGGCGACGACGACCAGATCGTCCCCTACCAGGACGCCGCCGTCCTCTCCGCAAAAATCCTCCCCAAAGCCACGCTGAAAATCTACCCCGGCTTCCCCCACGGCATGTGTACCACCGAAGCCGACACCATCAACGCCGACCTCTTGGCTTTTCTCAAATCCTAACTAAATCTCGGGTGGCCCATTCATCACGCGTTCTTTGCGTGATGAGTGGGGAACTCCAACGTCATCCCGCTAACTCTGTCATCCTGTCCTGAGCTTGTAGAAGGGAAGGATCTGCTTCTCACTCGCGGTCGCACAACTGCGGGTGCCCTACCCCTTTCCGCTCTTTGGAAAGGGTGGGTATCGCGAAGCGACCGCTCTCCCCCATGATTTACCAACTAATAAACTAATAACTAACCACTCATCACGGTAAAATTCCCACCGTAAAACACGTCTGTGCCACCGTAAAATCTCTCACACCGACCGTGCCCTTCACCGTCAATATCACCGTAAATCTGTCTCTTTATTGGCGATCTTGTATCCTCAAACCAGCCCGTGAATCTAACCAACAGAATGTCCCTGGAAACCGAACTCGAAGCCATCCGCACCGGCGCAGCCATCTACCCGCTCACCGACCGCGCCTTCCTCCGCATCACCGGCTCCGACGCCACCCGCTGGCTAAACGGCATGGTCACCAACAATATCAAGGACTTAGCCCCCGGCGAAGGCAACTACAACTTCCTCCTAAACGCCCAGGGCCGCATCCAGGCCGACTGCACCATCTACCGCACCCCCCCCGCCGAACCCATCGAATACCTTTTGGAATCAGATACATCGCAGATCCCCACCATCCAGCAACTCCTCGACCACTTCATCATCATGGACGACGTCGAACTCACCCCAGCACTGGCAGACGAGCAAAGTATTCTCATCCTCGGCCCCAACGCCCGGGCACTCCTCGAATCACTCGCCCTTCCAGCCATCGCCTCCTTCAACCTCGCTCACGCCGACACACCACACGGTCCTGTCCTGCTCCTCAGTGCCACTGCAAACCACTACGAACTCCGCGCAGCCACGGCCACAATCACCGCACTAACAGCCATCACCAACCTCACGCCCATCTCCCACGAAGCCCTCGAAGCCCACCGCATCCTATCGGCAATCCCAAAGTTCGGCCAGGACATCCGCGACCGTGACCTTCCACAAGAGACCGCCCAAACCCACGCCCTCCACTTCGCCAAGGGCTGCTACCTCGGCCAGGAGATCGTAGAGCGCATCCGATCCCGCGGTCAGGTCCACCGCACCTTCACCGCCTTCACCCTCACCGGCCAGCTCCCCGAGCTGCCCGCAGCCCTCGAAGCCAACGGCAAACCCGCAGGCGAGCTGACCTCCGCTATCCAGATCGGCGACACCCTCCACGCCCTAGGCTACCTCCGCCGCGAAGCCGCCACCCAGCCGCTCACCTACCCCGGCGGCATCGCCACACCGCGCCAAGCATCATAGACTCTAAGAACTAACATCGAAGAACTGAGAACAACATGGCAGAGATCAAAGAATTCGTCGTCAACGACCGTCGCAAGTTCACCCCCGAAGGCGACGTCCGCCCGGACGCTCCTCCCTCCGAGCCCAAGGCTCCGCGCCCTGAGACCCTTCAGCCGGTCGCGCCGCCACCGGACGAGTACAACTCCTCGGCCAAACTCAACGGCCCTCAGGCAGTCCCCGACAAGCCCGCCGCCGAGCCCGAGGCCGAAGCCAACCCAGAGCTTCCGCCCCCGCCAACCGAAGAGCAGACCGGCCAGGCCAAGAACGCCTACGACGCCACAGTCGACCGTCTCGACACCGCCATTCGCGCCAGCAATCCCGGCATGGAGCGCATGCCCGAGATGACCTTCGACCGCCTCATCCAGTCCGTCTACATGCAGGCCATCCTCCAGCTAGGCGGCGGTGCCGAACCCGGCCAAACACCCCAGATCGACCTCCTCGGCGCCCGCCAGTCCATCGACATGCTCGCCGTCCTCGCCGACAAGACCAAGGGCAATCTCTCCACCCAGGAAGACCAGCTCCTCCAGTCCGCCCTCTTCGAAGCCCGCATGGGCTTCCTGGAGATGACCCAGCTCCTCGCCCGCCAAGCCGCCGCCAAACAAGGCCCTCCACCACCCCCCGGCGGCCCCAGCATAGTCCGCTAACTAAAACCCCTGCTCAATGGACGCAACTCTAACCTTCCTCGGCTCCGGCACCAGCATGGGAGTTCCCACGCTCGGCTGCACCTGCGCCGTCTGTACCTCAGCCTACCTTCCCGGCTCCAGGAACCGCCGCACTCGCCCTTCCGTCCTCATCTCCTACAACGACCACAACGTCCTCATCGACACTGGCCCAGATTTCCACGCCCAGGCCATCCGCGAGCGCCTCAACCAGGTCGACGCCGTCCTCTACACCCACTCCCACGCCGACCACATCCTCGGCATGGACGACCTCCGCCCCCTCAGCTTCCGCACTCCTGAAGGCATCAACCTCTACGCCGACGACGAAACCGCTCAGACCATTGAACGCGTCTTCGAGTACACCTTCCGCACCATCGACCGCTACCCCACCAGCGCCCGCGTTCACATGCACCGCACCTCCACCGCCGCCGGCACCGTGATTCCTCTCTTCGGCGCCGATTTTATACGCATCCCAGTCACCCATGGTCGCAACACCATCGCCGGCTATCGCTTCGGCTCCGCCGCCTATCTTACTGATATGTCGGATATCCCTGCCGAAAGTCTTCCGCTTTTGAAAGACCTGGATCTCCTCATTCTCGACGCCTTACGCCGGGAACCTCATCCATCACATTCACATTTGGCGAACTCCATAGCCCTAGTCGAAAAGATCGCCCCAAAGCGTGCCTTCTTCACCCATATTAGCCACGATCTGGACCACGAAACCACCAACGCCGAGCTGCCAAAGAATATGCAACTTGCTCACGATGGAATGAAGTTGAGGTTCAATATCTTCCCGCAAACAACAGATAGCAAAGCCTAATGCAGATAACCCATTCACTCGCCGAACTAGGCGCCACAGCTGGCCCATCTGTCGTCACAATCGGCAACTTCGACGGTGTTCACTGCGGTCACCGCATGGTGATTGCCTCGGTCATCACACAAGCAAAAGCGGTCAACGCACGGTCCGTAGCAGTCACCTTCGACCCGCACCCGGCCCACATCCTCCATGACGGCCCACGGCTCCCCCTCATCACCCCGCTCGCCGAAAAACTTGCTCTCCTTGCCGAGACCGGCCTCGACCTCGCGCTCGTCCTTCCCTTCGACGCCGACCTCCGCCTCTGGAGCGCCGAGCAGTTCGCCCAGCGCGTCCTCGCAGAGGGCCTTCACGCCATCGAGGTCCACGAAGGTGAAACCTTCCGCTTCGGCCACAACGCTCAGGCCGACATCACCGACCTCGAACGCCTCGGGCGCGACCTTGGCTTCGCCGTCCACGCCTTTCAGCCATGCGTCGTGCGCGGAGCGGCGGTCTCCTCCAGCCGCATCCGCAAGCTCATCGCCGCAGGCGCTCTCAGCGAAGCCCGTGCACTCCTCGGCCGCTCGTTCAGCATTCTCAGCACCCCAGCCTCAGGGCGAGGCTATGGCACCCGCTACGCCGTCCCCACCATCAACCTCGCGCCCTACGCCGAACTCCTACCCGCAAACGGCGTCTACATCACCACCCTGAAGGTCGGCGACAGACTCTTCCGCGGCGTCACCAATGCCGGTAACCGACCCACCTTCGGCGCAGACTCCTTTGCCGTCGAGACCCACCTCCTCGACTTCGAGCCCATCGACCTGACCGAGTCCACCCCGCTGGAGCTCACCTTTCTCCACCGCCTCCGCGCCGAACAGCGCTTCCCCACCCCCGACGCCCTCCGCGCACAGATCGGCAAGGACGTCCATCGCACGCAGCGCTACTTCGCCCTCTGCGACGCGAGACACATCTGACAACCTAGAGGTGAGGAGTAACCGGCTTCGGGGGTCCTGCCACAACTGCCGGCGCAGGCTTCGCACTCGTAGCTGGAGCAGTCTTCGGCGCTGCTTCATCGTTCGGTAGCGCATCCGACGCCGGAGGCGCCGGGGCGGGTGTAGGAGCCGGTGCAGCCGGCTTATCGGAATCATCGTCGGAGTTGGAGTCCGAATCATCGCTCTTCGAGGGCTTCGGAGCCGCCTGATTTTCTCCCTCAGGCGCAACCGGAACATCCAGTTGCTTCTTCGGCGCATTGGCCTTGGAGAACTGCTCATTCGGCTTGTCCGCGATGGCGACCTTCATAAAGTCCATCCACATCGGCAGCGCGGCTTTGGCGCCCGTCTCCTTATCGCCCAGCGACTGCGACGGGTTATCGAACCCAATCCACGTGCCGCAGGTGATTGACGGCGAAAACCCAATAAACCAAGCGTCGGTAAAGCCGTTCGTGGTCCCAGTCTTCCCGCCAAACGCATGCTTCATCGACGACGCCGCAGCACCCGTCCCATGCTGCACCACCGCCTGCAGCAAAACCATCATCTCGCGCGCGATATCCAGCGAGATCACCTCGCGCACCTCGGGCGTCTTCTGCTCCAGCGGCAACCCATCCGCCTGTGCCACCTTGCGGATGTAGTGCGGTGCGATGCGTATGCCATCGTTCGGGAAGACGCTGTACGACGCCACCTGCTCCTCCAACGTGATGCCAGCAGCGCCAATAGCCACCGGCAGAAACGACGGCAGCGGGCTCGTCACGCCAAACCGCCGAGCCACCGCGATCACCTTGTTGATGCCTACCTTGTCCGCCAGCCGCAACGCCGGTATATTCCGGGACTCCGCAAAGGCATCGATCAACGTCATCGATCCCTTCCAGTCGGCCTCATAGTTGTGCGGCGTGTACGGACCATTCGGCGTAAAGAAGCTCGCCGGCGCATCCAGCACCGTATCGGTCGGCTTCATCCCTGCTTCAAACGCCGCTGTATAGTCGTACGGCTTGAACGACGATCCCGTCTGCCGTTGCGATTGCGTAGCGCGGTTGAACTGACTCAGCGCAAAGTCGCGCCCCCCAACCATCGCCAGCACCTCGCCGTTGGAGTTATCCACCGCCATCATCGATGCCTGTGCGCCGCTATCCTGCTCCAGAATCACATGCAGGCTCGGGCTGGCCGTCACCACCTTCACATAGACCACATCCCCAACCTGCGCCAGATCGGTCGCCTTGAAGTGCGTCGTCCACGCCCAGTCGGCGGGTTCCATCGTTACCTGCTGGCCGCCGATCTTCACCACCATCTTTGCTGCCGTCACCTCGGTCACCAGCGCATGGAAGTACGCATTGGCAACCAGTGGCTGCGTCCAGTCAGGATGCCTGTAGGAGTCGAGATCCGCGGCGCCCACATTCTGCAGATGCCCCTTCCATCCATGCCGCCGCTCATACGTCGCCGTACCATCCAGAACCGCCTGATTGGCCACGCGCTGCAGATCGAGATCGAGCGTCGTATACACCCGCAGCCCAGCGCCATGCACCTCATCCACGCCATACTCATGCTCCAACTGCCGCCGCACCTCTTCCACAAAGTAGGGCGCCTCACTGTTGGCCGGAGCCTCAAGGTGTAGCCCCAGCGGAGCAGCCTTGGCCTCTTCCGCCTGGCTCTCCGTAATCTTGTGGTTGTTCACCATCTCGCTCAGCACGAGATTCCGCCGCTTCAGTGCCCTATCCGGATGCCGCACCGGCGAAAACTCCTCCGGCCCCTTGGGCAACGCCGCCAGCAGCGCGGCCTCAGGCAGTGTTAGGTCCCGCGCATGCTTGCTGAAGTAGTACTCCGACCCCGCCTCAAACCCATACGTCCCGCGCCCGAGATAGATCTGGTTGGCATACAGCGTAAAGATCTGCTGCTTTGTAAAGTGACGCTCAATCTGCAGCGTCAGGAATATCTCCTGAATCTTCCGCCCGTAGGTCTTCTCCGAAGACAGAAACAGGTTCCGCGCCAACTGCATCGTCAGCGTAGAGGCGCCCTGCGACTTCCCATGCGAGTGGACATCCTGATACGCGGCCTCGACCATGCGCACCAGGTTCAAGCCGCCATTGGTAAAGAAATCCTTATCCTCGATCGAAACAATCGCGTCCTGCAGCACCGGCGGCAGTTCTGAGTACGGCACCACCACCCGCCGCTCCAGTGCGAACGACCCGAAGACCTTGCCATGAATGTCGAGCAGTTCAGTCGTCGTGCTCGGACGATACCGCTCCAGTTCATCCATCTGCGGCATATTGACCGAGTACACCAGCAACAGCCCGACCATCACCCCAAAGATGGCCGAAGCGCCCAGCAGCAGATAAAACGCCGCGCGCGCAGCCAGTCTTCGGCTGCGAAACTCCGGCTCGCGGAACGGAAAAAGCCACATCGCTCGCCATAAAGGCGAACGGTTGGACGCTTTCTCCTGTCCTTCATCCGGCTGTTGATTTTTGGGATTCAGCAGGCTCTGCACGGCACTTCAACCTTACCACGCAGCGCCCGCCGCTAGGCCTGTTTCGCCTTCAGCATATCCAGCGCCTTGTTCAACTGGTCATCCGGCGGTGTCGTCTTCTGCGGTGCTGTCTTCTTCGGCTGACCGGGATTGGCTGCCACAGCCGTATCGTCGGTATCGGTATCGGCGTTCAGATTGTCCTTTGCCGAAGCCACCAGCGTTCCCGGCGTCACCGCGTCGTCCTCAAACTTCTTGCCATCCGGCGCGGCATACTTGGCCACCGAAAGAATCAGCGCTCCGCCATCCGGCAAGTCGAAAGTCTTCTGCTGCGAACCCTCGCCGAACGTCTTCTCGCCGACCAAATCGGCGCGTTTGTTGTCACCCAGCGCCGCGGCCACAACCTCAGCCGGCCCGGAGGTCCCGCGATTCACCAGCACCACCATCGGAGCCGTGGTGTTGATCGCCTTCGCAGCATCGGCCGTAAACGTCACGGTCTGAACCTTCTGGCCCTCAAGCGTCGCAATTGTGCCCGACTTCAGGAAGAGATTCGCCAACCGCATCGCCTCAGGCATATCGCCCGCCGAAACATCCCGCAGATCGAGCAGAATCTTCTTGTTCCCCGACTTGCCCATGCTCTTCAGCTTGGCTTCCACCTGCTGCACATGGTCGTGGTCCACGATCATCGGCTTCAGTTCGAGAATGGTCGAGTTCTCATACATCGTCTCTGCAACGGCAGGCTCCGAAACCACCACGCGATTCAGCGTGATCTTGTCCGGCTCAACCTTTTGCGGACGGATGACGCCAATCTCCAGCGTGCTTCCTGGCTGGCCTTCCAGCAGAAGCTGGATCATTGCCAGCGAAAGATCGCGCGTATCCTTGCCTGCAATCGACTCAATAATGTCGCCGTCGCTCAGATTCGCCTTGTCCGCCGGGCTCCCGGGAACGATGGAGATTATCGTCGCGTAACCGTAACGCTTTGAAACCGCAAGCCCAACCTGCGCCTTGCCGCCCTTATCTTCCTTGTAAGCCTTGTAATCCGCGGGCGTCAGGTAGCTCGAATCCGCATCCAGCGACTCCAGCAACCCACGCAGCGCCCCATTGGTCACAGCCGGAATGTTCGGCTCAACCACATACTCGCTCTGCACATGCTGCAATACCTCGCCATAGACGTTGATCTGGCGATACGCGCCATCCTGCGGCGAATCGTCAGCCGCGCGAACGCCATAGGCATTTACGCCCAGAAAGATACACAGAACAACAGTCACCGACGTGACGAGAAGCGAAATCTTGAGGCTCTTGGGCATAAATCGAAAATCCCCCTCCATGGGGGTCTGCACTACCTGCAGGTTTAGACGCTCGCACGCCATCACCCGATAGCGAAATGATACCCTGACTGGGATTTTCTTGCGATTTGGAGCAGAAATGGGAAGGAATTGGTGGCGGTGAGTGGGATCGAACCACTGACCTACGGGTTATGAGTCCGTCGCTCTAACCATCTGAGCTACACCGCCTGGTGGAAGCGCATCATCCAGCGGCACGGTAAACCCCGGCCGCGACAACAGCCGCTCTTTCCATCATAGTTTTCGTGACTTCGCAGGTCAAACCTGAGAAGCTTTGGAGAGCCATGCGACCCTCCCGCATCTCGTTGCTCACCCTGCCCGCCTTCGCCGCGTTCGCCCCCGCACTGGCGCTCGCCGATACCCCGAATTGCAGCCTGAACACCCGCTGCGGACTCAATCGTCTCCTGCATATGCTCTACGCCGCCGCAGGCGTTCTTTCTGTCGCGCTGGCCGTCGTCCTCATTCTGGCCATCTATTTTTATCGCAAAAACAAAAAGTCGGAGCCATACCGGTGACCACATCCAGCCGCATCGTCGGCGTCATCCCTGCTCGTCTGGCCTCTACCCGCCTGCCCCGCAAGGTCCTCCGCGAGATCGCCGGCGAGCCCCTGCTTGCCTGGGTCTATCGCGCCGCCAAGGCCTGCCCCCAGTTCGACGAGGTCGTCATCGCCGTCGACTCTCCCGAAGTCGAATCCCTCTGCCACCAACACAACTGGCCCTGCATCATGACCTCGCCCGACCTCCCCAGCGGCACCGACCGCCTCTACGCCGTGTCGCGCAGCCTGGACGCCGGCATCTACGTCAATATCCAGGGCGACGAGCCGCTGCTCCAACCCGAACACATCACGGCCATCCTCGCGCCCTTCGCCATGCCCCACGTCGAGGTCTCCACCCTCAAAATCCCCTGCCGCCCCGAAGACATCGCTAACCCCAACGTCGTCAAAGTCGTCACCGCCAACGATGGCCGCGCTCTCTACTTCTCCCGCTCCACCATCCCCTACGACCGCGACGCTACCGGCCACGCACAAATCTGGAAGCACCTCGGCCTCTACGCCTACCGTAAAGCCGCGCTCGAACGCTTCGCCGCACTCGCTCCCGGAGAGCTAGAGCAAACCGAGCGCCTCGAACAACTCCGCCTCCTCGAAAACGGCCTCGCCCTCTACGTAGCCGAAGCCCCCTGCGATACGGTCGGTGTGGACACCGAAGAAGATCTACAGCGTGTCGCTGCGATTCTGGCTAATCTCTAAGCTCGCCAACCTTTTTGAATTGTCATCCTGAGCAGAGCGAAGGACTGCTTCTCGCTCGCTGTTGCACAATGCCTTGCCAGAAGTGCTACAGCGTATCCAGCGTCAACCTCAACCCACCCTCAACCGCCTCCGCCTTCACCCTCTCCAGCGACTCCACCACCCAATCCACACCCACCGCCCGCAGCTCCTCCGCGGAGTGCGTCCCCAACACCCCCAGCACGCGGCAACCCGCCGCCTTGCCCGCTCGCGCCCCACTCGGAGCATCTTCAATCACAATGCAATCCGAAGGTGCCGCGTGAATAAGCTCCGCACCTCGAAGATAGGGCTCCGGATGCGGCTTTCCATGCACCACGCGGTCCCCACTGACGATCCTCTCCGGCACCGGCAACCCCGCAACCTTCAGCCGCCCGATCAGTAGCCGGTACGTCGCCGAGCTCACAATCGCCCACCGCTCCATCGGCAACGACTCCAGCAGCGTCTTCACCCCCGGCAACACTTCGAGGTCCGCCACGTCCTCAAGCTCCATGTCCTCGATGACCTTCAAGCCCTCAACCACATCGATCCCCGGCACCAGCTTCTGCATCACATCGACAGCGCGCGTCCCATGCTCAATCTCGAAGTCCGCCGCCACCGGCACGCCATAGTGCTCGGCCCACTTCCGCCAGCACCGGTTCACGCTCGCAATCGAGCTCACAATCACGCCATCGTTATCGAACAACAACCCCGCGGCCTCTACCGTAATCCTGCCGCTCAAGCCGCATCTCCCTGCAACACAAACGCCTTTGCAGCAGCAAGCACCAGCTCAACGCTCTCGGCACTGCAGCTCTCGCAATACACGCGCAGCAGCGGCTCCGTGCCACTGGCCCGCAGCAGAAGCCACGTCTCCGCCGCATCCGGCTT
>Ga0302302_1002146_pt1 | contig 11694 bp, 10 predicted proteins | sample III_Palsa_E1_3_FD_198766 | JGI IMG/M metagenome (GOLD analysis project Ga0302302, IMG submission 198766) | Peat permafrost microbial communities from Stordalen Mire near Abisko, Sweden - III_Palsa_E1_3 | ecosystem: Environmental > Terrestrial > Soil > Palsa > Peat permafrost | place: Sweden...
CCGAGGCCGGTAGGGCGCAACAGAATCCGGCTGCTCAATACGTCCACGCCACTTTGAGGCCATGGCGATGTCCGGGGGTGACGGGCGCTCTTCGCCGGTCACGGACTCCGGCTCCCCCCTGCCCCCCGGAGTCGGGGAACGCCAGGAAGCATCGCCGTGACCGGCGAGTAGCTGTGACCGGCGTCAGGAACGGGCCCTAGTCAAAGGGGCAGCTCACGTCGCTGCCTCTGGCCGCCTGCAGGAGCAGGTTGTAGAGCACCTCGCGCTGGCTGTCATCGAGCGCTCCGAGTACCTCGTTGTCAACCGCCGCGAGTGCGCACTCGGCCTCGGCGAGTCGCTTCGCGCCGGCTTCGGTGAGCACGACGACGTGGCGGCGGCGATCCTCGGGCGAGCGCCGTCGCTCGATCAGATCCTCGGCCTCGAGTTCGTTGAGCAGTCCGACGATGTTCGTCCCGTCCATCTCCAGCGTGCTCGCGAGCGCCTGCTGAGTGATGCCGTCGCGGCCCCGCAGCACCGTGAGGGCGACGAGGTGGCGAGGTCGCAGGCCGAGCGGCGCCAGCACCGACTCGGCACGCAGGCGCATCCGGCGCGCGAGATGGTCGAGCAGCGCGCCGGACCAGTGCACCGGCGGGCTGGCAACACCAGCCGGGCTAGGCCGGTGGCTGCGTCGAAGTGCGGGAGGGGATGGCTGCCCAGGTCCCGGTAGGTCACGGTGCCTCCGGGGTGCGCGGCGAGCCAGGCGTCGCGGGCGCGGGCGGTGAGCTTGCGGCTGACCGACAGATCACCCTGGATGCTTGAGTCGATGTGCAGCAGATGCGCCATGCCGTTTCCCTTCTTGGATGGTGAGTTCGCTGCCCTTGTCCACTTCGGGCGAGCGCGATGTCCTGGCTGTCGGGCGTCAGCTCGTGACGGGGACCTGGTCCGGGTAGAACCCGAGCCGGGCCAGCGGCTCCACCAGCTCCTGTTCCTCATAGGCGAGGTGCGAGAGAAGGGCGTCGGTCAGGTAGTCGATCGCAGCTTGGATGGCGTCGTGGTTCTCCGGTCGTGTCATGTGCTGGACAAGGGCTCGGTCGACCTGCTGGATCGCGTCGTGGATCACCAGGTGCTCCTCGGTCAGCCGATCGATGACCGGTGTGAGCTGCGGTTCGCGGAGCGCCAGGTGCGGAAACATGGCGGCGTCCTCGGCGCCGTGATGCTGCGCCACGACGCTGCAGTAGCGGGCGCAGACCGTGCCCAGCGTCCAGTCGTTCTGGCGCAACACCATCGCGTTGAGCGCCGCTCTGGCCTCCCCGGCCTGGATGGCGTCGTCGCGTACCTGCCGCAGGATGTGCCGTAGGTCCGACAGCTCGCCCCGGAGCAGGTCGTGCACCGCGATCAGCTGCTTCGCGACGCGGCGTCCCCGGTCTGTGTAGATCACCTCCGGTCCCGGGCGGTCCCGCCGCGGCCGCGTCGAATCGTCCCAGGGGGCCCGGTCGCTGAGGCGGATCGCTTCGTCCGGTGTGGGCCTCACCCCCAACGGCTCGTCCTCGGTCTCGCCGGGCGCCGCCTCCTCCGCCTCCGTAGGCGCGCTGCTGCCGACCGCGGCCGCTTCCGCGGCCGCAGGTGCGGCGGCCGGGCCGCGTAGCCGCGCCTCCTCGACCGCCTCTCGGACGCGGGGCGCCACCTCGGAAGCGAATTTCGCTATCGCACCCGGATCGTTGGCGGTCACGACGAAGGTCCCGATCCCGTCTTCGAGCGCCAGCCTGGCGAGCTCGGCGGCCGTCTCGCGCGCGGGCGCGCCGACTACCCCCAGGTTCAGCAGCCGCCGGATCGCCGGGGGTTCGCGCCCGGCTCGGGCAGCCGCCGCGTCGATCACGGCGTTGCTGGCGGTGAGGTCGCCGGGCTTGAGTCCGGCGGCGGTGGGCCACCACCCGTCGGCGAGCCGGCCGACCAGCCGCAGCATCCGGGGCTTGAACGCGCCCACCCAGATGCCGATGTCGTGCACCGGTGCCGGCCCGCGGAGGGCGCCGGCCAGCCGGTAGTGCTTGCCCTCGAAGGTCACGCCGCCATGCACACCGGCGTCCCAGAGTTCGCGGATCACGTGGATGCCTTCCTCGAGGGCTTCCACGCTGTCGCCCGGATCGAGGCGCCGGCCGCCCATCGCCTCAATCGCGTCCCAGGCGATGCCTGCGCCGATGCCGAGCTCGGCGCGTCCGTGGCTCAGGATGTCGAGGCTCGCGACAGCTTGCGCCAACACCGCCGGTGGCCGGAGCGGCAGGCTGAACACGTTGGCCGCCAGTCGCACCCGACCGGTCCGCGCGGCCACGAAGGACATCAGGGCCAAGGCGTCCAGGGACCGCGGGGAGTAGGGATGGTCGTTGTACGAGACCAGGTCGTACCCCGCGTCTTCGGCGAGCACCGACAGGGCCACCACCTGGTCCGCGGACCGGGCGGCCGGCTCGATGAAGACGCCGAACTCGAGGTCGTGCCCGTAATCAGCCATGTGACCACTTCCTCCTCTAGTCATAGATGATTTGTGAAGCACTAATCATTTATATCACACCTATAGATGATGCGAAGGGCTATACTTGCCCGCATGGCGGTGCAGCCCGAGGTGACCCAGACGGCGCAGCATTCGGGTGCGCTGCTTGATCACCTAGCGCGCCGGATGCGCCTGCGTGCCGAGGCGGTGCTGGCCCCGCTGGGCCTGCGGCCGCGTCACCTGGTGGCGCTGACGGTGCTACGGGATGGCGGCGGCAGCACCCAGCAGGCACTCGCCGCCACCCTCGAGATGGACGGGACGAACATCGTCGGGCTGCTCAACGACCTGGAAGCCAAGAACCTGATCGAACGGCGGCGCTCGCCCGAGGATCGGCGGCGGCACATGGTCGAGCTCACCGAAGCCGGCGCGACGCAGCTCTCGAATGTCGAGTTCGCACTGTCATCGGTCGAGGACGAGGTGCTCGGCGCCCTTGGTGAGACGCAGCGCGAGACGCTCTACAATCTGCTTCAGCAGGCAGCCAGAGGCAGCGACGTGAGCTGCCCCCTTGACTAGGGCCTGTTCCTGACGTCGGTCACAGCTCTTCGCCGGTCACGGACTCCGGCTCACCCTGTCCTCTGGACCGCCCCGGCGCGTCCCGAATGGGCGTACGCCGTGACGAGCCGAGCGGTGAAACCGAACCGCGAGGACTCCGGTCACCAGGCCGTGGCCCGCTGCCGTGTGCCCGCCGCCGACAGGGCGTCGGTTGGTCGTGGTCTCGACTGCGTGCGTCCAGTACAGCACGGCCGGATCGGCCACCCGGGAAAAACGGTCGTGGCGACATTCCCTAGGCACGCCAGATCCCAAGACGCCGATGAAAGCGATAATGGCCTGTTATCCGGTACATCGGCGCTTGTGACCGCGGCCGGACGGGCAGTTTCTGCCCGTGGCTGCCGCACGACTCACACACGTTATCCGGTACATCACCACACAAGAAGAGTTCGGACGCCGGGTTGTGAACCCGCGACCCCTTGACCCCCAGATACCGGCACGCACACGCGCGCCCCAGCGTACGGCCAGGTCAGCGTGCGCTCAGTCGTCCGCAGAGGTACCCCGTGATGCGCCTGGATGCACACTCGTTGCTGTACTCGGGTGCTGTACAGCCGGGCCTGCTTAGTCGATCCTGGGTATGGGCGCGGAATCCTCGGTAGGGCCGACACCGTGCACATCATGACCCACCTCTACACGGCGGCCATGCGAGAGCACCCGCCGATCGTGCTTACCAACCCGTTCGACCACCTGGAGCTGCCGAGGATCGAGCCCAGGCCCGTTGAGTTCCTGGAGCACGAGGAAGCCGAGGTGCTGTACGCGGCGGCAGAGGCCCTCGGGTCACGCTGGCGCACGCTGATCGAGCTGGGCACGGACAGCGGGCTGCGGCCAGGGGAGATCTACGGCCTGTACGGGCACCGGGTTGACTGGCTCAGGTCGCAGGTCCAGGTCATCGACGTGATGACCCGCCAGGGCCTGCGGCAGTGGCCGAAGTCGAAGCGATCCCACCGGATCGTCCCTGTCCCAGCGCACATCCTGGAGGGCATGTCGGTGCTGATGGCCGGTCGGCCGCGTGATGCCCTCGTCTTCACCGCACCGCAGGGCGGCCCGGTTACTGACGGGCACTTCCGCAACCGGGTCTGGTACCCGGCTGTGGAGGCAGCGGACATCCGCCGGTTCGCGCCGCGCATCATGCCTCATACCGCTGCCTCGTGGCTCGTCCAGGACGGCGTGCCGCTGTATGACGTGCAGATGCTCCTTGGCCACGAGGACTACGGCACCACCCAGAGCGGTATGCGCACCTCGCGCCGGACGCGCACGACAAGGTGATGCAGTCCTGGGAGAGGCGGCGCATGCGTCCTCTTGACGCACCAGTGACGCACGGACGAAAAGAGGCCGGTCCCTCATGATGGGGAACACGGCCTCTGATCTGCTCTTTTCCTGGTCGGGGTGGCCGGATTTGAACCGGCGGCCTCTTCGTCCCGAACGAAGCGCGCTGCCAAGCTGCGCCACACCCCGCTGGTCAGGTGGTGAGGCTCACCCGACCGGCCCGCAAAGTCTAGCGGATACCAGGCCCCGCTGCGGACGCCAGAGAAACGAGATCCTGCCGCGGCCGCGACCAGCGGCTGGGCGCCCAACAGATCAATCGTTTCCGGCGGGCACCAGCGTGAGCAAGGTCGCCTCCGGGCGGCAGGAGAACCGCGCCGGGGCCCAGGGGGAGGTACCCAGACCGGCGGATACGTGCAGCCAGGCCCGCCGCCCGCCGAGGGCAGGCTCGTCTTCGGCCGGGTGCCGGTGCAGGCCACTGACCCGGCCCCGCTCGATCTCGCAATTGGTCACGAGGGCCCCAAATCGGGGTACGCACAGCTGCCCGCCGTGCGTATGGCCCGCGAACAGCAGGTCGTAGCCATCCGCCGTGAAGCGGTCGAGGATCCGTGGCTCCGGCGAATGCATGATGCCGAGCCGCAGGTCAGCCTGGGGGTCGGCCGGCCCGGGGATGCGCTCGTAGCGGTCGCGCCTGATGTGCGGGTCGTCTACGCCGGCGACCACGATGTCCAGGCCGCCCGCCTTGATCCGGCCACTCTGGTTGTTGGCGTCGAGCCAGCCCGCTTCGGACATCGCGTCGCCCAGCTTCTGCCACGGCAGGTTCGGCTCATGCCGCGGGTAACGCCGCGCGCTGGTCTCCCAGAGGTACCGGGCAGGATTTTTCGGCATTGGCCGATACAGGTCATTGGAGCCGAAGACGAATACGCCGGGACGCTCGAGCAATAGCCCGAGCGCGTCGATGAAATACGGGACGGAATCGGGGTGGGCGATCGAGTCTCCCGTGTTGACGACCAGATCCGGCTCGAGGTCGGCCAGCGACGCGATCCAGGCCATTAGCCGCTTGCGGCCAGGGGTCAGGTGCGTATCGGAGATGTGCAGGATGCGCAGGGGCCCGGAGCCCGGGGCCAGGATGGGGACCTCGGCCTGCCGCAGGGCGAACCAGTTCCGCTCGACGACCGACGCGTAGGCCAAGGCCGCGCCGGCGGCTGCGGTGCTCAGGGGGAGGATGACTCGTGCTCGCACCTACCCATGGTGTCATGTCAGGGAGGATGGTTTTCATGGCTGAACTAAAGGAACGGCTCCGGACCGACCTGTCAGCGGCAATGCGAGCCCGTGACCAGGTCCGGATGCGGACGCTGCGGAGTGCGCTCACGGCTATCACCAACGAGGAGGTCGCGGGGCACGCCGCACGCGAGCTGTCCGACGACGAAGTGCTGAAGGTTCTGGCCAAAGAGGCGAAAAAACGCCGGGAGGCCGCGGATGCGTTCGGTTCGGCGGGCCGCGCCGAACAGGCGGCGGCCGAGCAGGCCGAGGGTGAGGTGCTCGCGGGGTACCTGCCCGCCCAGCTGGACGACGGTGAGCTGACCCGGATGGTGGCCGAGGCCATCGCCGAAACAGGCGCCACTGGCATGCGGGGCATGGGACAGGTCATGAAAACCGTCACCCCACGCATCGCGGGACGCGCCGAGGGGGCCCGGGTAGCGGCCGAAGTGCGCAGGCAGCTGAACGGAGCCTCTTGACTGGGCGGCCAGCAGGGTTAGAACGAGTGGCCCAGGCCAGCTGACAAGCTCTGCTAACAGGCCAATGCGGGGGAATTTGATCATGACTTCCCAGTTACGAGTGTCAGGCTGCCCCGGACGGGAACGTAGCTTCCGCCGCAACGAGTGGTTACGGATCAGGGGGCAGGGATATGGCTGGGAAATTTGTACTCAAGAAGGGTTCGACGGGCAAGTTCCACTTCAACCTGGTGGCAGGCAACGGCCAGGTGATCGCGACCAGCGAAGCGTACGAAAGCAAGGCGTCAGCGCTGAACGGGATCAAGTCGGTTCAGACCAACGCGCCCTCGGCCGAGATCGAGGACCAGACGGCGGACTAGCTGCCGCTGCCGGCGCTATCCCGTTCTTGCTACTGCGGTGGCAAGAACGGGCCAGCATCGGTTCGGTGCAGAGCGGGAGTACCGTACGGGCCGGGCTGGCCGCCGGAACCGAAAACCGGCCGGGCCGGGGCCGGGATGGCCAGTAGCATCGGCAGGGCAGCCGGATGAGTGCTGTCCGTCATCCGTGCGGCGATCGGCCAGCGGCGCTACGCCCGGCCAGTAAGGTCCTCGCGGGCGGGAATGTCGCACAGCGGGTTTGTTCCCGGTCGCGCCGGGATGGAGGAGTTGATCATGGCGTCGCAGCAGTTCGAGCCGCCGTCAGGTACGAGGGACTTTCTCGCCGGCGACCTGCGGGTGCGTGAGCACGTATTTGCGACGATCCGAGACGTCTTCGAGCGGTACGGGTTCGAGCCATTGCAGACGCCGGCCTTCGAGCGCCTGGAGACCCTGACCGGCAAGTACGGCGACGAGGGCGACAAGCTGATCTTCAAGATCCTCCGCCGCGGCGAGCACGAGGCGACCGGCGAGGCGGACCTCGCACTGCGGTACGACATGACGGTGCCGCTGGCCCGGGTCGTGGCGGGCTACGGCTCCCAGCTGCCGGTGCCCTACAAGCGCTACGTCATGGGACCGGTCTGGCGCGCCGACCGGCCAGGTCGCGGCCGCTTTCGCGAGTTCGCGCAGTGCGACGTGGACGTGGTGGGCTCGGCGTCACCACTCGCCGACGCCGAAGTGGTCTGCGCCGTGGCGGACGCGCTGAGCGCGGTCGGCGTCAGTGACTTCTCGATCCTGGTGAACTCGCGGCGGGCGCTCACCGGGCTGCTGCAGGTGTACCGGATCCCGGCCGCTGTCGGCGGTGGCGTGCTGATCACCCTGGACAAGCTGGACAAGCTGGCCCCCGCCGAGGTGGCACGCGAACTGGTGGACACGCGGTCGCTCGACCCGGGTACGGCCGAGGCTCTCGTGACCGACCTGACCGCGCCCGACGCGGTGGACCGGCTGCGGAAGGTCCTCGCGGACGCCGAGCAGGGACGCGAGGGACTGGCCGAGGTGGACCGGCTCATCGAGCTGGCGGCCCCGGTGATCGGCGGGGAGCGGATCTCCTTCACCCCCAGCCTGGTCCGTGGGCTCGATTACTACACGGGCGTCATCTTCGAGGTGGTGGCGGCGGGAATGCCGGGCTCGATCGCCAGCGGCGGCCGCTACGACCACCTGATCGCGGCGCTGGGCGGCCCGGACGTTCCGGCGTGCGGCGGCTCGCTCGGCGTGGAACGCATCATCGGGCTGCTCAGCGAGGAGGCGGTGACCGCACCGCGGCTGGATGCGGCCATCACGGTCATCGACGAGGAATCGGCCACCGAGGCGATGGAGTTCGCGGCGCGGCTGCGGAGGGCGGACCTGCGCGCTGAGATCTACCTCGGCTCCAGCCGCAAGCTGGCCCGGCAGCTCAAATGGGCCGCGGACCGGCGGGCGCGTTACGCGCTGATGTACGGCCCGCAGGACCGGAGCGCCGGCCTGGTCACGGTGCGGGACATGGATTCCGGGGCTCAGCAGCAGGTTCCGCCGGATCAGCTGGTCGCAGCCCTCAGCGCGGGACTCGCTCCGTCACCCTGAGCCGTTCTGCCGCTAGCCCTGGACGGGGCCGCCGTTGTTGCCGCCTCCGGTACAGAAGAAGAAGATGCAATTGGTGGTGCCGGTCCCGCCCCCATTACCACCTCCTCCGTTGCCGTTACCGCCCCCGCCTTGGCCTTTTCCCTTGCCACCACCGCCGTTGTTCTGCTGCTGGACGGTCTGGCCGTTGCCCATGCTGAGCAGCGGGCTGCTCGGCGAGACGCCGACGAACCCCGTCACCGGTCCCAGGTTGGCGTGTTCGAAGGTCATCTCCCAGGTCTGGCCGGGCGCGTTCGCGCCGAACATCTCGCCCGGGCAGTTCTGGCCGCCGCCGAGGCTCTGGTAGCAGGCGTCGATACCGCCCATGGTGTACCTCGTGGGGCTGACCGGATTGAACACCGACGTGTAGCTCACCAGGCTCGGCGTGTAGCCGGCAAAGGCCGCGTACGGGGTGCCGTTGGCGCTGCTGTCCTCGACGTTGGACGTACCGGTCTTGGCCGCCGCCGGCCTGCCGATTGACAGTCCCGCGCCGGTCGCTCCCGGTGCGGTCAGCACGCCTTGCAGGACGTAGTTAACGGCGTCGGCGACGTCCGAGGAGATCGCCTGATGACAGCCGGCTGACGGCACCGGCAGCGTGCTGCCGGTCTCCGTGCTGATCCGGGTAATCGCGACGGGCGCGCAGTACTTGCCGCGTGCGGCGACGGTGGCGTAGGCCGCCGCCATGGTCAGTGGCGACACGTTGACCGAGCCGAGGGTAAAGGACGGGAAGTTGTCGGCCGACGCCACCTGGCCGTCGTTCTGGAGCAGCGACGTGCCGTCCGCGCGGTGTACCCCCAGTGCCACGGCGGTCTTGACCACGTTGCACAGCCCGACCTTCTTTTCCAGGTTGGCGTAAAACGTGTTGACCGACTGAGCGGTGCCCGTGTAAATCGATTGGGTGGACGCGGACTGCGGTCCTTCCGCGTTCGTCACCAGGTACGCGCCGGGAACCCCATCGGTGACACCAGCCGGGCCGCCCTGGCAGTTGGTGTAACCGGTGATGGTGGCACTGCCGGGTACGTGCAGCGTAAACCCGAACGGGATACCCTGCTCGAGCGCGGTGATCAGTGTGAACAGCTTGGATGAGGAACCGGTCTGCACGCCGGCGCTGCCGCCGTACTGCGTATCCACGGCGTAGTTGATGTTACTGCCGCTTCCGCCGTTACTACTGTACGGCCGGTCCTCGGCCATCGCCTTGATATCGCCGCTCCCCGGCTGCACGACTGCTTCCGTGTCGGCGAGGTTGCCGGGGTTGTAGTTGTGACTGTAGGCCGGGAGCGTGTAGTTGACCGCGTTCGCGGCAGCATTCTGATCTTCCTCGTCCAGCGTCGTGTAGATCTTCAGGCCGCCGGTGGCCAGCAGTCTGGCTCTTGCCTGCGAAGTCTTGGCGATCGACGAGTCCTGGACGAAGACCTGCTCGACGTAGTTGCAGAAGAACGCGGCCGTGCCCGCCACGGCCTGCGTGCAGCCGTTCTCCGGCACCGCGCTGTGCAGCCCGAGCGGCAGCTTCTCGGCCGCGGCGGCCGCCTGACTGCTCAGCACGCCGGTCTGAACCATCCGGGCCAGCACCGTGTTACGGCGCTCGGTGGCCATCGCTGGATTGGTGAACGGGTCATAGCCGGTGGGGTTCTCCACCATCCCGGCCAGCAGCGCGGCCTGGGACAGGGTGAGGTTCGCGGCCGACGTGCCGAAGTACGTTTCTGCCGCTACTTCGATCCCGTAGGCGAGGTTGCCGAAGTAGGCGTCGTTCAGGTAGCCGGTGAGGATCTGCTGCTTGGATTGCTGGTGGGCGACCGTGATGGCGAGCCGCAGCTCGTGCAGCTTTCGGGACACTGTGTCCTCGTAGGCCGCCTGAGCCTGTTGCAGGTTGGGAGCCGACAGGATCAGCATGTTCTTGACGTACTGCTGGGTGATACTGGAACCACCCTGCACGGACTTGTGCTGCAGGTCGTTGACGAGCGCACGCAAGGTGCCCTTGAGGTCCAGGGCGCCTTCCTGCCAGAACCGGTTGTCCTCGATCGCCACGATCGCCTGCCGCATGACCGGTGAGATCTGGCTGTAGGTCACCGGCTGCCGGTCGATGCCGGAGAAAGAGGCGTTCTTGCCGAGGTTCACCCCGTAGACATCGGCCAGCAGGTGGCCATTGGCGTCCAGGATCTCCGAGCGCTGCGGGATCGTCCCGAAGCTTGCCGAGGCAGGGGCGGCAGCCTTGTTGGCCTGGTCCCGCAGGACCACGCCGGTGGAAGCGATCACGGGCAGGGCCATGGCGGCCGCGATGAGGCCGCCCACCGCCGAAATGGAGATGAGGCTCCCGACGATGCCCGTCTTGGTTGCTATGTGGCCTGACAGCACGGCATCAGGGTACGTCCCTAATGGCGCACACGCCCCGCGCCTTGCATAAAGGCAGGGCAGGCTGCCGCCTCCGGCAACCGAGACAAGGCGCCCAAGCAGGCCATTCGTTGCCCAGAGCGGTCATAGGCGACCGAAGGTGACTAGCTGGTCCACCCGGTATGGCCCAAGAGAACTATTCCGTAAATGAGCACAACGAGGCCTTGGCAGCTACCCCGCGACTTCCGTAGTTTGCTTTATCACGAACCGGTAACCCGGTCCCGCGTCTGCGGGAACCGACCGCAAGCAACCGCCATCGAGCCAGCGACCGTCCATGTACGCAGTACGCGACGATCAAAAGGAGTGGGCACATGTGGATCACTGACTGGACCACACGCGCCGCCTGCAAAGGAACCGACCCGGACGAGCTTTTTGTCCAGGGCGCAGCGCAAAACCGAGCCAAGCTGATCTGCCGGGGTTGCCAGGTCAGGACCGAATGCCTGGCCGACGCGCTGGACAACGGCATCGAATTCGGCGTGTGGGGCGGAATGACCGAGCGGGAGCGCCGGGCGCTGCTGCGGCGCCGTCCCGACGTCAAGTCCTGGCGCGAGCTGCTCGAGCAGGCCCGGGAGCGCTACGAGCAGGACGTTGACGACCTGATAGCGAGCTGACCGGCTAGCCGTGTACCGGTCGGCTGGCCAGGCTCAGCCCAATGGCCCGCAGGCCCTCGAGGTCATGGACGTCCTCGGGCTGCGCGGCCACCGCGACGACGGGAACGGTGGGATGAGCCGCCGTAAAGTGCTCGGCCACCCGCCGTTCCCGTGCCGCCAACTGCATCCGCTCGGCATGTAGCCGCAAGACCCCCGCCGCGAGCGCGTAGCGCGGCGGCTCAGCCGGTTCCACGGCCCCGTTCGGCATCTCATGGTTGTTCTCCAGCGTTTCCGCGGCTGCGATGCTGCGGGCGGCGGACAGCCTGGGGGCCGCCGGTACGTGCACGCGGTTCAGGATCAGGCCCGCGAGCGGCATGCGTTCCCCCGCGAGCCGCTCGACGAAGTACGAGGCTTCCCGCAGCGCGTCCGGCTCCGGCGCCGCCACCACGATGAACGCGGTTCCCGGGGTCTGCAGCAGGCGGTAGGTCGACTCGGCCCGCTCGCGGAAGCCGCCGAACAGCGTGTCGAAGGCCGTAACGAACGTCTGCATATCCTTGAGCACCTGGGCGCCGAGCACCTTGGTCAGCGTCCCGGTCACGATCGAGAAGCCGGCGTTCAGCACCTTCATGTACGCGCGC
>Ga0302302_1002158_pt1 | contig 11655 bp, 9 predicted proteins | sample III_Palsa_E1_3_FD_198766 | JGI IMG/M metagenome (GOLD analysis project Ga0302302, IMG submission 198766) | Peat permafrost microbial communities from Stordalen Mire near Abisko, Sweden - III_Palsa_E1_3 | ecosystem: Environmental > Terrestrial > Soil > Palsa > Peat permafrost | place: Sweden...
AGCGGGCCTTTCCTTTTCCTGGCTGATTTAAACCATTTACTTCCACTTGATGTTGCAGCCTATGCTGGGTTTCTGGTCTGAGGAGACTGGTTTGCCGGCGAGGACGGCGTCTAGCGCGGCGCGCAGGTCCTGGCCGGTGACGGGGATCTCGGAGCCGGGGCGGCTGGAGTCGAATTGGCCGCGGTAGACGAGGCGCATTTCTGAATCGAAGAGGAAAAAGTCCGGGGTGCAGGCGGCCTGGTAGGCCTTGGCTACTTCCTGGGTTTCGTCGTAGAGGTAGTTGAAGGTGAAGCCGCAGTCTTCGGATTGTTTGGCCAGGTATTCGGGGCTGTCGTCGCGGTGGGCGATGGCGTCGTTGCTGCTGATGGCGACGATGCCGACAGGTTTGTCGAGGTAGTCCTTGCCGAAGGCGGCGAGGCCCTGCTGGACGTGCTTGACGAAGGGGCAGTGGGCGCAGATGAACATGACGACGAGGGCGTCGGTGGCGCCGCGGAAGTCGTCGAGGCGGACGATGTTCTCGCTGGTGACGTCGGGCAGGGCGAAATCGGGAGCTTCGCTGCCGAGGGCGAGCATGGTGGATTCGGTGAGTGCCATGGGACTCCTTCTCTCAAATAAGATGCTTGCTGCTTCGTCGTCCGAGTCAAAAGTAGCCAACTTATCTCGGACACCAAATGCGGTATCGGATGGAAAGAAACCGCAGGTCCTTCGACTTCGCTTCGCTCTGCTCAGGATGACAGTTTATTGAAGAAATTCATACCTCAGGAAACTAGAAGAGCGGCGCCTGCTTTTGCGGCGCGGTGAGGCCGAAGTGTTCATAGGCGAGGCGGGTTGCGATGCGGCCTCTTGGGGTGCGGTCGAGGAAGCCGATCTGGATGAGGAATGGTTCGTAGACTTCTTCGAGGGCGTCTTCATCTTCGGAGAGGATGGCTGCGAGGGTGCCTAATCCCACTGGGCCGCCGTCGTATTTCTGGATGATGGTCAGGAGCAGGCGGCGGTCGATTTCGTCGAAGCCGTGGGCGTCTACTTCGAGCATGGTGAGGGCGGCGTGGGCGGTGTTGCGGTCGATTTCTCCGGTGCCGCGGACCTGGGCGTAGTCGCGGACGCGGCGCAGGAGGCGGTTGGCGATGCGGGGTGTGCCGCGGGAGCGAAGGGCGATCTCGGCGGCGCCGTCGTGGTCGATGGGGACGCCCATGACTTCGGCGGAGCGCTCGACGATGATGCGGAGTTCTTCTTCGGTGTAGAACTCGAGTCGGAGCAGGATGCCGAAGCGGGAGCGCAAGGGCGACGAGAGCAGGCCGGGGCGGGTGGTGGCGGCGATAAAGGTGAAGGGACGGATTTCCATCACGTGGGTGCGCGCGGCTGGGCCCTGGCCGATGATGATGTCGAGTTTGTAGTCTTCGAGTGCGGTGTAGAGCTTTTCTTCGAGGACGGCCTGGAGGCGGTGGATTTCGTCGAGGAAGAGGACTTGCTTTTCGCGCACGTTGGTGAGGATGGCGGTGAGGTCACCCTGGATTTGCAGGGCTGGACCGGAGGTTTGCTGGAAGCCTACGTCCATTTCGTTGGCGATGATGGTGGCGAGGGTGGTTTTGCCGAGGCCGGGAGGGCCGAAGAGGAGGACGTGGTCGAGGGCTTCGCCGCGGGATTTGGCGGCTTCGAGGGCGATGGCCAGCTGCTCCTTGGCTTTGTTCTGGCCGATGAATTCGCCGAGCCAGCGGGGGCGGAGCTTGAGTTCGAAGCTGTCTTCTTCGCCGGCGCGGGCGGCGCTTACCAGGCGTTCGGGATTGTCTTTGGACGGATCTTTGGGGTTGGTGGCCATGCTGAGGGAAGTCTAACGGGTGGGGGTCTGAGGGGCAAACGTTCTGCTTGGGGTGGGAGGCTGTCAGGGAGTTCGCGGCATTCTTCGCGACTTGCTCTTCCGCTATATTGGGGCCTCCATTGCTGGTAGAGTGGGTGGGCAATCCAGTTGGGAGGGTTAGCGCGATGATTGTTGTTGAGGAGCAGGTGGAGTTGACTACGGCCTGGGGGCCGATGCGCACGCATATTGTGCGGCCGGTGGCCGCGGGGAAGTATCCGGGGATTGTTTTCTATTCGGAGATTTTTCAGATTACGGGGCCGATCCGGCGGACGGCGGCGATGCTGGCCGGGCATGGATACATTGTTGCGATGCCGGAGATTTATCACGAATTTGAGGCTGCGGGCGAGGTGTTTCCTTACAACCAGGCGGGGACGGATCGCGGCAATGTGCTGAAGACGACCAAGGAGCTGGCTAGTTACGATGCTGACGCGCGGGCGGCGCTCGATCACCTGGCGGCGCGACCGGATTGCACTGGGCAGCTGGGGGCGATGGGGATCTGCATTGGCGGGCATCTGGCTTACCGGACGGCGCTGAACGCGGATGTGCGGGCTACGGTTTGTTTCTATGCCACGGATATTCACAAGCACAGCCTTGGCAAGGGGATGAATGACGATTCGCTGCAGCGGGCTTCGGATATTCGCGGGGAGTTGTTGATGGTCTGGGGCCGGCAAGATCCGCATATTCCGCTGGAAGGCAGGATGGCGGTGTTGAGCCGGCTGAATGAGGTGGGCGCGGTGTTTACGTGGCATGAGGTGAATGGGGCGCATGCGTTCCTGCGTGATGAGGGAGCGCGATATGATCCAGAGCTGGCGCGGCAGTGCATGGGGCTCGCGCTGGACCTGTTTCATCGCAAGCTGGGGCAGGGGGATTTGAGCGCGGTTGCTTTGAGTACAAATACGCGAAATTGATGCCACCAGAGGCTGAAACGAGGCCTGACCTGGGTCCAGTAAACTAGGTCAGGACCCATATCGTCAGCATGCCCCCTCGTTTTGCGACTCTTCGCCGTTTCCGCTTCAACTTGCCTCAGCGGGTTGCGGCGGGATTGTTGGTGATTTTTCTGGCGCAGGCCTTTTGGCTCACCGGGCATCAAACGCTTTCGGAGCGCGATTATCAGTATGCGCGGTGCGGGCGGGAGATGTGGGAGCGTCCGTCGCCGCTGGCCGGCTACTTTACTTCTTGCGGGAACATTCATGATGGGGTGCTGGCCTACCGGCTGGCGGGGCTGCCGCTGACGCTGAACCTGGCTTACGAGCGGTTTGCGGACAACTTTCGCAAGCCGGAGGACAAGGTTGTCCAGACGCTGGACGCTACGGCTTCTACCTGGGAGTTGCGGCATCAGCTTACGCATATCCTCTTGCTGCTGCGATTGCCGTTTATCGCCGCGGGAGTGGTGCTGGGAGGGGCGCTGTGGTGGGTGACGCGGCGGCTGTTTGGGAATTGGGGCGGGTATACGGCGCTGGCGCTGTATGTTTTTTCGCCGATGATTCTGCGGGCTTCACTGGCGCCGAATCCGGAGATTCTCACGGCGGTTGGGTTCTTTGGGGGTCTTTACACCTGCATTGGTGTGGCCCATGCGATGCAAGGGCCGCGGCGCAAGTGGCGGCCTAGGATCATCCTGCTGACGATTTGTTTTGCGGTGGTCGCCGCTTCGCATATTGCAGCGCTGGCGGTGCTGGTGCTGCTGGGCTTGTTCCTGATGCTTTGGATTGCGGAGGGACGGAGGAGCCAGGTGCTGCCGGTGGTGCTTACGGCTAGCCTGGGGGCGTTTGTGCTGCTGTTCGCCTGCTATGGGTTTTCTGCGGATGCGTTCAGTTACTTGTTCCGTTCTGATGCGGCGCAGTTGGGGTTTTCGCTGGAGCCGTCCCGTCATTTTTTCTGGACGCTGAGCAATGCCGGGATTACGGTGGCTGCCGTGGCTGCGTTTCTGCTCTACTTCCTTTTAAGGAAGACGCTTTATTTCGGAAATACGGCGCCGTTTTTGGCGACTTTGTCGCTGATATTTCTGATCACGGCTGGAGTTCCTGGAAACCCGATGCTGTGGGCGCAGCCGTTCTTGCTGGCTTTCATCGCAGGGGTTTTTGCGGATGCGTATGACACGATTCGCGGACGCTTGGCGATTGCTGCCTCGGGGGCGATTGTGCTGCTGCAGGCGATCTTTTGCGTGCTGAGTTTGCCCGGGCTGTTGTGAACTCCTAAGACTTCGGCGGCGGGACTTTCTTGCCTTCTTTGCGCGCCTTGGACAGGCCGATTGCGATGGCCTGCCTGGGGTCCGTCACGGTCTTGCCGCTGCGGCCGCTTTTGAGCTTGCCTTCCTTCATGGCCTTCATTTCGGTTTCGACGTCTTTGGATGCGGCGGGGGAATACTTGCGGGCTGAGGTCTTCTTCGCTTCGGACTTCTTCTTGACGGCTGTGGCCATGATCGATCTCCTCGGAGATCAGATGGCAGGCCCTCGCGGCCAGTTGTCTGCGCGGGCTGACTTAGAGACGAAGTGTGCGATCTCTTAAGCCTGGTCGGCAGAAGAAGTGGGTCGATGAATACTGCTGTTACAGCGAATTCCGGCGGGCGATGTTGCCGAGGATTGCTGCGCTGGGTTTGATGGTGCGCTTCTGGGTTTTGAGATCTACGGCGACCATGCCGAATTTGGGTGTGTAGCCCGACATCCATTCGAAATTGTCCATGAGCGACCAGGCGACGTAGCCACGGACGTCGACGCCGTCGTCGATGGCGCGTTTCAGGCCGGATACTGCTTGCTGCACGTAAGCTACGCGGCGGGTGTCGTCTTCGGTGGCGATGCCGTTTTCGGTGACGATGATGGGGACGCCGGTTGCTTTGCTGGCGTAGCGGACGACGTGCTCGACGCACTGGGGATAGAATTCCATGCCGGTTTGAGTGAGTTCCGCGCCCTTAGGAACGGGCAGGTCTTTTTTGCCGACGATGGAGCGGGAATAAGTCTGCACGCCGAGGTAATCGCAATGTTTGGCGGCTTCGAGCCAGGGGCCGTAGACTTCGGCTCGCTTTTCCTCGAGATGGTTGTCTTCGGGGGCGGGCTGGTCGTCGGACATCGCGAGGTTGAAGCCTACAGGCATGTCGGGCCGGACGGACTTCATGGCTTCTTTGCCTTTGGCGTGGGAAGCGAGCAGGCCGGCCTGGGTTTTCGCTGGATTGCCCATGAAGAGGCCGGAAAATTCAGGGGCGTTGATTTGCTTCCGTATGTTGTCGAGACCCATCTGCATCATCTGGGCGACGCTCATGCCAGCCGGCGCACCGGGGAGGTTGAACCAGTTGAGGAGTTGTGGAATATCTGGTTCGTTGAGCGTGGAGGCGTAGCCGACGATATCGCCGAGATGACGCGTGGCGCGTTCGCAGAAGCGGGCGAAGAGGTCGGGAGCCTTTGGATTCTCCCATCCACCCTGGATGGCGAACCAGCGGGGCAGGGAGAAGTGAGAGTAGGTGAGCATCGGGGTGAGGTGATGTTCGTGGCAGACGGTGAGCATGCGGCGGTAGTGGTCGAGCTCGGCATTAGAGAAGTGACCCTCTTCGGGCTCGATGCGAGCCCATTCGAGGGAGAAGCGGTAAGTGTTGAAGCCCAGGTCGGCGAGCATGGAGATGTCTTGCGGGTAGAGGTGGTAGTGGTCGCAGGCGTCGCCGGAGGGCTCTTTGAAGATGGTTTGGGGCAGGTATTCCATTGTCCAGAGGTCGGTGTTGGAGTTGTTGCCTTCGACCTGATAGGCGGCGGTGGCGCAGCCCCAAAGGAATCCATTGGGGAAGGCTTTGCTTTTGTCGGCCAGGGGTTGTTCGGCGCGGGAGGTGGGGAGCTTGATGAGTCCGGCGGCTGCGGCTACGGAGGCTGAGCGCAGGAGGTGGCGCCGTGAGATGGATTTCAATCCTGGAGTTGCGGCGTCAACTTCGATCTCAGCCATGGTCTGTCTCGCTTTCGAGGAGTGGGATTGCGGGCCTGCTTTGGGTGTTTCCGGGATGCGCGAGAAGGTTAGCATACCGCTTTGCGTGGCGGGTAGATGAGGCCAAGTCAGGCAAATTTCTCGCCGGAGTGCCGGGTTTCGAAATGGTGACAAAGTCTAAACCGGAGCCAAATCCGGAGGCAAAAAAGCGCCATAAAACCGGCCCCCGAGGGTGTCTGCGGAAAGGTTTCCGAAATTAAGGCTAAGATAATGCAATATAAGGACTTATTTCCCAATCGTTTCCTTGCTTAATCCACCCCTAAAACGCTAAAATAGACCCAGTAGCTCGCGAAGCTCAGGCCAGCCTTTATCCTGCACTCCTCCCGCCCCTTCGCACGCACACCCATTTATGGCAGACGATCAGAATCCGCAACTCCCTCTCGAAGCTGGCGGCCCGCCTAATAGCGGTTCGAATGTGATTTCCATCAACATTGAAGATGAGATGCGCCGGTCGTATCTCGATTACTCGATGTCGGTCATTATCGGGCGCGCGCTGCCGGATATCCGCGACGGCTTGAAGCCTGTGCATCGCCGTGTGCTCTATGCCATGAGCGAGATGGGTCTGGAGCACAACAAGAAGTACACCAAGTGCGCCAAGGTAGTGGGTCAGACGATGGGCGTTTACCATCCCCACGGCGACTCGGCGATTTACGACACGATGGTGCGCATGGCGCAGCCGTTTTCGCTGCGCTATCCGCTGATCGATGGCCAGGGGAACTTTGGTTCGGTGGATGGCGATCCGCCGGCGGCGATGCGTTACACGGAGTGCCGTTTGCAGCGTATTGCAGGCGAGATGCTGGCGGACATCGACATGGAGACGGTTGACTTCGTCCCCAACTACGATGAGTCGACTTCTGAGCCCTCGGTATTGCCGACGCGCATTCCGACGCTGATTGTGAATGGGTCGAATGGTATTGCGGTCGGCATGGCGACGAACATTCCTCCGCACAACCTGACCGAGATCATCAACGCGACCATTCAGCTGGTGAACGATCCCAAGGCTGGCCTTCTGGAAGTGTTGAAGCATGTGCAGGGGCCGGATTTCCCGACGGGCGGATTCATCTTCGGTAAGAGCGGCATCGCGCAGGCGTATACCACGGGCCGCGGACGTTTTCTCATGCGGGCCAAGGTTGCAACCGAGCAACTGACCAAGGAAAAGCTGGCGATTATCGTCAACGAGATTCCGTACCAGGTCAACAAGTCCAAGCTGATCGAGCGGATTGCTGAACTGGTGAACGAAAAGATCATCGACGAGATCAGCGATGTGCGCGATGAGAGCGATCGCGACGGCATGCGGATTGTGATCGAGCTCAAGCGCGGATCGCAGCCGGAGATTGTGCTGAACCAGTTGTACAAGCACACGCAGATGCAGGAAAGCTTCTCGATGATCTTTCTGGCGGTGGTGAATGGCCAGCCGCGGGAGCTGGGTCTGGCGGACGCGATTCGCTGCTTCATTGATCACCGGATTGAGGTAGTTCGGCGCAGGACGGTTTATCTCCTGCGCAAGGCTCGCGAAAAGGAACACCAGTTGGAGGGCTACAAGATTGCCCTCGACAATCTGGATACGGTGATCCGCATCATTCGCGGGTCGGCTTCGCGGGCAGAGGCAAGAGAGAATTTGTATGTCTGGGGCAAGGGCACGGACATTGTGGTCAATCTGGATCGGGAGCGGCTGCCGGGCGAAGAGCGCGGTCTGACCTATCGCCAGATCGACGCGATTCTCGAATTGCAGCTCTATCGCCTGACGCAGCTCTCGGTCGACGAAATCCTAAAAGACCTAGCCGAAATTCGCCAGCGGATTGCAGAGTATGAGCTGATTCTGGGCTCGGAATCGAAACTGCGCGCGGTGATCGTCAAGGAGCTGGAAGATGTTCGCGACAAGTACGGCGATGCTCGCCGCACGGTGATTGTGGACGAGACGGCTGAGTTGCAGATGGAAGACCTGATCGCGGACGAGCAAGTGGCCATCACGGTGAGCCACCAGGGCTATCTGAAGCGGACGCCGATCTCGATCTATCGCCAGCAGCGGCGCGGCGGCACGGGCCGTACCGGCATGAAGACGCGCGAAGAGGACTTTGTCGCGCAGCTGATTATCGATTCGACGCATGCCTACCTGCTTTGCTTTACCAACACGGGCCGTGTGTACTGGGTCAAGGTCTATGAAGTGCCGGATGTGAGTGCGGCGGGCAAGGGCAAGTCGATGCAGAGCCTGCTCAACTTGCAGCCGGGCGAGAAGGTGGTGACGATCCTGCCGGTTCGCAATCTTGAGGAGGAAGGCAAGTTCATCCTCTTTGCCACGCGCAATGGCATTGTCAAGAAGACTCCGCTGAAGGACTTCAGCAACGTGATGGCGCGGGGCATCATCGCGATCGCGATCGAGAAGAGTGACGATCTGATTGAAGCGGCCATCACCGACGGTGCGCAGACCATCTTCCTGGCGACGCGCGAAGGCATGGCCATTCGTTTCGACGAGCATTACGACGCCGACCGCGGCAGCGGACTGCGCCCCATGGGCCGCAACGCCGCCGGCAATAAGGGCATCTCGCTCAAGAAGGGCGATCAGGTCATCGGGGTCGCGGTCACCAACTCCGACCCGACACGCGACAGGCTTCGGGATGAACTGGCCGCCAAACTCAACATGACGCCGAAGCTGGCTGCTCTTCGCACCGGCGAAGTGGAGGCTCGTGAGGCGCTTCAGAAATGCCGCGAAGCACGCCGTAATGGCAAGCCAGAGGATGAAAATCTGAAGGCTGCCGAACGCACATCTGAGAAGGGATGTGAGGAGGCCTGGAAGGCTCTGAAGGCTCTCGACGATAAGCTGGGGGTGAGCAAGTCGCTCATCCTCACCGTCACGGAAAACGGCTTTGGCAAGCGCACCGACATCGACGAGTACAGGTTGACTTCGCGTGGCGGGCAGGGCGTTGCCAACCTCAAGGCGACAGCCAAAGTTGGCAAAACCACGGCAGTCCTGCCGGTCGATGAAACGTCGGAATTGATGATCATCAGTCAGTTCGGCAAGGCCATCCGCATCGACACCAAGACGATACGCGCCGCCGGCCGCTCCACTCAGGGAGTTAAGCTCCTCAACCTGGAAGCCGATGACAAGGTCGCCGCAGCCGTGGTCATCCCCGCCGAAGAGATCAAGGAAGACGAGCAGGGGACACTACTGCAGTAGCTGGTGATTCGAGCAGAAAAAGCTGGGCACCCCGTGATGGGGTGCCTGGTGCGCTCGAGAAGCGGCGATCATGCGTTGGATGATCGAGGCTCGAATGCGCAGCCGGTGTTGGGGGAGACGCGGTTCCTCCGCTGCGCTCAGGATGACAAGGCTTGATGACAATCAAGCTATGTGTGGACAAGGTGAGCCGCCCTACTTTGTTCCGGATTGAGTGTTATCGGACGTAGCGGCACCATCCTCGGTACTCAGGGTTTGGGCAGCGCAGGTTGTAGACTAGAAAGGCTCAGCATTCTCCACGAAGCTCCGCGAATGCCCCCACAGATGCGAAGTTTGTACCTTATTGTCGTTTTGGTTGTCCTAGCCCTTGGTGTTGCTGCCGTCGTTCCTTCGATGGCCGTTACTCCCGCGCATGCGCGGCGTCATGCGCACCCTGCAACGAGCGCCCAAGCAGGCACGCGCAGGCACGTCGCTTCCAAAGCTGCTTCTGTTTCCCACACCCGCCAGAAGTACTACGGGCAGGCCAGGCTGAAGTCCGCCACGCAATCGGGTACCCGTGCGCGATACGGGGCGGGGCGGGCTTCGCGATTCCGGGTGACGCGTGGTTCGCGTGGGCGTGGGCGTTTTGGCGCGGTGCAGGCGCAGTTGCAGGCTATCCGGTTGAATATGCCGGCGCCTTTGCGCGGGTCGCATGAGTCCCTGGTGCACCAGAATGAGATGGCCGAGGCGGATGGGCTGGAGCGGATCCTGGATGATGCGGATCTTGAGGACCGGATTGCGCATGGGTCACTGGTGCCTGTGCCGGTTTCAGCGGCGCTGCATGTCAATACCGATCTTCCCGAGAATCGCCGCTATTGCCGGCCTTGGACTGCCAAGTTTTTGATGGATCTTTCGCGGGCGCACGCAGCGAAGTTTGCGGGCGGGTCGCTTGAAGTGACTTCCGCGGTGCGAACGGTCGAGTACCAACGCAGGCTGCGGATGACCAACGGCAATGCTGCTGCGGCTGACGGGGATATTGCTTCTCCGCACCTTACGGGCGGAACGATCGATATTGCCAAGCAGGGACTTTCGGCAAAAGAGGTCGGGTGGTTGCGCGGTTTCCTCCTTCCGCTGGAGCAGCAGGGCAAGATCGACGTTGAAGAGGAGTTTCGTCAATCCTGCTTCCACATTTCGGTCTATAAGAGCTACACGGAGCCCAAGCCTAACCGATCGCCGATCATGGCGACGCCGATGGATTCAGCGTCGGTGGTAGCGGCGCCCGGACAGTAGCTCCGGGTTGGGCAGTTCGAGCTCTGTTTCCCTCCTCCGTTTTGTTCATGCGAATTCGCGGAAGTGAAGGTACAATCGCGGGCAAAGGCTGCGATCTGTTCCGATGATCTTCTGAGAGGCGATTTCGAATGAGCGACATACAAAGTGCTGCGATTCCAGTGGTGCCTGAGGGGCCGGCTCTGACCCAGGTACAGCGTGTTATTTATACCTTCACTGCGCCGTCCAAGACTTTTGCCGATATCAAGCGGAGCACAAGCTGGTGGCTTCCGTTTGTGCTGATGGTTGTGTTCAGTTACGCGTTTTATGCGACGGTTCAGGTGAAGGTTGGATGGCTGCAGGTAGCCGAGAACAACATCAAGGCCAGCCCGAAGCAGGCGGAGCAGTTTGACAAGCTTTCTGCGGACCAGCGAGCGACCCAAATGAAGATTGCCGCTGCAGTCACGCAGGGTATCTTTGCCGGAATTCCGATTGTTGCGTTGCTGGCCAACGCCGTGATCGCGGGCGTTCTGCTGGCCACGATCAACTTCGGATTCGCGGGCAAGGCGAAGTTTTGGGAGGTCTTTTCCGTCGCCTGGTTTGCCGGGTTACCTGGCATATTGAAGGTGTTACTGGGGATTGCGGCCCTGCTGGCGGGACTGGCCCCGGAAAGCTTCAGTTCGCAAAACTTCGCGGGGACCAATGTCGGCTATTTCCTTCCTCCGGACACGAACAAGGCGTTGCTTTCGCTGGCGACTTCGCTGGATCTGGTAACAATCTGGACGCTGGCGCTATCGGCAATCGGGCTGTCGATTGTGGCCGGAACCAAACGCAGCTCAGGCTACATCGCTGTTTTTGGGTGGTGGATCCTGATCGTCCTTGTCGGCGTCGGTTGGGCAGCTGCGTTTTCATAATCCTGGATCAGATTCTTCCAAATCGAAGAGGCGCGAACCACTCGGTTCGCGCCTCGTTGGTTTAGCGATCTCGAGGATTATTCTTCGATCCAGCGGCGCATGATGAGCGTGGCGTTGATGCCGCCGAAGCCGAAGGAGTTCGAGAGCGCGACATTCAACTTGGCGTCAATCGCTTTGTTGGGAACATAGTCCAGCACGCAATCTTCACCTGGCGTTGCGAGGTTGATGGTCGGCGGAATCTTCTGGTCGAGCAGAGCCATGGCGGTGATGCCGGCTTCCAGGCCGCCGGCTGCGCCGAGCAGATGGCCGGTCATGGATTTGGTGCTGCTGACTTTGAGCGTTTTGCTGGTGGCGTGCTCGCCGAAGACCAGTTCGATGGCTCGCGATTCGTTGCCGTCGCCGGCAGGCGTCGAGGTGGCGTGGGCGTTGACGTAGTCGACGTCTTCGAGGGCTACGCCAGAGTCGCGGAGGGCTGCCCTCATGCTGCGCTGTGCACCTGCGCCTTCGGG
>Ga0302302_1002160_pt1 | contig 11643 bp, 10 predicted proteins | sample III_Palsa_E1_3_FD_198766 | JGI IMG/M metagenome (GOLD analysis project Ga0302302, IMG submission 198766) | Peat permafrost microbial communities from Stordalen Mire near Abisko, Sweden - III_Palsa_E1_3 | ecosystem: Environmental > Terrestrial > Soil > Palsa > Peat permafrost | place: Sweden...
AGCGCCTTCTCCGCCGCGCGCTGCACATCCAGGTCAATCGTCAGCCGAAGGTCTTTACCCGGCGTAGCCAGCTCCTGCCCAGCAACGCCAACCTCTTTACCGTGGGAGTTCACAATCACATCGCGCGATCCATCCACCCCACGCAGCACAGCGTCGTAGGTCTCTTCCACGCCTGACTTGCCCACCACATCGCCCGGCGAGTACGCCGCATACTTATCGTTGTTCAGGTCGTTCTCGCTGACCTCGCCCACATAGCCGATCAGGTGCGCCAGAAAGCCGTTCTTCGGATACAGCCGCCGCTGCTCATCCAGCGTCTCCAGCTCCGGCAGCTCGTCGCGATGCGCCGCGATAAACGCCTGCTCATCCGGCGTAATATCCACCTTCAACGGAATTGGCTGATACTTCGGCGCATATTGAAAGTGCTTCAGAATCGCCTGGATCTGCTCCACCGGAATATGCAGCCCGCTCGAGATCAGAGGCAGGTCCGCATCCACTTTCTGCTGCGGATCGCGCAGCAGATAGCAGCTCACCGAAGGATAGTTATCGACGATAATCCGCCCTTCGCGATCGAAGATCTTGCCTCGCGGCGCCAGCACCGGCACCTTGCGAATCCGGTTCTGCTCCGCCAGCACCCGGTAGTTGGTGGCGCCCAGCACCTGCAGCCGCCAGAGCCCAATGCCCAGCACGAACATCACCGCTGCCACGACATACTGCGTCATGTGCAGCTTTGTCGGCGAAAGCTTCTCTTCGCGACCGATGTTCCTCTCCATGCGCTCTACCCTACTCCCTAATCCCTGCTCTTGAATCTATCCAGCACATAAAACACCGGCACCGACAATGCCGCGTTACAGACCGCCCGAATCAACTCATGCACCGGCAGCAATCTCGCGGTCATATCTCCAAGCAGCAGCCGCGCGATGAGGTACAGCAACCCGCTCTGCAACAAGCTGAAACCAAAGTTCAACACGATGCGATTGATGAGGTTGTCCACATCCACCGCATATCCAACGCTGGCGGCCGCGTAGCCGATAATTCCCTTCGCGATGCCATTCACGCCAAACGGATGGTTCGTCAGCCCATCCTGAAATAAACCAACCAGCGTTCCGGTAATTGTTCCTGCAATAGGGTTTCGACGTGCCACCGCGAAGAAGATCACCACGATCAGCGGAAGATCGAAGATGGCCAGCCGCGGAAACGTCTTCGGCAACACCGCCTGCAGCAGGATGCAACCCAGCGGCACCAGCAGCGCCACGGCGGAATTGAATCCGTACTGGTCAAGCTCACGTCGCGATGTATAACTATGTTCCGCCATCAACCCTCACTGCCCTGCTCTGCAAACCTTTGCGTTCCAAACCCTTACTTCGGCGCCGCCGCCCCGGGCGTCATCTCGTCTGCCGGTGGCGGTGCGCCCGGCGAGTACTTATCCGGATGCAACGCCCCGGGCGACTTCGGAATCACCGGCTCTCCGCCCGTAGATCCAGTAGACCCCGTGGAACCCGTAGCCGCATCCGCGCCCGGCAATCTCTCTGCGACGATATCCGCCGCCCGCTGCGCGTCCTGCTGCGCTGCTGTAGCGTCCGCCGCTGCCGCATCCTGTTGCGCCGCGACGGGCATAACGGCCTGCGTGCCCGTAATCACCAACACCTCTTCCAGCCGCGAAAGGTCCGCATCCGGCTTGATCGTAATCGCCATATACGGCTGGTGCTGCGGGTCCGGCGCAATCGACTGAATTACCCCCACCGGCAGCCCTCGCGGAAACACCATATCCCCGCCCGACGTGATGACCTTCTCGCCCGTCTTGATCCGGCTATCCGCCGTCAGATTATTGATCTGCACACTGCCATTCGCCGTCCCGCGCAGAATCCCGCGTATCCGCGTCGACGACAGAATCACCCCTGCCCCACTGGTCGCATCATTCAGCAGCAGCAACTGCGCCGTATGCGGAAACACATCCCTCAGCTTGCCCACCACGCCATTCGGCGTAATCACCGCCTGATCCGGCTTCAACCCATCCGCCGAGCCCTTATCCAGATACAGTATCCGCGAGCTATCCGACCCGCTCGTCCCAATCACCTGCGCCGCCACCGTCGAGTTGATGTACTGCTGCTTGAATGCCAGCAACGCCTGCAACCGCCGCCCCTGCGCCGCATCCTCGGCAAACGCCGCCTGCTCCAATCGCATCCGCGCGAGTTCCAGTTGCAGTTGCTGGTTCTCCTGGTGCGTATGCCGCAGGCCCACATAGCCCGACCACACGTGCCTCACATCGAAGCTCGACCAGTGGATCACCTTCTCAAACGGCGAAACCAGGGACACGGCCCAATACCGCAGCACCGTCGTATGCCTTCCGTCCGGCTCCACGCCTCCCATCGCATTCTTTGGCCGCTGCACCTGCACGGCCAGCGCAATCGCCTGCGCCAGCACGATCACAATCAGCACCAGCGAATTTTTATACCGCGAGAGAAAAGATTCCATACGAAAGCGTCAACCCTATTATCCAACGTCCCGCACCCATTCCCTCAATCCCACGCACCCCCAGTGCCACTCCCCTTCGCACCATCCCGGAAATCTAAGCCCCAAACTGCCGTAGATGATGATCCAGGTGCTTGTACGTCAACTCCGCCCACTCGGCGGGCGTCAGCCTCCCAAAGAAAGCATGAGGATGCTCCGTACACCCCTGCGCCCCACCTGCGGCAAACCGCTCGACCAGGCCGCTCAAGCGCTCCCGTTCCATCCCAAAGTCCCGGTCGTCCTTCACCACAAGGTCCTTCACGGTTGGTGAGTTCCTGCGCATCGGCTCATCGTTCCCCAGCGCCTTCGACTTCACGAACGCCCCAATCAGGCTCCCGATGAACATTCGCGGTGGGCACATCTCTCCCACCGCCATCTCCATCCCCGCCGAGCAGTGCGCCAACATCTGCGCCACATTCATCGAGCCCCAAACCCGCTCGCTATCCGGCTGCAACGATGCCAGCCGCGACTGCACCTCTTCCAGTGTCGCCGCTTCAAAGAGATTTTTCATGCGGCCATTTTATGCCCGTAGAAGCCCGAATCCACCGGCAAATCAGACCTCAGCCACAACCTCAGCCATCTCGTGCTGCGGAGTCGAAGCCATCAGCGCCTCAATCTCCGCAACCGGCTTCAACCCACCCCTCGCACCCTCATTCATGCAGTTCAACGCCCCCGCCGCGCACGAGAACGCCAACTGCCGCTCCAGAGCCCACCCTTGCAGCAATCCATAGATAAACCCGGCCCGAAACGTATCCCCGGCGCCCGTTGTATCCACCACCGGCACCCGGTACGCCGCAGCATAGTGGTAGCGCTCTCCATCCCAAGCCACCACGCCATCCGGCCCCAGCGTAGCCGCCGTCAGCAAGCACCCATACCGCTGCTGAATCTGCCGCAGCGCCGCCTTCACATCGCTCTCGCCCGTCAGTTTATGCGGAAACTCCTTATTCACAATCAAGTAGTCGACGCTCTCCATCAGCGCCTCCACCCCCGGATAGGTCTCATCCAGATCGGCCGAGACCAGCACACCCGCCTCACGCGCCCATCGAGCCGCCACTGTAGCCGCGGCGGTGTCATGCCCATCCACATGCAGCACCCGCGCGCTGGTAATCCAGTCGCGCTCCAACTCCTCCGGCTGCAGCCGCAACCGCTCATCCCGCCGGCAAAGCACCGTCCGCTCCCCCTGCCGGTCCACCAGGATCAGCGACTTCGAGCTCGCCGCCCCCGGCACATAAATCAACTGCGCCTCAACTCCGGTCCGCTGAAACTCACTCGCATGCAGGGCCGCGGCGCTATCGTCGCCCAACTTCCCCACATAGCGTGTGCTCACACCCCACGTCTGGCAAGCCACCACGGCACTTGCCACCTGCCCACCAAGAGCCACCGCTTCGCTCTCATACTCCACCTTCGACCCACACTCAGGAAACTCCGCTAGCCGTATGAGAGTGTCGGTAGCATTCAATCCCACACCCACCAGGTCGACCTTCGACACCTGCGCCATCCCACGATTGTATTGCTCCCGCCACCGCCTTGGCAGTCCTATCAGGCATCCGTCGCGTCCAGCGCGGGAAAAGAAATACAAAATTCTGTGAATCTGAAATAGATGTATATGCACCTAATCTGCATGAAGAGCAGAATCACCCTCCCCTGCCTGTGCGCCAACCTCCGCCGGGCCTCTCGCGTCCTCACCCAGCTTTATGACGATTCCATGCGTCCGCTCGGGGGGCGCATGACGCAGTTCTCCATCCTGCAGGCGCTCTCGCTCACCGGGCCCAAGCTGCTCGGCGACCTCGCGGAGTTCCTCGCCATGGACAACACAACGCTCACCCGCGCCACACAGATCTTGCGCAAAGACGGCCTCCTGAAGGCCGCCAAAGGAAAAGACCGCAGAGAGCGCTGGCTGAGCCTCACCGAGGCCGGCGAGGCAGAACTGAAGCGGCTTCAACCCGCGTGGGATGCCATTCAAAAAGAGACTCACAGATTGCTCGGCAAGCAGCAATGGAACGAGCTGCTTCTTTTATCAACCGCAGTCGCCAACCTCTCGGCCAAGCCGACACAAGGAAACTAGCATGAATCATTCAGGCGTTCGCACTAACGGCAAAAGCATCGCAACCCTCCTCGCAGCCTGGCTACTTGTCATTCTTGCGGCCGCATACATCGGCGTCTTCGGCGGCGATTCGCGCTATTCGATGGATGTCCCCATTCCGTTGGGAGTAGCCGCGCTACTGCCCATCGTCCTCTACATCCTTTGGTTTCGGCTCTCCACAGCGTTTCGCGGCTTCGTCCTCGCGCTCAACCCGGCAGTCGTGACCGCCATACATACATGGCGAATTGGCGGCATCGTCTTTCTCATCCTGCTCGCAAAGAAGATGCTTCCGCCATCGTTTGCCTATCCCGCCGGACTTGGCGATATGGCAATCGGCATAACAGCGCCCCTCGTAGCGATCGCCATATCCCGGAAGAAGATATCGCCTCGTTTGCAATTCGTATGGCAGCTGGCAGGAGCCGCCGATCTCATCATCGCGATTGCTGCCGGCGTATTGTCTTCAGACAGCAAGCTGGGAATCCTGGCTCACGGAACATCGACACGCCTCATGGGGCTGCTTCCCCTGTGCCTGATCCCCACCTTCATCGTCCCGCTCCTGCTCATCCTTCATCTGATCTCTATGGCGCGCATACGCCAGGACAGGCTTCAGAAAAATGGCCCAGCGCAGCCGCATCGGACGCCGCTTTCGGTCTGACCACCTCTCGGACGCAACGGGGAAAGTCTGTCAGACTCCGGCGACGGCATTGAAATTTCACTTGCAATCGCGCAAAACTTTGCTAGACTCGGCAACGTTCTCCGAAAGCTCCCCGCTCGGGGTTGCTCCTTGAGAGCGGACGGGCCTTCGGGTTTACCATCGGTCGATAGAACCTGGTTGTGACCTACAGGGCCTGCCTGCATAAAGTTCAAAAAACATATCAAAAGCCCCATAAGCTGAAGCATTCCCGGGTTGAACGCTACTTCGTCGAGCAAAGCTGAAATTCAGGAGGCCGCAATGGCTACATCCGCATTCGTGTCGCTGCCAGGCAGCGAACATCCCCACCCAAAAGATTCCATCACACTCCAGCCGACCGACGGCGCCCAGCAACTTACCGTCACGATTCTCCTGCGCCGCAACCAGGCTCACACGCCCGCAAAGACGGAAGAGGTCCTCGCCAAACCATCGGCGCGCCCCACACGCGAGGTCTTCGCGGCATCGCACGGAGCCGAGCCCGCCGAGATGGAGGCCGTCGTCAACTTCGCGAAGCAAGCCGGCCTGCAGGTCGTGGACGCCGACCCCGCGCGACGTTCCGTGATCGTCTCCGGCTCCGCCGACGCCGTCAACAAGGCCTTCTCCCTCCAGCTCAACGACTACCAATACGCCAAGGGAGCCTATCGCAGCCACGACGGCGCAGTGAACCTTCCAGCATCGATCGCGAATTATGTGGAAGCAGTCGTCGGCCTCACCAATCGCAACGTTGAGGCCACGCATTTTCCTTCGGCCGCTGTGGCTCTGTTGAGTCCGGGCGTGGACCCGCCGAACACTGGAAATTTGACCCCCGCGCAGGTCGCAAGCCTCTACAACTTTCCACCGGGCGATGGCTCGGGCCAGACGATTGGCATCTACGAGATGCAGATCGGCAACACTCCCGCCGGCTACTCCACCTCCGATATTCAGGGCACGATGGCAGCGCTGGGCAATTTGCCGATGCCGCAAATCACCGACGTTCCCGTCAATGGCGTGCAAAATTCGGGTAACTCCGACGGTGAAACCGGACTCGACATCACGGTCGCCGGAGCCATTGCGCCCAAAGCCACCATCGCCGTCTACTTTGTCGGCGGCCAGATCCAGGACATGCTCCTCGCCTTGCAGATGATGATCCTTCCCAAGCCAGGCGAGCCGCAGCCATCCATCATCTCCATAAGCTACGGCTGGGGGCCTGACGATCCCGATACTCCCACCTTCTCCGCCAGCGAGTACGCCCAGTTCACGAGTCTCTTTGAGGATGCCTCCACCGCCAAGATCACCGTATTAATCTCATCCGGCGACAGTGGTGCCTACAGCGAAAGCAGCACCCAGGCCCAGACCAATTATCCAGCCACCGACATCTGGGTGACCGCATGCGGCGGCACGACCATCGGCAACATCAATGGCGCGTCCTTTGAAGAATGGGTCTGGAACGACAGCGGTGCGACAGGCGGCGGCATAAGTGCCCGCTTCGCCGTACCGGCCTATCAGGATGCCGCCCACCTTCCCAACCGCAATCAGACCGGCACCCCCGGCCGCGGCCTTCCGGATATCGCAGGAAACGCCAGTCCCTACAGCGGCTATCTGCAGGTCATCGGCGGCCAGCCGCCCAGGCCCATCGGAGGCACCAGCGCTGTAGCGCCGCTCTATGCGGGTCTAATCGCCCGGATCAACGGCAATCTAGGCGCTCCGGTCGGATACCTCAATACGAGCCTGTACGCTCTTCCGGCATCCACCTTCCACGATATCGTCGGTGCCCCGGGCCCCGCAAACAACAGCTACCATGGCGTAACCGGCTATCCAGCGGGCCCCGGATGGGACGCCTGCACGGGCCTCGGCAGCATTGACGGGCAAGCGCTCCAGGACGCCATCGCGGCGGCGAATACTCCCGCGTCCTAGACGCGCATTACTCCGCGCGTCGGAATTCGCGCGCAAGTTCACCAGCAGACTTGGACTTCCAGTGCCTGGTGTAGTGGTCCAGAGAAGAAAAGCTGCGGCTCCACATGCGGTCGATATATAGAGTCCCACTCAGATGATCGATCTCATGTTGCAGAATGCGCGCGTACCAGCCCTCTGCTTCAATCTCTCTAGGCTCACCCGCTTCGTTCAAAGCCCGAACCCTCACCCTCCGCGCACGCGGCACCATCGCCACAAAGCCGGGCAGGCTCAGACAGCCTTCAAAAAAGCTCACCTCCGGTGGCGATAAAAGCTCAATCTCCGGATTGATAAGCACATGGAACGAAACCGGCCGCCGCTCGCGTTCCGCCAGCTCCTCCGCTTTCAAATTAGCGTGATACTCCGCCTTGTCCTCGACAATCACCAACTGCAAAGACTCCCCAATCTGTGGAGCCGCCAACCCAACCCCCGGCGCGTCCGCCAGAGTCTCTCGCATGTGCTCAATCAACTCGCGAATGCGCTGGCTTCCGATCTCCTCCGGACGAAGTGCTCGCGCCACATTACGCAGCACAGGCTCCCCAACACTGGCTATCTTGATCCTCATCTTCGCTCCTAATCCTTATGGCACAGTCGGCAGACCCGCTGCGCTCCACGCATGATATCCACCAACAATATCCGTCGTGCGCCAAAGTCCGAGATCCTGCAACGCCGCAGCTGCGAGACTCGAAGTATAGCCTTCAGAACAGAACACAATCACCTGTATGTCATGATCCGTCGCGACCGGCAGCCGCGAGCTGGATGCCGGATCGAACCGCCACTCAAGCACATTACGCTCCACCACTAACGCACCCGGAATACTGCCCTCAATCGCGCGCTGGCCCTCTGGACGAATATCCACGAGTATCGCCTCCGCTTCGGCCACCGCCTCATAGGCCTCATCCGGAGAGACCCGCCGCAGCCGCGCACGCGCCGCTGAAAGCACCTGCTCAATGCTCAAGGCGCCGGTCCGTTTTGCGGTTCCCCGCCGCTGCAAACGCCGCTCCTGCTCAAGCGTCTCAGCCCGCTCAGACGCGCGTTCACGCGGAACCAGTTCACTCCCATCCAGCTCGTACTCGTTCATCTCATTCAGCGGAGGCGAATAAGCATGAATGCTAACCGCCGGCGCCAGCGAGACATTACGAACATCATGCGCGTAATCGGAATCGAACGTGCGCGGCTCACCCGGATGTAGCACGACGGTCTGCACCCCCGGACGATGCTCCTCAAGAACACCAGTCGTTACAACAAAGGCTCCCGCGGACTCACCATGGTCATGGAAGCCCGTGGATTGCCCCGGCATCCAGCTAATCGCCCAAATGTCATAGTCCGGCCCGTGATACAGCCGCTCATACCAGCGATCATCGGCGCGCAGCCGCACCCGGTCTAACCACCCATCCGACGACGCAAACAGCGAGACGATCTTCGCGAGCTCCTCAGGCGTCTTCAAGATCTCATCGGATTGGATCAAGGTGCTGCTCACATCACCTACAAGTAGTTCCTCTATTGCAAGTTGCATAGGATCTCTCCAGAGCTAAACCGTCGCAAACAAACCCAGGCAAAGATGCCGGTTTGTGGACGGAAGCTACGGGTAAACGATGGAGGATGCGGATGAGCTTTAGAAAAGGCGTTTCAGGAATATCCGAGAAGGTCGCAGCTCACCCAACGAAGGGTTGGTAGCAGCGACAACAACAATGCAGAGAAAACGCCATACTTTGACGCTAGCATGGGCTGAAGAATCGGGTCAATCTTTGAGCATCGACCAAACCGGCACACACATGGGCATCTATCGAAATCCTCCCTCGAAGGGGCACGGGTTTACCCGTGCCATAAACGCTTCCCGAGCACACGGCTTCAGCCGCTGAGGTAGCGGCTTTTCGTTGCAGCAAATTTTCATATAGCCATCCGCAATCTCTCCCGAACAGCCCAATCTTGCAGCAACCGGAGCGGTTTCCCTGAAGCGGCGCGATTCGCCCGGCCGCGAGCTTGAATGACAGCACGCCTCTTCAGATCGACTTCGACGGTTAGCACATGGTGAATCTTTTCAGCCTGCCAAAAGCGAAGTGACCAAATGCTTGAGCTCCCGCGATAGCAGCGATCAGCATAGCTCGCGACGCAATGATGCAGTGCGGCGCCTTCTCTTCGGAGTTGAGCACTATTGATCAGTTCTATCATTTGCCAGCGTCTAGGCATCTCTGACCCCTCTCGGCTCAGTTCTTCGAATAATGAAGGTTCAAAAGATGACCGTGTCCATGAGAGGGATGCGCTTCCCGTTCCAAGACTCCGATGCCAATCGCGCATCAGCCGCAGCATTGACTGCACTGTTCGACCTTTCATCGAAAACGCTGGCTGCGGCGAACCGAATTCCATCCTTCCATCCTGCGTTCGATCATGCCGAATCGCCTGAATATAGTCGATCATGGGACCAATCTGCATTGGATCGATATCACTAGCATTCGCGATTAAGAACATCCAAACAGTGCGCCAGAACTCGCTATGTCGCAAGTCTGTTGCCAATCGAGTAGACAGTATCGCCTCCACAAATTCGGCAGGCGCTCCCAGAGCGAGCAACTCCGCTCGGCGCATGGCGTGTTCGATTGGCAGATGGTCCTCCGATGCCAGGAAGATATGTTCCATCTTTCGGGTCATCACAATCGGCAGGTCGAGCGATCGAAAGCTGGCTCCGCGCGAATGTGCGACAAACCAACCGCGTTTCTGGTCCGCAGCAGCGTCAGTCGCATACCAGGAAGAAGCAAGAAACATCGGAACTTTGTACTCGCAAATAAGGTGGTGCGCCAACGACGAAACCGCAGGCCGCCACGAGGACGACGTACCCGCCCATTCGAGCGCCGGGCGAATAGGCGCGCCGCAGAACCGAGACAGATTCACGAGCGCGTCGACACCGAGATGACGACCGTCGGAGACTGGCGCCTCGAACAAACGTGGCGCTCGCTTCCGGATGCAGGTCAACATCTCTTGAAATTTATTGAAAGCGGTAGGATCTGAGGCGAGTTGCACACACGCGCGGTGGATGGCGCAGTCCGTTCGCCGCCTGTGATCCTGAACATAACGTTCAGACCAGGACATAACTTCTCCAATTTTTCTAAACCGTTGGGGAGCAGCGCTGATACGCGCCGTCGATGACAGATTTAAAACAAGGAGGCCCCGACTGCTGGTCACGGCCTGTGGTTTATCTGTCCGGTTTAGCTTTTGGAGAAGTACATCACGAGCCCATGATAGAACATTCGACAATGTATCCGTCAACCACCATCACACCAGTCACTTCACCCTCGAAGGGGCACGGGTTTACCCGTGCCATAAATGCTTACCTTGCGATGCGGCTTTAGCCGCTGAGGTACGCTTTTCGTGGCTGCTGCAAACTCTCTCTCATAACTCGAATACCTCATAACTCACAACTCAACAAGAACCGTCACCTTGGGACACTTCAAGAAGTGTCCCAATAGTTCACCTGTCTATTTCCCGACCCTTTACGATTACCCTCATGCTCAAGCCCGGCATCTGTCGCTTACTGACCACCGCGATCATCTGGAGTAGCGCATCTGTTTGTGCACTGGCCCAGAATGAGCTCAAACCCGCACAGCAGATACATCTCCCCGTATCCTCCTCACGCGGACAGTATGATCATTCCCCATTCTCCGATATGACTGCGCGGCAGTATTTCTCCATGCGAGTCGCTCCCGATCAGAGTCTTCTGGTTCTCGACTCAGACACCAGTGGGAAGTGGCCCCTTATACGACTCCGAAAATGGTGGACGAACGCTCCAGACACCGAGACACTCAATGTTCCCGGCTGGAGTTCAGCCGATGCAAAATACTTAGGCCGCATCCATGTAGATGTGCAGATCACACCAGACGGACATTATGCTGTTGCCTTCGCTGGAGCGGATTGGATGGATAAATCCGAATTCCTCCTCTTTGCTCCAAGAGGCTACGTCGCACGCAAGCCAGACACAATCATCACCATGATCGATCTGGAGCAGTGGAAGATCGTTGGCAGTGTCCACACAACAGACATGGCACAAGGCCTCCTCGCTGGAGTCCGAATTGTGAATAACAAATGGTTCGTGTTGGATTTTTCTCTCGGAGAGTCCCCTCTGAGGCGTCTTTTGTATCGGCACAATACCAGGTTGATTTCAGTCCCGGATATGCATTCCGGACCGGAATGCATATCGGACAGGCCCTTCCGTGGCGCTCCAATGCTATCTCTGGCAGCATCGGATGCAGAGCCATTCAAGAGGCACAACGATGCGTTGTGCCAAGAGGTTCTTCACACTACCGGGACCTCCTCAGTCGACGCTCTGGAGATACTGATTAATCGCGGACAAGACGATTTACCGGATGGAGTTAAACAGCAGAGCAGTAGCGGTCTAGAACGTACTGAAGATGACTTTTTTCGTGGCTGGGGCGAGTTTCCT
>Ga0302302_1002161_pt1 | contig 11643 bp, 9 predicted proteins | sample III_Palsa_E1_3_FD_198766 | JGI IMG/M metagenome (GOLD analysis project Ga0302302, IMG submission 198766) | Peat permafrost microbial communities from Stordalen Mire near Abisko, Sweden - III_Palsa_E1_3 | ecosystem: Environmental > Terrestrial > Soil > Palsa > Peat permafrost | place: Sweden...
TTATGCAGTTAGTCCGTGGATTGACCGAGCTGCTCTTCCGTTCTTTGGTTCACATATTGCAGACACGGCAATTTTCTCTGTCGCGTTGGTCGGCATGTTGAGTTTGGTTGTTGGTCTTTTTCGCCGAAGTAACTTGGCTTGGTGGGTTTCAATTGTAGGAAGTGGGATCGTCGCGATGCTCGGAATTCTTCTTGGTTGGTCGACCTTTCACCCGCGAGACGCCTTTGCTGCTTCCGAAGGTGGCTTTGGAGTCTTCATGGCGGGATTACTCCTTTTGCCTTCCATTTTGTCGCTGGTCTTGCTGAGTGTCCCGCCAACTAGAAGATATTTCCGCCCAGCTAGTCAGCGAAATCCTGTCCATTGACGTTCTGAAGGGCCGGTATTGCGCCATGATTCATTCGGGTAAGACACCACGCACGCACACGTAAGCCATCAAGCTCAGTAGGGAACGACTAGGGGGGTGCGTGGTGTCTTGCAGCCGAGTGTATAGAGTCTGTCTGTGGTTGGCAAACCCTGATGGTGCTAGACGTTAATTGCCATGCCTTCCACGCTGGAAAAGCCATCGAGCAGGCTTTCGGCGAGGGTGGGGTGAGCGTGGATGGTGAACATGAGCTCTTCGACCGTGGCTTCGAGTTCCATCGCGACGACGCACTCGGCGATGAGTTCGGTGGCGTTGGGGCCGATGATGTGGACGCCTAGGACTTCGCCGTACTTGGCATCGGAGACGACCTTTACGAAGCCGTCGTGCGAGTCGAGAATGGTGGCCTTCGAGTTGCCGACGAAGGGGAACTTGCCGACCTTGACCTGGTAGCCCTTTTCCTTAGCTTGCGCTTCGGTGAGGCCGACAGAGCCGATCTGCGGGTCGCAGTAGGTGCAGCCCGGGACGCGGTCTTTGCGGACGGCGCGAGCGTACTTGCCGGCGGCCTTTGAGGCGACGACGACGCCGGCCATGGCGCCGACGTGGGCCAGTTGGGGGAGGCCGGCGACGATGTCTCCGATGGCGTAGACGCCGGGTTCGGAGGTCTCCATCCACTCATTGACGGGGACGAAGGCGCGGTCAAGCTGGATGTTGGTCTTGTCGAGTCCGGCGTCGTAGGTGCGCGGGCCGCGGCCGACGGCCATGAGGAGCTTTTCGGCTTCCTTGACCTGGGGCTTCCCGGTGGAGTCGGTGAAGGAGATCTTAACGCCTGTTTTGGTCTTCTCGATCTTCTCGACCTTGCAGGAGACGTTGATGTCGATGCCGCGCTTTTTGTAGGCGCGGGTTAGCTCCTTAGAGACTTCTTCGTCTTCAACAGGGACGATGCGTGGGAGGGCTTCGAGGATGGTTACCTCAGCGCCGAAGCTCTTGAAGACCGAGGCGAACTCGACGCCGACTGCGCCGGAGCCGATGACGATGAGCGACTTCGGGAAGGTGGCGAGCGAGAGGATTTCGATGTTGGTAAGGATGGTGTCGTCGGCCTTGTAGCCGGGGAGCATGCGGGCGTCGGAGCCGGTGGCGAGGACGATTTTTTTGGCCTGCACCTTGGTCGCGGTCTGGAGCTCGGAGCCCTGGCCTTTGCCTTTGTCTTCGGCGGTGACGTCGAGGGTGAGCACGCCGTTGACGGCGGGGCCGGTGAGACGGCCGTGACCGCGGATGACGGTGATCTTGTTCTTCTTCATCAGGAAGTCGAGGCCCTTGGTGTGCTTCACGATGATGTCGTTCTTGCGCTTGAGGACGTTCGACCAGTTGAGCTTGGGTGTGGAAACGCCTTCGATGCCGTAGCTTTCGGCGTGCTTGAGGTGGTCCCAGACCTCGGCGGAGAAGAGCATGGCCTTGGTGGGGATGCAGCCGACGTGGAGGCAGGTGCCGCCGAGCTTGTCGGTTTTTTCAACGAGGGCGACCTTGAGGCCGAGTTGTGCGGCGCGGATGGCGCAGGTGTAGCCGGCGGGACCGCCGCCGAGAACTGCCAGGTCGTAGATAGTTTCTGCCAAGGGAGTGCTCCAATCTCGCATAGTCGTGCGAGTTCCAGGGAAATCGCAGGGGTGAACCGCTGACAGTTTAGTGTACGACGCTCACCCGCCGTCGATTTCACGGCCAACGCTATTCGATGTTCGAGTATCGGATTAGACTCAAACTACCATTCAGTACAATTTCTGCCGCTAAAACGGTCGTCCAAAAGGAGAGTACTTCGATGCCCTATTCTTACAGCGCAAACGGCCTTGCCCTCACGGAAGCTTATGAGGGTTGCGTTCTGACCACGTATGACGATGTTGTAGGCGTTCCTACCATCGGCTACGGCCACACAGGCCCTGATGTCACTCCAGGTTTAACGATCACCCAACAGCAGGCGAGCGATCTTCTCATGCAAGATGTGGGATGGGCCGTTGACTGCGTCAACGAAAGTGTAACGGTCACAATCAACCAGAACCAGTTCGACGCCATGGTGGACTTCACTTTCAATGTCGGCAAGAATGCGTTTGAGAATTCCACGCTTCTCAGCCTGCTGAATGCGGAGAATTACGCGGGAGCGGCAGGTCAGTTCAACCGGTGGGTCTACGCCAAGGGCCAGGTCATTCCAGGTTTGGTTCGGCGGCGGGCAGGCGAAACCGCTCTATTCAACTCATAAATCTTTCACTTCTATACTCTGGACGTAAGTCGTTTCGATGGAATATTTCACGAGGTTAAATTTTAGCTTGCTGAAAGGAAAAGACTTACGTCCAGGGTTGGATAGGGGGTGGGTATATGCTGCGCAGATTGTTGATTGACACCGACACTGCCTCAGACGACGCGGTTGCGCTGATCATGGCGCTCCGTGCTTCGAAGTCAGGACTGCAGGCGCCGTTAGTGGAAGTCGCCGCGATCACGGTGGTTGCGGGCAATGTTCCGCTGGAGCAAGCGACGCGCAATGCGCTGTTCGCAGTAGAACTTTGCGGTGCCGACGTGCCGGTGTACGCAGGCGCGGCCAAGCCGCTCGAACGCGAGCTTGAACCGGCGACATGGTTTCACGGCATGGATGGCCTCGGCGATTGCGGCTATGCTCCGGCTCTGCGGAAGATCGAGACAATGCATGCCGTCGATGCGATTGTGGCGGCAGCAAGGGAGCATCCCGGGCTTGAGGTGATTACGCTCGGGCCGCTGACGAATTTGGCGATGGCGCTTGAGCGTGAGCCGGGGATCGTCGCCAACATAAGCCGCTGCGTCGTGATGGGCGGCGCCGCTTGCTGCGAGGGCAATGTGACACCGGCGGCGGAGTTCAACATCTGGGTCGACCCTGAGGCGGCGCGCGCGGTGTTTCTCTCGGGACTGCCGATTGAGATGGTTGGTTGGGAACTCTCGCGGTATACCGCTGTGTTGAATGAAGGCGACATTGCCGCGGTGATGGCGCTAGGGACGCCACTTGCGGAGTTCGCTATCGGTTGCAATGGACGTGCTCGCGAGGCTTATCTGGAGCAAACGGGGGAGCACGGCATCTCGCTGCCTGATCCGATTGCGATGGCGGTACTGCTGCAGCCGGAGTTAGTGTTGGAATCGAGCGAACACTTCGTTGAGATTGAGACGAAGAGTGAGCTGACGCGTGGCATGACCGTCGTGGACCGGCTGAACGTGACCGGTGACGTGCGGAATGAGCGCGTGTGGAGCGAGGCTCGGTCGCGCGAGAAGAAGGTGAAAGTTTGTTGGAAGCTTGATGTCGCCGGATGGAAGAGGGCGCTCAAAGATGCTCTTGTCTAACGTGGCAAGAGGCGTATCCTAGATACAACGAGGTGTGCGATGGCAACGCCTGTTCTTATCCCGGTTAGCGAATATCTGAGCAGCACTTACCGGCCCGACCGCGACTATATCGACGGCGAGCTCAAGGAGAGAAATTTGGGGGAGCAACCGCACGCGCATGTTCAGGCAATTATTACGAGCATCTTTCGAGAGAATCGCAAAGCCTGGGGTGTTCGACCTCTGCCGGAACAACGTCTGCAGATTTCTTCTTCTCGCTATCGGATCCCCGATGTGTGCGTGATTCTCAATACGGATGGCAAAGACAGGATCATCAACTTCGCTCCGCTACTTTGTGTTGAAATTCTTTCCTCTGAAGACCGGATGACTGAACTGCAACGCCGGGTGGATGATTACGTTTCAATCGGAGTGAAGACTACTTGGGTAGTCGATCCGTGGAAACGTGTTGGGTATTATGCATCGGATAAGGGTTTCATCCGGCCGAGTGATGGCGTTCTTCGCATCGAAGGAACGCCGATACAGATATCGCTGTCGGAAGTGTTTGCGGAACTCGATGAGTTTTAGCGACGTGGGCGAATGACGATTCCACCGGAATCTGAGTTGTCCATTGGTGCTGTGGGGCATTGCCACTTCTTCAGCCCGCAGTTGCGACATCGTTGGGAAATCGCCCTAAGTAGCAGCCGAATAGCCAAGCCAAGAACGCTTGCCAGCGAAGTTTGCGATATTGTTGCCACGCCTGCTCACAAGTCATGTCTTACGCGAGTACCTTCGCCGCATCCTTTGCAAAGTACGTCACAATAAAGTCCGCCCCTGCCCGCCGAATACTCAACAAGCTCTCCAGCATCGCGCGCTCCGGCTCCAGCCATCCCCGCTGAAATGCCGCATGCAGCATCGAGTACTCCCCCGAAACCTGGTACGCACCCATCGGCAGATCGAACCGCTGCCGCGCCTCGCGAATCACATCCAGATACGGCATCGCAGGCTTCATCAGCAGCATGTCCGCGCCTTCCACGATGTCCTGTTCGATCTCCCGCATAGCCTCGCGCAGATTCGCGCCATCCATCTGATACGTTCTGCGGTCGCCAAATTGCGGAGCGGAATCGGCGGCCTCGCGAAACGGCCCATAGAAGGCCGACGCAAACTTGCTCGCATACGAAAGTATCGGCGTATTGGTCTTGCCGGCTTCATCCAGAGCTTCGCGCATCGCCGCAATGCGGCCGTCCATCATGTCGCTCGGCGCCACGATATCGGCGCCTGCCTCGGCCAGCGACACAGCCGTCTTCGCCAGCAGCGCCACGCTCGAATCGTTCTCTACCTCAAAGTGTTCACCATCGCGATTCACAACGCCGCAGTGGCCGTGCGCGGTGTACTCGCACAGGCAGACATCGGCGATGGTCACCAGAGAGCTAGCCACCCCACTCGCCTTAATCGCCTTGATAGCCCGCTGCGTAATGCCGTCCGTGGCGTAGGCGCCCGTCCCGGTCTCATCCTTCTCGTTCGGAATCCCAAACAGCAGCAGCCCACCAAGGCTCAGCGCCGCGCAGGCTTCCGCTTCTTTAACAGCTTCGTCAACGGAGAGGTTGAAGACCCCCGGCATCGAGCTCACCTCGCGCCGCACGCCTTCGCCTTCGCAGATAAACAGCGGATAGATCAGCGCGCTGGGCTCGAGGTGCGTCTCACGCACGAGCGAGCGCATGGCAGCGGTAGAGCGTAGACGGCGCAGGCGCGTGGCAGGGAAGTTCATCGCTATTAGGATACGTGCGCAGCCGCATGCCGCGCCATCTCTTGCCTCAGCGAGGCGCCGCGGCAGCGAGCATCTCGTACTCCACGCCGCTCGCCGCCGGAGCCAGCACCCACAGCGTATAGATGCCCAGCGCCGTCCCCATAATCGGGTGGAAGAGCGCCAGCACGCTCGTTACGATGGCGATCACGCGCCCCCAGGGCTGCCGTGTCAGCAGCGCATAGCCCGTCAGCAGGCTCAGCACCAGCCCAACCACCACCGAAACCGCGATAATGGGCCAAAGTGCCGCAAACCCAAAATTGCCAAAGTCCCAGCTATTGCCTCCCCAGTTGCTATGGCCGTGGTTGCCGAAGATGCCGTGCAGAAACATCAGGCCGATCAGCTTGCTCGCCGTCCGGTAGAAGGCGAAGACGATCCATAAAATCCCGGCGACCTGCAGATGCCGCGCCACGCGCGAATAAGGCAGGCCTACCGGCGCGCCGGTATAGGCCGGTCCAGGCTGGGGCTGCATGGGAACAGGCGCACCGCAGTGCGGGCAGAAACGAACATCCTGGGCGAGTGGAGCGCCGCATGAAAGACAGGTCATGGTGAAACCTCCGCGGGCCATAAATTCATGGCTCGCACGTGAAGGAAGTACGCGAACAGACTACTCCAGGTTCCATTTCGGCGGCTCCGTAGGATCAGGATGCGTGAAAGCCAACCCACATCAAAAGCGCAAAGACGACAATGATCATGCACGGGATTGCCAGCCACCACTTGCTCCCCTGTTGCGCGGCTAAGAACGCCAGCACACAGGAAATCACTGCAAACACAAAGCTGAAAGGCGTATTCGACCCAAGCAGAGGCAGAGAGAGAGAGCTACCAAAGTAAGGCTTGCTACTCCGAGCTTCACGGACCGGGTCATGGCAGTCTTCTTGGCCTAGATCAAGCGCAGGCTAATAATAGCTTGTCACGCTAGAGCTAGCGGTCGCACCTGTTCAACGAGCACCTTCAGAATCAAATCCAGTTCGGTACTGGAGTACTCATGCCCTGTGCCGGGCACCAAATAAAACTGCTTGCGCGGGGCTTTGATTCTGTCGAAATAAGCTTTGGCTAGCTCTGGAAGCGCCGTCAGATCTTGTTGCCCCTGAATGATGAAGATGGGAATCGCAAAGTTCGTTCCGAGCGCAGGAAGATCGATTTGAGTGAATGGCCCAGAGAGGGTCAATCCCCAAAAATGCATAAAAGAAAAATCGTCAGCTGCATCGTATTGAGCCCGTTCTTCCGGTGAGGCATACGCAGGGCTGATGACAAAGGGGGCCGGCGGCGCGGTTATCAGTTTGGCTTGATAGGCCTTTTCCCACTTTCTGAATAGGGGCCATTTCGAAGCCGCATGCCACGGCGGAGGCCCAATCGTCGTGAGCGCGTCGATCGCCGGCTGGTCTCCTGCGGCACGCGCCAGTTCAAGAACCCGCGCATAGCTGGCCGACACATTCTCCTGCCAATTCACCATCTGAGCAACGCCAACGTAGGCATAGAAGAGCTCTGGCCTTGCATGAGACATAGAGATACCCAGAACCGAACCCCACGAGCCGCCCACGATAATGATCTTTTTCTTATGGAGATGCTTGGTAAGAAATTCCGCAACTTCGACACCATCCTGGGTCATGCGATCGACGGTCATGGTCGGCTCAATCGACGGCCCGTTCTTACCGTAGGTTCTTCCAGCACCACGCTGGTCCCACTGGACGAGGGTGAAATCTTTCTCCCATCCTGCGTACAGGGCATCGGCAAACGGACTCAACGCGTCTCCCGGCCCACCATGCAGAAAGAGCACGACTGGATTATTGCGATCGTCTCCTTTGATCGTCATCCATTGGTCGATGCCTCCGATCGGGACGAACATCTCTTCCCTGATCTGCTGCGGTGCGTGGACAGGGGATGTTTGCGCCGTCATATTGTGCGGCAGGCATAGCGAAGAAGAACCGATGAGCAGCCAAACCACGAGACGCATCCAGGAGATTTTCATAGACCTTCTATACGCGAGATTTAAAAAGGTTGTTCCAGTGCCCCGATGAGGAAGTGCATTCCAGTCTCCTCAGTCGCCAATCGAGCGAATCACTCTAGCCGGATTGCCTCCAACAAGAGTATTCGGCGGAACATCCTTCGTGACGACGGAACCCGCCGCGACGACCGAATTCTCCCCCACGGTTACGCCACCGATAATGGTCGCACCCGCCGCGATCCATACGTTTCTCTTAATCACGATGGGCTTTCCAATGGTGACGGCCCGTCGCTGCGAAGGTTCAACAGGATGGCCCGCCGTGATGAGGCTCACATTCGGCCCGATCAAAACATCGTCTCCGATGTCGAGTCCGCCAAGGTCATAGAAGGTGCAGTTCTGATTGACGAAGACGTTGCGCCCGACGCGGATCTCGTCCCCACCAGTCGTATAAAACGGCGGGATCAGCAAAAAGCCGTCATCCACCTTCTTTCCGATAAGCTCGCTGAACAACGCCCGAACTTCATCCGCATCGTTGAACGTCAAGCGGTTCATTCTTGCGGTGATCGCCGTTGCTCGTTTTACGTTTGCCACCATGGCCGCTGACTCCGGCGTCCTGCTGTGGATGGTCCTCGTGCGATCGTCATTCGGCATTCGTTATCTTCCTCGGGCTACAGTTTAGTGCGCGTTTCGTCCCAGCCGCAGCGAGCCGTATCCTAGACACATGGACCTGTTGCCCCCGATTCCCGACGCCCTCATGGAAACCAGCGCCAAAGCGCTGCAGTGGGCGGAGCTGCGCGAGCATCTCGCGGCCGGGGCGCAGTCCTCGCTGGGCCGCGCGCGTGTGCAGATGCTCACCCCCTCGCACAACGCCGCCTGGATTGAGCAGCAGCAACAGCGCACCGCCGAGATGCGCCGCCTCGTCGTTGCCGGTGGAGGCTTCGACTTCCGCGGCATCTTCGACGCCACCGAGCTCCTCGCCAAAGCCCAGATCGAAGGCTCCGCTCTTGAAGCCACCGAGCTCCTCGCAGCACTCACCCACGCCGAACGCGTCGAAGCCTGGCGGCAGACCATGCTCGCTCCACCCGCAGCCGTCGCCAACAAGTGGCCCGGCATGGAAGAACTCTCCGCCCCGCTATTGCCGCACGATCTCGGCAACCTGCTCCGCTTCCTCCGCGGCAAGATCGAAGCCGACGGCAGCCTCTCGGACGACGCCTCGCCCGAGCTCCGCCGCATCCGCCGCGCCATGGAGCGCCAGCATCGCGCCATCGAAGACAGTCTCCGTCGCGCCCTTGCGAAGCTCTCCGAAGGCGGAAGTACGCAGGATGCGCTCATCACCGTGCGCGGCGAGCGCTTCGTCATCCCCGTCAAGGCCGAGTTCAAGCGCAAGGTCGGCGGCGTTGTCCATGGCTCCAGCTCCAGCGGCCAAACCGTCTTCGTCGAGCCGCTCGAAACCATCGAGCAGAACAACGAGCTCGTCCGCCTCCTCGACGAAGAGCAAGCCGAGATCCACCGCATCCTCGTCGCCATGACGCGCGCCGTCGCCGCGCAGGCCGAGCCGCTGCTGCTTGGCGCCGGCATCCTCGCTGAAGCCGACACCCACCAGGCCCTCGCGCGCTTCGCCGAAGACCTCGCCTGCGTTCGTCCCACCTTCTCCACCACGCCAGACGCCACGCTCGACGACTTCGACCTCCAGGCCGCCCGTCACCCACTGCTCGAGCTCCACCTCCGCGCCCACGCCGCCACCATCGTCCCGCTCACCATCTCGCTCCCAGAAGGCAAGCGCCAGATGATCGTCAGCGGCCCCAACACCGGTGGCAAAACGGTAGCCCTAAAGACCTCCGGCCTTCTCGCGCTGATGGCGCAGGCCGGAATCCCCGTCCCCGCAGAGCGCGCCCGCCAGCCGCTCTTCACGGAAATCTACGCCGACATCGGCGACGCTCAATCCATCGAGCAGAACCTCTCCACCTTCTCCGCGCACGTTGTCAACGTCGATCGCATCGCCCGCGCCGCCGGAGAATCCTCCCTCGTCCTCCTCGACGAACTAGGCTCCGCCACCGACCCAGAAGAAGGCGCAGCCTTAGCCGTCGCGGTGGCCGAGCACTTTCTCCGTCGCCGTGCCTGGTGCCTCATCACCACCCATCTCACCTCGCTCAAGGTCTATGCCGCCAAACACGACGGCGTTCTCAACGCCGCCGTCGGCTTCGACGAAGGCCGCCTCGCACCCACCTACGAGCTCCGCCTTGGCGTCCCCGGAGCCTCCGCCGGCCTCAACATCGCCGCGCGTCTTGGCCTCGACCCCGCCATCGTCGCCAACGCCCGCTCTCAGATGAGCTCCCAGACCGCCGACATCGGCCGCTTTCTCGACGAGCTCCACGCGCAACTCTCCGCCGCTTCCACCGAGCGCGAAACCCTCGCCGACGGCCAAAAGAAGCTCGACGCTGAGCGCCTCAAGCTCGGCACCGAAGGCCGCATCGAGCAGAAAGCCCGCACCCGCGAACTCGAAGGCAAGCTCGAAACCCTCATCAAAGACTTCGAGCTGCAACTTCGCGACACCGTCCGCGCCATCGACGACAAGACCGTCGCCCAGAAGATCGCCCGCGACTCTGCCCTCCGCATCGCCCGCCTTCGCCGCGAGTTCTCCGAGCAGTTCCAATCCACCGTAGTCGCCCACACCACCGGTGCCGACAAATCCGATAGCTCCGGCAAGCCCGTAGTCGTCAACCGCGCGCGCGAGCCCCAGGTCGGCGATACCGTCCGCCTCAAATCTCTCTCCCGCGAAGGCCGCGTAGCCCGCATCATCGACGCCAAGACCCTCGAAGTCCAAGTGGGCGCCATGAAGATGCGCGTCCCCCGCAACGACATCGCCGAGTTCGTTGCCAGCGCCACCACGCCCGACACCCCGCGCAAGCGCAGCGGCGGCGTCACCGTCTCCACTGCCAACGGCTCAGACGACTCCGATTCCATGACCTCCGAGATCAATGTCATCGGTCGCACCGCCGACGAAGCCGAGAGCGAAGTCGACCGCTTCGTCGAGCGCGCCTTCCTCGCCGGCCTGCCCAGCATCCGCGTCGTCCACGGCGTAGGCATGGGCATCCTCCGCCGCACCCTCCGCGAGTTCCTCAACAAACACCCCCACGTAGCCACCGTCTCCGAACCCCCGTACAACGAAGGCGGCCAGGGCGCCACCATCGTAGAACTTCGCCAATAAACGGCAATACTACTGCGGCTTTGCCGTTACGTCGTCGCCTGGCGCATTGGCCCAATAAGACTCCCGATGCCTCACCGTAGCCTTCGGATAATCCGGAATCTTCACCACAATCTTATGCAGCCCCGGCGCCGCCTGAGCACTCCCGGCCATATTCGCCGGAAACCGCGGCACAAAGCTCAACATATAGAAGTCGTGCACATGGTTCGACAGCGTATCCATCCCCTTGTCGAAACCCTTCTGCGTCGCGAAGTTGATGTACTCCCCACCCGACATCCGCGCAAACTCCTTCGGCGCATTCTTCCTCGCGGCTTCTACAGCCATCACCAGCAGCGAAAGAATCCCACCCCCACCGCCATAGTGCAGGTCGTCGACCACCTCATCCCGCCCCGGCGAAAACGCCACAGCATCCACCACTGTATTGCTCCGCCCCAACTCATGGATCACCGTCTCAGCCTTCGTCTCGCTCCCATGGTCCCGCGTCTCGCTGATCAGCAGCACTGCCCGCCGCCCGGTCGCATGATGAGCCTCCAGCAGCGTATTCGCATAATCCACCGCATCGAAGATATTGTCCCCGCCATCGTCACACGGAGCCACCTTCGCCAGCGCCTGGTCGCGCACAGTCACATCCCGCGTAAACCCGGTCATCAAATCCTCGCCCGTCCCAAACTGGATCACCGCCACCTCAGCCGGCGCATCCCCAGTTATCGCGTCGATCATCGTCGGCAACCCACGCAGCTTGTCCCACTCCGCCACCGCCGACCTGGAGCACTGCACTGCCACCACCAGCGAAAGCGGCCTAGCCGACTCATCATCCTCATCCAGCCTCACCTTTTGTGGAATCCCGTTGTCCTCCACCACAAACTGCGAAGCCTTCAGCTCATACAGAATGTCTTTCCCCGCCTCCACCGTCGTCGGCACAAACACCAGTTGCGACTGCACCTGGATCGTCGTCTTCGGCGCATCATCCGCCGGCGCACTCGGCTCCTGCCCACCGGCCAACCCCG